>WNGG01000893.1_pt1 | contig 38247 bp, 44 predicted proteins | sample 5400661 | NCBI WGS metagenome assembly WNGG01 (sample SAMN13153372, study PRJNA577476) | soil metagenome | isolation source: 100 cm soil or saprolite under Garry oak tree replicate 1 | place: USA:California | collected 2016-06-15
TTCCTTCTGTGTCGAGTTGCATCGGAGCATGGAAAAACCTTAGTCCGGTGCGTGGATTTGGTCAAATCCTGATGATTCGAACGAAGTGGTATATTGCAGCAACGGGACTTATGGTAGGGGCGGTGGGGATCGAAAACAACGACTACTGGAATTTCAGGGACTTAGCGGGAATGCGAGAGCACACTGAGTCATTGAAAAAGAACGCTGGGGAACTTGAAGGAATCCTTATTGGCCCCTTAATAGCCCCCCGCTTTTTTTCTGCCGCTGAGATTCCTTCGCAGTGGGCTTTTCGCCCACTGCCCTAGACACAAAGTCGGCTTGGGCCCAAATTTTGCGGCGCGGATGGCAAGCCGACTGCCTTGTCCTATTCAGAGCTTCCCCGGACTAGCTGCCGCATCGCGCTTTTGACCGACCTCAGCCATCGGAAGCGGAACTGACCTGCGACCCACAAGAAAGTCTTGACTTGGTGCCTATCATATTCCAATATCTACATATATGAATCTGGCGCTAGCCCAAACGAAAGATCTCTTCGACGCGCTCGGCGGCCGCCTGCGGTTGCGTCTAGCCTGCTGCTTGTTGACGGTCAAGGAAGGTCTTTGCGTGTGTGAGCTCGTTGAGGCGCTGCAGGTGTCGCAGCCGAACGCCAGCCGACACCTCAAGTTGATGAGGGCTGCGGGCCTGGTAGAAGAGGAGCGAGACGGCCGGTGGGTCTATTACCGGCTTAGGGACGCCCAGCACCCTTTCTTCGACAACATTCGCTGCTGCATCAAGACGGTCTGTTGTTGCGCCGATATCCAAGAGGACTTGCGGCGGCTCCGGTCGCGCCTGAAGCTCCGCCGGGGCGGCAGGTGTGTCGTAGGGTTTCGGCGCTGATCCGCGCCGGGAAAGGAGGCCCACCATGAATCCATGTTGTCCTGGACCCTGTTGCCCGGGTGATGGCTGCTGCTAAGCAGTCGTCGTAGGGCTAAGCCGGCTGTGGAGTGGAGCGGCCGATCCCCTCCTCGCCGGTGACCTCATCCACTTCCGCCGCGGGACTTCCCAACATTTATCGCGGTTGCATCGGTGCGCCAGTCCTGCTTTGAATCTGAGCGGCTCCATCAGGGCTTGCGACAATTTCGAGGGCTGACCACTCACCGAATCCAGGAAAGCCAGAACCAGCCAAACAACAGCGTCAGAAGGGTGACAGGCAAACCGATTCGAAAGTAATCGAAGAAGCCGATTGCTGCTTCTTTACGTGCACGCTCGACAACGATGATATTGGCGACGGAACCTGTAATGGTCAGGTTCCCGGCAAACGTGCTGGCCATCGCCAGGGTGAGCCAAGCCGAATGAGGGTTAGCAAATTGGCTTACGAGGGATTTCAAAAGCATTACGGCGGGCACGTTGCTTACCAAGTTGGACAGAATTGCGGTGACGAGTGTAAAGACGCCTAAATGTTGTAGGTTGAAACGCTCGCCGAAACGTAGCAAATGCTCCGTCAGACCCGCGTTTTCTGCACCTCCGACGATCAGAAAGAGCCCGATGAAAAAGACGAGGAGGCCCCAGTCCACTTCCTCGTACACCAGGTGGGGGTCGCGCGTGCGTGTGATTAACATCATGGCTGCTCCCACTGCGGCCACTAGAGCGGGAGGAAAACCAGCGAGGAAGCCGGCGAGAACCAGTGCGGCCACAAGACCGGCCTTAATCAGTGCTGCGTGGTCAATCTGTGCTGCACCCAAGACAAGTTCGGTCTGGACATCCTGAACGCGCCCACGGAAGTAGAGCCACCAGAGCGCGAACCAATCGAGGAACAAACCTACAAGCGCAACCGGTCCCAAGTGCCACAGGAAATCCCGGTAACCAATACCGGAAAAAGATCCAATCAGGATGTTTTGCGGGTTGCCAGTAATCGTCGCGGCACTTCCGATGTTTGATGCTGTCGCTATGGCAAGAAGATAGGAGATCGGCTTGACTCCCATCCGCCCGGTTACTTTCAACACGAAAGGAACCATGACAAGACAAATGATGTCGTTGACGAAGAACGCGGAAAGCAATCCACTCAGGAAGATCACCGTGGGCAGCAGGTGATGGGGCTTGAGCCGGGTCACGACCACATCGGTGACCCAATCGAAGAAGCCCGCTAAATGCAGGTAAGCCACAACAAGCATCATCGAGAAGAGCAACACAACAGTGCCGAAGTGGATGAGGCGCAGGGCATTGTTTGCTCGCACCGCACCCGTCGTGAACATCAGGACCGCTCCGATGACCGCTGCGCCGGGCCGGTCAATCTTCATCCCTGGAAACTTTCCCAGGGCAAATACGACGTAGCTCGCAATGAACACCGAATATGTGCCTATGGTGGTGAGATCGGACATCTTTGCTCCATGGAGATGAGTCGATCATCTTAACTTCGGCCATCAAGCCAAGCAATCAATGGAAATTAGGATGGCAGCGTCGTGAGCAAAGAAGGCACACCTCGTAGGCGATTTCTCAAGTTGGCGGGAGGGGCGGCTGCAGGTTTGTATGGTTCCGGGGGTTCGCTGGGTTTGGCCTCGGCACTTGCACCGCGGTCGCTGGGACGGCTCTCCTCACAGTCCGAAAGCAGCCCGCCGGACTATACCCTGCACATGGAATCCAGTGCAGTCGAGATTGCTCCCAAACACATCGTCTCCACGATCGCTTATAACGGCCAGTTCCCTGGACCTTTGTTGCGCTTCAAAGAGGGCCAGTCGGTGACGGTAGACGTACACAACGATACGGACACCCCAGAGCAACTGCATTGGCACGGACAGTTCGTTTCGACCGATGTGGATGGCGCGGCGGAGGAAGGGACGCCCTTCGTCCCGCCGCGCGGGATGCGGCGCATCGTCTTCACTCCGCGTCCTGCCGGTTTCCGTTTCTACCATACGCATAATCGGGCGGGTGCTGATCTCCATGCCGGACAGTACAGCGGCCAAGTCGGGTTGGTTTACATAGAGCCCAAGCACGAGCCGGGAAGGTACGACCGGGAGGTCTTTCTCGTACTCAAAGAGTTCGAACCGTCTTTCAGTCAAGGCGGCGACATGGCAATGGATTTCCTGGCTCCTGCTACGCGAGTCAAAGAGATGGAAACGACGGGCGAATCCGCCATGAAGGCTTCGCTCGCGAAAGGCATGCCGCATGGCTACGAAGTGGGTTATCGCTATTTCACCATCAATGGTCGCATGTTGGGACACGGCGAGCCGGTGCGCGTGAAACGGGGACTTGTGGGAGCGTTTTCGGTGGTTCTTGCTTTCTTGGGCCTGCATCCGCTTTTGTTGCTGCCGCTGGCAGGCGGCGTAGTTTGCCTGACCGAACTAAGAACCTTGCGCCTGTCGGTCTCTGCGTTTCCTGTTTCTGCTGCTCCTGCGGGTGCCGTGGCCGGGACTGCGGCTTCGTTCAGTCTGTCTTCACTCTTTCTGGTGTTCTTGAAAGTGGGTGCGGTTGTATTTGGCAGCGGTTATGTCTTGCTGGCATTTCTTCGTGCGGATCTCGTTGTGCATCGTGGATGGCTTACGGACTCGCAACTCGTGGACGCCGTCGCCGTGGGCCAGCTGACACCAGCCCCTGTTTTTACGACCGCCACCTTTGTCGGTTATTTCCTTGGAGGCGTTCGCGGTGCGTTGGTTGCCACAGTGGGCATCTTCGTTCCTGCGTTTCTTCTGGTCGCGGCCAGCGGTCCGCTGGTGCCGCGCCTTCGAAAATCCAAAATTGCAGGGGCCTTCCTTGACGGCGTGAACGTCGGATCGCTTGCGCTGATCGCAGAAGTCACCTGGCAGCTTGGTCGGACATCGTTGGTAGATACCGCCACTGTCGTGCTGGCCGTTGCATCGGTGATCGCTCTTCTGCGTTTCCGTCTGAATTCTGCTTGGCTCATTCTAATTGGAACGGTCGTGGGCTTGATAATTAGGGCTACCCAAGACACAGGAGCGCTGCTCGGGAGGGTTTTGCGCTAGTGACAGTTAGCGAACTTAAACGCCGTGATGCGCGTCGCCCAGTTAAAGCTGCCAGTTGTCTTGTAATATTCCTGCGTATACCAGAAAGTGCAGTCATCCTTCGGGTCGACGGCCATGCTGCTGTAATCGCCCCAGCGATGGAAACTGGATTGTTGAACACCAGTTCCCGTCACCGCCACGGTGGGCCCCTCCATCGTCCCCAGAGGATCGGTCGGGACGCGCCCCACCAGCTCAACGCTTGGATCCAAATTCATGCTAGAGGCGCTGAAGCCGAGTGCGATGTCGCCCGCCTTGTCCATCGCCATGCTGCCCATCCAGAAGTTGATGTTTGGATCGACGACTGTGCCCTGCTGAAAGACGAAGGGTGACACGCCGGGGCTGCGAATTTCGTACCAGCGAACACCGGCAAGCGGCCCTCCGGCCACAGTATGGTTCACGACCAATGATTCGCGGTCGACGAAATTGCGATAGGCCAGCCGGAACATCAGCCGGTCGCCCAGTCCATCCACTTTTTCTCCCGGAGCTGGCTCGGGAATGCATGCCAGATTGATGGCTCGGTTGCAGATTTCGCTGAACGGCGCCACTGAAATTGCCACAGGTCCGATGAAGGTTGAGTTGGTGGGATTGGCGAAATCCGCATGGAACTGAAAAAGATCCAGGTCGGTGGAGTCTGCAATCTCCACAAAGAAGTTGGGCGACCCACTCGGAGGCAACGTCCCCCCATCGAGGTCCGAGGGCAAGAGGCTGGCGACGCTTGGTGGATTCTGGAAGCAGATCATAGTGGCTGAACTACCGGCGAGCATAGCCGCGCGGTCGAAAGCGCACGCCTGCGCACCGATAAAAGTATGGCCTGAAGGAAAGATGTTCGCCGTGTAGTAATAGGCATCCGGCCAAACGCCGAACTTCGGATAGTCGGGCAGATTAGCTCCAAAATCGAATTCGTACCTGTTGTAACTGCCCGTGGCATCCGATGTTGTCGAGACGGCAATGCACTGCTGGTTGCTGCTGAAGGTGCTGTTGAACTGCAACTGGCTTATCAGCCATCGGCCAGCAAGTTGATCATGGAGGACGATGGGGTCACCACCATTCCCGGCTTCGCAGGGCCCGCCAAAGCCTTTCCAGATCGTGTTGATCGCTGCCGGCCCCAACACCAGCGTGCCGGTGCGTTTGTCGTAGACTGCGAAGGTGACGTTGACGATCTGGACGAATTGCGTTGCTCCTCCAACCGCACCGTTCGTGTCGGGTGGCACAAAAGCGAAGCCGAGCACATTGCGATTGTCGTTCGCGCTCTGACCGTCAAAATTCAGCACCGTACTCACGCCCGACAGTGGAGCGATGAGTTGCTGGGCGACCGGATCCGGCTGAGAGCTTGTAATAGGCGGGTGGGTCGGCCGCGGCACCGGAGCTTGTTGCTCGCCGCCCCCGGTCCGAAACGTTGCCGCTGCGAGACTTCGGAGCGGCGGCGAGACATCGTGCTTGGCGTCTCGGATGACATCGGGCCGAGTCTGCGCCCGCATGACATCTGTGGACGAGAACATCGCCGCCGTTGCGAGGAAAACCGTCACTGCCAAGCTGCTCCGCCGGATTTCCATGTTCGCCTCCTCTGAATCTTTGATCTGTCCGCGACTTCACTGCATCAATGAGATGGAGTAGGAACAATTCCGACGAACTGTTGCTGATCGTTCGTGGGATTCGCGCCGAAGTTGTAAGTAGAAACGAAAGAAAGAAACGCGTTTTGATTTGAAAGTGAGAGCCCGAAATAGTCGCCGATGAACGTGAGCGAGCTGTTTGGCCCGCCCGGATGGGGGAGCCCATCGGAATCGGTTCCGGGATTCTGCGGGTCCCAGGTGGCCTGGGTGACGCGAATGTTCGAGCCCAGTTTTTGCAGGCCGCCGGGGCCGTCGCTGAAGAACTGAATGGAGGTATTGATGCAGAAATTCGTCTGGCCCTGGTCCGCGGACAAGATGTTGGGATCGCCGATGGGACACGCGAGCCTGCGGTCGTAGAACGCCACGGCGACGGTGCCATTCGGCGAGGCGGCAACCGTAGGCTGGAACTGGTCCGTGCCGTCGTGGACCGTCGCATCATCGTTGACGAAGATGGGCGCAGAAAAGGTTTGACCGCCGTCGGTGGAGTCCGCCAACTGCACGTCGATACCCTTGTCGCCCTGGACTTCAAGTGCAAGCAGGACGTGCCCATTGGCGGGATTGACTGTCATATTGTAAGAGATGCCGTCGCGGAAGGTCGTGTTCGGCAGAGCGGCTGCGGTGACGAACCGGAAGGTTGTCGCCAGCATCGGCCCGGTAAATGTCTTCCCGCCGTCGGTGGATTTCAGCAGCCAGACATCAGACTCCGGCGAGAGATTTGAAGGGAAGCTGCTGTAGCTAATGTAGAGAGCGCCGTCAGGACCGGTTCCGAGAAAGATATAAGTGTTGAAGGGGCCGTCGTTATTCGCGACGGAGAGCATTACCGGGGTCGAGAAACGCTCTCCGTGGTCGGTCGATCGAGAGAACCAGATTTCGGAGCTGAATCCGGAAAACAGCGTCCATCCGACATAGACATTGTCTCGAAACGGGCTCGCTGGATTCGCGTCAGCGGTCATCCATTGCTTGTCGGCCGTGCGGCCCAGGCCGCTTGAGGTGTAGATCGCGAGTGGCTGGCCTTGATTGCCCATCGTCCAAGTGATACCGCCGTCGCTCGACTTGACGACAGAGATGGCGCTGTTCGGGATCACGTTCCACACCTGATTCCCCGCGGGATTGTAAGTCAAGCTGAACGGCAGCAAGGTTGAGAAGACACGCCCGGCAGAATCGAACGCATGGATTGGGTCGGTCACATCCACCCAGGAAAAATTCGGCGCGGACTGACAGTCGAGGCCGGGAATGACGGCGTTGGTCCAGGATTTACCCCCGTCGAAGGAAGCGTACGAACCGAGGTGAAAGAGATAGAAAACCGGATCGAAAAAGAACTTCGACGTGCCGACGAGGTGATTCGGATTGGTCGGGTCCACCGCAATCCAAGACTCGCTGCGGTGGTTGTTGTATGCGGCGTTCTTGACGCAGGCGCTGTTTCTGTCTGTCGCCCCGGCAAACGTTGGCGAGCTCGCCTGAATGTTGTTGATCCCCGTGTTGCTCCTCTCGTAGGACGATGTCCCGCCAAACGAAGGGGCAGGTGCCAACGGCAGGTTGGCTATCAACAAGCTGCCCAGACATCGTACGATCTTGGTTAGGGTAGGATTGCTTCGGGTCCGACGAGCGAGACAAGTATGGCTCTTGGTCACCATGGTCTTGACTCCTTTTAAGGGGAGGGGTTTTCTACTTTGCGGAGACGAGAGAATCCTATGCCGCTGGCCACGGGATGTCAATTAGATGAACAATCGCGGGCAGAGTAGTTCGAGACCAAGAGAGCATTCAGCGGAGGATCTACGACGGGTCATTCACTTTCGGTCCGTTTGCAACGGTCCGAGAACGCCACTTAGCAACGCCCCAACCTCCCGCCGCCAAGAGCACCAGCATTGCAACGGCCGCTGCTGGTACGGCACGCTTTGATGAAGACGTTGCGAACATATCTTTGACGGCGGCGGCGGCCATGCGCGGCTGCCGCTCACCTGTCATGACGCCGTAGTACTCCTCAGGATCAAGGTCGTGCTGCTTCTCATCGTCGGGCGCCGGTTTGCGGTCCCACCAGTCACCCTGGCGCTTCGGGTTGTCGTAGTTCTTCCACCACTCGTCGGCAAACTCAAAAACCACACCGCCGCAAGCACCAGCAGACTGAAGGCCCTGCCACGAACTTTGCAACAATCGGGCTTGTCCTTCGTCTCCCGCTTCTATGGTGTTGGCTCCGAATTCCGTAATGAGCAGGGGTTTGTTGCCTGCAATCGGCTGCAGCACTTTCTGGATGTAGTTGCCATAGCCATCCGCCACGACCTCGGGTGGCCATAGAGGGTAAACGTTGAAGCTGCTGACATCGAGGAACCGCAGGTCGATGTCTTTGGTAATCGGCCAGTTGGAGTGTGTGATGAAGTGCTTGTTGTCGAGCTGTTTGATTGCGCCGTACAGGTCCAGCAATCCGTCTCGAATGGGCTTCTCCCCCCGTTGTTCCAGCACGACATTTGGGATCTCGTTTCCTAGAATCCAGCCCAACAGAGCGGGTTTCTGGCGAAAGTCGCTGACCCGCTTCAAAATGTCCTCGCGAGGAGCGGCGAACTGCGGAGTTTCGAGAGCCCACCAGTTGATGTTGAAGCTATACGAGACCTTCAAGCCATGCTTCTGAGCCAAGTCCAACACGTAACCAGGGGCATCAACCACCAGGATCGTGTTCACGTTCATTTCTCGGATGAGCCTCAGATCAGAGTCAATCAGCTCCGGTGCGGGATAAGGATAGTTCTTGTTCGGTCCGGTGCCCGGTCGCCATGGACCGTAGTGCATGCCTCTTACCAAGAATGCCTTTCCGTCCACATAAAGTGCTTTCCCCCGTATCTGCGCACCTGGTGCCTCTCCCGCGTTGACGCGCGCGTGCACAAATAGCGCAGCCGGAATCGCGAACAAGAGGACAGCCGTCGCAAGCAGCGCAATCTTCCGCGGGCGAATAGGGCCCGAGACCTGTATTTGTCTGTCGTCGTAAAGCGCGGAAATGGCGGGGCCGAAAAGAAATTTTCCCGCAAATAGATAAAAGCACGGGAAATAAATCATGGGGAAGTTGGTCAGCAGCGGCACGCATAGCAACAGCAAGCCGAACAGCGCTTCTCCCATCAGTTCGTACGAATTATCGACCAGAGAACGCACGTTTGTTGGGGTCCAGTGACTTTTGCGGCCCCTCAAACAATCCCACACTCCACGCGCCGTGGGAAAATCGGTCGTTCCGTACACCAGGCCGCACGTCAGCACTGCGCCTGCCCATCCTTGACGAACCGGATCCTTCGCGAAGTACGCCAGCACCGGCAAAAATGTGACTAGGATAATCAAGCTTCCCGCAAAAAAGGCAGTGCCGGCGTTCACCGTGTAGCCAGTCAAGAAAAACGGAGCCACGAGGAAAGTGGCGCAGAGATACAGTAGCAGCACAGTTTGTCCGACATAGAAGCCGCAAAACATGAGAAAGGACCACTTCTCCGCGAGGGTCAGCTTTTCGCTCGTCAGCACGGCCCCGCAGTGTGCTCGCAAGGTCTGCGCGCAGCCGTAAGCCCATTTGTAGCTCCGCCGCCGATACGAGCTGTGATTACCAGGATGCTTCTCTCCAAATTGAATTTCTGGAGCGTAAGCGACTCTGTATCCGCGCAAATTGAGGCGGATCGTTAAATCCAGATCGTCCGAGAAGAATCCGGGTGTGAAGCCGCCCGCTTCCATCACCGTGCCAGTCTTAAGAAGAGCGTTGTGTCCAACAAAGGGCTGCCAGCCGAAACGAGAGTAGGCAGTAAGGAATACGTTGAAGGCATCGATAGACCGCGACAACAATCCATTCACATAGCAAGTATCGGAGTCAACGACGCCGACGTTGCGGCATTGCACGATCGCAATTTTGGGATCTTCGAAATAGGGGAGAGCCCTCTCGATGGCCCGAGGATCAAGAGCAGTCGAATCGTTGTCGCAAAGCAGAAAATAATCATACAGATGAGCGGTCTGCGCCAGCACGTAATTGGTTACGCCCGCCTTGCCACCTTCTTTGTTTGGCCGTCGAAGGAGTAGAACCTCGTGGTCTGTTCTCCGTCGCAACTCCTGCACTGCCTGGTCCACATCCCTGCGCTGCTCCGCGGAAACGGAGTCGTCGTGAACCATTAAGTAGAGCTTGCCGTGATACGCTATGCTTGCCAGGCTGAAGAGCGCGGCGCGGTCGAGGTCATTGCAGCAGAGATAGATCAGCCCCACAGGAGGAAGTTGCTCCACAAGCTTGAACTCGTTCGCTCTTTCTCTTTTGAAGAGATAGGCTAAAGCGATGAACAGGAACGTGAAGCCATAATAGCTAGCGCCCACCTCCACCAAAGTTTTGAACGCAAGCAGCCCCACCACGAAGAATGTCAACTGCGCTTGGTGTGTCGCCCGGTGAATGCCCCAAGTGTAGACGAGAGAAAAAAGCGTGGCCGAGCAAAGTACGAAGTAGACCATCGCCTGTGACGGCGACCTGTTCCCGCCGCCGGCTGCGGGCCTTGACCGTGGTCCTTTGTTCGCAAATACGCCCATCTTTCGCCCTCAACTCTGGAGGTGCTGCCTAGAACAATGCGATCGATGACCTCAAAAGCAAACAGACGCGAACACTACGGCGCGATCTTATGCTTCGGAGAGTTGCAGCGCTCACGGGGGGCTGGCGGCCTGCGAATAAGGGCCCTGACAAAACCTATCCGGCGTGGGCCGGTAAAACCGCGATTCATCTGGATTGCCATTACGTTTGGGCGCAGGTAAGTTCATACCCCGTGCAGCCTCCACCCGCCATCCAGGTAAAACCTGCTTTGCTAGGAAGGCTTTTTAACCCCGGAATGTCCCCGCGAACAAACCGTCGCGACCAACACTGCATACAGAGTCGCTGCCGCCGTCTCATTCGAACCTACGGCGCGTTGTTCACGTACACCGTGCCGCTAAGCGCTCCGCCTGCTCCGGTAGTACCCGTAAGGGTCTGTCCTCCGAGAATCAGGAAGCGCGGTCCGTTCGTTGTCGGGGCGAAAAGCGGACTCGTGAACCCCGCTGCGTTGTACACATTGGCTTTCGGCACTTGCGCCGAAGACCCAGTGAGGCCAGTCCACGAGTTCAGAGCGACGTTAGTGGTGTTGTTGGGATTGACCGAGGAACTCTCCATTTCACCTGACCCAACGCTGCCGGTGTAGACACCCTCACCAGCGATAAACTGCCCGTAGGCTGTGAAAAGGACGCCCTTGGCACGGTCATGGATTGTTAGGTTCCCGTTCAGCGTCCACGTTCCGACCGCACCGCGCACAGCGCTGGCGTAAAGCACATCTTTATCACCGACACCTTGATTATTTGGCGGAATGGAAGCATTCAGGTCGCCGTTGATGTAGTAGAGGATGCCACCGAAAACCACCATCGTTCCGAAGGCCCTTGCCGTCGGCAGGGTGTTCGTGGCGGTTGTCCAGGTCCCGATCGTGCCGTCTGCGTTAACCGGCGCCGAATAGACACCAGTGACTGGCGTTCCGGTCGTGTTCAGGCCGCCTGCCACATAGAGAAAACCGTTGTGGACGGTTGCCGACAGGCCGAAGAGCGATTGAGGCAGTGTGTTCGTGGACGCGGTCCAGGTGCCGACCGTGCCGGCTGTGGAATCCACGCTGGCGACGTACACCGTGTTGGTTCCGCCAACGTCAGTCAAGTTCACCTGTCCCCCGATGACACAGACATAGCGCTTCCCGACCGCCACCAGTGAATTGGTATCGTCGGCTTCGGCCATCGCATGATGTGCGAGCGTGCCAGGAAGCGGATTCGTGGTAATGGTGGTCCATGTGGTGTTTGTTGTGCTCCCCACCGTGCCATCCTGATTCAAGTTGTTCGCCCAGACGATGTTCGTGTTGGCCGTGCCGTCGTAGCCACCAGTGACGATGGCGAACGCGCCGGTGGCGCTGGCTCCCGGCACTGCCACAGCACGGAGCCCGGTCATCGGCTTGGGCAGCGCCATGGTTGTTGCCCAGCCCATTGCGCTGGGGTTGAAAGTAATCGTGCCGACAAGGTTCACGGTGACCGCGTTGCTCGTGCCGCCCGAGGTTACGACCGTCACGCTCACCGTGCCCGGTGCGGTGAGAGTTGTGGGTACCGCTGCGACCATGCCCGTGTCCGACCAGACGGAAGCAGCCGGCACTACGTCAATCGACGTGCTTCCCTGCTTGAAGTTCACTTTCCCCGGAGCCGCCTGAAAGCCGCTGCCGTTAATCTCAATCGGCAGGCCCACGGGGCTCGTCGGAGTCGTCGAGCTGTTAATATTCTGGATGCTCGGCACCGGCGGAGGCGTGCTACTCCCGCCATTGCAACTCGACAAGAAACTCGTTGCGGTTACTATCAACGTGGCGTGAACTGCGATCACCAACAATTGGCGTTTCATATGTGTCACTCCATCCATCCAAGAATGACCGCAAATTCTTTTCGCTAGGCATCCTGTGCTGCTTTGCGGCCCGAAATGACCTTTTCAACGCACGCGCAGGAGGGGCCAGATTCGGCAGCCTGTGTTCGGGCCGTTCCGGTTTGGCGAACGGCTTGAAGTTTGTACCGAGAGCGCTTGGCCCTTCCTTACGCGCCGGCTGACCCTTGCGCTACGAGTTCGACTCCTTTAGGTCGGCCTTGGCCTGGTTCGTTGCCTTTTTGGATTCGCTCTTGGCATTTGCGTTCGGATCCAACGTCTGAATACTCTTGCCAAGGCTCATCCCCTTGGACCCTGTGCCTGTGCCTGCGGGGCAGGTGGTCGCGGGCGCAACCGGCTTAAGGGTCATGTCGCACGCCAGGGAATTGAAGTCGATTCCCAAGTTGTGCGCCACGTGGATCGCGGCCACGCACTGGCCGAGGTTTTTGAAGTTCTGGCAAGCCTGCTGCGGCGTAGTGCCGGTCGGGAGCAGTTTCGCCAGATTGCCCGAGAGCTTCGTGTTCTGGGTAAGAAGCTGATCCGGTGTTTTGGTTCCGCCATTTGTGGCGTTGGCATTTCCGGATCCGGGATGGGACGAGGTTGCGCCGTGGCTTGCGCCAGTGGCGGATGCGCCCGGGGTTGCTGCCGACCGACCTCGCTGCGCAAACGCCGGGCCCGTGCTGATCGAAAGACTCGCCGCCAGGGATGCCACTATCAGAATTGAGTTTTTCATCTTGCTCCTCCTAACGTACCGGGGCTAGGCCGCGTACACATAGGTTTTGGCAATTGTCGGACCAAACCCGATTGCATTTAAGCCGCTTTTATTCAGCAACTTACGGGATTTCGTCTTTCGAGAAACTGGGGGCATTTGACACACAACTGAGTGGGATCAACTCGGTTCAACGGAAATGACAGGTTGACACCCACGTTGTTAATTTGCGGGCGTAATGGCCAAAGCCGTGTTTCGCCTAGGATTGTTGCAGATTCTTGGCTAGGACATTTTCCGAGGGTGAATCTGGATCAACACGCCAGAGCCCAGCGTTCCGGCTCGACTCGCGCTCGGACGGCGCGAATAATTCCCTGCGTTTCCATAATCTTGGGGCATCCGACGCGCCTTCGACTTCTGATCAGGGCTTCCCCCTGGGCCGAGCACTCTGACTTGCGTTGGTTGCAGCCGCAGCTCCTTGATTTGCTCTGTTCGCGGCCTGACCTTCTCCGAAGTTCGCCATATTCGGACGCATCTCCGCAGTCGGCCGAGGCGTTTCCGGAGGGGTATTCATCCCTACGCGCGTCGAAGACCCTGGCGCGACCAAAACCGACTTGCCGGATTGCCGGCCAATGACTTCGACCAAGCCTTCGATTACATCAACCTCCGTCTCCAGCCGCTGATCAACTTCCACTTCAAACTGTGTGCCCCGAACAGCAATCACCGCGCTGGGAGTGCCGAGTTCGAAAGGCGGCGCCCCTCCAGTGCGCTTGTTGATGACAGCACGTATGCGTCCCAATAGCAGTTGGAAATAGCCCCGGTCGGTAGGAGTGGGCTGCTGCACCATCAATCGTGTGTGGGCACGGACAAGGACCTGACTCCCATCGGTCAGCTGCAACAATAGCCGCCCACCACCTGTCTCTAGAACGGTACCTGGCGGAAGTGTCTCACCAAGCGTGGGAGTCGAAGACGGCTGGCCGGGCAGGTTCAGATGGATATTGCCCTTCCATTGGGAAATCGTGGCCCCTGCGAATGGTGCCGTGGCTGGGGCCGCGTTCGGCTGCTGATCTTGAGCAGCAGCCAGACCAAGAGCCGCCCAGAAAAATACAATCATGAAGATCACAGAACGAACGCTAGTACGTTTCATGGTAGTGCCTCACTATATTGAACCCGCGTCGCAGGCAAAAGTAGCCGAAAACAGGTTCCGGTTCCCGGTTCACTGCGGGCTTCCACTTTCCCTCCATGCTGCTCAGCGATACGTTTGACGAAGGCCAGCCCGAGGCCCCATCCTGGGGCCGCATCCTCTTGCTCACGTCCTCGGTAAAAGGGTTCAAAGAGACGTTCCAGTTCGTGGGGCGGAATGACGGGACCGGGGTTCCACACTTCCACTACGAGCATGTTACCATCCGCGACCACGCGAAGCTTGACCTCGCTTCCTTGCGGAGCGTACTTGATAGCATTGCTCAAAAGATTGAGGAGCGCTCCCGCGATCAAGTGCGGATCGCCGTCCAGTGTAGGCGAGTCCGGTGTGATCTCGGTCGTCACGGTGATCTTGGATGACTGCGCCAATGGCTGGAGCACCTGTTTCACCTGATTCACGGCGTCCCGGATGTTGAATGTCTCCCACCGGAGGGGCCGTGAACCCGTCTCCAGCCGCAGGACATCGAGATAGGTGTTGATCATTGCGACCAGGCGTCCTGACTCCCGAAAAATCGTGCCCGCCGCCTCGCGACTAGCTGCTTGCTCCGGATACCGCAATAAATATTCGGCGAATCCCTGTATGGACACTAGCGGCGTGCGCAGTTCATGAGTCACGAAACTCAGAGCCTCAGCCCGTGCCTGGTCGCGTTCCATGCGAGCAGTCAGATCAGTCACGACAACCAGAGTCAAACCCATCGAACTGGCTTGCGAGGTTGAAGGTAGCCTCATGGCCCTCAACTGAAAAAGACCACCCCCCCAATGCACCTCGGAATCGAACCGCCCACCGGGCTGAGTTAACGACTCACGTAAGTTACGGCAGCTTGGTTCATTGAGTGCCGCAGCGAATTCATCCAGACTGGCCGAGGGATTCCAATTCTGCCGCGCGCGAAGGGCTTGCCAGCGCGCGTTGCAGAAGACTAGTCGCCCGTCCGGCGCAAACACCGCTAGAGCTTCCTCCATGGCTTCCAACAAAGTTTCGTCAAACGCGTAAAGCGAGCTCAGCTCGGTCTGCAGCTCCCGCAGCAAATTAATTTTCCAATGCAGATCACCGGTTGGCGGCGTCATCCCCGCACGCAACGCGGTGGATACATTGCCGTCCGCTGCGGGCCTAGTGTTCCTCAGAGCGAACTGCAACTGGCGAAGTCCTTGAGTAACGTTTCGATCTACTGAAATGAGATTCTGCAACTGTGCGACGGGCGCGGCTAATACGCCCGCGCAAAGGAAGGGACCGAAGTCAATCAAGCGGTGTCCCCAAACGAACAGCAAATAGCTGGCTGCATAGCTGCCCGCAATCAATGTCATCAACGAGAGTAAGCCTCTCCACCCCGGCCAGCGCAAAACCATCCCGGTCGAACTGAGTGTGAAGGTGAGGAGCAGGAATATTCCCAGCTTCGCTCCCAAGGGCCGTAGGCCCCGTCCAGCCAGAGTTCCGTCAACGAGGTTCGCGTGGATTTCCACGCCCGGCATGGGAATGCGGTCGCTGACCGGTGTGGGCACTCGGTCACCGATCTCCGTCGAGCCGAAGCCAACCAACACCGCCTTGCCTCGGAGCCGTCCCCGGGCCCTCCCTTCCAACAGGTCGATCACAGAGACTACCGAAAAGGGAGGTGTAGATTCTCCAAGCTCGATCTGCCCGCGATAGTTGATTGCCAGGAAGCGCGGCGACTCGCTTTCAATTCCCGTCACCTGGGTGCGCGCCGTCTCCCCAATTGTCGGTATTCGCGTTTCTCCAAGACGCAGGTACTGGCCATCATCTTCCAGCGGTGCTCCTCGAGCAACGCGCGCAATTTCCAATGCGAACGCCCAGCGGGGACCGTTTATGGTTAGCTCCCGGAGCGGCACGCTTCGGCAGATGCTGTCCGGTCCCAAAGTGGCCTGGGCATGTCCGGTTGCAACGGCGCTGCGGGAGAAAAGTGGTAATGGTTCCACCCACAGACGGCCCTGCTGCGAATTGCTGATCTTGCTCACCAAAACGACATTGCCAGCTGCCTTCAATGCTTGCGCCAGTTCCTCATCGTCACTCTCGTCTTCTGCTTCCGAGAGCAGAATGTCAAGACCGAGTGCCTTCGGTCGCTCTGCTGACGCAGCGCGAACGACGCGGGCCAGCATGGAGCGCTTCCAGGGCCAGCGTCCGTAGCGGTTCAAGCTTGCGTCGTCAATCAGCACCAGCGCCACATCCGGCGAGGTGCCTTGTGTTCCTCGCAAGCGAAAGTTCAGATCACCGATGCGGCGACTCAACTCCTCGACGGGATAACTCAGGCTTAGAAGGCCGACGATCGCAAGAAGAACTACGTTTAAGAGCAGCCAGCGCTTGGTCTGACTACGATTCTTTCCGGAACGCGGTTCTCCAGAAACCTTCATCATTCCCTCGACCGCAAATCAATCGCCAGGCGGCGCGCCTTTTCATATAGCGTCTTTCGCTCAATCCCCAACTTCCTGGCGGCGAGCGATTTGTTGCCCTTAGCTTCGCGCAACACGCGGAGGATTTCCTGACGCTCTATTTCCTGCAGCTTGCCACCAAGGGTCGACGCCGACTTTTCCGCTCCGGTGTCCGTCGTGGCTCTGCGTGCTCGTTCCTGTTCTACTTCATCGGCCGTGATTTCTTCGGTCGTAGTAAAGATAGCAAGCCGCTCGATCAGATTTTCGAGCTCGCGAACATTCCCCGGCCAGCTCATCGAAGTGAGCAGACGAACCGCGTCTTCACTGATTCCCACCTGACGCTGATTGCGCTGGTTGAAGCGTCCGAGAAAATGCTCGACGAGCAGCGGGACATCTTCGGGCCTCTCTTCAAGAGAGGGAAGATCGATCGTCACCACGCTCACGCGATAATAGAGGTCTTCACGAAATTGTCCTGACTGAATTAGCGGTCCCAAATTTTTGTTCGTGGCCGCTAGGATTCGAACGTCCACGGGAATGAAGGTGTTTGATCCTAGGCGCCGAACCTGCTGTTCCTGCAAGACCCGAAGCAACTTCACCTGGAAACTCAGGCTGGTTTCGGAAATTTCATCCAAAAGCAGCGTGCCGCCATTGGTGGCTTCAAATAGGCCAGGACGGCTGCTGTCCGCTCCGGTGAAAGCGCCCTTCTCGTGCCCGAAAAGCTCGCTTTCCAAGATCGTCTCAGGAAACGACCCGCAATTGATGGGCGTGAACGGTCTCTCGGCGCGTTGGCTATGCACGTGAATGGCGCGTGCTACCAGTTCCTTGCCGGTTCCGCTGGCCCCCGTAATGAGCACGCTGGCTGTACTTGGCGCCACCCGACCGATGGCGCGGTAAACTTCCAACATCTTGGGACTTCGGCCTACGATCGCAGATTTGGGAGAGGAACTTTCTTTGGGTGATGGGACGGGCGTCTGACGCCGGGCGCTGATCCTCTTTACAACGGTCAATAGCTCGTCGATCAGAAGCGGTTTGCTGAGGTACTCCAGCGCTCCTCCGACCACGGAACGGGCTACAGTTTCCACGCTGGCACGCGCGGTCATCATCACACAGTTGCACTCCGGTTGAAGCGCTTTGAGTTTTTCAAGGAATTCCAGACCGTTCTTGTTCCCGACGTAAATGTCAAGCAGGGCAAGCTGGAACGCGTGCACACGCAACAGCGGCTCGGCTTCCTCGCAGCTCTGAGCAATGCAGCACTGATAACCCTCGGCTGTCAGCACGGCATTCAACCACTGGCAGATTGACTTGTCGTCATCAACGATGAGCACTTGCAACTGCTGTCCTATACTGCTCTCCGGGTCTTTCATGACGCGCGCTCAAGGCTAAGAGTCTGCCTTTGTCTCGCTTCCACTTCGAAGCCTTGCGTCTGGCAAGCCAGCTCTGCTGGGCCGCCATACCATTCCATTCTGACCGCGGAGCATCGGTTTCTACTACCGCCGTGGAACACGTCCATCACCTGTCACGTCAGAATGTTCGCTCTCCTATTCATTCTTAATTCTACGCGGGAATGGATTGTGCCTTTAAAGGCGTGCGGCTTGCCATTCGCCGCAGCGAGAAATTGTGAAAGCTTCGACATTCCAGGAGCGCGCGAGTGTTTGGAGACGCTACACCCATTGTATTGAATCGCCTCACTTTGCTCGTTCTTGCCCCTCCAGATCGTGCTCAAATGCATACCACGGAAGGATTCCACGGGGCGACAGTCGGTCAGCGTTTCCGCTGTCTCCTGTGAGTTCTCATCGACACAGGTGTGTTGGACTTACCCAGAGCCGGTGAGCCCTGTGATCCGCACGCCCGAGATGACTTCGATGCCCCGCTCCTGGCAGACGGAGGCCCGCAGGGCCCATTCGAGCAGCCACGGGGCGCACCACCAAAAGTAGCTTAACAGCAATGTCGAGAAGCGTGGATGGCTTGCCATCCTTCCCTCGCGATGAGTGGCACGAGAGCCAAAGCCGCTACGGGGTCTGCCCACGGCGCGTGAAAGATCAGGTTTGCCAACAGTCCTGCCAAAGCGATCAATGACAAGTAGCCACACAGAGCGGATTCGGTTGCATCTGCTCTCAATGACGCGCTCGCAACCTGAGTTGCCAGCTTCCGTTTCTGACTTGCCAGCCACGGCATACCAATGGCCGCCACAATCAACAGGATGACCCCGGCGAAGCTGGGTTGGGGTTCGCGATAACCGAGGAGAGACAGTCCAGAACTAACGATGACGAAGGCGGCGACGATGAAGAGCAAACCTCCGGCCACACGAGCGGCCAACTTCTCGGCGTCCGCAGAATCGGATTTGGAACGAAATCGCCAAAGGACAATGATCGCCGAAAATAGTTCAATGGCGCTGTCGCCGCCGAATCCCAGGAGAGCGGGGCTTCGCGCCAGCCAAGCCGCGCCAAGAGCCACGATGGCTTCAACGGTCATCCAAGCAATTGTTAACACCTGGAGACGGACCACACGACGCAGTAAATCTGGAGCCAGAGGTGCCGCTGCAGTGGCCATTTGATCTCGTATTTTACTACTGAGAGTCGATAGTGCCGGAGGACGTTTTATCCCGGTTGACCGCTGGGGCGTTCATCGTCATCAACTTCGGACACAACCGCTGGGCGGGCATGCAAACATCTCACGATCACAATCTCAGAACTCCATGCGCAATTGGAACGCGATCATGCGTGGAGTGCTATCACCACCCAAACCAACGCCGAGTAAGCCAGTCGGCGGAGAGGTCGTGTAAGTAAGCGCGCCAAACCCAGTCTGCGTAGCAGGCTTCCCCGGAATGCCAGCCAGCACCGTGCTCGGAAGGCCAAAATTCGGATGGTTGAATACGTTGAAGAACTGGACGTCAAACCTGAGCTTCAACTGCTCGGTTACCATCCGCGTCGAGGACCACACAATCTTATCAGTGACCTGTGCACGATTTGATTCACATCGATCAAGGCTGATGGTGAGTCGGCAGGTGAAAAGGCCCACTTCTCCGCCGACTTTCCTGTATTTTGGAGACGCGTCATGAGGAGAGAATCCCATGGAAAAGGAAAAGTCTGCGCCAAGATTCAGGAAGTTGGCATAGTTCCCGCGGTTCGCACATCTTCGGCGGAAGAAGCTCGCTTTGCCTCCGACGTGGTCGCCAAGAGTGGCATTCCTATAGTGGAAATCACCATGACGGTGCCGGGCGCAATAGAAGTAATTTCCTATCTCGTGAAAAAACCTGCCCGATGTAATCGTCGGCGCGGGAACCCTCTTAGACTTGGATACAGCTCGCCGCTGTGTGGATGTTGGTGTTCGATTCCTGACCAGTCCTGGCCTGGATCTAGAGATCGTGGAGTTCGCCGCAAAAGAAAACCTGTGCGTGATGGCAGGTGCACTTACACCCACTGAAGTGATCACTGCGTGGAAGGCCGGCTCTGACTTTGTGAAAGTGTTTCCTTGCGCCCAAGTTGGCGGCGATAGTTACATCCGGGCGCTGAAGGGACCATTGCCACAGGTTCCCCTGATTGCGGCTGGTGGTGTCAATCAACAAACCGCAGGGAATTTCATCCTTGCAGGAGCCGTTGCACTCGGCATAGGCCGCGAGTTGATCCCAAAGGAAGCTCTGCAACAAAGACAGGAAGGGCGAATTCGCGAACTGGCACGGAGGTTCCTAAACTTCGTGAAAACCGCTCGCAGCCAGTACATTGAGGCCTGACAGTCCTAGACGAATGATAGTTCTCTGGTCCTTAAGAATAGCCAGGCTACGTCGGCATGCCATCCGTGTCGCTAAGTTTGTGTCACCGGGCCGACGTTGCGCAGCTTCTTAATGCTGCCTTTTGCTGCGTCGCGGTTTTCGCAAGTCCTGTAGAGTGAAGGAGAAAGCTGGTAGGGGCGGTGGGGATCGAACCCACGACCTTCGGCTTAAAAGGCCGCTGCTCTACCACTGAGCTACGCCCCTAAACTGTTCAATTCACGAAACTTGTTTCCGCCTCATTTTTCCGAGAGGCTGCCGGTGCCACTGGGGTGCTATCGGAATCCAACAAGGCCGCAACTTCATGCAACTGATTCGGCCCGAGATGTGCGTACCGTTTCGTCATGGTCAAGCTCTTGTGCGCGAGCAACTCCGCGATGTCTTCGAGCTTCGCGCCACGCCGTCTTAGCTTGCTCGCAAAATCGTGTCTCAGATCATGCCCGCGGAAATTGGTAATCCCCGCCTTCATCACTGCCTTCCCTATCCAGTGCCGCCAGTTCTCCAGCGGCTCGCCCGTCTTCTCCGAGCGAAAGATACGACCGCTTTTTTCTCCGCGTTGATAGACGGTCTTGAGGGCAGCCATCGCAGCGTTGTTGAGCGGAATGTGCAACGCTTCCCCGTTCTTACTGGTGGGAGTGTTCAGCATCCTGCCACTCCAGTCTAACATTTCCCACGTCAGCCCGTACATGCTGCCCATGCGCAGGCCCGTCGCTGCGGACAGTTCGAACTCCGCTAAGTGCTCAGGGAAGTCTCGCTCGATAACCGCGCGCAGGCGCGTCTCTTCAGTTGTGAATTGTTTCAGATACATGTCTTCTGTTGGCAGAGGCTTGTACTGGTTTAGAAAACGCACGCGGCTGTTGTCTTCGCGCCGGTGACGCACGTCTCTCACGGGATTCACGTTGACCTTGCCCGCGCGCCGGGCTTCCCGGTAGGTCATCAGCAGCAAGGACCGAAAGTGGTTGAACGTTGACGGCGCCCACTTCCGCTCCCTGGCTGCATTCGAGAGTTGTTGCTCCATTTCCGCTGTGGTGATCCCTTCCGCGTCGCGGTTGCCCCACCACGACACTAGCGGCTTAATGCGCGATTCATCATCCTGCCAGGACTTCTTGTGTGCGCGCGAATAGGTCAAGGCATCCTCCGCAATTTCCGCAAAGGAAACGAACTTTCTGCGGAGTGTCTCGGGGAGCTTCTTGCCCTGGACAGCCTCGCCGCGGCGTTTGTCCAGAAGCTTGACCGCTAGGCCATAGGCGCCAACCTTTTCGCGCCGATAGCGGCCCGCTCCATCCACGAATCGAATCCACCAAACACCTGAGCCCGGAACTTTCTCGAAGATGCCGCGTTGTGTTTTCATCGTCTGCCTGCCTTTCGTTTGGGACCGCGCAACCACTTGCGTTCACGCAATTTCTTTTCTTGCCTGAGCCGCTTCATGTACTCAGCCCGTTGCTTTTTCCATGCCGGGCTCGTCTTGAACGTTTCCTGTTGACATCGTTTTGAGTGGAAGCGCTGGTGTTCGAACTTCGCATAGAACCACCGTCCACAGGCTTCCTTCGCGCACTTCCTTACGCGCCCGATCAAGCCCATTTCGGCCAAGTGAAGTAATTTCCGGAGAGCCAATCCCTGCTCGGAATCCATTTTGCCAACGAGCTTCCAATCAATCCGCCAGAGACCCGGCGCTGCACTTTCCAGGACCGGCGCGACCGCAAACTTCGACCGGCGCACGAGCCTGCCGAGAAAGGCGCCTATCTCGTGCTCCGTCGCCCGGATAGGAAGTTGCACATTGAGTTCGACTAACTTCTCTATGGGATCGCCGGGCAGTTTTCTCTTGGAGTTCAGCCAATCCACCACAACGGCAGCATCGAATTCCCCGAAATAGTTTCGTGCGTGCACATGGCTATGTGCCTTTTGCGAGGTCTTATTTGCACGCCGCATGAACAGCATTGTGCGTTATCGTGCGGCTCTAGTCAAGGAATTATTTTGGAGGGCATGCGATGGAACCGGAAAGCAACAAAATCGCCTACTCGGTGAACGAAGCGGCGCGCCTCTTGTCCATGAGCGCGCGCAAGCTTACCTACTTGATCGCCATGAAGGAAATTCGCAGTTTCAAAATCGGAAAGAGTCGAAGAGTGACCGCTAGCGCGCTCGCGGAATTCGTCACGCGGCAAGAAAAGAAAGCTTCGCGCTGAGGTGACCGCGTGTCGGATTACTTTCAGCCGCGCTGCCCGTGGTGCGGCCGCACATTCGCGACGTGGCCGCTCGCAAAAATCCACGTCAAAAATTGTCCGCTCTCCAAAAACCCCCGTTGGAAGCGAGTAAGGAAGCGTCTTGGAAGAACTCAGTAAATGGAAAAGCCAGCGCTGAGGGCGCTGGCCAGTTCCAAAGTTTAGAGCGGCGCTGGTGGACGCCGCCCAAAGGCAAAGCTACTGAATGCCCAACGATAACACCGAGAACAAGAATACAGCGAAAGATCCGCCGCGCAAGTACGCGAATTTTGCGCAACTTGTTCAAGGTGTGTCGCAGGTCGATAGTCCGACCCTGGAGCCGACCGACCGGCTTTTTCTCAATTGCCTCGCCGCGCATAACCTCAAGGAGAATCCGCATCCGGGCAACAAACGATTGATGCGCGCCTGTGGCGTCGCTTCGCGCCAGTCTGTCAACAAAATCGCGCGCCGACTCCTCGACAAAAAACTAATCGAAATAATCGAACGTGGCGACGGCCGCGGCAATGCAACGATCTATCGAATCTGCACCGAAGATGACCGCTTCCCTTGGCCTGAAATGAAAAATAAACCCGCAACTCTGGAGTTGCCTGTTTCGGGGCATAAACCCGCAACTCTAGAGGCTTCGGTTTCTGAAAATAAACCCGCAACTGAGAAGCCCGAAACCCGCAACGCACCATCCCGAAACCCGCAACTGGACCACAATAAACCCGCAACGGCAACCCCAGAAACCCGCAACTCTAGAGGCTCCTACGAATTTAAACCCTCGAATACAATCTCGAATACAACCCCGAATACAACCCGGGGAGAACCAGAACCAAAATCGTCCCCGGTCTATGCCGCCGAACTTGAACGACTCCTTCAGGAGCAGCAAGAGCAACTTTCCTTCTTCCAAGGTTTAATCAAATCCGGACAGCTACCTGGTCCCTTGCTCGACGCTGAAAGACGTGGCGAGTTCAAGAAGGAATGCTTGGCCATTGGTGTCCCGTGGGATGAAGTCGACGGCCTGTGGCAGAAACTGATTCACCCGTTCCTTGATGGGACATAACTCCCTGCATCGCGTGCGACCGCGTTGCCCTGGTCGCACGGCTCTTGCACCGCGCATGGAATCGAGGCGCAGCGCAGGAATGGCCCACGCTGCGATAACTGCGGCTGTAGGCGAGACTCCAGGGAAAGTTTGGGTAAGAGCCGCGCAACGAATAGCACCGATGTAGCACTAAGGCGAAAAGTGCGCGCTAACTTGCAGATAACAAACACAAGAGCATCGGCTTGCAGAGCCGTTTTTAGTTCATGTGGCGAGTGGTGGAAATTCGTTGTACTCATTACTTACGGCGTGCGGGTCATGCCCAACATCGAGCCGATGCACGCATAGTCCTTGGGAATTTTTGAAAGGGGTTTTATGGCGAAATTAGGGAAAAGGCATGGGTTGAACGCCACGAAGGCCCGGATCATGGTGCAGGGATTGTCGTCAATCGACAAGCGGACGCTGGCGGCACAGGCGTTGTTGGACTGGAAAGAATCGCTGGTCCGGGACCTAGGCGGCCCACAGGCGATATCGACGCAGGAAGCGACGCTGGTTGAGATGGCGGTGCGCGGCCGGTTGATCATCGAGCATGTGGATGCATTCATCCTTTCGCAAGAGTCGCTGGTGAACAAGAAGCGGCGGCAGATTTATCCCATCGTTCGCGAACGCAACACGCTGGTCAATACGCTGGCAAATTTGCTCGGGCAATTGGGGTTGGCGAAGCGGGAGCCGCCGATGAAGAGTTTGGCAGAGTACCTCGCGGAGAAAGATAGAAGGGCTGATGAACATACTGGAGAGCATGAACGATCCGAGGCTGTTTCAGAAGAGGTTCCAGCCGAAGAAGAAGTTGCTGTCGAGACGCCCGGAAATTGATTCCTGGAGAACCTGGCGCGTGTTCCTGGCCGCGTTGTTTGGCCTGGGCATGAATGAAGAGCAGCGCGAGATTTACCGGCGCCATACCGGACGGAGCGACGTGCCGTCTCGGCAGTTCCGGGAATGTTTTTTGATTTGCGGCAGGCGTTCAGGGAAATCGATTGTCGCGAGTTTGATTGGTGTGTTTCTCGCCTGCTTCTATGACTTCTCGGCTTATCTGGCGCCGGGCGAAACTGGCGTGGTGATGATTCTTGGTGCCGACAGACGGCAGTGCCGAACGATTTTCAATTACTGCGTGGCGCTGCTGGAAGTGCCGTTGTTGCGGAACTTGGTTGCGGCGAAGCTGAAAGAAAGCATTCATCTCACCAATGGCCTCGTGATTGAAGTTCACACAAGCAATTACAAGAGCGTGAGAGGCGCGACCGTCGTTGCAGCGATTTGCGATGAGCTCGCATTCTGGCAGAGCGAAGACACGGCCAACCCGGATGTGGAAGTACTTAACGCACTCAGACCGTCCATGGCCACGATTCCGAATGCGTTGCTGCTGGGAATCAGTTCGCCTTTCGCACGAAAGGGCGTGTTGTACAACGCTCACAAAGAACATTTCGGGAAGGACTCGCCGGACACGCTGGTGTGGCAGGCGGACTCGAAGAGTATGAATCCGCTGTTGCCGGAAGCGGTGATCGCCGCAGCTTACGCGAAAGACCCATCGAGTGCCCGCGCCGAATATGGGGGGTTGTTTCGTGAAGACATCGAAGCCTTCCTTTCTCTAGAGACCGTCGAAGCACGGATGGTTCCTGGACGCCGCGAATTGCCCTATGACCCGGAGAAAACCTACTACGGCTTTGTGGACCCGTCGGGCGGCGTGGCGGACTCCTTCACCATGGCGATTGGGCATTTCGAGAGAGACCTCGCTGTGTTGGACGTACTACGGGAAGTGCCAGCGCCGCTGAGTCCCAAAGCGGTCACCAACGAATTTGCCGCTATCTTCAAGGCGTTTCGCGTCCACGAAATCGAAGGCGATCATTACGCGGGCGAATGGCCGAGAGAAGAATTTGAGAAATGCGGTGTGAGCTATCGTGTCGCCGAGAAAACGAAAAACGAGATGTATTTGGAAATGCTTCCGATATTGCTGAGCTCTGGCTGCGAACTGCTGGACAACCCTAGGATCAGCGCGCAATTGACCGGTCTGGAACGCCGCACTGGCCGCGGCCGCGATTCTGTCGATCATGCGCCAGGCTCGCATGATGACGTGGCAAATTGTGTGGCCGGCTTGCTTTGCCGGATTGCTTCGTGGAACGTGACGGGAGGGTTTGCGGTCTTGGACTGGGCGCGCAAGGTCGCAAAGGAAATCGCGGAAGGTGTGCGGGATCTCTACGGCGAGCTGATCCATAAGCCCGCGCCGCCAAAGCCGCAGCCGGCCGTCGAGAATCCCATCACGCGCGTCGACGGTTTCAAGGCGTGGCTGGAGGGCGGGAAAGCGCCGCTGTGTCCCCTGTGTCACGCGACCTGCACCATCTATGTCGGCAATCAAGTCCTGCACTGCAATGCGTGCGGTTCCAACGATGGCATTCCCCGGCCGAAGCCGATCGAGAACAACCAATGTCCGGTAGAGGGATGTGGTTTGCCGCTCGTTATGTCGAGCGGCTCGCTGCGCTGCCAGAATCACGGTCAGGTTCCCGACTCGACGCCGGTAGTGATCGGTATGAGCAGGGCGCAGTTGCGCGGGCACGGCGGGTTCATGCTGCGCACGAATGTTACGAACAGATTCGGGCGGTTTGGATAAAAACAATGAGCGAAAAAGAAGTTTGCCAAAAATGCGGGTCATCGTTAATCGTGCAGCTCGGAACGCAAAAACATTGCAACGCTTGCGGCCACGACTTCGGCGTTTCCAAAAATCCCGTCGCGGATGCGGTCCAAAAGCGCAAGCTCCAAGGCGTGGTCGGCTGGCGACGGCCGGACACTAACGAAACTTAGCCGTAACGACCTGTGTAAGTGCTGGGTCTGGACGACGGAGCCGTTCGGGTGTAAGAAACTTGAATGACGTTTTTCACACGACTACTGAGCAAACCCACGACGATCCCGCAGGCGAATCCATCACTACCACCGACACGAGCCGAGCTACAGCAGCTTGAGGACCTTCGACAAACCGATCACCGGAACAAGTTGGAATTCGACGCCGCGGCCGCCACGCGCCAGGATTACGAGCGCACGCACCGGATTCTGGATGCCATCTCGATTTACAAAGGGAATGCATTCAAAAGAGTCGCCGCAGCGCAAGAGAATCCGGAGCTCGCAAAACTCTGCTTTGACGAAGCGCTAGCGAGACAGCGCTGGTTTGTGGGCCGGAAGGCGGTCTGTGATCTGGAGATTAAACTTGGAGTTATAAGATGAAAGTCAAATTCGGAAATAGGGAAACGGAAATTCCGATGGAGCTCGTCGACTTGGTAAAGACGGAAGGCGAAGCACTCACGCCGGCAAGCGACGACCTGTCCGCGAGAGACTACGAGCGTCCGAATCCGGTGCACGCGTTCATCGCCAAAGCCGCGCTCAAGCAACAAACCGAGGGCGTAACAACAACCAGCGCAGACTTCGACATCTGCAAAGCAATTCTGGCCGACGCCGATGTGCGCGACCAAAAGCCGCCCGTCGTGACGTTGAGGAAAGATAGCAGCGTGCCAGATTGGAGCTGGTCGAGTCCGGTTTCCACCGACGCGCCGCTTGAAAAGCGCGCGCATGAAACGGCGAAGGAACGCTTCCGGGTGCAACTCGAAAAGTTCTTCGCGGGCCACAACGATGAATTTTGGGAAGCCCGCGGCGTTTGCGACCAAGCACTCGACGATGAACGCGCGGCGATCCTGGCCGGCGAAACCTAAGGAGGCAGTCATGGCAACGGTAAAAGGACATTTGGCCGAACATCACAAACGCTCAGCAGTTTTCGATGTGAACGTTGCGAGCGAATGCGAAAAATTGCGGAAAGCGTTTGAGAATCTGGAAACGCACGCAGACAGCGGCGACGAGCTCAAGAAGGCCTTCGGAGATGCCAAGGCGAGCATCGGCAGGTTAGGCCAGCTTTTCAGCGGGCACGCGGCATACCACCGCGACGCGGGCCAGAACGTCGAGAAAAGTGCGGACGTTGATGACTTGGACAAACTGGTGCCGACGCAAATCAGCGGCATCGTGGATCCCAGCCGTGCGCCTAGCAGCGGGCGGCTCGTCCCGCGCAGTGGCCAGCCCACGCCCGCCGACATGCCGAAGGTGGACATGCAGTTTGAGCATCTCGTGAAAGTGGACGACTGAGGTAGCCGATGTCGCCGCCGACCCAACTTGTCATCACGCTGATTCCGAACGCGGTCGCGAATTCTGTGTCGATCCCCATTTCGTCAGGGTTGCAAACTTACGAGACTTCGCTGCAGGGTTCAGCGGCGGACATCGCAATCCGAAACATTTTCAAGTCGGGCGTTTTCGTCGACGGCACTGGCCGCTGGTGGAGCGCGTACCAAATTCTCAGCATTGTCGCATCGTGAGGGTGAGAGATTGTAGCGATGGCCACAGCGACGCTGCCTACGATTCCACCGAAAGATGGTCACCACCTGGGCATCATACTCAGGCTTAGCGACGAACTTCTAAAGACCCTGTCAGAAATGGCGTCGCTTGCGCTCAGCGGAGAAAGCAAAAAAAACATTGACCTCGCGGCATACGCCGCCATGCTCCTTGAAGTGCAAGTCGCAGATTTTCGCGCAAGACAAATCCCTTCCGATTTTTTGGTTCGCCCCGGCAATACACCGGACCCGGCGCCCGCGGTCGAAAACATACGTCGCGGACGTTTGACCGCAGCCGACGAGGAGAAAGTTATTGCCAGCATGTTACAAGGAATGAAGGTTGACCTGTGCGCGACGAGGTTTCACACAAGCGCGTCCACGATCCGCAGGGTCTGGAAGCGACGCGGGCCGAGCCCTGAAGTCATTCAAAAAGTGTTGTTCCTGCACGGTAAGCGGTATGACGAAGCCGGCCCGGGCCACAGCGTTCAAGCAATCGCCAAAGCGTGCGGGGTGAGCGAAGCCGTCGCTTCAGCGATTATCGCGAACCATAGGCCGTTGGTGCCATCGTCGGGGGCCATCCATGCCCATTCGCCCCGCCCAGGCGGATGGGAGCGGAACATTGTTTCGCGTACGGGCTGAAACGGAGGCAACAAAAATGGTAACGAGGCGCAATGTCGTAATGAGCAAAACTGATGAAGGCACGCGACTCACCGCGGCGCAGAAAGGGAGAAATCTTGCGACTGTATGACAAACCCTACGCGCTGGGGGAAATCGCCGAGCAGCTCGACCTTCCCGTGACCGTGGTCAGGGAGACTTTGATGGGGATGACTGCTGGCCTGGACCATGATGTTCCATGGATGCGGGTGGTTCGCCATGCAGGGTAAGAAAATTTCGCCCGATATGCGGCGCGAAATCGAAGCGCTGTCACGCGAAGGAAAGACGCAACGCGAAATTGCGCAGCTCGCGCACGTTTGTACCGATACGGTCCGCACCGTCGAAAGAAAATCACTTGGTTTGCGCCAGCCCGCGAAGCGAACGCGCGGGCGGCTCAGCGCGAGAGAGAAAACAAGAATCGCCAAGTTGTACGAAAAAGAAGGCAAGACCATCACGGATATTTGCAACCGGATGCGTATCTCACGTGGCAGCGTCACCGCACTCATAAAGCGGATGGGCTTGGTCGCGGGGTTGCCTGAAAATAAAATTCTAGCCTTGCGCAAGTTAGGATTCACGCAGCGGGAAATCGCGTGCAAATTACGGCTCAACTACGGGAACACGTTCCGATGGTTCCGCGCGCATGGATTCACGCAGCCGCGCTATGCGATGACGCCACAAAAAATCGCAGCGATTGACCGGGCCATTCTGAACCGTGAAGCGACCGCAATTTCCATCGCGAAGAACTACAGTGCATCATACACATACACTCTCGCGCGCGCACACGTCCTACTTGAATGCGAACGCTTTTTGGGGATCTCGAAACCGCCGTTGACCAGTTATTTCCCATCACGGCCGCCGCGCCCGATGAAACGCCAAGCCGAGATGGCGCCAGAGAAATTCGTCGAGAATTTCTTCCCGTTCAAGCCACGGCCCGGCGTGCTGATTGGCGACGCGGAAATAGACTTAGCCGCGCGCACCTTGCTGCAAGGCCATGTTCTTTTTTTCGGGAAGCCAGTCGACGAAACGGAGTACCTATCGCGCCTGAGAACGTCCGTCGCATTGCATCTTGCTCGCGCGACGCAAACAGAGGAATGGGTGAATTGAGTTGGTGAGCACGACACAAAAAGAAGAAGCCGAACTGGAGCTACAAGGCGCACGTGCGAGGTTGTCCAAAGTCTTGCATGAACTGGAACTATATCGTGGGCGACACGACCATGACGATCACGAGTACACGTGGTTGTTGGTCGAACTCGATGAAGCAAACAAGCAGGTCATGAAGGCCCGCCAGGGACTGGATGCCGTATGAACGCAAACGATTGGACGGGCCGTGGTTCCCGAAAGCTTGCTGAAAGCGGTCGGCTTGAAGGACCGGCACGTGTACCAAGCGGTTCAATTGTCAGCCGCAGTTCTCGAGGCCGTCCGAGTCCGCCGCGAAAAAATCAGATTGGCTAAATCGACCGACTCAGAGACTCAGCGAGAGCAGGACGAGAAAGCGGATCGACAGATTTTCGTCGGCACGATGGTCCTGCTCGCCGCGAGAACGAAGCGAGGAAAGTGAAATGTCAAACTACGTCCAACCCGATTTTCGAAATCCGCAAACGGACCCCCGCGTCGGTATCCACCTCGAAAACCAGGGCAATCCGATTGCGCTCATGTGGCCCATACCACGGCACGTAGAAAAACTCTCTGACAAGGATGACCCGCAGGGATCGATTCGTGCGGGTCGCAGCGGACACTGAGGAGATTGACCAGCTATGAGTATCCCATTCGTTTTCGACGTTCACTCCGAGCGCGATTTGGCAAACGCGGCGCTGAAGATTGGCGTTACCCAAGCGATACTGGCCGCCAGGCAGGCCGACCGCGGCGACGCTTCTAAAGGCCTGGTCGGCATCGGCGATAGTGGAAGTGTGAGTCAAAATCCGCTTGGCGTCGGACCAGTGCCTTCGCCAGCCTTCGTGCAGCCTGGAACCAACATAGCGCCCACAACCACGCCTGTTCCGCCACGAGATTCGAACCCCATGCGAGTGGTCGCGAGTGGAAATTATCAGCAGCCAGGCACGGCAAATCCGAAACCGAATCCATCAAGTGGCCAGGTCTCTCGCAGCAATCCGATGGGGCTTTAATCTTGAAGGGAGCAGAACATGGACACAATTTGCGCGAAGTGCGGAAGCAAAGGCCCGTTTTCGCTGGTCGCGAATGGCGAAAGATGCGGTGCGTGCGGCTCAATATCGCCACTCGCCGCGCCGACCAGGTATGAGCAGGTCCCCGATCCGCCGCGACCGCTTCCCAGCACAGACCGAATCAGCCCGAAAAATCCATTGGGGATGTGATAGAAGTGCACGAGCGAATCGCAAACTATTTGCTTCCGCGGTTATCTGCTAGACTCCTGGCCCGATGACGGACATGGGCGTCCACTAGAGGTTGGGAGGTCATCTTGGATGTAGATCCCTTCAAGAGTGAGCTTCAAGCCAAAGTTCCAGCAGGCTTGCTCCCATTTTTGGACCGTCGCGACGGCGCAGCTGAATTAATTTCAGAGCTACCCCGCAAGATTAAGCCGCAGGACGTGGCGGTCCCGTCAGACTTACAGCGAGCATGGGAACTGTGCGGGCTTTATTTCTTCAATCAGGGGCGGTGGCATGAGGCCCTTCCAATCTTCCAGTCCCTCTACGAGCACATGCTCAAGCATCAAAAGGAAACAGGGGAGTACGTGCACAAAGGAATGCCCCTGGTTTGGATGAGTGATTGTTTTACGCGACTGGGCTGCCCTGTCCTCGCAAAGCGTTATCTGATGCTCACAACCTGCGAGGATGCAATTCGTGATAAAGGCGAAATTTCCGCAGAAACGACAGGTCTTTATTTCCGGATCGTTTGGTTCCATGGTCTTCGGCACCAGGAAGTCAGTGCCTATGCGCACAAAATCTGGAAGCTTTTCCAAGAGCAACCTGCCGAAGCGATGTTTCCTGAATGGATCGTTCAGGAGATTGACCAAGACTGGATGACTGAATACCCATCTCAGCGAGAATCTTCATATTACACAGTTACGCGGACTTACGTTCGCTGGCTGCTCGACAAGCTGGGCGCGGGCGATGGTTTGGCCCTAGAAAGGCTTGCTCAATATGTTCTGAGCGCAATACCAGGCTGTCGAGCATACATGCGAAAGCGCAGCGCATCCACCGATTACGACGTGGTCTGCGGCATGGAGGGAGTTGACCTTGATTTTCGCTCCGCTCTTGGAAGGTACTTCCTGTGTGAGTGCAAAGACTGGGGGAACCCTGCCGATTTCTCTGCTTTCGCTAAGTTCTGTCGCGTACTCGACTCAGCAAAATGCCGGTTCGGAATCCTCTTCTCCAAGGAAGGAATCACCGGAACCGCAAGAAGCACCGATGCAGCACGCGAGCAGCTCAAAGTATTTCAGGACAGGGGTATGGTTGTTGTGGTGATTGACTTGAAGGATCTTAAACAGATCGCAGAAGGAGCAAACCTCATCACGATGCTTCGGGCAAAGTATGAGGAGGTTCGACTTGACCTCCGCCGGTAGATTTCACGTCTCATGAGACTACATTATAACTTCGATTCGCGGGCTGAGTTTGTCAACCAGCTCCTCCCGATGCCCGTAGCCGACAACGGGTGCGGAACTACGCGGCGAGCACTCGTTTGGTGTTGCTCATTGCAGCCTCAGATGGCCACGCGCCCAGGCCGAAGCAATGCTTGTGAGCACTCCGGCCATCAAACCAAGCACGAAGAACCAAATGCGATCCCACCGCTTCTGCTTCCGTTCATCGAGATATAGCGACCCTTTGACTTTTAGGAATACGGTCTCGTCCTTCGCGTCCAGACCTCCAGTCGAGCGGATTCCATGATATTGGACATCACCGCGTTCGTCCTTCGGAATAGAGAACATGTGCAGTGTGGTCGCCAATGTGAACTCCCGCATTTTCTCTGTGCCGGCGGGAGGACCGTGATTAACCGTCATCCCGAGATAACCCTCCTCAAGAAGCAAAGCGAGTGGATACTGGTCACGATGATCCTTGTGGTGTGGCCGCGCAAGCCGAATCGCTTCTGCGAGTGAGACTTCTCCGGACTTCGCGACCTTTTTCAAGATTCGGAGCGCGACGCCATTCATGGGTTGAGTCCTCCATGCATTGATGCTGTGGACTGGCTTGTCGCCTGTCAATGGACCTTACGGGAACGCCTTGAAGCGAGTGGGTATGAGTCAAGGTGGTGGTATGCTTCCGGCCAAGGTGACAGGAATATGGCACAAGAGCTTGTTTACACAACGACCCTCAGGCTGCACGGCCCCTGGTTGTTAGAGACAAAGCAACTCTTAGCCCTTGATGAAATTATGGGACAGATTCGCTCGGGCGAACCGGCGGCGGACGGCTATGCTCCTGCAAACAAGAAATCATTGACGATTTTTCTTTCCAAGGAGCGCGAGCTTGAGAGTTCGAGCTTCAAGGAAGCAATGACCCACATTGCATCTCAGAACGAAGTTGCGAAGGGTTTCGAGTACTTTGCGCAGGTAGGGATCACTTCGGCATTGGTGCGGCTAATCCCTCCCAAAAAAAATAAAAAGAGCGACGGGGAGGAGGAGCCGTTCTTTGAAATCAAGGTCAGGCCACCCTCGCGTTCTACCAGCTACGAGATTTTTGGTGAGTTGAAAAGTTGGGCTGACAGTGTGGAAGCTCCTCTGTGGCGACAATGGATGCTTCTTGAATTACGTCCGTTGTTCCGGGTAGCCTTTGCATTCCCGGTCATGATCCTCCTATTGACGTTTCTCAATACCTCGCCAGGGCCAACGGAGTACAAGGAAGCCCTTAAGCAGCAGGCGCGCACCCTACTGCACGATGGAATCAATCAGCAGAATCAGACAAAGGCACTCGAATTGGTGCTGGCCTTGGAGTCTGATTACATCCCACCAGGGACCAAACCACAGCAGGCGCGAAAGCCGATTGCTGGGTACCTCATTGCTGTGTACGTCTTAGGGTTTCTGTCTTTCACGCCAACTCATTGCATGGCGATCTGGGCCGGCAAGAGTCGGCTGCGTTGGTGGAATTGGTGGTTGAATTTCAACACCGTCACAATTCCGACTCTTCTGCTCGCACGATATTTCGTGCCGCAACTATTTTCCATACTTGAAGCCTCGTTGCGACACTGAACTGCTTTTGCCGCGTCGTTCCGGCTGCCTTGGCTTGAAATCATGCCCGGCAATGATTACTCTATCTCAAATGCTCTCCGCATTGTCGCCCTGGTGGGTAGAGAAACTAGTTATTCCTGGATTTTTCATTCTAATGGGTTCCATCGTGGGATGGGTTATCACTGAACTGAGGGAGAAGCTGCAGGCGCGACGGTCCAAACGAGTATTTCTCAGAGCGGTTGGACTTGAACTTGATGCCCTCAGTGCCCAATTGGACTCATCCGCTCAGACCGTTGATGAGTCATTGAAGAGACTGGAGACTGGTGGAGGACCGCCCCAGTTCGCTGGTGTCATTCGCAGAGCTGTTTTTGACAGCCAGCTCAGTAAACTCCGGGACGTAGACGACGCGCGCATTATGGAAGTGATTCTGCTGTACTCCGACATCGGCGCTCTCGACCAAGTAATTGCTAAATTAAACCAACTAGGCACCGAGCTAGCGAAACTTACCTTAGATGTGACAACTTCATTGGCATACGTGGCACCGGCGCGATCACGCGTAATGTCGGCGCTCCTAGTGCTCAAGGAGGAGAGTGCCAAGTACCGGCGGCGGATTGCAACACTGCGCGAAAAACTTCCGCCACGGTCCACTTAGGGAGCGGTGACGATTTCTCCGGCATGTGGTGGAAACCTAGGACCAATGTATATGTCGGTGCTAGTTTGGTGTACGCGAGATGTAAACGATAGCAGGCCGGAACTTTTCGAAAAGTCTGTGCGGGCACGTCGTCCCGCACAGAGCACCACGGCCGGCTTATTGCAGAGTAGGGTACTCGAATTCGATGCGCACGACGATTTTCTCTCCGCGTTCGTCAGTGGCAACCACGTAGGCAAAATTAGGAAAATTTGCAGGGTCAATCTCTTCCTTTCGTGGATGCCATTGCGGCTCACCCGAGGCTGGGAACACAAATTCTTTGTGCCCGGTCCGGTCGAAAAATGCCAATTCTCCTGGGCCGAGCTTGTGTTTTCCTCTCCTTTTAGCATTGACGCGATCGATTTCCGCAACCGAGTCGTGCAGCGCATGCTTGATAGCATCAATAGAGCCTTCGAAGTCGTCACGCCGAAGGGTCACGCGCACGACTGCATCGGCCTGATCTGTTTTATGTCGGACGTTCTTTTTCATGAATCAAAGTTACGACCTGTGCGCGCGCTCACCCACCTCACCTGTAGTGAAAACTGTAACACTTTTCGCCGCTATAGGCCGCTACGGGCGACGGGACAAATCGCTAAGTGCGTGGAATGGTTTTAAGACTCAAGGTCGAGAAGGTACGAGAAAACACACTCACGGCTGACAGCTCTCGCTTCCACGAGCGCGTCAACCGCTTTTGGCGCAACGTACGCCGCGGCCGCAATTGGCAACGCCAATAGTTTTTCCCAAGTCACGTCTCCAAGAACGTGAACGGCGGCTGAAGAACCAAGCCACACGATGCCGGACCCGACTGCAGCAATCGCTGCCCCTGTGACCTTACCAAAGAGCTTTTCATAAACCGTGTCGAGTTTACGGCGGAACTCTCGTGCAGCGGGGCGGACCTCCGTTGTAATGAGTTTATTGATTGCTGCGGAATAGTCGCCGTCTCCTGAGACTTGGCCGAGTTTTGTTTGAAGTACCAGCAAGTGTTCCAAAAATGCTTCTCTCGCATCGTCCGATTCCTTGCGATACTTGATGACATCTCCGAATGTCAACCGTTCAAGTTTGTCTGCTGGCACCAGCTCATCGAGTATCGCCAAAGAGAGGTCCGTTATCGGAATTTCGTGGCCGGGAAAAGATGCGGCCACGGAACTAATTGCTCGCACGTACTTTGCACCCAAGAGCGATGCGTACGGAGACGCATCAGCCAGTGGAGTGAATCCAGCGTGTGTTCCCTGGGACAATGCGAAGTTCATCTTTACCGAACACATAGCCGCGTCAGTGGCCAAAATCTTCCGAAGACCTTCCGGCGTGCTGTGGTCGAAGTGGCGTACCCCGCGGTCGTTGAAGATCTGCAGCGAAGAGGGAGAGTTCTGCAGGTCAATTGCAGCAACTTTCTGAAATAGAGTTTCTTGAGTTTCGCCGTTCCCGTAGTTGCCCGGCGCAATTTGAAGGTCGCGAAAGTGTCGAGACGAGCGCAGTCCGTCTTGGAATTGAATCATGAAATTCAAGTCGCCAAGGTCTGCTTCGACCATCTTTAACAGCTCGCCCGGTACGAGCCCGCCTGGAGCCTCCTGGACGTAAAGCGGTACTCCCGCTTCTCTGAACGATTTCTCGTACTGTCTGATCGGTGACTGCGCGCCCACCATTCCCACCGATCCCTCGCGACCGCCTCCGAACATGAAGGAAGGCCGGTCCATAAAATGAATCTCGTCGAAGAGGAGAATGGATTTTTTGAGCGTCGGAGTTTCGACGGAGAAGTCGGGGTAGTAGAGCACTCGGAGCTTGTCTCTCATTTCCAGCTTTCCTTGGTGCTACTGTGGTGCTACGCAATATGCAGAATCATGCGCCAAGGTGCGCTCACCCGCAAGTAGGCGAATCGTGGAAAGGCCGTGGAATCAACTGTTTTGCGCTGTGCTGCGTTTTTGTGCGGAGTGGTGCGAAATGGTCGGAGCGCATTAAAAGGCCGCTGCTCTACCACTGAGCTACGCCCCTATGGCATGAACTTTTCATTGTAGCATGCTCGCAAATGGCTTCGAGGACGGCCGACTGCATGGTCCCAGTTCGCTCCGAGACAGCCGACCGCACACTCGCAGATGGCTTCGAGGAGAGCAGGCTCCATGCTCGCAGTTGCCTCCCAGCGACAACGCGGCGTTGCGGTTCAGGAAAGCGCTTCCACACGCACGCGGAGGCGTTTTCTCTTCCATTCGTAATCTTTGCGCAACTTGGCCTGATGTTTCTTCACCTGCGCTTCCAATTCGCTGAACGCTTTCTTGCAACTGGTTCGGACGTTGACTCCGATGCCGGTGGCATGCAGGGTGCCTGTTGGCAGCGATAAGTTCAGCACGCAAGAATTCTCATCCTTCCGGGGATTCTTTGAGAATCCACCGTGCAATTGGATGAGATCCGGTGAATAGCTCTTCAGCAGTTTCTCCAGCTTACTAACATGACGCTCGACTTCGACCTCGACCGGTTTGTGCCACTCGACATGTTTGAAATTGATGGAGAGTTTCATGTGTGCACCCGTAGGAAAATCTGGAAGCGCGGAGGGAGACGCGGTTCGGATCATCGCACCACATCGAGAAGAAGCATAACAGCCGGAAAGCTCCGGGGCAACGACGCCGAATGCCCTCAGTTTCAGATGCGTTGACACTTCCGTTCCCTTCCCTCTACTCTGCTCGCGGTGCGCATGGCGCGCCGTTCTTCATGCCGAAACGCAAGCCACAAACGCCGCCGCGATCCAGCGCGACCAATTCCACTACTGATCCTGCGACGGCGGCCAGCGCGCTCCGCGTCGGCCCCGCGGGCTGGTCTTATCCGGACTGGGCTGGCTACGTTTATCCTTCGCGCCGTCCCAAGGGATTTCACGAGGCCACCTATCTGGCGGAATTCTTCGACACCATCGAGATCAACACCTCGTTTTACCAGCCGCTGAGCCCGGAACACGCCGCGCAATGGATTGAGCGCGTAGCGGCCAACCCACGCTTTGTCTTCACCGCAAAACTCTGGCAAAAATTCACCCACGACACCACCTCCGTGGGGTTGGGCCCCACGGCCGCAGACGAGCGAGCCGTCCGCGCCGGATTCGACGTTTTGCGTGCGGCGAACAAACTCGGCGCCGTCCTGCTTCAGTTCCCTTTTTCCTTCCATCGCACGAAAGAGACGGTGGCGTATCTCTCCGCGGTTCTGTTGCGGTTTCGGGATTATCCCCTCGTCGTCGAAGTGCGCCACGCCACGTGGAACTCTCCTGAAACGCTGGCTTTCCTGCGGGAGCATAATACCGGCTTCTGCAACATCGACCAGCCGCTTATCGGCCGCTCCCTGGCGCCTTCCGCGCAGGCGACCTCGCCCGTGGGCTATGTGCGGCTGCACGGGCGGCGCTACGATACCTGGTTCAGCGACGATGCCGCGATTCCGGTGGAGGAAAGATATAACTATCTCTATTCCGCCGAAGAGCTTGCTCCCTGGATCACGCGGGTGCAGAAAGTGAAGGAGCACGCCCGCGACACGTTTGTGATCACCAATAATCATTTCCAGGGCAAAGCCGTCGTTAACGCTCTGCAACTCCTCCACATCCTCAAGAAAGCAAAAGTCAAAGTTCCCGAACCGCTGCGCCAGCATTACCCGGAACTCGATGCCATCGCGGACGCTCCGCCCGCGGAGCCGACGCTGTTTCCGCTGGGGGAATCTTCCACCTGAAAAGAATTGTGAGTCGTGTCCCGTAATCCGTGACCCGTGACCGGCGGAAGAGCGCGGAAGTTCGCTCGCAGATTGCGGACACGTAACGGAAGGTTGCAACGTTGGAAGCAGGGAAGGACCCCAGCCCCCTGTTTTTGTAAGTGCGGATTCTAAAGAGGTTACGGGAGAATTTTTCGTAAGTGCGGATTCTAAAGAAGTTATAAGTCCTTTGTTTCCCGCAGATCCGAGGGGTGCTTGTAAGTGCGGATTATAAAGGAGTTGCGGGAGGGGGGTCTTGGAAGTGCGGATTGTAAAGGACTTGGCGGAGCGCTGAGACAAAGTCAGGCGGGAAGAGGGGAAAGAGACGCGGTTGAAAGTCGAAAGTTGAAGGGGA
>WNGG01000773.1_pt1 | contig 38241 bp, 42 predicted proteins | sample 5400661 | NCBI WGS metagenome assembly WNGG01 (sample SAMN13153372, study PRJNA577476) | soil metagenome | isolation source: 100 cm soil or saprolite under Garry oak tree replicate 1 | place: USA:California | collected 2016-06-15
AGGCAAGAAGACAGCATTAGCGAGCATATAGCCCTTTACTACCGTGTCAAGATAATGCAAAGCAGATGAAGACGTATTCTGTAGGTGTTGTATAAACGCACCCACAAGATATCTCACGCTCTTTTGGGGATGATCTTGAGTAAAAGGGATTACAGCAGCGTGTGGAGCCATAGAGATCGAATGAAGACCGCTTTCCGTCAGGAATGATAAGAGACCATCCTCTGCTTCTTGGGCACCGAAGCTTTGATTGAACTTTTTTTCACAGAAGGAGATGAAGCTTTCGATAAGCTCCTCATGCTGTCGTAACACATCTTGCTGTATCTGCTGAAACTTGAACTCCTGGAGCTTGTCCCAATTCGGGGAATAAGTGTTGAGTGTTTGGCGCTTACCTCCGCTAGGAGGAATAGTGGCAGGTTGGAGTCGAATATAACCTTGTTTCTCAAGGTAAGGCAATAATCCCTTAATTGTGTTAATAGGAAGATGTAACCCAAATTCAGTCTGAATACTGGTCTGCACATCATTCGCCGATATAACCTCGCTGCCCTTACGCCGAATACTTTCAGCTAAGAGCGGTACGAAGTTATCGAGATACCCTTTCTTCCTATCCTCCCAGTTCACTGTCAGAATAGCAAGACTAGTAATAGTAGGCTTTGCCATCTTAAGCTGCTCCTTCATCATCTGAACAAACCAGCATCACTTGTTCCTTTATTTACCAATCATACATGTAGAGTCAAGCTCCATGAGCAGGTGCAACACGGAGGCGAGGAGGTTCATCGCTACAGAATCCATCGATACCATACTCCTGATAATGGAAGATCGATGGAATTCTATCCGAAAGCTGAGCTCCTTTGTAGCAAGCAGGCTCACTTATGCTTTTTAGCAAGGTTCAAATCATGTCCAATCAAATTGACAGTCTGAACAGTCCCAAACCAATTCCTCACCGCATCAGGAGCGGTTCGGATAACAATTGAGTTTTTGAAACTGTCAAGTGCATTTGAACCATGCCTTAACTTTTAAATTAGCCCCATGAAAACGGGATCATACATGTCATGAACGCCTGCTGAAAGGCCGTTTTCAGCCTTGCCGATCTTTACCCTAATTAATTTGTTAAAGAGCATACGTGATATTGCTGGCGAATTGTAAAACTGAGAGTGATTCTTGGCTTCTCTATGAGAGTTCCCACCCGATTTTTGAATTCGCCACCAAACTCTCTCGATCAAACTGTGGAATGTGGGATAATCTGTGTTTTGCTCTCGGTTTTGCTCTCGCCCTTGGATTTTGTTCGGTAGTGCTTTTCAGTTGACGGCATAAAGTAAGGCAGGGAGCAGCTTTACAAAGTTGCCTCCTGCCTTCACGTTGGTCGGGGCGAGAGGATTTGAACCTCCGACCACCACAACCCCATTGTGGTGCGCTACCGGGCTGCGCTACGCCCCGATGATTTGTCCTTTATCAGAACACACAAAGTATACTAGAAATCCTCCTACTCGTCAAGTCCCGATTTCTGGCGACGCAGGCGCGAGGGCCAGGAGGCACGGCCGGGCCAGGAGGGACGCGAGGGAGGGGACAAACCCAGACCCTTCGCCTCGCGGACAAGAGGTTCCTCCTCAGGAACATGTGCCATCTGCCAGGTTGAGGTAAAGAAGAGCACCCAGCCCCAGATAAGTAGTGGCAGGCCCAATGTTGCCAGTCCCTGACTCGGCCAGGCGGGTTGCCAGAGCCAGAAGTAGTAACCCAGGGCTGCTCCGGCTGTTAGCAACAGGGCTAGCATGATGGTGCGAGGGCTGGCAGTACAGATCGCCAGGACCAGGGGCAGGAAGATATACCAGGGCCAGTAGGTTGGTAAGAGCAGGAGCAGGGCCAGCGCGAGCCAGCTACTAAACAGGAGCACAAGTTCCAGTGTGTCAGCTAACCACAGCCCAAGCAACAAGATAGCTCCTGCAGTCACTGCTGTCAGTATCGTCCAGTGGGGAGGCATCGTCAGCCAGGACACGGGTGGGGGTAGTGTCATTGGAAGGTGAAGCAAGGCAGCATCCAGAGAATTGATAGCAGTGTCTTGTATGAAAGTCTGCCGCAGGCTGGTGCTAATGCCTGCTATGGCCCATCCCTGCCAGTAAGGGGCATAGGCCAGTACGACTACCAGCCCAGAAATGCCTATCGCTGCAACCCACCAGAGGAAGCGGTAGAACGGTCGCAGTGTACGCAGTTCTTTCACGAAGTAGCGGAGAAGCAGTGGGAGCAACAGTAAACAGAGAGCATTGATCAGTGTTGCCAGTAGCACGAATACCCAGCCAAGCATGAACGAGCGGCGCTGAATAAAGAATACTGCCAGCAGGATAAGGAACACAATCACTATTCCCTGGTGCATCTCAGTGACGCCCAGCAAGAGGACGACCGGATTCCAGGCATACAAGATCGTCCCGGAAATACGCGCTTCTGGCTTGAGCTTCGCCAGGATGGCCCAGATCAAGAGCGCGTTTGCCAGGTGGGCAAGCAAGCCTAGCAGGCGAAAGCCAACCAGGACATTGGCGATACTATCACGCGCAAAGATGACTACTGGAATACTTAGATCCAGCCAGACCGGACCTGAGAGCATGGTTTCTCGCGGCCCTTTGGAGAGAACGGCATACAGTGGATCAGTTGGGAAAAATGTTAGAGGAGTTACATATGGATTGACGTGGTAGACGACAACCATACGACCAGTGAGGCCATAGAGAAACACATCTTGCGAGAGCACGCCAGGAGCGCATATATAGGTCAGTCCAAAGATCACTGTTAGAAGAATAACCGTCCAGAAGATTACATGCACATCAAGGCGAGAGAGGTGTTCTCGTATAACGCGCCTTCCCACCTGGGAGGCAACGAGTGATAGGAAGAAGGTCAATCCTAGCAACAGTAAGAGCAGGTTCACGCTTCCTGCAAAGGTTGAAGGATTGAACAGAGGAATCCGGGTCAGGGCCTGGCTCACGGTTGGAAAAGCTGTCGTCCAGTAAAGGTGAGGTACCCAGGGAAATACAGCGAACAGGGAATGTTTTACAGTATCATTTTTAAGGGTAGCGCTGGCAAGGAGGGGATAGAGTGCCAGGGAGAAAGCCTCCAGGAGCAGAGCCAGGCCAAGAAGCTGTAATACTGCCCGTCGTGCGTGATGCGGTCGCTTCTTGCTGGAGGGCTGATGAGCTATATATTGATGCATGTCAATGAACTGAGCACTACGATACAACACATTCTAAAAAACGTGCTGCAATTTCCGCTTTTCCGTTTTTTCGCGGTATAAAAAGAATAAGTGATTGAGCGTTAGCAGGTTTCGGTTCTATTGTCAAGAATAGCGAACAATGCTATAATAGCGTGGCACCTTTACTTTCTCCCCCAGGCAAGGGCCCGGCCTGCGGAGATGGTATCCTGACTGACAGAAGAACTGCCACGATACTGACGAGCGAATCGAGGAGTCCTGATTTCAGCATCAACCTCTCTCCAATCCTTGGCTGGATGGCGGAGGGTTGAAATGAAATCAACAACAAAGTAGCCGGAGGAGTTGTAAAGACTATCTAAACCGTAAGCTAACGCCGCATATGTTTGGCGGCGTGTGTCCAGTGCATCGATATTCTATGTAAAATAATAGAGCGATGCTCCACCTGCTCTGGCAGTTGCTCTCTCTGCTCTGTAGAGGTACGAGCGAACTGACCTGATGCAAACCCATAGGAAGGAGAAGACTTCGTGACACGAGATTACGAACTAGGGTTCATTCTCAACCCCGAAGTCACTGAAGAGCAGACACGCACAATTCTGGAGCGTGTTGAACAGATTGTCGCCAATCATGGTGGACAGGTTGTCAAGGTAAATCAATGGGGGCGTCGTCGGCTGGCCTATCCCATCGAGCATCACCGTGATGGCCTGTATGTATTCATTGATATGATTCTGACCCCTGAGACCGTCGCTGAATTGGATCGTACTCTCAGGGTTTCTGAAGAGGTTCTCCGGCACATGGTGAAAAAGCGCGATCCTAAAACTGTGCAAAAGGAACGCGAAGCCCGTGCTGCTGCAGCTGCAGCTCCACCTCCAGCAGCACCAAGCGCAGAGGTAGAGTCGCCAGCCCCCGCCAGTGAAGAAACAGAGGAAGATGAGGCATCTGTCGTACTGTCTCCTGAAGAGATTGAACATGTCCCACCTGCAATAGAGGAAGACGAAATCGCCGAAGTCTAGTTGACATCGGCGGCATACCAACAGATGATACATTTTATCGGGCAAGTTCGTCGAATTTCAGTAGAAGCCTTGTGTCAGTGCCTCGCAGTCGTGTTGAAAGGATTTTGAACCGTGTTAAACAAGATTATGTTGATCGGGAACCTGGGCAAGGACCCCCAAACGTCTTATACCCCGGACGGGGTTGCATTCACTCGCTTTTCACTTGCTGTGAGCCGGAACTACAAGACCAATAGCGGCGAGAAAAGGGAAGAGACTGAATGGTTCAATGTGGTTGCCTGGCGCCAACTTGCGGAGATTTGTGCAAACTACCTGCATAAAGGGTCCAAGGTCTACATTGAGGGTCGTCTGACACAACGCAAGTATACAGACCCGAAGACAGGTCAAGAGCGTGTAACTGTGGATGTTATCGCCAGTGACATGGAGATGCTGACACCAAAGTCTACATCTGGTGGTGCCAGTCCAGATATCCTGGCGGGCAACCTCGACGAATTTGCCCCCGAAGACTCAGAGGAATTTCCCTAAGGATCCCGAGGAAATTCCCTTTTAATGGGGAGGAATAGTCTGTGCAAAGACGAAGTGAAACAGGACAGGGAGCTCCACGCCGCGACCGGCGTGAGGGCTCACGTGGCGAGCGTCCAACTCGCCGGAAAATATGTCACTTTTGCCACGATCATGTGCGCGAGATTGACTATAAAGACGACAAGCGTTTGAAGCGGTACATTTCTGACCGTGGTAAAATCGAACCCCGCCGGAAGACAGGGACTTGCGCGAAACATCAGCGCCACCTGAGCGTTGCTCTCAAACAGGCGCGATTTATGGCACTGCTACCCTACACCGCAGAACACATGCGTGGGATGTGAACACAGAGAGATGAATACGTGAACTCTCAGGGAAGGTGAACGTATTCATCTTGACTGTGTGTGTTGTGTGTCTTCACATGGCTTCGAGCAGGAAGGGAGTTTATAAGCTGATGAAGAGTTCAACAGAGCGTCCGGCACGGAAGACTGATAACCGGCGGTCAGGGCGACCCGCCAAAACGAAGGGATATATCAGGCAGACGGCGCAAGTCGAGGCGCGACGAGATGGGAAGCCCTTATTTTCTGTCTTTGGATTGAAGGTCGGGGTTGACCTTTCGCACAGAGAAAAGGTCAAGTTTCAGCGCCGCGCTACCTGGACTACCACCATTCTGATTGGTTTGATTATTCTGGCAGTTATCGTCGGCTTCTGGCTGAATATCAACGTGATTATTCCAGGTCAGCCGATCACCTCGGTCAATGGTCATCAGATCCCCCAGTCTCAATATCGTAAGCTGGCCGCATTCATGACCGAGCTTGATATAAATAACATCAATGGAGTGCATGGCCTGATTGCACAGCGCAAGAGCCTGGAGCAGCAGATTGCTGACCAGCAGAAGGTTATCGATACGCAGACTAAGCAGATTGATGACCTGGACAAGCAGGTGCGTGCACTGTCCTCTGATCCAAAAAATAATGCCAAGCGTACTGACCTGAACAATCAACTCACGGCGGCAAAGAAACAACTTGCCGACGCGCAGAAGAAGCGTAATGATCTCAACAATCAGTTGACCACGCTGCTCCAGAGCACGATTCCACTGGCACAGCAAAGATTCACCCAGTCACAGGTTGGTAATGATAGTGCTACCTGGCTGCAGGATGATGAACTGATCCGCGAATGGCTTGCCACGCAGAGCGGTGCGCTCCAGGCAAAGATCAATCCATCAGCCAGCGACGTTGAGCGTGCTTTGAACCAATTCAAAGCGGACTTTCCGAAGACGGGCAGCTACAACGCCTTCCTGAACCAGGACAGCGTAAGCGATGATGATATGCATGCAATGATGGCACTGAAGTTGCGCCGCGATAACATGCAGAACTACCTGGCATCTCAAATAGTGTCACCGACCTACCAGGTGCTGGCGCGGAGCATGACGATCGATACGTTGCCTCATGCACAGCAGATATTGAAGCAGCTCCAGGATTGCGAAAATCCTCAAAAGCCGTTTGAGCCACCTGATGAAATTACTCACCGTCCTGCACCGCCTCCAGAATGCAACTTTGGTAAGATCGCCAAAGCCCAATCTGTGGACGCGAGTACTAAAGACAAGGGTGGCGATCTGGGTTGGCAGGCTCGCGGTCAATATGCACAACAAGAGCAGCAAGCTATCGTAGAGAACTGGCTCTTTGATCCTGCACGCCATCTTAACGAGATTAGCCCTATTCTCAAAGAGAATGGCACCTATCACATCGTGCAGATTATGGGCATTGATCCTGCTCGTGCAGTGGACAAAGATACACTCAAAACGTTGAAAGACTATGCGCTGAGTGACTGGTTGTTGATTCAGCGTGCCCTTCCCGACACAAAGATCACCCCGGTTGATCAGAATAAACTTACCGACCCTATGAACCTGCCACCCGATTTGCCTGCTGGCGCTCCTGGTGGGGCTCCTGGTGCTCCTAGCGGCTTACCAAGTGGTGGGCAACCGTAGCCGTTACATTGAATGAGTTTGAATTTTGGAGATGCAGGGGGCAAAGCCCCCTGCATCTCCAAAATTCAAACTCATTCAGGTATGTGGTAAACTAGCGGTATGACTATCTTGACACCCTCTATAACACTCACAAATACAGAACCCATCCAAAAACTATTGGAGACCGTTTCTCTCTATCTACATATTCCCTTTTGCCATACCCGTTGCCACTATTGCGATTTCAATACGTATGCTGGCATTCTTCCCCTGCGAGAACCTTACGTACGGGCATTGCTCACCGAGATAGAACTGGCAGGAACATTGGCACAGCATGCAGATGGTACTCCCAGACGTTCCCGCACCCTCTTTTTTGGTGGTGGAACACCCAGTCTCCTCAGCGTTGCACAGATTACACGCGTTATTGACGCCTGTCGCAGGGCCTTTGCAGTCGATGAGGATGCTGAGATCTCGCTGGAGGCCAATCCAGGGACACTCAGCCTCGAACAACTGAGTGGACTACGAGATAGTGGTGTGAATCGGCTCAGCTTAGGTGCTCAGAGCTTTGATGCTGAGCTTCTTAAAGTATTGGGGCGTATCCACTCGCCAGAGGAGATTACGCAAGCAGTACACAACGCTCGCAGGGCTGGTTTTACTTCGATCAACCTGGATTTCATGTTCGGCTTGCCTGACCAAACAATGCGTCACTGGCGAGAAACACTTGATGAGGCACTGGCTTTGCGTCCCGAACATCTCTCGCTCTATTCTTTGATTATCGAAGAAGGTACACCTTTCTATACCTGGGCACACGAAGGACGTATTACACCGGGAGACGAAGATGTATGTGCCGATATGTATGAGTATGCCGATGAGCGCTTGCAGGCTGAAGGCTACGAGAACTATGAAATCTCCAACTGGGCACTTCCAGGGCACGCCTGCCGACATAACCTGACCTACTGGCAGAACCTTCCCTATCTTGGTATGGGCGCTGGCGCTCACTCCTGTTTTGGAGGAAGGCGCTTCTCCAATGTTCTCGAACCCCTGGAATATATTCGCCTGCTCAGGACCAGGCAGCGACCAGAGGCGGAAAGCGAGATCATCGGGCACACACAAGAGATGTCAGAGACAGCTATCCTGGCACTCCGCACAGCCATGGGCTTGCACTTACCAACATTTGAGCAGCGTTTCGGTGAACCGTTCACACAATTTGTTGGCAACCGGTTGGAGCTTGTAGAAGAGGCCGGGCTGTTAGAGCGACAATCGGGCTGGTTGCGCCTCAGTAAGCGAGGGCGATTGCTCGGCAATGAAGTGTTTTTACGATTATTGCCTGATGCGTAGGAGGCCGATAAGGGATGTTGACAAAAGAATCGGGCAACCCCCAGGCCGATCAATCGGCCCCTACGGATTTAATAATAAAAGGATACAGGCATGGAGCCAATATCTAAACTACCATGGCAGGTGTACGAAGAACTGAAAGATGCACAAATTCAAGAGGCGAGAAAGGCTGAGATAAGCCCGCTCCATGCTCAGTTGCTCTACAATCGTGGTGTGAAAACGGCTGAAGCGATGCGCCTGTTCCTGACTGCCAGGTATAACCAGACACCTGATCCGCATACACTTATTGATATGCCCCGCGCCCTTGAACGCATTCAGTATGCCCTCGATCATGGTGAGCATATTACTGTCTATGGCGACTATGATGCCGATGGCGTCACTTCATCGGCGCTCTTGACTCGTGCCCTGCGAACACTTAAGCGGCCGGGGCGCGAAGGAATTGATACGCGCTCCGCAAAGGGCGCGATAATGGATGTTGACAAAATAGTCGGACAACCACTAGCCGATAAATCGGCGGTGGGCGGCGATCAATCGGCCCCTACGGTATTGCTGGAGGAGTTTGTTAATGAACATAATCGGCCCCTACGGGCCCCTACACTTGACTACTATATCCCCAGCCGACTCACTGAGGGGTGTGGCCTGAATATTGCGGCCCTTGATCTGCTCAAAGCCAGGGGGACATCGCTCATTATCACTACTGACTGTGCCAGTTCTGATGTTACACAGGTAGAGTACGCAAAAAGCCTGGGTATCGATGTCATTATTACCGACCATCACCACCCACCGGAGAAGCGTCCCGATGCTTATGCTATGATTAATCCCTGGCGGCCCGACTGCACCTATAATGAGCGTTACCTTTGTGGCGTGGGCATTGCTTTCAAGCTGACTCAGGCGCTTTACCGCGCTTATGGGCGATCGGTCGAGGAGGAGCAGGATTTACTCGACCTGGTAGCTGTGGGTACTATTGCCGATGTTGCCCAGCTGCTTGGCGAAAATCATACGCTGGTGCGCCTGGGGATGGAAAGACTTAATCAAACACAAAAACCTGGCCTGCTGGCACTGATGCGTAAGGCCAGCCTGCAAGCTGGCAGGATCCGTGAACGCGATATCGGCTATGCACTGGCACCCCGCATTAATGCTGCCGGGCGCATGAAGCATGCAAGTACGGCCTTTCAACTTTTAACTACCGATAGTGACGAAGAAGCCGCTTATTATGCTGATGAACTGGAAGAACTGAATATGTTGCGTCAGCGCCAGACAGAAGAACTGATGAATGCTGCCCGTGAACAGGCCAGAGACCAGGTGAATAATCAAGTGGTACTGGTGAGCGGCGAAGATTGGCATGAAGGCATCATTGGGCTTGTCGCTGGTAGACTGGCGGAAGAAATCAAGCGTCCGGTGCTGGTGTTGAGCAAAGGAGCAGAATTCAGTCGAGGCTCTGCACGCAGTCGAGAAGGCTTTAACATCATTTACGCCCTGCAAGATTGTGCCTATCTCCTGGAGCGCTTTGGAGGACACTCACAGGCAGCAGGCTTTACCATTGCCAATAATAGGGTTGAAGAACTGCGCCAACACTTGCTTGAGTGGAAAGGTCGTGACGCACCACCCGCTTCAATAACGGTGGGAGACGTGGAGATACCTGATCTCACAGGCGTTGTCACTGAACAAGAGAGCATTCCACCTGTCAGCATGCAGATGGTTGACCTGGTTTTCAGAAAGCCAGGGCGCATTAACTACGAAACCTATAAGAAGATCCGCCTACTCAGTCCATTCGGTGCAGCCAATCCCGAACCTGTCTTCAAGATGGAAAATCTTCGCCTGCTTAGCTACTGGGCCAGTGGCATAGATGGGCGCAATCTCCGCCTGAAACTGGGTGCCAATGGTGTTGTGTTCGAGGCCCTCTTTATACGCGGAGGCACCCAAACACAAATGCAATCACTAAATGGCGTTTCGCGAGTGAATGTCATTTTCCGCCTGGAACCTGCCTGGAATCCTACAGATGGGGAAAGCACGAAGGATATTCGGTTGAGAGTGCTTGAGGTGGAACCTGGATAGAATATGGGGTCATCCTTGGGCGGCCACTGGCCGCCCAAGGATGACCCCATATTCTATCCTTCACAATACGAGTGCTTATGGATACACTCCCCTTAGCTCTGTCGCTTCTGCCACGCGCGCCACAGCCAGCAGATAGGCACCCATACGCAGATTCGTAGCTTGCTCGTCGGCTTTCTGAACCACAGCATGGAAAGAGCGAGTCATGATTGCCTCTAACTGCTCGTTGATCTCGTGCTCAGACCAGAAGAAACGTTGCAGGCCCTGCACCCACTCGAAGTAGCTGACCGTGACACCGCCAGCATTCGCCAGGATATCAGGTACCACGGTGATACCACGATCATTGAAGATACGATCGGCATCAGGAGTAGTGGGACCGTTTGCGGCCTCAATAATCAGGCGGGCCTTCACTCGCGCGGCATTTCTGGCGGTCAACTGGTTTTCTAGGGCGGCAGGAACGAGCACATCACAGGGTAGCTCCAGTAGCTCTGCGTTGGTGACTGCATCTGTTCCAGGCAAGCCCTTCAGGACACCATGTTCTTTGGCATGGCGTGTTGCCTGCTGCACATCAATACCATTGGGATTATAGACACCACCTTGGATGTCGCTCAAGCCTACGATCTTACACCCCAACTCATTCAATAGACGCGCTGAAATGCCTCCGACATTGCCAAAGCCCTGGATGACTACAGAAGATTTATCTGGCTGCATGCCAAGGTTACGCATCACCTCGCGTGTAACGAACTGTACGCCACGAGCAGTGGCTTCCAGGCGACCTTTACTTCCGCCAATGGCAAGTGGTTTGCCTGTAATCACGGCAGGTACGGAATAACCCTTATGCATGGAATAGGTATCCATAATCCAGGCCATGATCTGCGGGTTGGTATTCATGTCCGGGGCGGGAATATCACTGTCTGGACCCATCAAAATAGAAATTTCTGTAGCATAGCGACGAGTAAGGCGTTCGAGTTCGCCGCGGGATAGCTTGTGTGTATCACAGATAACGCCGCCTTTTGCACCACCGAAAGGGATGTCTACAATCGCGCATTTCCAGGTCATCCACATTGCGAGCGCTCGCACTTCGTCGAGCGAAACTTCGGGACTGAAGCGGATACCACCTTTGGCCGGACCACGATTGATGTTGTGTTGCACCCGGTAGCCGGTGAACATTTCTACATCACTGTTATCCATACGGACGGGGAAATTAACAATGAGTTCGCGTTTGGGTTTACGTAAAATAGCTCGCATTGATTGCGAAAGTCCAAGGCGGTTGGCAGCCTCATCAAATTGGGCGACCGCCATATCATAGGGATTCAAGACATCAATAGCCACGAGTTAAAACCTCCTTTACTGGTCAAGCGGCCGATAAATCGGCCTCTACGCAACGTTGCATAGAGATACACCATCGCTTCGATAGTGCCCTACGTAGGAAATTACCTGAAACGTAGCAAGGCCCGCCAAATACCAAGCGGGCCACATTTCATGTTACACGTAAGCCCCGCCCCAGGGCCTTCATTGCCCCCCAGGCACGACGGGCAGCCCTACCGTGGTTGGGTAGGGGCACCTTTGCGGTCGCCTTGTGCAAAAAAGATCCTGTTGGCAAAGTGTGGCCCACCCCACCCAGGGCGCGATATATCGGGCCCCTACGCACCCGGCATCGCTTCGCTCGCCATCCTTTGGCACTTCACCGACAGTATCAAAAAATGAACTGCACCTGCATGTCCTAATGTTGTAACAAGTAGACGTTAGACCAATCGCCAAAGAAGAGACCGTTACTGTTCAGGATGATGCCGTGCACGTAGGAGGGAATGACCGCTGCCAGGGCCTGGTGATCGAGTGGGAGCCAGCCCACATCTTCAATGGCAATTTGTTCGGCCTTGTTGTATAGAGCAATGCGAGCATCACCCGACATCTTCTCTGCCTGGGCAATCGTTTGATCGAACTCAGGATTGTTCCATTCGCCGTTGTTATTACTGGCCGTTGAGAGCAGGTTTAGTGCCAGCCAGTCATATGGGTCGGGGAAATCTGCTCCCCATTGGGTGAATCCAAATTGCACCAGGTGCTTGGCCGTCTCATCATTATAGGCATTCAGATCCACTGAGCGTAGTTTCACCTGAATACCCAGCGCACCTTGCCACATCGCTTGTAAAGCTGCTGCCTCACTTGGGGTCACCTGCGAGTTGGGATAGGAGAACGTAATTGGAGGTACTTTACTGACATCCGGATAGACAGAAGTCAGCAGCTGCTTCGCCTTGTCCTTGTTAAATGGGAGACCCTGGTAGTTGGGCTGATAGCCGGGCATCCCCGGTGGAATGATTGTTGGGGCTGGTGTTACAGTATCCTTAAAGATGGCATGAACCAGCGTATTCCTATCCGTAGCGTAGGCGAAAGCCTGGCGAACCTGCACTTTGTCAAATGGGGGCATTTTGTTGTGGAAGAAGAGCAGGTCTGTCTGTAATAGGGGATGCCTGATGAACCCCGCTATACTTTTCGCGATAAGCTGATCCTGTGCAGTGATATTCCAGATCAGGTCATACTGTCCGGCACGAAACGACTTGAAAGCCGTGGTGGGATCTTTTACGAAGATCATGTCCACTTCGCTCAACCTGGTCTTTTTGCCGTAGTAGTGGGGATTGGGTACCAGAATCATCTTGACGTTATGATCCCACTCTTTGACCATAAATGGTCCTGTCCCCGCGCCATTGTCGGCCACATAATTGACCCATTCCGTCTGACCGTGCTGATCGATGAGTTTCTCATTCAGAGGGAAGTAGATCGAGTTGGTGAGCACCTCTAGAAAATACGGCGTCGGTTGAGTCAAGGTGATCTGTAAGGTCTGGTTATCGATGGCCTTTACACCAGTCAGGGTAGTGGTCTTGCCATTGTTGACATCATTTGCACCGACAATAGCACCTTCAAAGAAAGTCGCAATGCCAGATTGCACTTTTGGCAGGAGTGCGCGAGTCAGGGTATACACATAGGTTTGTGCTGTAACAGGTGTGCCATCTGAGAACGTGATGCCGGATTTCAAGTGGAAGGTATACACCTTGTTATCGCTGGATATATCCCAGGTTGCCTGATCAGGGAGGACGTTCAGATCCTTGTCAGTTGTGACCAGGCCGCTGTAGATCATGTTCACGGCAAGGGCTGAATTTGCATCAGGCCCCAGCGCAGGATCGAGAAAGCCGATATCGGATGTACCGACGTTCGGAAGGATCAACACCTGCCTGGTTGCCAGTTTGGGAGCACCTGTCGAGCTGGGAGATGTGCTGCCCCCGCATGCTGTAAGCATCAGCAGTAGCAGACAGACAAAGAGAACCGTACCTGGGTAGGGGCGACCACGTGCTCGATAAATCGGCACTCTACACTGGTTGCCCTGGAGGTGGTTGTGCACAAATTGCCTCACTTTCCGAAGCAGACTATGGTGGAGGAGAGTATAAAGAGAGCGTGAACGGTGCACGATAAATCGGCCCTCTACAATATTGTACAACGCTCAAAGGCATGGGGACAAGTGAGAGAACCTGGCTGGCAATCCAATGGTATATAAACATGGACAAAAGTGTGTCTGACGGGCTATAATTTAGGATAGATCGTACATACACCTTTCAATGGTGAATATTCAGAACACTGTTCAATGGCGAACAGGAGGGAAAATGGACGCAAAAGATTTTTTCATGAACGGCGAGTTCTTATCTGTTGAACGCGCCGTGATTTCAATACGCACCCATGGCTTCGCCTATGGCACCGCTTGCTTCGAGGGCATTCGGGGCTATTGGAACGAGCAGGATCAACAGCTGTATCTGTTCCGTCTTCGCGAGCACTACGAGCGGCTGCTTCGTTCTTGCAAGATTCTTCAGATATCGCTCCCCTACACAGTTGACCAACTGATTGAAATCACCCGCGAACTGGTCAGGCGCAACGATCAACGCCAGGATGTCTACATCCGACCAGTCGCTTATAAAGCCGATGAGATGATCGGCGTGCGCCTGCACAACCTCACAGACCACTTTACCATCACAGCAGAACCCTTTGGCAACTATATCGACATTACCGGGCTGCATTGTGGAGTTTCATCCTGGCGCCGTATCGACGATAACGCCATTCCAGCTCGCGCCAAGATTACCGGTTCCTACGTCAATTCGGCTTTTGCCAAAAGTGAGGCCTTGCAGAATGGCTTTGACGAAGCCATCATGCTCACACACGAAGGCCATGTCTCCGAGGGCAGCGCCGAAAACATCTTCCTCGTCATCAATGGCGACTTAGTCACACCCGCCGCCACAGAGAACATCCTCCTCGGCATCACCCGTGACACCGTCATTGAGTTGGCACGCCGCGAGCTGGGCCGCATCACTCGCGAACGCCAGATAGACCGCACAGAACTCTATATCGCTGAAGAAATCTTCCTCTGTGGCACAGGCGCACAGATTGCCCCCGTCGTCCGCGTCGATCATCGCTCCATCGGAGATGGGAAGGTTGGCCCAATCAGTAGCACATTGCAGGAGCTGTACTTCGAGGTTGCACGAGGGCGTCGCCCTGAGTATCGTGCCCAGTGGTGTACACCGGTGTATACTCAAGCAGAGGCGCATCAACGCGAACGTCAGGCGCTTGATCATCCCCCGGATGCGCGGCTTCATCATCCCCCGGATGCGCGGCAAAGCTCAGAGGTATTGGATTAATGCCGAAACACTCCATCCATGAGTCATCCCAAATTTTAAGAACTTACGTTCAAATCGCCACTTCTGTTTCTGGATGAAGCGCCCAAACACTGTTTATGCACGTCAAGCTCCTCGCCAGGCTGCCATGGGTGACTTGTGCCGCCTGCGGCGGCACAAACAAAGCAGATGGACAGTGGGTTCAAGGCGCTCTGCGAGCGCCTTGAACCCACTGTCCATCTGCTTTAAAATTCGGGGTGACTCATGTCACGAGGTGTGATTCTCACACCTCGAGCGCACTCCTTGCAGCTTGCCTGACTGCGAAACAGTAGACGCGGCAGCATCGTTGGCAAGCTGGTTTGATTCAGCGGAGCCGCGCCACCCTGCCTGGGGGGCAGGTAATAGGGGGATGATGAAGCGCCTTTCTGAGCGGAGCTTGCGGAGCGCCTTTCAATTAACGCTTCGTATACTGTGGAGCTTTACGCGCACGCTTCAGACCTGGCTTCTTGCGCTCTTTCATGCGTGGATCGCGCGTCAGGTAACCTGCCTTCCGTAGCATCGGCTTCCAATCAGGATTAATCTTCAGCAGTGCACGCGCCAGCGCATGCCGGATAGCCCCCGCTTGACCGCTCACACCACCACCCGCCACCCGCACTGTCAGGTTGTAGGCATTCCCAAGCTCGAGCAAGCGTAAGGGAGCTACAATCGTCGCCAGGTGCCTGCTGGACTCTCCTATTACCTGTCCCCCAGACAGGGTGCCCCCATCACGTTGCCCAAAATAGGTCGCAGCATTTTTGCCATTCACTATAATGCTGCCTTCACCGTTGGGGAAGAGGCGCACACGAGCCACCGCTGTCTTGCGTCGCCCCATACCATAATAATACTCACCTTTGATCGTATCAGCCAAGGTAGGTTCTCCTCTTCTTTTAGCCATGGCACCCACAAGGGGTGCCACTACATATCTGTCTGCTGGGTATCCTGGGTACCCTCCGTATCCTCTACGTCCTGGGTGTCCTGGGTATCCTCTACTTGCTCTAGCATCCCGGCCTCTTCTGTCTGCTCTGTCTGCTTCAGCAATGACTCCGGGCCAGTCCATGGAACTGGCTTCTGTGCCTGGTGTGGATGTGTCGGGCCAGCGTAGACCTTCAGGTGCGACATCAGCTCTGCACCCAAACGATTGTGCATCACCATGCCGCGTACAGCATGAACCAGTGCTCGTTCAGGGTATTTTCCCTCCAGTACCTGGCGCAGCGTCGTCCTCTTCAGACCACCTGGATACCCACTATGGCGATAGTAGACTTTCTGATCCATGCGTCTGCCAGTCACAGCAATCTTGTCTACATTGATCACAATCACATAATCCCCACACGGCATATGCGGTGTAAAGGTCGGCTTATGCTTGCCGCGCAAAATCTGCGCAATCTCCGATGCCAGGCGACCCAGCACTTTCCCCTCAGCATCAATAACGTACCACTGAGGCGAGAGCTCAGACGCCTTCGCACTATATGTCTTCATCATTATTCAACTCCAAACTCTTCAGGATAATTAACCCACACCAGACACAGTCCATGTGGTGGAGCTGCTGAACCAGGGTGCGTCTTCTCTGCACGTTGCACAATACTAGCAAACTCATCAAGGCTCAGTCGTCTCTGCCCTACCAGCAATAGGGTTCCAACAATCCTGCGAACCATCCCCGTCAGAAAAGCATCTGCAGTAAAATCACAATAAATACAGGCCCCCTTCATCGTCCCCTTATTACCTGCCCCCCAGGCAAGGTAGCGGGCTTCCCGTCTGCAACTCGCCTCAAGTATCGTCCGCACCGTCCCCCCCGTGGGGGCCGATTTATCGGCCTTGCGGTCGTCCTGGCCCTCGCCCTTACCAGGGTTTGTTTCATCAGGGCTGCGCCCGAAGGCTCCAAAATCCTGACGTCCCAGCAAAAGCCTGCATGCGTCTTGCATCAGGTCAACCGCCAGCACCCGTGGACAATAGTAGCTGTAGCGTGCCAGCAATGCCGTAGGTGCCTGGTATTCTACGTCATTCCAGATCGTATAGCGATACGAACGACTTACGGCGCTGAAGCGAGCATGAAAGTGTTCAGGAACCTCTTTCAGCCACCGTACTGCGATGGTATTGGGCAAGACAGCATTCAATGCTCGCATCCACAGTGCTGGCGTCAGCCTCGAGCCTGTCTGAAAGTGGATCACCTGCCCACTGGCGTGAACACCAGCGTCGGTACGACCCGCTCCATGTACCACCGAAGCGACGTCAGAGATACGAGCAATCGCCGCCTCCAGTACCCCTTGCACCGTCGGCCCATGGTCTGCACGTTGGCGCTGGAACCCATGGTAATCGGTTCCATCATACTCAATACCACATGCAATCTTCATACGTTCCCTGCATGCGCCTTCGTCCCGTAGTAGAGTGCCGATTTATCGAGCACCCCTGGCTAGAAGCCCTCAATGGTAGGTTTTTTGGGGGAGATGGAGGCCGTCCCCCGCAGGGGCGGCCTCCGTCCTGGGTAGGGGCGTACCCTTGCGGTCGCCCTGGGGCGGAGTGGGGGCCCGCTTCCCACGCCCTTTCCCCAAAAAACCTACCTGTGAAAGCTGGCTAGAAGCCCCCCAGGCTTCTCTGCCACACAAGGGCCCCGCCCCCTGGCACCCACAAGGGGTGCCACTACTATGGACGGGCTTGCCACTGCGTGGCAGAGTAGTAGCCGATCAATCGGCGGTGGGCGGCGATCAATCGGCCCCTACACCAGGGCAATCTGCACTATATGTGCCGCATCACCCAGACGCCGACCGAGCTTGGTAATGCGGGTATAACCACCAGGGCGGCCAACGTAGCGAGGTGCAAGCTCGTCAAACATCTTCTTGACCACCAGTTCATCAGGCAGCGACCTGAGAATGCGACGACGGGCATGCAACTCGATGACCATTGCCTCGTATGCTGCCTGCAAAGCCTCCTCAGCCTCATCTTCATTTGAAATGATATCCAGAAGCTCTGAACGCCGTTGCTTGAGCTTATCCTCAAGAAACTTGCGTCCTTTCGGAGTCAGGGGAGGCTTGTTCTGATCGGCTCGCTCCTCATTTGAAGCTACCTTTTTCTTCAGAGAGAAGCGACCCCGGCGGGCAAAATCCAGCATCTGTTCCGCCTTCTCTTCGTTAGAAACGACTGAAGCCAGGTGCTCATGGGCAGCTAAACGGCCCTTTATCGCAATATCGATCAGCTTTTCAACCTCGCCACGAATGGCTTCAGCCCGCGTCTCCGTGGTTTGTATCCTATCGTAGCGGATGAGACCTGCCATCAGGTTGCGACGTGCAGAGCGACGACGCGGCTCAGGCATGCTCATCCGGTTACCAGCAACTCGGTGCCTCAACTTACTCCTCCATTTCGTGATCGCCGTCCATCTCGGCTCCGACGGTGCTGGTACGCGGGTTCGGGAGGAAGTTACGTGCAAGCAAGCGCTCACGCAACTCTTGCAGGCTCTTTTCGCCAAAGTTACGTACACCGAGCAGGTCTTCCTCATTCATCGAAAGCACCTGACCGACTTTTGTGATGTTACTGCGCTTGAGACAGTTGTAGGCACGCACCGAGAGATCAAGGTCCTCAATCGGAGTCTCATAAATCTTCGGGGGTATGGGCAAACTGCTCAAGGGCGGCTTCTCCGGCTCGGCAAGGGCTGTGCGATAGTTGGCAAGCTGCGTGAAGTGGCGCACCAGGATATCCGCACTCTGGCGCAAAGCCTCATCCGGGGTGATCGTACCATCCGTCCAGATATCGAGAACAATCTTATCGTAGTTCGTCATCTGCCCCACGCGAGTATGCTCGACGGTGTAGTTCACCTTCTGCACTGGCGTGTAAATGGCATCAACCGGGATCACCCCGATTGGCTGATCTTCTTTCGAGTCAGCAGGGACATAGCCCCTGCCCATCTCAACGACCAGTTCCATCTCAAGGTGAGCGTTTTCATTATCAAGTGTTGCAATATAGAGATCGGGATTTACAATCTCTACGGTGCTCGGAGCTAGAATATCAGCCGCAGTGACGACACGTTCGCCACTGACTTCCAGGCGCATCGATACGGGATGATCCGAGAAGGAGCGCATACGCAGCTTCTTGACGTTCAACACGATATCCGTAACATCTTCCATCACATTGGAGATGTCCTGGAACTCATGTTGTGCACCTTCAATTCGAATAGAGGTCACCGCTGCGCCAGGCAGCGAAGACAGCAATACACGCCGTAGCGCATTGCCCAGGGTCATTCCATACCCTGCCTCTAAAGGCTCAATATCATAGCTCGCATAGTTTCCCTGTGTTTTTGTATTCTTAATGCGAGGCAGAGTAATATCTAGCAAGGTTCCAACCTGCCTTTCAGCGCTGATACAGTTCGACCACCATCTGCTCTTCAAAGGGTAGCTCGATATCTGCTCGTGAGGGCAGTGACATCACGCGGCCACTCATCTCATCTACGTCCAGGCGCAACCACGAAGGTACGCCCTTCTGTGCCAGGAGCAGCGCACGAGTTTTGAAGTACTCAAGCCCTTTGCTTCGCTCGCGCACAGTGATTACATCATTCGGCTTAGCAATAAAAGAAGGAATGTCCGTCTTACGGCCATTCACTGCGAAATGTCCATGGCAAACAAGCTGGCGAGCCTGTGCGCGTGAATCAGCAAAGCCCAGGCGATACACCAGGTTATCCAGGCGCATCTCCAGAATCTGCAACAGGTTCTCACTGGTCTTACCAGGACGGCGAGCAGCCTGATTAAAATGTTTGCGGAACTGGCGCTCCAGCACACCGTAGGTACGACGCACTTTCTGCTTTTCACGTAGCTGCATAGCATAACCAGAGGGCTTGCGTGCGCGACCACTGCCATGTTGTCCAGGGCGAGTATTGCGACGCTCAAGTGTGCACTTGGTGATGCATTTGTCGCCCTTCAGAAAAAGTTTCACTCCCTCACGTCTGCACAATTTGCAGACGGGGCCGGTATAACGTGCCATCTACTCTCTCTCCATTTTTTCATAAGCTAACGCTGCTAGCCAGGGCGACCGCAAGGGCCCACCTGGCCGCGCCCCACCACCCTCGCCCCTACCCAGGAACGAGAGCCTCCTATCTGGAGACGAAGGTGTATGGAAGGACCATCTTCTCACCCTACACGCGACGCCGCTTCGGTGGTCGGCAGCCATTGTGCGGAATAGGTGTTACATCAGTAATTGCAGTGACATTCAGACCAGCAGCTTGCAGCGAGCGAATGGCTGCTTCGCGGCCAGAGCCTGGGCCTTTGACATAGACTTCGATCTGTCGCAGACCATGCTCCATGGCCTTGCGTGCTGCTGTCTCAGCAGTGACCTGGGCGGCATAAGGAGTGCTCTTGCGCGAACCTTTGAACCCCTGACTACCAGCGCTTCCCCAGGAAATAACATTTCCGTTGGGGTCTGTCAAAGTCACTATTGTATTATTAAATGTTGCTTGAATATGTGCCTGCCCACGCGGAATGGATTTACGTTCACGCCGCCTGGGCTTCCCTGTAGTTTTCTTTTTATCTGCCATAAATGCTTGCAATACCTCCCCGACGGGCGCAATAAATTGGGCCCACGTGCTGGATAAATCCGCACTCTACTACTTTTTGGCGGTGGCTTTCTTCTTGCCGGCCACTGTCTTCTTCGGTCCACGGCGTGTACGTGCGTTGGTGCGAGTGCGCTGGCCGCGTACTGGTAGATTGCGGCGATGACGCATCCCACGATAACAGCCAATTTCGATCAGTCGCTTGATGTTCAAGTCCACTTCGCGACGCAGATCTCCCTCGACCTTGAACTCGCGGTCGATTACTTCACGCAGACGGCTTACTTCTTCTTCCGTCAGATTCTTCACCCGGGTATCCGGGTTAATGCGTGTTCGCTCCAGGATTTTTCGGCTCGTGGTAGGGCCAATCCCATAGATGTACGTCAGCGAAACCTCCACACGCTTATCGCGTGGAATATCAACGCCGGCGATTCTAGCCATCTTCTCCTCCTTGGCTCGATCAATCGGGTCCATATGCCGATCAATCGGCGGTGGGCGGCGATCAATCGGCCCCTACAATGGGCGATCAATCGGGTCCACGCGCCGATCAATCGGCGGTGGGCGGCGATCAATCAGCCCCTACATTAACCTTGCTTCTGTTTATGCTTTGGATCTTTACTACAGATAACCATCACAATGCGATTGCGACGAATGACTTTACAGTACTCACAGCGTGGTTTGACTGAAGCTCGCACTTTCATGGTTGCCCTCCTCATCAAGTAAAAAGTAGAGGCGAAAAGATGCCGATAAGAAGTGTGAAGGTGAAGAATGCTTACCCTTTCACGCGCCATGTTATCCGGCCTCGTGTCAGATCATAAGGAGATAGCACTACTTTCACCTTATCGCCCGGCACAATACGCACAAAATTCATCCGAATACGCCCTGAGAGGACGGCAAGCACCTGGTGGTGCTCATCGATCTCAACCTTGAACATGGCATTGGGAAGGGCTTCGATTACTTTGCCCTCCACCTCAATCTCATCTTTCTTTGGCATAGCATCCTTTCTGTTTGTCTACTTTTGCCTGGTCTCTTTGCTTATTGGTTTGTTTACTTGTTTGTTTCACATCAACTCTAGTTGAAGAGTGGTGATTTGGGGACACCCCAAACCCCGGCAGAGGGCTGGCCGCCCTCTGCACTCCCGCTCCTCTTGATCCCTCTTCCCTTTGAAGAGTGGTGATTTGGGGACGCCCTATTACCTGCCCCCCAGGCAGGGTGCCCCGGCAGAGGGCTGGCCGCCCTCTGCGCTCCCGCTCCTCATGATCCCTCTTCCCTGCGTGCACGACTGCAAGGGTGCGCCCCTACCCAGGTACAGAGGGACCACGCAGTGTGGCGCTTTGGGTAGGGGCGCACTCTTGCAGGTCCCGCGTCTGCGGGACGATGAAGGGCCCTATTGCCTTTGCCAACTGCGAATTATAGCATATCTGTTCTCAAAAGTCGAGAGGGTACGATAAATCGCCAGGGCGATTTACAAGTTCTCTTTTGCCGCACGTGTATGGATTACCTACATCATGACCCGATTCACTCTCATCGTGTCTACAGCCTCCAAGCCGTTGAGAGGCCGCCTCAACCACCAGGTTCCGATGATGGTAATCCATACGCACGTGCTGGATAAATCTCTTACCTCTCCCTCGGAGAGGGTGCTCTACAGGCGGCGAGGAAGGAGGAGTTTTGCGAGGACACCTCACTCCTTTCAGACTACCTGGGCGAAGCCAGAACGAAGTTCGTTGGTGGTCTGAATATCACCTCGCTCTCCAGCAAAGGGCTGCCGCCCTCTGCACTCCTGCTTGTTAGCGATTGGTAAATCACCCTGATAAATCGCACTCTACACCAGTGTCAGGATATCCGCATCTCCCTCCGTGATCGCTACGGTGTGCTCAAAATGCGCGGCGTAGCTTCCGTCTGCAGTTACTACTGTCCACCCATCGGGCAGCACTTTGGTGTCCTTGACGCCCATGTTGACCATGGGCTCTATGGCGATGACCATGCCTGGTCGTAACATGAGGTTAGGCTGTCCCGCTTCGATGTAGTTGAGCACCTGTGGGTCCTCGTGCATGCTGCGTCCGACTCCGTGCCCTCCATACTGCCGCACGATTGAAAATCCTGCCCCTTCGACGAACTGTTGGATGGTCCTGCTGATATCATGCAAACGGTTTCCCGCTCGCGCGACGGCTATGCCACGATAGAGGGCATCTTCCGTCACCTTCAGTAGCCTCTGCACCTCGGCTGAAACTGTCCCCACTGGCACGGTAATCGCCGAGTCGGCGTGCCAGCCATTGTAGTTGGCGGCGAAGTCGATGCTGACAACATCCCCCTCGTGCAACACCCGTTTCCCTGGTATCCCATGCACAATTTCGTCGTTGACCGACGTACACAGGGATGCCGGGTACCGGCTCATCTGCCCACGATACCCCAGCGAGCTAGACTTCGCTCCGTATCGTGCCAGTGCCTCCACCGCCAGCGCATCAATCTCCGCTGTCGTAATCCCAGGCCGCACCGCCGCCCGCAGTTCTGCCAGGATGCTCGCAACTATGCGTCCCGTCTGCCGTATCTTCTCTCGTTCTTCCTTTGACTTGATTATCGGTGCCATTAACCCCCCATTAGGATAGTTCACGTGCCAATGAAAGGGCGACCGCAAGGGCCCACCCCACCGCGCCCCACCACGCTCGCCCCTACCCAGGTGCGGTGGGTGTAGGCCCATCCGTCGTTTGGTAGGGGCCGATCAATCGGCGGTGGGCGGCGATCAATCGGCCCCTACAGGTACGTTCGTATTGCCTGCAAGAGCTCTGCTTGCACCTGCTCAATCGACTGGTTGCCATTCACCTCTACCAGCTTCCCTTGCCCACTGTAGTAGTTGAGCAGCTGAATCGTTTCGTTGTAAAAGATATCCAGCCGCTTCTGTACTGCTTCCCCTGTGTCGTCCGGGCGTTGGTACAGTTCGCTCCCGTCCAGGTCACACACGCCCGCTACCTTCGGCGGGCGTGTGTTGATGTTATAGACATGCTGGTTCGCCCGGCAGATATACCTGCCGGAGAGCCGGTGCAGCAATTCCTCTCGTGGGACATTGAGGTAGACTGCCAGGTCAATCTGCCGTCCCATCTCCTCCAATCCTCTATCCAGCGCTTCCGCTTGGGCAATCGTGCGCGGGAAGCCATCCAGCAACACCCCCTTCGCACAATCGGCCTCCTTCAGGCGACTGAGCACCATGGCCACGGTGATTTCGTCAGGCACCAGTTCGCCGCGATCCAGGTAAGCTTTGGCCTTCAATCCGAGCTCTGTCTTTTCATCAAACGCTTTACGGAACAGGTCGCCACTGGCGACATGGGGGATACCCAGTGCCTGTGTCAGCATCTCGGCCTGCGTTCCCTTCCCGGATCCCTGTGCGCCGATCAGGATGATGTTCACGTTTGACCTCCGAATGAATAGGGAAAATCAGGGGACACCCCTGAAACCCCGCCAGGGGCCACGCCCCTGCACCCCGCTCACGAGAAAAGGGGAAAATCAGGGGACACCCTCGATCCCCCGGCAGGGAGCCTCTCGCCTCTTGCACCCCCTTCCCCCAGGCAGCGGGAGCAGAAGGAAAATCAGGGGACACCCCTGAAACCCTGCCAGGGGCCGCGCCCCTGCACCCGCTCGGCAGGGAGCCTCTCGCCCCCTGCACCCCCTTCCCCTACGAGAGGAAGCCTGAATAGTTTCGCATGACCATTTGCGCCTCGAGCTGACGAACGGTGTCCAGCACGACGCCGACGACAATGAGCAGCGCTGCGCTACTGAGCAACTGGTTCCCACCTACGCGCGAGACGTAGGGTAGGACGGCCACAATGCCGAGGAAGAGCGCCCCTGCCAGCGTGATGCGGTTGAGTATTTCGTTCAAATGCTTGCGCGTGGTCTCCCCTGGTCGATAACCTGGGATATGGGCCCCCTGCTTCTGCAAGTTCTCTGGGATATTCTGCTGCTGCCACACCACATACGCATAGAAGTACGTAAAGGCCACCACCAGTAGAAAGTAGCCTGCCCAGTACCACCACAGTGACGTATTTACCAGGTACGTCCCGATCCATCCTGCAATGCCCGCCAGCACCTTATTATCGCTCGACACCAGGTACTGCGACAGCACTGCCGGAAAGATCAGCATCGACTGCGCAAAGATCAGAGGTATCATCCCCGCGCTATTCACCTGCATCGGGATGTAGGTTCTCTGCGCCGTCCCGACGAGCAAACCACGTCCCACCATGCGCTTGGTTGGATACTCAATTGGCACCCTTCGCTGCCCCTGGTAGATATACACGATCCCCAGGATGGTCAACAGACCAATAATACAAAACACGACAATACTCACAATCCCACTTCCACCTCCACCAGAGTTTGTGCTTGCCAGAAATCCCTGCTGGATCAGGCCCGGCAGTCGGCTCACAATCCCACCGAAAATGATAATCGAAATCCCGTTCCCGATGCCATTCTCCGTAATCAGCTCACCCAGCCAGACCAGGATCATCGTCCCCGACGTCAAGGAAAGCAGGATTGCCAGCGTCTCTAACCAGTTGGGTCCAAACAAACCAAACGTACTCTGGTCCAACACCCCCACTCGCACAAAAATCGCCGTCTGTCCCAGCGCCTGCAAGAATGCCAGCGGCACCGCGACAATGCGTGTAATCTGGCTAAAGCGCAACCGTCCAGCCTCACCCTCGCGCAACATGTTCTCCAGCGCCGGAATGATCGGTTGCAACAGCTGCATTACGATCGTTGCGGTAATGTACGGATAGACTCCCAGGGCCACAATCGAGAATGTTTGCAAAGACCCCCCGGAGAAAACATCCAACAGCCCAAGCAGCTGCCCCAGGTTCTTGTCTCCCTGACCCTGAAAGAGCCTGTTCAAGTTCAGTTGTTCCTGGTGGGTCAGGGGTACGGTAATATGCGCCAGGATGCGGAAGATGATCAATATTCCGAGCGTAAACAGTATTTTGTTGCGTAGATCAGGAACGGTCCAGATACTGCGCAGTCGTTCCCACATGGAAGTTTCCTTTCAGACGATGCAAGGCCATCGCCCGCGGCGAGCCGCGCCCCCTGGCACCCACAAGGGGTGCCACTACTATGGACGATAAATGAGACTAGCCGATAAATCGGTGGGCGGCGATAAATCGGCCCCTACTGGTCTTTGCGTCGTTTTGTTTTTTCGTAGGTTTTGGTTGGAATAACGCTGATGGTGCCACCAGCTGCCTCGATCTTCTGGCGGGCACTTTCAGAAAACTTGTGGGCATGCACCGTCAAGGCACGCCCCAGTTCACCCTCACCAAGAATCTTTATCAACCCACGTCCTTTCGCTGCACTCATAAAGCCGCGTTTTACCAGCTCTTCTGGTGTCACCTGTGCATCGACCTCAAAGGCTTCCAGGTCGGCCACATTAATGATGGTGTACTCCTTACGGAAGGGTGTGTTGCTATTGCCAAGGCCGCGTCGGAAGGCCAGTCGTTTCGATAGGCGCGTCTGGCCACCTTGAAATGCACGGTGGATCGTCCCGCCAGTCCGGGCTTTCTGGCCTTTCGTCCCACGGCCAGCCGTCTTCCCTCGACCGGAGCCATGTCCGCGGCCTACACGCCTTTGGGGCTTGTGCGAACCAGGAGCTGGTCGCAAATCAGACAGTTTCACCAGCTATCTCCTCTACTTTTACCAGGTGTCTCACCTTTCGGATCATTCCCCGTGTCGTGGGGCGGTCTTCATGTTCAACCGTTTGCTGGAGCTTACGTAACCCCAGCGCTTGAATTGTTGCCTTCTGGTCCTTTGAATAACCAATGGCGCTCTTCACCCACTTTATACGTAATTTTGCCATCATCCTTCTCCTTCTTGCGTACAGATGGCCTCCCATTGTCTGGTAGGGGCATCTCTTTCGTCTGTGCTCGCCGTTTCCTGCTCACCGCCTGCGGCGGCGAGTAAAGAGAAAGGGAGTTTCTGGGGACATCCCAGACCTCGGCAGGGTGGCTTCGCCCCCTGCACCCTTGCTCCTCACTGGCGGCGAGCATAGAGAAAACCTGTTTCTAGGGACACCCCAGACCCCGGCAGGGTGGCTTCGCCCCCTGCACCCCTGCTCCTCACTGGCGGCGAGCATAGAGAAAACCTGTTTCTGGGGACACCCCAGACCTCGGCAGGGTGGCTTCGCCCCCTGCACCCCTGCTCGTCCACGTGCCCGATAAATCGGCACTCTATGAGCCGCTGCCCCTACGGGAACCACCACGGCGCTCACCCCCTCCTCCGCGCTCACCGCGTTCACTGCGCTCACGGCCTCCACCTCTGCGTCCAGGCGCAGGTCTACTTTCGCGAGCCTCCTCCGCACGTTCGGCTTGGGCAGAGGCTTGCTCGGCAGCTGCGGCAGCAGCAACAGCCAGGCGCTCGGCCTGCCTCTTGCCAACAACCTCTGCCACCGTCTTCCCACGCAGTGTCGCCTCAACCTCTGGAGAGCGCAGTTCACGTAATGCTTTTATGCAGGCCTGAACGGTGTTGGCTTTGTTGGTGCTACCAAGCGACTTCGTCAGGATATCGCGGATACCAGCGAGCTCCACCACAGCACGCACTGCGGCTCCAGCAATTACGCCGGTACCAGGAGCAGCTGGCTTGAGCATCACCTCTGAGGCCTCAAAGCGTGTCTTCACCATAAACGGGATGGTCGTCCCGGTCAGCGGCACCTGGATCAGGTGCTTCCTGGCATCTTCGGTCCCCTTCTTAATCGCCTCTGTATACTCGCTGGCCTTACCGAGGCCGAAGCCCACATGCCCATTGCGATCACCAACCACCACGAGCGCCCGAATGCTGAAGCGTCGACCACCTTTGACGACCTTGGAGACGCGGCTGACATCAACCACAATCTCCTCCATATTTCCTAGTTTTGAAGCATCTATTCTCGCCATTTTTCTTCCTTATCGCCCACGCGCCAATGAATTTAGAAACTAAGGCCTACTTCACGAGCGCCTTCTGCCAGGGCAGCCACCCGCCCATGATAAGCGTAGCCACCACGGTCAAAAACTACACGAGTCACACCCTTCTCTCTTGCACGCTGCGCCAGCAGTTTGCCCACCTCGCGAGCTATCGCTACCTTTCGATTGTTCGCGATCGCCGCCAGTGCTTCCACAGCTGTCTTCGCCTCGCCTTTCTCAGCAGCAGGCAGCAACGTCTTGACCTGGGCAGCAGGTTTCCCGCCTTTGGCAGCTGCACCCTTTTGTGGTTGTGCACCTTTTGTCGTAGCCTGATCCCCCGCCTTAGCGGGAGCTCTGGCCGCAACCTTCTCGGTCTTTGCTCCCTTGCCTTTTGTCGAGGCCATTGCCGCCTGTTCCGTCATCGCCTCAGGCATGGCGGTAACAGACTGGGGCGCAATAAATTGGGCCCCTACAGGTTTAAAGTCACGTAGGGTTGCCTCTAGTGAGGAAGCTGCAGCCAGTGTACGTCCGGTCGTATCATCAACAACTTGCGCATAGATATGATGTCCGCTACGGAAAACGCTCAAGCGCGGGCGCTCCTGCGAACCGATCAGGTGGCGTCTCATTCGTTGGTGCCGCCGCAAGCGCGCCGAATTTGCATGAAATTGCTTAATCATTTCTTCTTCCCACCGACTTTCCCAGCTTTGCCGGCCTTGCGGCGCACCGCTTCACCCGTATAGCGAATGCCCTTACCTTTATATGGCTCAGGCTTGCGTATCCGCCGGATCGTCGCCGCAACCTCGCCTACCAGCTGCTTGTCGATACCACTCACACTTACCCTGGTGGCTTTCGTAGCTGGATCAACGCCGTTAACTGCCAACGTGATCCCCCTGGGTGGCTGCACTTCGACAGGATGCGAATAGCCAACCTGGATCACCAGGTTCTCCCCGACCTTGGCTGCTCGATAACCCACACCATGAATCTCCAGTTGTTTTGTATATCCGTCCGTCACTCCTACTACCATATTATTCAGGAGTGTACGATACAATCCGTGCTTCGCCTTATGCTCTTTGCTGTCCGATGGGCGTGTAACCGAGAGTTGCCCATTCTCAAGCTTCAGCTCCAGTTCGGGAGCTACCTGATACTTCAGTTCCCCCTTAGGACCTTTAACCGTCACCATGTTTCCATCAGTCCAGGTCACCTGCACTTTTGGCGGCACGGAAATTGGAGCACGTCCAATCCGAGACATCTTAAACCTCCTATGGGCGCGATAAATCGGGCCCCTACACCTTTCTCTATCCAGCGATGCAACGACGCTGCCGCGTCTAGTGCTTCGCACTCAGCATCGCTGAGCAGACTCTTTCTCTATCCAGCGATGCAACGACGCTGCCGCGTCTAGTGCTTCGCACTCAGCATCGCTGAGCAGACTACCAGACTACCAGACGTAGCAGATGACTTCTCCACCAAGGCCCTGCTGATAGGCGCGATGGCCTGTCATCAGCCCCTGTGGAGTTGAAAGAATGGCGATTCCCTGTCCACCACGCACACGCGGAATGACCGCCTTCTTTGTATACACGCGCAGTCCTGGCTTGCTCACCCGCTTCAGTTGTGTCAATACAGGCTTCTTATCCACATAGCGCAGCGTCAGCCGGATTGTCCCTTGCGTATTATCCTTCAGAACCTCAATATCCTTAATATAGCCTTCTTCTTTCAGCACACGCGCAATCGCCAGCTTCATCTTCGAGGCTGGGATCAGGACGCGAGTATGGTGTGCGGCGACCGCATTGCGAATACGTGTCAGCATATCCGCGATGGGATCAGTCATGTTCATAACATTTCGTCCTTTCTGATAGGGCGGGATCAATCGGCCCCAGTGTGAGCATCCCAACCCCTTTGCGCCGCCCCGGCCCCGCCCCCTGGCACCCACAAGGGGTGCCACTACTATGGACGGACTTGCCATTATGTGGCAGAGTAGTAGCCGATCAATCGGCGGTGGGCAGCGAAGGAATTGGTACGCGCTCCGCTGAACCAAGCCAGCGTGCCAACGACGCTAGCGCGTCTACTGCTTCGCAGTCAGGCAAGCTGCAAGGCATACTGTCGCAGTCAAGCACGCTGCAAGGAGTGCGCTCCGCTGAGGCCCCTACATTACCAGCTCGATTTCGTCACACCCGGGAGCTCGCCGCGCAATGCATGCTCTCGGAAGCAGATACGACACAGGCCAAATTTACGAATATAGGCCCGTGGTCGCCCACAGATTTTACAGCGGTTGTGCTGTCGCACCTTAAATCGAGGCTTGCGCTGCGACTTTACAATCATTGAGATTTTTGCCATTCGGTTCTTCTCCAACCCTGGAAATGCATGCTCCAACGAACCTGGATGGGGGCTAGCAGGGCTCTTGATTATCCCCCAGATGCGGGATCCACAAGAGTCTCCCTCCCAACCTCTCTCCACCCCGCCCCTACGGAGCATGAAAGGAACGTCTTACTTCTTAAAGGGCATGCCCATCAACTTAAGCAGACGCCGCCCTTCTTCATCGGTGCGAGCGGTTGTGACGATACTGACCTCCATACCGCGCACTTTATCAATCTTGTCATAGTCGATTTCGGGAAAGACCAGCTGTTCTCGTAGGCCGAGAGTATAGTTGCCACGCCCATCAAATGCCTCAGGCGAGACACCCTGAAAGTCACGCAAGCGAGGCAGGGCCACATTCATCAGTTTATCCAGGAATTGATACATGCGCTCACCACGCAGTGTCACTATACAACCGATCTGCATTCCTTCACGCAGCTTGAATGCCGCTACTGAACGCTTTGCCCGTGTAATCACTGGACGTTGCCCGGTAATCGCTGCCAGGTCACTCACAGCGGCATCCATCGCTTTGGCATTCTGAATGGCCTCACCCATACCAATATTCACAACCACCTTATGGACGCTGGGAACCTGCATCGGATTCTTGTAGTTAAATTCCTTCTGCAGAGCTGGCACGACCTCCTGGCGATATTTTTCCTTCAACCTCGATGCCATCTTTAACTACTCCTCGTCCGATCTTCAATGACCTTGTGGCATTTTTTACAGACCCGCACAACACGCACTTTTTGATCTGCTCCCAGCGGGCGGCGATCATGTGCAACCCGTGTCGGCTGGCCACATTCAGTACACTTGAGCATGACATTGGAGACATGAATCGGCATTGCCTTCTCGATTATACCTCCCTGGCGGGTCTGGCCTTGCGGGCGGACATGCTTCTTTACCGTGTTCAGTCCTTCAACAATCACCTTGTTGATCTGTGGAAGTGCCCGCGAGACCGTCCCTTCCTTGCCCCTATCCTTGCCAGTGATGATCAAGACGGTATCACCTTTCTTGATATTCATCTTGGCGAGGTGGAGCGGCTTTTTCTCTTGCTGTTTTGTTGCCATATTTTTTCCCTCACAGGACCTCTTGTGCCAATGAGATGATCTTCGTAAAGTTCCGCTCGCGCAGCTCGCGGGCTACCGGGCCAAAGATACGTGTCCCTCTGGGGTTATTACCAGCGGTAATAATCACAGCGGCGTTCTCATCAAAGCGTATATGCGAACCGTCGGCCCGCGCATACTCCTTGGCAACGCGCACGACGACGGCATCAACAACCTCGCCCTTCTTCACCTGTCCATTAGGTGCAGCCTGCTTGACAGACGCTTTAATAACGTCACCCACTTGTGCATAACGCTTGCTAGAACCGCTCATCACCCTGATACACATGATTTCCTTCGCGCCAGTGTTATCTGCAACCTTCAGGCGTGTCTGTGGCTGAATCATCGTGATCTTTTCTCCTTTCGCCCTTAGATTTCTTCCGACTCTTCGGATTCTTCCGAGGTCTCGGATTGGGCAGCGAGCAGATCAGGATCGGCCTCTGCCAATACTTCCTCTACGGGTACAATACCACTGCCGCGTTTGATGATCTCCACCAGGCGCCAGTGTTTCAGCTTGCTCAGCGGGCGGCTCTCTTCAATACGCACCACGTCACCAATCTGACAGGTGTTCTCTTCATCATGCGCATAAAAATGCTTTGTCTGCCTATAGGTGCGTTTATAGATACGATGTTTCTTTAACGATTCTACAGCGACGACAATCGTTTTATCCATTTTGTTGCTCACTACACGTCCCACTTTTTCCTGACGACGCTTTTTCTGCGGCGACGGCTCGGTAGGTGTTGCAGGAGCTATAGGGACTGTGGGCTGCTGTGTCATTGTTCAGCCTCCAACTGTGTCAGACGATGCATCAGACGAGCAATATCTTTACGGGTCTGCGCAAAGAGACGGTTGTTCTTTACTTCACCACGCTGCTGCTGCAAGCGGAGGTTGAAGAGCTTCATACGCAGTTCCTTGAGTTCGCGTGCAGCCTCGGCAGCATTGTACTCAGAAATTCGTGCACGGGTGTCTTTAAGCTTCGGCACTTTCCGCCTCCCCTCTTGTAACAAAACGAGTCTCAATTGGCAGCTTATGACTTGCCAGGCGTGCTGCTTCCCTGGCGACTTCTTCACTTACGCCGCCAATCTCGAAGATGATACGTCCAGGCTTTACAACTGCAACATAGTGATCAACAGCACCTTTGCCGCTACCCATACGGGTTTCAGCAGGTTTGGAGGTGATCGGCTTATCGGGAAAGACGCGGATCCATACCTTCCCACCACGCTTCATGAAGCGAGTGAGCGCGATACGTGCGGACTCGATCTGACGAGCCTCCATCCAGCATGGCTCCAGTGCCTGTAAGCCAAACTCACCAAAGGCAATGGTGTTACCACGCTGGGCAGTACCTTTCATGCGACCACGATGCTGTTTGCGATATTTGTAACGTGACGGTGCCAATAACATGGCTCAGAATCTCCTTTATTCGGGCGTACCCTTCTCCTCTTCCTCAGTATCTGGGGCAGGTAGTTCCGGCGGTACTGGGGGTGGTGGCAGTTCTGGTGTCTCCGGTGCGGGTGAAGTCGGAGGAACTGGCGCATTCGCGGCAGTTCGTCCAGACCGCTCTGTCCTTGGTGGTCGCTCACCCTGTGTCCGTGGTGAACGTCCGGTACTCCCGGGACTCCTGGTACCTTCTGCACTTGCTGTGCCCTCTGTAGGGGCCCGATTTATCGCGCCCTCACCCTGTACACGCGGAGTACGTGGAGCTCGTGGGGCACGCTCCCCACCTGTACCTGTAGCCTGTCCTGTGGTTACTTCCCCTCGCGGGCGCCCTGATGGCCCCTGAGCACGTTCCCCTTGTGGACGTGCTGGCCGCTCGCCCTGTGACGATCGCCCAGTTCGTTCACCCGGCTGACGCCTGGTCACATCCGGTCGCTCTCCGGCTTGCCCTTGTGGTTGTTCGCCTCGCGGACGCACAGGACGCTCTCCTCGTTCACCGCGACGACCTCCACCCTCAGCGGAACGGCGGCGATCACCACCCCGGCGGTCGCCCCCCTCACGCGGGGCAAACGAGGGCTGTAGGAGAACTTCTTGCTGCTGTGCAGCCGCCGCTTCGGCAGCTTCACGGCGTTTGCTTGGAAGAATATCGCCCTTATAAATCCACACCTTAATGCCAATCACACCAAAGGTCGTATGTGCCTCTGTCTGCCCATAATCAATATCAGCGCGCAGAGTATGCAAGGGAATCTTGCCCTCGATCTCTTTCTCGCTCCGAGCAATTTCCGCTCCACCCAGCCGTCCACCAACAACCACTCTGATGCCCTTCGCATTCGCCCTCATTGTCTTCTGTACCGCTTGCTTCATAGCACGGCGGAACGAAACACGTTTCTCCAACTGCTCCGCAATCGCACGTCCAACCAGGTAGGCATCCAGTTCTGGCGCACGAATCTCGACAATGTTCAAACGTACCCGCTTCCTGGTTTTCGCCTCCAGCGCAGCACGCAACTTATCAACTTTCTCTCCGCTCTTTCCGATCACAATACCAGGTTTGGCGGTATGAATTGTCACCGACACCTGGTTAGCGGCGGCACGCTCAATCTCAATCTTAGAGACAGCAGCATTCGCCAGCTCCTGGTGAAGAATCCGTTTGCGGATCTCAAGGTCCTCGGCTAGCAAATCTTTATAGTCGCGCTCAGCGTACCAGCGGGACTGCCAGTCTTTAACGATGCCGAGCCTGAAACCAATCGGATGGACTTTGTGTCCCAAATCTATCCTCCTTCTTGTAGAGTGCCAATTCATTGGCATGTGGGCTCAATTTAGTGCGCCCTGGCGGCTGCCGGGTCGTCTGAGACAATAACCGTGACATGACAGAACCGCCGCAGGATGCGACCAGCTCGACCATGTGGACGCGCTTTTATGCGCTTCAGTCGAAACGAGTCATCTGTCACGATATTCAGAATATACAGATCGTCTGGATTAAGATTGTAGTTATTCTCCGCATTTGCCGCTGCCGACGCCAGCAGTTTACTGACTGGACGAGCGCCAGCATTCGGCAGAAACTGGAGAATAGCCAGAGCCCGATTCACTCGAAGCCCCTTCACTGCATTGGTGACCAGACGCATCTTGCGCGGCGAGATACCAATATCTTTTGCAATAGCTCTCACTTGCATCTTTTATCTCTCCTACCGAACCGACGTAGTCCTCTCACTCTTGCCGCCTGCATGGCCATGGAAGCGGCGTGTAGGGGCAAACTCGCCCAATTTGTGACCTACCATATTCTCGGTAATATAGATAGGCACATGCGTCTTGCCATTATGCACACCAATCGTCATCCCCACCATCTGGGGGAAGATCGTCGAAGCCCGTGACCATGTCTTAATCACGCGGCGGTCGCCACTGCGCAATATGGCCAGCACTTTCTTGCGCAGCGACTCATGGATGTATGGCCCTTTCTTCCTTGATCGTGACATCTCTTTACCTCCTCCTGCCTGCATTGCGACGCCGTACAATAAAGCGGTCCGTCCTCTTATTGTGACGAGTCTTGTAACCCAGCGCGGGTTTGCCCCACGGCGTCTGCGGCTGGCCACCGATTGGTGCCCGGCCTTCACCACCACCATGAGGATGATCACGCGGGTTCATCGCAGATCCACGCACAGTAGGACGGCGGCCCATACGGCGCGAACGGCCAGCTTTGCCAATGCTCTCGTTCTCATGATCGACATTGCCAACCTGTCCCACCGTCGCCATACACAGAATATGCACCAGGCGCTGCTCACCAGAAGGCAGACGGATCAAGGCATAGTCCCCTTCTTTTGCCATCAGTTGCGCACCCGTTCCTGCCCCGCGCACCATCTGCCCGCCACGTCCTCGCGTCAACTCGATGTTATGGATCGTCGTACCTGTCGGGATATTCTTCAGGGGAAGGGCATTCCCTGGCCTGATCTCGGCCTCCGGCCCCGCCATCACACGATCACCCACCTTTAGCCCGACTGGTGCCAGAATATAGCGCTTCTCGCCATCCACATAATGCAACAGCGCAATACGCGCAGAGCGATTTGGATCGTACTCAATCGCCGCCACTTTGGCCGGAACGCCCAACTTATTTCGCTTAAAATCAATAATACGATAGGCACGCTTTGCCCCGCCGCCCCGATGACGGGTGGTGATCTTGCCCTGGTTATTACGTCCAGCGTGCTTCTTCAGCCGGACCGTCAGAGACTTCTCCGGCTTTGTTTTCGTGATCTCCTCGAATGTCGAAACCGACATACCACGACGCCCAGGAGACGTTGGTTTGTACTGTCTAATTGGCATCTCTGAACACCCTTCTGCCTGCTTCTGCCTGCTTACGCCTTCAATGCTTCAATTGTCTGACCCTCACGGAGGGTGACAATTGCCTTCTTCCACTCTCGAGCCTCTTTAGGTCGAGGAGGAGCACCTTTACGCCGGATCATACGCACCTTGCCAGGCATACGCATCATATTCACCTTGACGACCTTCACATTGAACATCGCCTCGACAGCACGGCGTACGTCAATTTTGTTTGCTCTCAAAGCCACTTCAAAGGTATATTTATCTTGCCCCTGCAGTGTCACCGACTTCTCAGTTGTGATGCCACGGCGCAGCACTTCTGTAATTTCCACTGTCTTGTCCTCCTCGCCTGTGCTATGCTTCGTTCCCTGTCACCGAGTCTGGCTCCTCGGTTTCCTCGGGTTCAATGGTCTCAGTATCCTCTGAACTCTCATCAGACTCGTCGACCACGTCGCCCTCAACCATTTCCTGATCCTCTGAGGTCTCTACATCTTCGTCGTCTACATCGGCTGCTTCTTCCTGAAGCTCTGACGCTTCGTCCGACTCTGACTCGCTTAATTCTTCCGACTCATCAACTGCGATCTGTTTCGTCGCTTCCTCTGCGCTCAAGCCCTCGTCAAACACGAGTTCAATCCAGCGCACAGTCCTGACCGGCATAATCACACAGTCATGCTTCAGGAGTTCCACAACATTAATTGAGGAGACATGCTGCACTTTCGCCGTCGGAATATTGCGGGTCGAGAGCACTATATTTTCGTCCCGCTCTGGCAGCATCATCAAAACTCGCTTGCCTTCCACAGGGAAGTTCTCCAGGAGAGCCAGCATATCTTTGGTAGCTGGAGCATCCAGCGTCAACTCATCAACGACAATTAGATTCTTGTTTGCCACCTTATCTGACAAAGCCGACCTGATCGCCAGACGACGCATCTTCTTTGGCACATCATGATGATAGGAGCGCGGTTTCGGACCAAATACAACACCACCATGACGGTAATGAGGAGCACGTATACTCCCCTGTCGGGCATGGCCGGTCCCTTTCTGCCTGTATGGTTTCTTGCTCCCACCAGCTACTTCAGCCCGAGTCTTTGTCGAAGCAGTGCCTTGTCGGCGGTTCACCAGTTGTGCGGTCACAACTTGATGGAGAACCGCCACATTCGGGGTGATGCCGAACACCCGCTCACTCAGCTCGAGCTCTTCTACGGCCTCTCCGGCCATGTTATATACTGTAGTCGAGGGCATTTCGGTTACCTCTTCTCACCTTTTCTTATCTTCTGACATGCTTCTTAATCATGAGCAAGCCACCATTGGCTCCGGGCACCGAACCCTTGACCACCAGCAGGTTGCGCTCAGGATCAGCTTGAATCACTTGTAGTTTCTTCACCGTCACGCGTTCGTTTCCCATATGACCAGCCATCCGCGTCCCCTTGAGTACGCGACCGGGTGTATTGCCAGCACCAATCGAGCCAGGAGCGCGGTGACGATCAGATTGACCGTGTGTTTTGAATCCACCACGAAATCCATGGCGCTTGACTCCGCCCTGGAAGCCTTTTCCTTTGGAGGTACCCACGATGTCGACCTCTTCACCGATAGTGAAGAGGCTCACATCAAATTGTGCACCAAGTTCCAGTTTCTCCGGCGCAGCACCTTCCTGCACATCGATCTCGCGCAGGACCCTGAATGGCCCGAGTTCTGGCCCAGGCCGTCGCGGGCGGTTTTGCTGCACTTTCAACAACTTTCGGATTTGTTTATCTTGTTTCTCTGGTTTTTCACTCGTCTTGGAAGCAGCTTCATCTTGCGATTCCTCAACGGCGGTTTCCGTCTTGGATTTTCCACGCTGCTCCTGTTGATAGGCCTGTAAGCGTTTGCGTTGTGCCTTCAGCAATGGCAAGCTATGCCCAAGATGTCCTAACTCTGGGCGTGTTGCCTTCTTCAGGCTTTTTTGCTCAAAGCCAATTTGAACTGCTTCATAACCGTCATGGGCTACGGTTTTGACTTGTGTCACGACGCAGGGACCAGCTTCTATCACAGTGACTGGAATGGCTGTACCCTGCGGCCCAAACACCTGAGTCATGCCGATCTTCCTGCCCAACAATCCGCCAAGCATATCCTCTCCTCTCTTTTCTCCCGTAGGGGCTCGATTTATCGTGCCCATTCCCACCAATTGAATCCCTCATGTGGGGAACCCTGTCTGGAGGACAGGTAACCAAGGGGCGATTAGCCCCCTGGCTGGGTTTGGGGTGTCTCCAAAAACCCTCTTTCTTTTCTACTCGCCGCCTGCGGCGGTGAGGGTATAGGGAAGCAAGCGGGTCCCCAATTACCTGTCCCCCGGACAGGATTCCCCGCGCCCCGGCAGGGGCAAAGCCCCTGCACCCCTTACGTTGGGGCGAATGGAAGCGTGATAAATCAGGCCCCTACAGCTTAATTTCGATATCTACGCCTGCGGGCAGATTCAAACGTGTCAGAGCCTCAACAGTTTTGTTTGTTGGCTCAACAATATCAATCAGGCGTTTATGTGTGCGAATCTCAAACTGGTCACGCGCATTCTTATCGATAAACGGTGAGCGCATCACCGTAAATTTTTCGATCTCCGTAGGCAAGGGCACTGGACCTGAGACTCGTGCACCTGTCTGCTGCGCTGTATCTACAATCTGCATCGCAGACTGATCCAGAATACGATGATCGTACGCCTTCAGACGGATGCGAATACGTTGTTTCGTTCCTGTCGCCATACTTTTCTCCTACTCCCCATTGTTTTATCCCGTTCGGGCGGGGTGTCCCCAGTGCTTTTTTTCTTGTGTTTGCGGCCCCTGCAAGGCCGCAAACACAAGAAAAAAACCTCTTTCCCTCTTGCCTACTCTACAACCTGGGTACAGACGCCAGCGCCCACCGTGCGGCCCCCTTCACGGATAGCGAAGTGGACGCCTTCTTCCATGGCGATGGGCTGGATCAACTCGACGGTCATCTCGATGTTGTCGCCCGGGATCACCATCTCCACCCCCTCTGGCAGCCGAATGGCCCCGGTCACATCGGTGGTGCGAATGTAGAACTGCGGACGATAGCCATTGAAGAAGGGCGTGTGTCGACCTCCTTCCTCCTTGGAGAGCACATAGACCTGCGCCTTGAAGTTCCGATGCGGCTTGATCGACCCCGGCCTGGCCAGCACCTGCCCCCGCTCGATCTCGTTGCGCTCCACTCCCCGCAGCAAGCACCCTACATTGTCTCCGGCGATCCCCTGATCCAGGGTCTTCTGGAACATCTCGACGCCGGTGACGACGACGGTGCGGATGTCATCATGCATGCCGACAATATCCACCGACTCGCCGACCTTGATGGTGCCACGCTCAATGCGACCGGTGGCCACGGTGCCCCG
>WNGG01002119.1_pt1 | contig 38176 bp, 38 predicted proteins | sample 5400661 | NCBI WGS metagenome assembly WNGG01 (sample SAMN13153372, study PRJNA577476) | soil metagenome | isolation source: 100 cm soil or saprolite under Garry oak tree replicate 1 | place: USA:California | collected 2016-06-15
GCTGCAAATCGAGCGCAGTCGCGCTCGCGTGAGATTCAAACGACCGCGGTTTTCGCGCCGAGCAAGATCTCAGCACCTTCTCGAGCCGCTTCGACTTCCAAAAGTTTCCCGTTTTTCGTCACTAATTCGCGGGCTCGTTCCACCATTTTACCGATCATCTCGTCGTCATGATTCGGATCGTGATGAAAAAGCAGGAGCTGGCGCACATCCGCATCAAGCGCTAGCGAAACCACGCTGCTGAGGGAACTATGGCCCCAAGCGATGTGCTTCGCATACTCCTCATCCGTATATTGGGTATCCAGGATTGCCACGTCGCAGCCTTGAATAAACTCGACCATCTTCGCGCGCTCGGCGGCAGCGAAATTTCTCGCCTCGTCCTCGCCTATTCCATCGCGCGAGGCCAATTGCAGTTTAAGCTGCTCGTACGGTTCATTATCAGGAAAGAACGCGATTGATCCCGAACTTGTAAAGAGACGGTAACCTGCGCAAATGCCTGGATGATTAGCAAACTTGGAGCGCACCTGGACCTTGCCGATTTGAAACTCCATCTCCTTCAGTTCCTCAATCGCCAGATGGCTGGGGAGCTCGCGTAAGCTCACGGGGAAAAACGGCGTCTCCATTTGGCTGGCCAGGATCTTGGCCAAGCCGGCGCGAGCTCCTTCATAGCCCAATACGCGGATGAGATTTTTCGGATTGTACGCCGGCGAAAAAAAAGGCAGTCCCTGAATGTGGTCCCAGTGAGTGTGCGTGATCAAAAGAGTCAACTTCATCGAGCGAGACCCAAATTCTTTGTCCAATGCGAGACCGAGCAGGCGAATTCCGCTGCCGGCATCGAGAACAATGATCTCGCCATCAGCACGCACTTCCACGCAACTGGTGTTTCCACCATAACGCACTGTGCTCTTTCCCGGGACCGGAATTGAACCGCGAACCCCCCACAGCCTTATTCGCGCAGGTACCGACTCATCTTCGGCTACCGATGTTGGCCTGGGCCGACGCGGAATCTGGGGCAGGAGTCGGTCAATCGTGTTGGAGAGCAATTCCCACGAGATCGGCTTGAGCAGGTACTCATCCGCGCCGGCTTGGAGCGCACTCGCTCGATCGACTCCGTAATCGCGGCCCGATACGACTATGATCTTCGTTGGTTGAAGCTGCTCCCGAATTGTGCGGCAAACCTGAAAACCATTCGATTTTGGCATCAACAAATCGCACAGAATAAGCTCCGGCCGATTGCGCAGCGCCAGCTCGAGCCCGGCGTCGCCGTCATTCGCTTGCAGCACTTTCCAATCTTCGCGGGTGAAAAGACCTGCGAGGGCGCGCCGGCTCTCGGCGTCATCTTCAATGATCAAAACACGAGGCATAGGTTGAACCGTTCGCGCCATTTCATATAAAGCAAGCTCGAACCGAAAGCACCAGCTCTTTTTCGGATACTCGCGCCGAGCCTTCCTAAAAGAAAATGGGAATGATCAGGATCGCGAGAATGTTGACGACTTTGATCATCGGATTAATCGCAGGGCCGGCTGTGTCTTTGTAGGGATCCCCGACAGTGTCGCCGGTCACTGCTGCGGCATGCGTCGCTGAGCCCTTGCCCCCGAGATTTCCTTCCTCGATAAATTTTTTCGCGTTATCCCACGCGGCGCCACCCGAAGTCATCGCGATGGCGATAAATAATCCGGTGACGATTGTACCGACCAACAGCCCACCGAGCACGACCGCGCCAAGTGGCTTGATGACTGCGACCGCAACAACCGCAACCAACGGTAGCAGCGCCGGCACGATCATCTCCCGCAACGCTGCTTTCGTCACGATATCCACACACGTCCCGTACTCGGGCCGGTCCTGTCCGGTCAAAATTCCAGGCTTCGTTTGCAATTGCCGGCGCACCTCGCGCACGACCGCGCCGGCGGCTTTGCCCACCGCATCCATGCTGAACGCGGTGAAAATGAACGGCAGCAATCCGCCGATAAACAAGCCGATGATGACTTTGGGTTCGCTGAGCGAGAATTGATAGGAAAAGATTTCGCCACGTCTGGTTACGTGTTGGCTCAGCTCCTGCACGTAAGAGCCGAATAAAACCAACGCCGCCAACCCTGCCGAAGCAATGGCGTAGCCTTTGGTCACGGCTTTCATCGTGTTGCCCACCGCGTCCAGCTCGTCCGTCACGGCGCGGACTTCCTTTGGCAAATTACTCATCACTGCTACGCCACCCGCGTTGTCGGTGATCGGGCCAAACGAGTCGAGCGAGATGATGATACCTGCCATGGATAACATCGACATCACCGCGATCGCGATCCCGTAGAGACCGGCGAAATGAAAAGTGAGGAGGATCGCTAGGCCAATGCAGAGAACCGGCAGCGCAGTGGCATGTTCACCGGCAGCCAGCCCTGCGATGATGTTTGTGGCGTGGCCAGTCTCAGAAGCATAGGCAATCTTTCTTACCGGCCGGTAGTTCGACGAAGTGTAATAATTCGTAAGCGCGACGATGACGGGCGTCATGATCAAACCGACTAGCGACGCGAAATAAAGCTGGGCTGGCGAACGCAACACGCCGCCGATGGTTACACCATCTGGAAACAGTCGTTGCGTGACCGGCCAGAATAAAATCGCGGAAATCAGCGCGTTGGTCATCACAGCACCCATCAGAACAGCTGTCGGCTTGCCGCGCGCAATATTTACAAACAAGACGCCGCAGATCGCCCCCAGCACGGAGATGCCGCCGAGCACGAAAGGATAAACAATTGCTGCTGAGTTTCCGGCGAGCGTCAAGAGGCCGGCCAGAATCGCGCCGACCAGACTGACGGCATACGTTTCGAACACATCTGCCGCCATCCCGGCGCAATCGCCTACGTTATCGCCCACGTTATCTGCGATCACGGCTGGATTGCGCGGATCATCTTCTTCAAGGCCGCTCTCGATCTTACCCACGAGATCGGCACCTACGTCGGCAGCTTTGGTGTAAATGCCGCCACCGAGTCGTGCAAACACGCTAATGAGGCTCCCGCCGAGTGCGAGGCCCACCAGGCTGCGTATCGCCGCATCACTGCCGATCACCTTTGCTGCGATGGTGTAAAAGATCGACACGGAGAGCAAAGCAAGACCCACTACAAGCAAACCGGTTACCGAGCCGCCGTTGAATGCCATGCGCAGTGCGTTGATCCGCGCGATGCTGGCGGCCTGCGCGGTGCGAACGTTTGCAAGCACGGCCACACGCATTCCGATGAAACCAGCGGCAAGCGAACAGAACGCGCCAATTATAAATCCAATTGCGGTCGCAGAGCCACCTTGCTGAACGGTGCGCCAAGGATGATCTTTGAAAACGAATAGCAGTATGAAAATGATCACCGCGACCACGCTGACCGTCTTGACTTGCCGATTCAGATAAGCCTTCGCGCCCTCCTGCACCGCCGCCGAGATTTCGCGCATCCGTTCATTGCCCGCCGAATGGCGGATCACGGCCAGGATGAGAAAAAATGCGAATGCCACGCCGATGACGGCGCATAACATGGACAATGGCACGCCCGAGTTCAGAATGGTTATTCCAAATAAAACGCTCATGAATCTTCCGGCTGAAAGGTCGGGACTTTAGTGGGTTTTGGCGCAGTGGCAATTGCTTATTTACTCCCGCTCTTTCTTTTGGTTCTGGGCCTGTGAGGCCGCTTCTTTCAGAACACCTTCATTTTCCATTTTGCGTTTGGCCAGCAACTCGCTCAACCGCTCCAGGCAATCGGGCGATTCGCGAAGCACGTCGGCCATCACCGGTTTGCCGATCTCCAGCACATAACAATCGCTTTCGGCCTGCACCGTTGCCGTCCGGCTTTCACCAGTAAGAAGGGACATTTCCCCGAAGCAATCGCCCGCGCTCAACGTGGCGATGGGAATCGAAGTGCCGTTTCTTGAAACCCATACCCGCGCGGCGCCTTGCAGTAAAACGAACATGGAATCCCCCTCAGCACCTTCCTTGATTACATTCTCGCCACGACCGAAGTAATTGAGACGTGCCTCTTTGACCAGGTTGTCGATCTGGGCATGATCCTGGAATGGTTGCCCATGTAGAACTTGATCTCGTAGATCACGGCGAAATCGGCGAAATCGACGAGAAAAACTTTTACCTTCGGCTCTGCCAGGACTCCGTTGGCGGTAAAAGCCGCTCGAAACAGAGCATCCTTCACGCGATTGGGTCGGTTCTTATATTCGACTCCGACGCGGATCCGCATCGCGTGGACTTCCGTCGGATAATGAAGATTGACGATGGCGTGGCCGACCATCTCGTTATTCGGGATGTCGAGATAAATGGCGTCATTGGTGCGCAGCCGCGTCGAACGCCAGTTAATCTCCATCACTTCCGCAAAGCGCTCGCCGACTTGCAACCAGTCGCCAACCTTATAAGGCCGGTTAAGCTGGATTGATATTCCGCCTATAATCCCGGCAAAAAGATTCTGCCCGGCGAACCCGACGATGATTGCGACCACCCCGGAGCCAGCGAGTAGTCCGTTCAATTGCGCTTGCGCATGATACCCGTAACTCAGGACAAAAAGAAGTATGACCAAAAAAATGATGCCGCCGACAACTTCACGAAGAAAATGCGGAATCGGTGTCTGGCGCTTCTTCTCGAAATAAAAATCCCAAACATAGCGATTAATCAGCGCGACAACCAGCGCCGTGCTCAATAGGATTGCTGCTGCACCGACATGACGCCGCCAGGACGCATGGACTCCGTACACGGCGATGGCTGCGTAAAAGGCCAGTATCAAACAGAAGAGCCGAAACAGGAGGCCGAGCCGCACACCAGCGCGGCGTTTTAGGAACCGGCCCGCACCAACTGCGAGAAAAAATGTCCCGACAAAGACGATCACGGTGATCGTCTCCCGTTCTATTTCGGAGAACGCTCCAGGCATTAGACTAGGAGTATATCAAAAAAGCCACGGACTAAAACAAGCCTCTTGCGATTGTAGCCGGCGTTGGTGTTTCTGCTGGTAGAGGCGGTTCACTCGAATCGCCCGGACGAATGGGTCAATCGCCTTTACCTCACTGGCGCGACGATCAACCAAGCCCAGCCGGCCAGAAAACAAAGGCCGCCGAGCGGCGTCACAGGGCCAAGCCAGGGCATATTTGTGAGCGCAATTGCATAGAGACTGCCGCTAAAAAGGAGAATGCCGGCAAATAGCAGCCACCACGCCCCGCGATTGCTCGCGCCGTAAAGTGCAAGCACTAAAAGTGCAACCGCGTGAATGAAATGATAAAGGACGGCTGTCTGCCAGGTCTGGAGCGTACCGCGCAGTTCGAGTGTCGATCTTAGCGTGTGCGCGCCAAAGGCTCCTAAAACAACCGCAAGAAAACAGAGACCGGCCGCTAGCCGGAAAAACAGGTTGGACATACAAACATTATGTCATGGCGGGTTTCCCAATCTCAAGATGGAGTCGTCCGTGCGAATTCACGGGTGCTAAAAAAAGGGCCGTGCCATCCAATTGCCAACTGGCTGGCTTCGCGGTTACTGTTCCGCTCATGGCCGTCTGGTTTTGGTACGCTGTTCTAGCGGCTTTGCTTTACGGCGCGCACCAAATCTTTACCCGGCTTGCCGCCGAACGGATCGGAGAGGGTCTTGGCGGATTCGTGGTCGAGGCTAGCGCCGCGTTGTCGATCCTGATTTATCTCGGGTTTCTCTGGCTTGGCGGACGTTGGAGCCAGAAGTTCAGTCTGCCCGGGTTTAATTATTCGCTGCTCACCGGCATCTGCGTCGGCGCGGGCACGATCGCATTTTTCCTGCTTTTTCAAAAAGGCGGTCCGCTCTCTTCGGTGCCGGCCATTTTGGCTGGCGGTGCCGCAATGATGGCCATCGCGGGTATTTTATTTTTCCACGAAGCGCCATCGTGGCAGCGGTTACTTGGCGTCACACTTTCGATCGCAGGGCTGTTTTTGCTGCGCAAATAAATCCGTTCTCCGGGCGCAAGATCTCACGCCATGCGACTTTTTAATATTGCCCTGCGGAATTGGCTGCCCAGTGTGTTCAGTATCTCGTTGTTCGTCGCTAGCCTTCGCGCGGAATCTCCGATTCAGGCGACGTCTTCAAGCGAGAGGATTTTTCGAGTTCCGGCCTCCCGTTTTCAGAATCGCCCGTCAGACCAATTATCGGTCGATCTTCGCCGTGGAATTGGGCCCGATGATGCTGCAGCCATCGCGCTCTATTCAAATCCAGCACTACGCGCAATTCGCGATCGTCGTGGGCTGGCGGCGGCGCAACTGATCCAGGCCGGAATTTTGCCGAACCCGGTAGTTTCCTACGCGCGCGACTATGTCACAGGCGGGAACACGGCAGGGACAGTCACTGGTGATAATTTCACTGCGGCCTGGGAATTCAGTGCGTTAATTCCATTTCTGCCGAAGCAGACCGCCGCTCGAAAGAATTTTCGCTCGGTGGATTTGGATGTTGCCTGGCAGGAATGGCAAATCGCGGTGAATGCTCGCGCGGCTGTTTATCGGGTGCTCAGCTTGAATGCGCAGGTCGCGCGTGCGCACGAAGCCAACGATGGCCTGCAGCAAAGCACGGATGCAGTGCGTAAGGCCGCAGAAGCGCATGAGAAAACTGTGCTGGATTTAGCGGCGGTTGAATCGGCCAGCCAGGATTCGCGCGCCACCGTGCTTGCACTCCAGCAAGAGTTTGAAAGACAGCGGCTTGGTTTGAACAAAATTTTGGGAGTGGAACCGGAAACAAACGTGGCTTTGCGCGAAGGCCTCACTTTGCCAACGCGCCTTGCCCCGCCAGATGAGCGTGGCTTGTTCGATGGGCTCGAATCGCGCCGGCTCGATCTTCTTGGATTGCAGCAGGGTCTCGAGAGCCAAGACGCCACGGTGCGCGCGGCCATTCTTGCGCAATTCCCAAAAATGTCGGCTGCGTTTGTAAAGGCCAGCGACACTACCAATGTGCACACGAGTGGTTTCAATGTGGCCATCGATGTTCCAATCTTCGATCGCAACCAGGGAGTCATTGCCACGGAACGGGCCACGCGCCAACGATTGCTCGACGAATATCATCAGCGGGTCTTTGAAGCCCGCTCCGATATCGCCACCGCAATCGCGGACATTCGTTCGCTCGATCGACAAATCGCCGCCGCTGAGGAAGCGCTGCCGCTTCTAGAAAAGCTCGTTAATTCCGCGCAAACCGCCATTGAGCAGCGAAACGCTGATGTGCTGAGTTATTACACTGCGCGCAGCAACTTGTTGCAGAAGCGAATTCAGCTGATCAAGCTTCAGGAGCAATTACTCGAAGCGCATACCGCTCTGGAGATCGCCTCCGGGCGATACCTTCCAATCAACAGAGCGTTGCAGACCAAATGAAGCGGAGACGAATCATCATCGGCGTTATTGCGTTCGTGTTGATCGTGTGTGCACTTGCGTGGATCACTCAGCAGTTTGGAGTTGGAAAAGAGGAGAAAAAGGCTGGCCCGGTTCCGCAGGTGCAGGTCGCGAAAGTGGAACGCAAAACCGTCACTGAAAACGTGATTGTCTACGGAAGCGTAGTCGCCCAGCCTGGAAAAACGCATTCTGTTTCGATCGCGTTCGAAACGCGCGTGCGCCACATCCTGGTGGCGCCCGGACAGTTCGTGCAAGAAAACGATCCCTTAGTAGAGATTGAGCTAAGCCCGGGGGCGCAGGTGCAATTTCAACAGGCTAAAAACGCGGCGGAAGCTGCGCGCAAAGAACTCAAGCAGACACAGGAGCGTTTCAATTTGAAGCTGGCCACAAACCAAGATCTGAGCGCAGCTGAAAAAACCGCGCGTGATGCAGAGGCGCAGCTCACGGCACTTGAACGCGCGGGCGCTGGAGGCGACAACCGCGTTCACGCGGATGTAATGGGGGTGATTGCTAAAGTGAACGCGCAAGATGGACAGATTGTTCCGCCCGGCGGTCCGCTGGTGGAAATCGTTGCCGAAAATGAGATTGAAGCAAAACTCGGCGTGGAAGCGGAGGATCTTTCAGCCGCGCAGGAAGGTGCGCCCGTCACAATCATCCCACTGAATGATCCTACCGCGCCCAAAGTGGAGGGCACGATTCGCCTCGTCACGCGACGGATCGACCCGACGACGCGGCTTGTCGATGTTTACGTCGCCCTGCCGGAAGGCACCAAATTGCTACTGGATGGCTATGTGCGTGGCGAGATTCAGCGCACCGAGAGAGATGCGCTGGCAGTGCCGCGCGCAGCCGTTTTGCCTAACGAATCGCGCGAATTCGAAGTTTTTACCGTTGCAAATAATCATGCGGTCAGGCACACAGTGAAAATCGGCGCGGAAAATCCGAATGAGATACAGGTAATCGCCGACGATCTGCGCGAAGGTGATCCGGTCGTAACTGTTGGCAATTACGAATTGGAAGACGGGATGGCCGTCGAAATCAAGAAATGAGCTTCACCGCATGGGCGCACGGCCATGCGCGTTCCATTTTGTTTTTGTTCGGCTCGCTTGCGCTGGCCGGCGCAGTAGCAAGTTTTTTGCTGCCGGTTTCACTTTTTCCGCAAGTCAGTTTTCCGCGCGTTCGCATCACACTCGATTCCGGTGACCGGCCGGCTGAGCAGATGACTGTGGAAGTCACGACTCCGGTCGAGGAGGCGGTGCGCGCCATTCCCGGCGTGCGTAGTCTAAGATCGACAACCAGCCGCGGCACGGCGGAGATCTCCGTCAATTTTAATTGGGGCGAAGACATGGTCTCAGCCATGCTGCAATGCCAGTCGCAGGTGAACAAAATTCTGCCGAGCCTGCCCACTGGAACTTCGTTCGAAGTGGAGCGCATGGACCCGACAGTATTCCCGGTCATTGCCTACAGCCTCACTTCCGATTCCCATTCGCTCATCGAACTCCGCGACCTAGCGCTCTATACTCTGCGCCCTGCGCTTTCCACCGTCTCAGGCGTCGCTCGTGTGGGCGTTCAAGGCGGGCGTGTCGAAGAGTACCGGGTCACGGTCGATCCAGACAAATTGCAATCGTTCAACATGACGCTGGCCGATGTCGCGAGCGCACTCTCTGCGTCCAACGTTCTCGTCGCAGTTGGTCGCCTGGAGCAGTACGACAAACTTTACCTCGTCGTTTCCGACACACGTTTCAAGAACTTCGATGAAATCGAGCACACCGTGCTGCGTTCAACGCCCGACGGTGTGGTGTTGCTCGATGATGTGGCCACGGTTGAACACTCGGCCGAACCGCAATGGGTGCGTGTTACTGCCGACGGGCACGATGCTGTTCTTTTTCAGGTCTATCAGCAGCCATCCGGAAACACGGTCGAAATCGCGCGCGGCATCAAGGCGAAATTGCGCGAAATCAGAAAGCAAATTCCCGAAGGCGTGAAGATCGCCGACTGGTACGATCAAAGCGAGCTCATTATCGCGTCGGAACACAGCACGCGCGATGCAATCGTCATCGGCATGGTGCTGGCCGCTTTCGTTCTGCTTATTTTTCTTCGCGACTGGAAAGTCACGTTGATCGCGATTTTGACTGTGCCGGCTGTCCTCGCCGCCACGATCCTGCTGCTTTATGTGCTGAAAATGAGTTTCAACATCATGACGCTCGGTGGTATGGCTGCTGCCGTTGGCCTCATCATTGATGATGCAATTGTGATGGTGGAACACATCGTTCGCCGCGTGCGCGCCGCACGCGAGGGCGATCCACGTGCGCAGGTGTTGAGCGCCGCGCGCGAATTCACCAACCCGCTCGCCGGATCGTCTGCAGCCACGATCATCATCTTTACGCCGCTGGCATTTCTCAGCGGTGTTACCGGCGCGTTCTTCAAAGCACTCTCTTTAACCATGGCAGCCAGTCTGATCATCTCGTTCGTTGTCGCCTGGCTCGCCGTGCCGATTTTGTGCGCGCGATTATTGAAGGAGAAAGACGCTGAGATCGAGGAACACGGAAGATTCACCCGCCGCGTGCATGAGGTTTACCGCGACACAATGCAGGGCCTTCTTCAACAGCCGCGGCTCGTAATCGTGTTTCTGATTCCGCTTCTGTTGTTAGGCTTTATCGCCTTCAAGAATGTGGGCTCCGGTTTCATGCCGGTAATGGACGAGGGTGGTTTTGTTCTCGATTACATCTCGCCGCCCGGCACTTCGCTCGCCGAGACTGATCGTCTTCTGCGTCAGGTTGAGTCGATCCTACAGGAAACTCCCGAAGTGCAGACCTATTCGCGGCGCACCGGATTACAGCTCGGCGGCGGCGTAACGGAAGCGAACATCGGCGACTTCTTCGTTCGGCTAAAGCCATTTCCGCGCCGTGGGATTGAAGAAGTCATGAATGATGTTCGAGATGAGATCGAAAAACGTATTCCCGGTCTTCAGGTCGAGCTATTGCAGTTGATGGAAGATTTGATCGGTGATCTGACCGCCGTGCCGCAGCCCATCGAAATCAAACTTTATTCCGATGACGATCAGCTTTTGCGCACGCTGCCGCCGCGCGTGGCTGACACAATTTCAAAAGTCCGTGGCGTCGTGGAGGTGAAAAGCGGCATCGTGCCAGCCGGCGATGCCCTCAACATTCAAGTGGACCGCGTCAAGGTCGCGCTGGAAGGCATGGATCCGGAGGCGGTCACTAAAGCGCTCAATAATTTTTTAGCCGGGAACGTGACCACGCACATTCAACAAGGTCCGAAGCTGATCGGCGTCCGCGTTTGGATTCCTCGCGACGCTCGCGAAATCATGCGCAACATCGACAATCTTCTGCTGCGTGCTCCAGACGGGCATTTGTTTCCGTTGAAACGCGTGGCCACGTTGCTCCCATTGAGTGGGCAACCTGAGATTATGCGCGACGATCTCAAACGCATGATCGCAGTGACCACGCGCATCAGCGGCCGCGACCTCGGCTCGACGGTTGGCGATGTGAAACGCGCTCTCGCCAGATCCAGCGTTGTTCCAAATGACGTGCTTTACACGTTCGGCGGACTCTACGAACAACAGCAGATCGCCTTTCGCGGTCTCACCATCATTTTGATCGCAGCAATTATCTTGGTCTTTCTTCTCCTGCTTTTTCTTTACGAAAGTTTCCGCGTCGCGTTTGCAATGTTACTCGTCCCGATCTTCGCCGTCGCGGGAGTATTTATCGGCCTGTGGATCACCGGCACGGAATTCAACGTCACCTCGCGCATGGGCATGACCATGATCGTCGGCATCGTGACTGAGATCGCGATTTTTTATTACTCGGAATTTCGCTCGCTGCCTGCAAGCAACGACCGCTTGATTACTGCGGGGATCAATCGGATGCGCGCAATTTCGATGACCGCATTCGCTGCCATCCTGGCGCTGCTGCCGCTGGCGCTGGGGATCGGTCGCGGCGCGGCCATGCAGCAACCACTGGCCATCGCCATTATCTCAGGGCTAATCTTTTCGCTGCCGCTGGTGCTGATCGCGCTGCCCGCACTGCTTGCGATATTGGAACCGAAAACAGCGACGCAATAACGCATCTTATAGCGACGTCATTTGTGTGTCAGCTTGAGGATGCGTCCTTCGGCTGGATCAATCAGGTACGCCGTTTCGCCTTTGCCGGCGATCACGCCGCGCGCGCCTTTCACAGTCGGAACTGACGCCCTGATACGAAATTTTCCGTGATCATCCACGTCGGCAATGGTCAGGGTCGCTGCTTGAGAAGCCGCTGCGTAAAGAGCTTTTTGCTCAGGCGAGTAGTCGATGTTGTCCAAACCAGCGCCGGTTTGCAGCGAGTCGATAATTTTCCCGCCGTGAGCAGCGTCTAAACTCACCACATGATCTCCGCAGGCAACGAACAAAAGACCACGCGCGCCGTCCAGCGCCAAGCCCTGCAGCTCTTTGCTGCCGGGATTCCAATTTGCCACGACTTTGTGCGCGCGGACATCAATCGGTACCGTAGTGCCGTTCTCTTCGATATTGGTGTAGAATAATCCGCGTTTGTTATCGACAGCGTACCCTTCAGCTGATCCGTCCAGCGGAATTTTCGTTTTTAATTTGAGATGGCGCGGGTCGGAAGCATCGAACACCTGAATCGATTTGTCCGCTGAAGAGATTCCCAAGGGTGGCGTGCCTGTCGTGATCCAGAGCTCACGTGTGGCCGCTACATAGACAACTCCATCCGCCGCCGCCGCGCGCCCTGCTGAAATAGGAGCTACCTCCAGACATTCGCCGCGCTCCAAAGTGTGCGCGTCAATCACGCAAAGAGTCGAATCACCGCGATTGCCAATGTAAACCACGCCGTCACCGATGCTGATAGCGGTTGGCCCGACTATCACTTTTCGTCCGCGCAGCTCGACCTCGCCGGTCTTGAATCCAGTTACTTGCGCGACGGCATCGGTTGCCTCATCGATTACATCCACGCTCCCGGTGTTGCTCGCTGGCACCCACAGTTTTCCCGTCGCGCGATCGTAGGCGACGTAGTCGAGCGCCACGGTTCCAGTCGCGCCCGGTAGATTAATTGGTTTGAGTTCGTAATTCGTGTCAGCCGCATTGACGCCTGAAGTCCAAATGATTTGAATCAAGGCAATTGCGCCAAGTTTTACGACCTTCATGGGGAAATGGTAACGCCTCTTAAAGGCGGCGGCTTGCGGAACAATCAATCTTCGAATCATTGCTCAATCACAAAATTATTCGACACGGATCTCGGCGCCGTCTGCGCACCAGGCGTAACATCGACATCTTACGATTTCCAGCGAGTTCGACGCATCGCCAACTGCCTTTTTAGATCAGTCAAGGCTAACTGTCGCCTCTGGCGAATTGTTTTCACATAGAAAATCGTTCCAGCCACTCCGAGAGCCGCCGCTCCGAGAAAATTCAGCGCCGGCCCGAGTTCCCATAGATAAGCGCCAAGGATTGCACCCGTGCTGACGATCAAATCGCGGACAAGATAGTACGCGCCGATGATTTGCCCGCGTCTTTCCGACTCAGAATAGCCGATGATCAGCGCCTTGCGGGATGTATCTCCGAATTCTTTGAAGCCGCGAATTATAAACGCGATTACCAGCGCGGAAAAACTCCGCGACATTAGCAAACTGATTGGGAAAAGTGTGAACATGATGAAGGTCACGATCACGAACGGCTCGCGGCCACGCCGATCCGCGTAATGCGACGCGGGAATAATGCATAACGTAGCGGCGAGCATCTCTATGGTGGTGAGGATGCCCACCTGCCGAGCGCTAACACCGATGTAATCCATCGCGAAGATGACGACCCAGGCGTAGGGAACGCGTTCGCAAAAGCGGATCAAGATGTCACTGAAGAGCAGACGCCTCATCGGCGAATTGAATCCGCGCAAGCTTTGCCAGAAGTTCCAGCGATCGTTTTTCTCAAATTTTTGTTTTGGCTCTTCACGTAATTGGAGTTGTACAAGAATTGTGACGGCAGAGAATAGCACCGACATAATCAGTGCGAGACGCACGCCGTTGATGATGCCGAACCGATCGATTAACATTCCACCGAAAAATGGAGCAATCATGATCGGTAGCCGTTTAATCACGGATTGAACGCCTACTCCCATGGAATGGCGATTCGCTTCAAGCGCGGCCCCGACTAAGGAAAAGGTCGCCGGCAGGGAAAAACACGTCCACGAAAGGAAAAGAAACATTCCGGCGATTACCGCGGCCCAATGTGGAACAAGCAGCACCAGCGCGTAACCGAAGATTGAGACCACATTGAAAATCAGAAAAGCGCGGCGATGTCCCCAACTATCGACAAGCACTCCGCCGGGATAGGCGTAGATCGCGCCGAGCAAAGTGCGCAGCGCATCGTAAAGACCGATAACAAAGACCGTCGCGCCGACCGCTTGCAGGTACTTGGGCACAAAACGCATCCATAATTCTTCGCCAGCGCCAATGACGAAAATGGCGATGAGCAGAATGACAAGGTTGCGCTTGAGTCCGAAAAAATCAGCGAGCCGACGGCCAGGACTTACGCTTTGTTCACCTGGCGTTTGCATTCCGCGTAAAGCGCGTCGTAAACGACAAATTCGCGTTCGAGAATTTGATGATCGCTCAGCTCAAGCGCTCCGAAGCCGCTGGCAATCCAGCGCAATCCTTCACCGGCTGGATGCGGATTAGTCGGGTGCGAATCGGCTGCGCGCACAATTTCGCCCAGTAAAACCAGCGCGGGATCAGTGAGCTTGTATTTTTTTAAGATCGAATTGAACGAAACATCTTCGCCGTGGTGCCCGAGCTCGCAGTTCGGAACATCGAACACGATTTCATCCTCGATTTTTTTCCATTCAGTGTCGTGCGGCAGAAAGATAAACTCCGCGTGCCGGTCAATGAATTTTTTGATCAGCCATGGGCAGGCAACTCGGTCCACCTTAATTTTCTCGCGAGTGATCCATTTCATAAGCTAGATTTATCTTGTGGCAGCCTGGTTCTGGGATGCGGCCGTTGCTGCGCCGCGCAATAGCAATCGAAGCTCACAACATGATCTCGGCAGGCATATGCAAGCTTTGCTAGCGCGAGCGGTGAATTATTCGATTTGATAGGCGCGGATCTCAGCTTGCTGTGCGCCGTTATGTGGGACGCCCACGAATAAGACATCTTGCTCCAGTACAAAGAGTCCAGTGCGAGCCCCACTCGCCGTGTCGATCTTACCGGAGGCTTTGTAGGTGTTTGGATCAGTTTGCTCGATGACGTCAATCTTGCCGGCGCCGCATATCGCGTAAATGCGATGGCGCTTGTTGTCGTAGAAAACGTCATCCGGATCGCCGGAGATGTCGGTCTTTGTAACAACGTCACCCGATTCCGTGTTGAGCACGACAAGTTTTGCTGGCAGACGGCACCCGACGAATAAGCGATGGTTCGTTTCATCCAGAGCCATCGGAAAATTTCCAAAGGCTAGATCTGTTTTCCACGTGGCAACGATTTCGCCTTTGTCGCGATCGATTACCGCCACTTGCCTTGCGTTCGGCACATTTACGAAGATTCGCTTGCCGTTCTTTTCCAACTCGAATGCTTCCGGATGAGCCGACAGTTTGATTGAGCCAATCTGCTTGCCGTCAGGCGCGTTAACAGCAGCGATTCCGCCGCTACCAAATCCGACATAGATTTTTTTGGTGGCGTCATCGTAACGAACATTGTCAGCATCATCCTTGAAATTCAGTTCGCCTACCGTCTGGAATGATTTTGCGTCGTAGATTTTGCAAATACCGCCCTTATCATTCGCCACAAAGAGACGATCGAGTTCGGGGATGTAAACAATTCCCTGCGGTGCGCCCAGACCGGTGATCGAGTGGATTCGCTCGCCTTTTCGCAAATCGAGCACTTCGACCGTGTTGTTGCCGAGCGCGCAGACGAACAATCTTTCGCCCGAAGGATCGAGTGCGAAATGGTCGATGCGACCTTCGACTCCAGGCAGTGGAATCGTTTGCTTGAGTTTAAGGGCTTTCTCCTCGGCGTGGGCAGCAATGATGCAAAGGCAAAACGCGACGAGAACAGCGCTGCGCAGGAAAAAGGAGTTCATTTGCTCCCGTAAGTGAAATCGTCGAACTCCGTGACGCTGTCAGCCTTGGTCCAGACACCGACTTTGCCTGCGTTTCTAAACGTGTCGTCGTCCCATTCAATCGCTTTGCTTCCATCGAACGTGACCGTGAAATGATTGCCGCTGAAATCGACACGCAATGTGTGCCACTGACCGGACGCGACCTTCATGTTGGCACGCTTCTTCTCGGTGCGCTTGCCTTTGATGGTGTGGTAAATTGTGACGTTGTTTTCGAGCGCGTTCGCGCGCGCAATGTAATAATTGTTAGCGTCTTGTAGCCGCCAGATCACGCCGCCAGCCTGATCTTCTTTTCCTGCAATCGGTTTGAACTTCACTTCAACGAAACCGTCTAAGTTTAGTGTCTCCGCGGCGGGCAGAGCTGTTGTCATGGTCGTCACAATCATGGTGAAGAGCGATGCCTTCATAATCTCCGATCTGATCTGAGGATTACGGCAACGGTGAACTGACCTTCAGTAGTCCACCCACTAAGAGGCCACCTTTGACGGCGTTCGCCAAATCTTTTGCTCGGCCACGTCCCCAATAGTGGAAGAACATGATGCGCGGTTCTTCGTGTGTCATGTGTTGATGAATGGCGACAATGTTAATCTTGTTCTGGAGCAACGATTTCAATACGGGCTGTAATTCATCTTCTGTCACCGCGAAGTCACCATCGACGAGCGCGTTGTCATCGCTGCCAGCGAACGCTGCCCACGTATTGACGCCCATGTCCTTGTCGATCTTTACACCATGCATTTCTGCCGGACGACCGATCGTGAATTTCACCATTCCATCTTTTGATTCGCCTTGGATAGCGAAGATTTCGTTAAGAGGCGTGGCGTTGATCGAATTTTTTTGGGGCAACGATGGTTGCCCACCGGCCGAAAACGATTCCGCCGGTTTCGGATCTGGACCCCGGATTGCTTTGGTGGTGTCGTAAACTTTTTTAACCGCGCTTGCTAACTTCTCGACCGTGCCTTCGCCTTCGATGTGCATGAAGAAGACTTTGGGCTGATCGAAAAAGAAATGGTTATGTAGCGCAGTCACATCGAGCCCGTTGTCGAGCGCGGCGGACATTGCGGCGTTAACTTCGTCTTCAAATAAGACGGTGTCGCCCATGACCATCGCGCCATTACTGATTTCGGTGAACGCGGCCCAGGTGCCGAGCCCCATGAATGGCGGCATCGTCCATCCATCGACGATGACCTTCACGTCATCGCGCGGGAAGGTGACTTTATAAACGCCTTCCTTCTCGTTCATCTTTCCTTTGAGTCCGGTTAGTTCGTCGATGCGCGCCGTATCAAGCCCGGCTGCTAACGATCCAAAAATCAAAGCGACGAAGATTACCCCTGTAGCAAGAATTTGTTTCATATCCGGATTTTCGGAGAGCAAACGTGCCACTGATGTAAAGTCAAATTGTAATTGCAATACGTATTTCATGAGACACCATGAGAGCGATGAAAGCGACTTCGTGGCTTCTGCTGTTGTTTAGTCTCCCGACAAATCGCAACACCGAGCGCGTTGCAGTGTGGCGCCGCTTGAAAAAGATGGGCGCGGTTCAGATCAAAACATCGACCTATCTGCTTCCGGACGAGCCCGCGCAATATGAGCAGTTCCAGTGGCTGGCACAGCAAATTCGTGACTACGGCGGTGATTCGACGCTGGTTCGGGCCCAGGAAATAGAGGGCCTAACGAGAGAGAAAGTCATCGCGATGTTTAACGATTCCCGGGCAAAAGATTATGCCGCAGTTCGAAAGTCGCTCCAGAGTTTCATCGCTCGTCGAAAAAAAATGGGCCCAGAATTAGCGGCCGGAGAGCTGGAACGCCTCACCCGCCAGTTCCGCGAAATTCGCGGAGTCGATTTCTTCGATAGCCCGCGCGGACACGATATCGCGATGCTACTGCGTCGCGCGGAAGGCCCGAGGAAAACTCGACAACTCCAAACTCTCGACAGCAGGCAGTATCAAGGCAAAACATGGCTCACTCGTCCCCGCCCGGAGATCGATCGTGTTGGATCGGCGTGGCTGATTTCGAAGTTTATCGATCGAAAACCGAAATTTGTGTTCGCGCCAAGTGCAGATGCTGTTCCAGACGCGATCCCGTTCGACATGCTCGATGCTGAATTCTCGCATCACGCGAATTGCTGCACTTTTGAAACTCTCATCAGGCGATTTGCTATTTCCGACAAATCAGTGGCGAAAATAGGCGAGATGATTCACGACGCCGATCTGGACGATGCCAGGTTTCAGCGCGTTGAAGCAGTCGGGATCGATCGCGTGCTCAAAGGTTGGGCGAAGGAAGGCTTGTCCGACGAAGAAATCTTGCGGCGCGGGTTTGAGTGCTTCGACGCGCTCTACGCGTTTTTGCAGCGGCGATGAAACGCGTGCCGATGACAGCTGATCAGAAGCGAAACGATTCCACGGCAGACGATCAGATGCCTTCGTGGCGCGAAGTCTTTCTCTATTTTCTGTTCCTCGGGTTTGTGAATATCGGTGGTCCAGTCGCGCAGATCACAATGATGTTCAATCACATGGTGGAAAAGCGCCATTGGCTATCCAAAGATCGCTTCGTCAAGATCATGGCTTTTTGCCATATGCTTCCCGGTCCTGAGGCTCTGCAGTTGGCCATCTACGTTGGCTATCTTAAAAGAAAACTGTGGGGCGGCGTTTTGGCCGGTCTCACTTTCATTCTGCCAGGTGCGGTAGTGATGATCGTTCTCAGTTGGCTGTATGTTAAATATGGGAAACTGCCGCCGGTGTTAAACGCTCTCTACGTTCTCAAGCCTGCTGTCCTCGGCATCATCGCTGCCGGTATCATCAAACTCGGCCGCGCTGCCATTCGGAATTTTTTTCTGGCAGCCCTCCTCGTCGGCGCGTTGGTTGGAATGCGGTTTGCCGGAATCAACTTCTTATTGATTCTCCTCATCGCTGGACTTCTGAATTTAATTGTCGATCAAGGATGGCCGCTGTTGAAGAAGACTGCGCCGACACTGCCAGCCGTAATTGGCGGAATCGGTCTTCTGCTCCCGTTTGGCGGCTCGCGTTTATTCCAGATCGCCTGGCTGTTTTTCAAAACAGGACTGCTGAGTTTTGGCGGCGCGTACGCTTCACTTGTATTTGTGCAGCGTGGCGCAGTTGCACAATATCACTGGCTTAGCGATGGCCAGTTGCTAGATGGCGTGGCGCTGAGCGTGGCGACACCTGGGCCGTTCATGTTGTTCACCACATTCGTGGGTTATCTCGTGAGCGGAATTGCTGGAGCAGTGCTTGCCACCTTCTTCGTGTTTTTCCCGTCGTTTATCTTCGTGATTGCCGGCGTGCATTATGTCGAAAAAGTTCGGGAGAATCGCATGATTCAGGCATTCCTCGCCGGGGTTAGTGCGGCGGTCGTAGGTGTAATCGCAGTTGTATCACTGGACTTGATTCCTGAAGCGCTGATCGACTTGCCTACTCTCGCTATTGCGGTGGTTGCTTTTCTTCTGATCGCTTTGCTAAAGCGAGACGTTGCTCTAGTAGCTCTCGGGGCAATGCTTGTCGGAATAATTTATTCCAGCATTCGCGCACTCGCGTGACAACTCTAGCCGGGATCGCTGATCCCGGACCTCAGTTGGGGTCGCCGACCCAGGCTAAACGCGTTGAAAAGCGTGAAAACGGCGAAGACGATGGTAAAAATTTCGGCTTCGCCGCGCTTGATTAACATCGCGTTGAGGACAACGCGAATCCACCTCCTGATTAGTGTTTCTCGCCTTTTTCTTTGTGCTCCTTGGCCTCGTCGTCTCTGCTCACGATTTTGCCGTAAGCATCCATTTCGACGCCGGTCTGCTTGCCGTTTTTCTCGATGACGGCTTCATAGTTGGCGCCTTCTTTTTCCCAGCGGACAATTGTTCCATCGGCCTGAGCAGCTTGCTGCACTGCAGAAGGCACATCAGAACTGCTGATGGTCTGCTCTTCGTGTTTCTTCCCGCGCGCTTGCGCGCCAATGCTGAACGCCAAGCCAGCGCTTACTATTGCTGCTGTGAATAGGTCTTCCATTTTCATGTCTGTTAATTTTTGACCCTCCAAGTATCGTTCGAAACTGAGTTCTCATTGGGCCGCAGCGGACTGGCGAAAAATGGAAGTTCGATCAAATCAGGACCGCATGTCAGGCGGCATCCGACAAGCAGTTGAGACGAAACTTACCCTGCGGGGTTCAGCCGCGCGCATTGTGCTTCGTAATCTTCGATTAACTTCCCGATCTTGGATTGAAATGCGTCCTGGGCCGAATAGACCGCGCCAATAGCCTCGGCAAACGCTTTTTGCTTAAGTTCTTCCTCAATGGTCAAACTAAGTTCAGCAAGTTTTTCAAGATTCGCCCGTGAATGAAACTCCAACTCCTTGAGCTTGGAGAGGACGGCGAGCGATTTCTCCAACTGCGCCGAATCTGGCGATTGAGCTGGTTTCTCAGCTTCCGTTTCAGGCGCGGCACGCTCCGTGACGACAGCCTGTTTCTCAGGTTGTGCCTTCTTAGCCGGCTGCGCAGCCGGCGCGCCGGCTTTTGGAGCATGCTTGTTCTTGTGATGCTTCTCTTGCGTGACTTTCTTCGCGTGCGCGACGTTGCGTGGATCTCCCATCAACTAATAGACGATTCTCAGAGCCGAGTCGGCCGTATCTCGGAAGGTGTAGAGGCGGCTGTCTCAGCCGCAAAACCTGTAGCTGGGGTCGCCGACCCCGGAGGGCTGCTAAATCGCTCTCAAGTCTCAACGACTGCTTGCCACGCTGTAGCCCACTTGAATGTGCGCGACCAAATGCAGCTGCTTCGTGATCTTCCGGCGCATCTTAAAATTTAGCCCGACGATGTTGACTGGTCCAAAGTAGCCGAACGGCGTGCTGCGGCTTTCCTTCTTATCATCAGAAAAGTTTTGCGTAGCGTTGTGGCCCGATAATGCACGTCATTACTCGGAAACGCTTTGAACGAGTTCGCGGAGAGGCATCCGGGCGCGAAATCTTCACTCGCCCGTTGGTATGCGATTATGCGCAAAAGCCGATTTTCGAATTTCGTCGAGTTACACAAGATTTTTCCGGAAGCCGATCAGGTCGGAAAATTCACGGTGTTTAATATTGGTGGCAACAAAGTTCGACTATCGCCGCGGTGCACTATAATAGGAACAAGATTTACATCCGCCACGTGTTGACTCATCAAGAATACGACACAGGCAGGTGGAAGAAATAATATGTCGTTCGTCGAACTCGAAAACGTTACCAAGGCGTGGCCACCGGTTTCGCGAGCCGTGCGCGTGCCACACACAGAGGCGGATTACCGGGAACTGGTTGAATTGCTCGATCGCGTCACCGATCAAGTCGGAGAAGACGCGAAGATCATCCGCTCGCTTCCCTGATGGACGTGCTGGGAGTTCTCATTGAGAAATACGAAGATGAGCAAGTCCCGGAGCTAACCGAAGAAACGTCGCTTCGATGAAATCGGCATGGGCGACGATCTCACGCTGCGAGAACGCGCCTGTGCACGCACTGCGATGCAATGGTCGGACGAACCGCTCGGTGGATTTACGAAAAACGCAAAACCGCACATTCCTGTAATAGATAAAGGGACTTACGGTTATCAACACATTAACACCGCGGTCTAGCGACGCGATCCGGAATCAATGCTGAACTGGACCAATTCGGTGCTGTTTTTACACAATCTTCACGAACAACCGCGCGAAATTCTCGTGGATCCGGGCGTGAGCAGCAAACAGGGCAAACTGCTGGTTAATCTTCTTGCTGAGAACCACAGTCGGGCTAACAAATCCGGCAAGCACCGCATTATGCTGGAAGGCTATGGTTACAGATGGTACCGGATCGGCGGACTCGACTAATCTGCTGCGTCGAACCGACATCGATCAGAGTGATAGCCACGCAGGTTAAAAAGCCGCCAGGGCATTAGTGCGCCCCGGCGGCTTCTCGAATCTAATGTTCTGCCTTCTACTTTCTTATTATCCCATCCCAAGGGAATCGAGTGTCGGCTCGTCGATCGCCGCTGTCGTGGTGAGCCCCTGGTCGGCCTGGTAGGCGGTGAGCGCCTCGCGGGTCAACGGCCCGAGCAATCCATCCACCTCGCCCTTGTAATAGCCCATCTGTTGCAGCACGCCTTGCACATCGGCGATCACCTTATCCGGCGGCTCAGCGCGTTGACCCACATAGATCGGTCCGTCGTAGGCATAATATTCGGCCGAAGGATTATAACCCCATGCCGGATACCAGTAGCCGTTGTTCCAGTAGTAGTAACCGCCACCGATCAGCTCCACGCGGTTGTAATGCGATTGATACCAGCCCTGATCGTGCCGTTCCGGACGATATGAGCGGAATACTTCGTATTGCGGACCCTGCCAGCGATCGCTTCCCTCAATGCGACGGTTCTGGTTAAACGTAACCGCCGGAACCTGCTGTGGCTTTGGCTGCGCACGGAAGTTCGCGTGCTGCGACTTGATCTGCTGCACCTGCTGCTGATCCGGCTTTTTCGCCTTGGCCCCCATATTAGCCTGCGTATTTCGCTGGCCGGCTGCCGGAACTGACGGAGCTGCACTTGCCGCAGCCGCCGGCGCTGCCGGAGTAGCAGATGTTTTCGCCGCCGCGGCGGGGCCCTTCATCCCTTTTCTCCGTTGCTCAGCCTGCTGCTTCGCGCCGGGCGTCGGCACGCCGGTGGGCTGCCCGGAAACATTCGTTCCCGGCGCGGTTGCAGATTCCTGGGTCGCTGGAGTTTTTCGGCCCTTTCCTGCACCCGGCTCATTCGTAGCACCGGGCTCATTCGTAGCTCTGCGCTCCTTCATCGCTCCGGTTTGCTTCGCGGGCCTCTCTTGAGGCTTGGCCGCGTTCGCGCCGGGTTGTGTCTCGGCCGGGTGCGTTTTTTCAGCGGCCTGCTTCTTCTTTGATGGTGACGGTTGTTCGACTGGCTGTTGTGCCAACGCGGCTCCAGCCAGCGCCAGCGAACAGCCTATCAGTAAACTGGTAAGATTTTTCATAATAATAATGTTTAGTCGTTCGATGTTCGCGATCTATTCAGGCCCTTCCTGTAATTTCCCTCAGCCGCGTGAGGCAAACGCCTTTTACGCGGCATTGATCGCCTAACAATATTTCGTGCGACCGCACCCATCCGGTTCCCCCGATGAACCGACGACGGTTGGTATGTGAGGCGGCTCGAAGAGATGCCCGCAGTAATGTCCTCTGACTTCTGCCTTCTCCTACCTCAGGCTTCCAACGTCGATCACGAACCGATATTTAACGTCACTCTTCAGCATCCGCTCATAAGCTTTGTTGATGTTCTCCATCGGGATCATCTCGATCCGGACACGTCCGGCATGAGTCCACCATGCAACCGACCGCGCCCCGATCGCCTTCTTTAAATTTCTTAACTTCGCGACCCGTTTTCACCACGCGCCCGACAATCTCGTGTCCGGGCACGCATGGATAAGTCGTGAAACCCCACTCATTTCGCGCGATATGCAGGTCCGAGTGGCAGACTCCGCAAAAAAGAATTTCAATCTGCACATCAGTCGGCGTCCGGCTCGCGCCGTTCGAACGAGAACGGCTTCAACGGCTCGTGCGGCGAGTGGGCGGCATAACCTTTCGTGGTAAACATGTAATTGACCCCCTTTCCTTGTACTCGATCTTTCGTTTGCGATATACTGAATGCAGTGGCAGGAGAATGACCAATCGAAATATAAACCCAGCCGCTCCAGGCACGAAGGCGGCTTGGCGAAGGCGGATCCCAATTCTTAATTCTTCCTTTTTCCGTCAACCTTTTCCCCCTTCTCATTGGAAAAAGTGTCGGCTAGGCTCTCGCCTGACAAATTTGCGGACCGACGTTATAATTTCGCTGTGAGCGCATCCGAAATCATTAAAGAACTTCCAAAGCTGAGCGAAGCGGAGCGTCGAGCTGTTCGCGAGGGGTTACTGGAAATCGCCAATCAGGATGCCGATGTGGCCCTATGTAACCAGACCGCGCTCGACGGCGCGCTGATGCTTGATCGCATGCAGGATGAAGATGCGCGGCGCCAATCCGGGTGAAGTTTGGATGATCGATTTCGGGATGGCCGCCAAGGTCCGTCCTGCGCTGCTCCTGACTGCGAATTGGAATTGAACGGCGAACCGAATTGAGGCAAATTGGGTGCGTGAAAGCCACTGCGAAGCGACGCGCAAAATCTGAAGTTGAATTACTCGATCACGCTGCTGGCAATCTGATGCGCCCTCAAGCGAGACATGCTGAAAAAGGATGGCCGCATCGATTACGAAAAGCTTCGCAAGGAGGGTTACAGCGAGCGTTTGCTGGCAAAATTAGAGCAAGCCTGATTCTCACTTGTCTTTCGCAGCCGCATAAACTCTGATACGCTGATGTCGAGCAGAGGCGCGGCTTTTCGCGCCAGCTTCAACGCATCCGCGTACCAGCGCGGCGAAAAGCTTGGTCTCACTGAAGAAGAAGCGGCATTTTATGACGCGCTTGGGACAAACGACAGCGCGGTTCAAGCGCTCGGCGACGAAAATCTTCGCTTCATCGCGCAAGAATTGACCAGGGCCATTCGCGAAAATGTCACGATTGATTGGACAGAACGCGAAGCAGTTCGGGCGAGATTGCGCGTGATGGTGAAAAGGATCCTTCGCAAATACGGCTACCCGCCGGACAAACAGGAAGCCGCAACGAGAACAGTTCTCGAGCAGGCAGAGGTCCTTTGCGCCGAATGGGCCGAGTAGGTCGGCTCAAAAGCGTTTCTTTACGAGAAAAGCGGCGATTCGTCTCCGCTTTTTGCATAATTCACGACCTTAAATGCGCTTGCTTTTAGGCCAGCAGGGATCGCGCGAAATCGCCGACACGATTGGTCAAGTCTGGAGAGCCTCCGAGTTTTTCAATCTGGCTGACGATGGCGCTACCAACCACGGCGGCGTCCGCGAACCGCCAGACTTCGCGAACCTGTTCCGCAGTCGAGACGCCGAAGCCGACCGCTACGGGCAGATCGGTCACCGCGCGCACGCGTTTTACGAGAGCTGCGGCATCACTGGTCAGTTGGTCTCTCGCGCCTGTTACGCCCGCACGCGAAACAGCGTAGATGAACCCGCGCGCCTGCTTTGCAATCTGTGCCAGTCGATCGTCTGACGTTGTTGGCGCGACAAGAAAAATCGGATCCAGCCCGCGTTGAATCAATTTCTCAGTCCAGGTCTGAGCTTCTTCGGGAGTCAGATCGGTGACCAGCACTGCATCCACTCCGGCTCGTTTGGCTTCCTCTGCCAGCCGGTCTTCACCGAATTTCAAAAGCGGATTGAAATAGCTGAAGAGGACAATGGGCACATCGATGTTCTGCCTTGCACGCGCAATGCACGTGAGTGCGTCACGAAGCGTTACGCCATTCCGCAATGCGCGCTCAGACGCGCGTTGAATCACCTCGCCGTCGGCGACTGGATCACTGAAGGGAACGCCGAGTTCAATAATATCTGCACCAACAGCCGCAAGCTCACTGAGTAAGAGCTCGGTGGTTGTGAGGTCTGGGTCGCCTGCAGTGATAAACGGGATGAACCCGCCGCGTCCGAGGTGTTTTAGCGCAGCAAAGGTCTCCCGGATTCGACTCATCGCCTTTGCAAATCCGCGACGAGCTGGACATCTTTATCTCCGCGGCCGGAGAGATTCAGGATGATCGCGTCATCTTTTGGCAGCTCGCGCGTGAGACGAATCGCGGGCATAATTGCATGGGATGTTTCGAGCGCGGGAATAATTCCCTCCGATGTCGCGCAAAGTTCGAATCCTTCGAGCGCCTCCGCATCGCTCGCCGAAATGTATTCTGCTCGTCCGGTGTCATGAAGAAATGCGTGTTCTGGGCCGATGGCAGAATAATCGAGACCGGCTGAAACCGAATGAGTCGTTGCGATCTGGCCATTCGCGTCTTGAAGCACGTAAGACATCGTGCCTTGCAGAACGCCGACCCGCCCTCCGCCGCTCGCCGCGCTGCTGTGAAACCTTGTGGCATGTTCACCTAACAAATCGCCGCGTCCTCCGGCCTCAACGCCGATCAGTCTGACCTGTTCGTCTCCAATGAAAGTATGAAACAAGCCGATCGAATTGGATCCGCCGCCGACACATGCAATCAGCGCGCGCGGCAACCTTCCCGATGCGGACAGAATCTGTTCGCGCGCTTCGCGTCCAATCACGCTTTGGAATTCACGCACTATGAGCGGGTAGGGGTGCGGACCCAGCGCGCTGCCGAGCAAATAATAAGTGTCGTGCACATTCGTCACCCAATCGCGTAATGCCTCGTTGATTGCGTCCTTTAGTGTGCGGGCGCCGGCGTTGACGGTCACCACTTCGGCGCCTAGCAATCGCATTCGAAAAACATTGAGCGCCTGCCGCCGCACATCTTCCGCGCCCATGTAAATAACGCAGCGCAATCCGAACAGCGCGCAAACGGTTGCCGTCGCCACGCCATGCTGACCTGCGCCCGTCTCCGCGATTACGCGCTGCTTTTGCATTCGCCGGGCGAGTAAGGCCTGCCCCAACGCGTTGTTGATCTTGTGCGCGCCGGTGTGCAAAAGATCTTCGCGCTTAAAGTAAATTTGCGCGCCGCCTGCATGAGCGGTTAGCCGCTGCGCATGAAACAACGGCGTTGGCCGGCCAGCGTAGTCCCGTAGCAGCTGGTTGAGTTCGCGCCAAAATTTTGTGTCCTCGCGCGCGCGCGCGAACTCCTTGGTCAGCTCCTCGAGCGGCGCGACCAAAGTTTCCGGAACATAGCGGCCTCCGAACTTGCCCCAATGCCCGTGCTCATCCGGTTCGCTTCTTGTGATTCGCGATTTTTGCATGGAAAATTACCGCAGCGACGAAGCGCTTACTAAACGGTCGGCTGTTTGGACCGCAGCGATAAAATCTTTGATCGCGCGATGATCTTTCACGCCTGGTGCGCTCTCAACGCCGCTGCAGACATCAACCGCATGTGGCGTGGCGGCCACGATCGCCTGGCCAACGTTTTGCCCGTTTAAACCGCCGGAGAGAATGAGAAACCGTGCGAACGGTAAGGTTGCTCGCGCGGCGGGCCAATTGCACGTCTGGCCCGTGCCACCCCAGAGATCGGGATGATGCGCGTCAATTAGGATATCGCACTCAGGGAAGGATGAGACGTCCTCGGGGCGGAACCGCGCATGAGTGGAAAACGCTCGAATGACGCGAAATTCGCGAGCCAGTTCGCGCGCCATTTCAGGTGAGGGGTTCCCGTGTAATTGAACGCATCGGACTCCGGCGAGGTTTGCAGCGGTACGAACCTCATCGCCATTCGCATCAACGAAAACACCCACGGCATGAACGCTCGGCGGCATGGCCTCGACGATTTGCCGGGCAACCTTAGGTTGAATGTAACGCGGGCTTTGCGGATAAAAGTTAAGACCGATCAAATGTGCGCCGAGTTCGACGCAGGCCTTGGCATCCCCTAAATTCGTGACGCCGCAGATTTTAATTTGCACAGAAGTCATGATGGGATCGCAGTGCGTGATGTGTGTTGTTCACCTCGGCGAAGCCGCGCTGTGGCAGGTCGATCTTCAACCGTGGCTATGAGATCGCGAAGCGCCTCTCCCGGATCGGCCGCCCGCATCAGGGCTTCGCCGATGAGAAACCCGCGGAACCCGAGGGAGCGAAGGTGATCCAGTGATTCCGCACTTTGCAATCCACTCTCGCTAACCATGATTTTGTCGCGCGGAGCTTCGAGGATAAGGCACTTGCTTGTCTCCAACGAAACCTGAAACGTCTGAAGATCGCGGTTGTTCACGCCGACGATTTTGGCGCCGGCATTCAGCGCGCGGCGCAATTCCTCTGTTGTATAGACTTCGACAAGCGCATCGAGGCCGAGCTTATCTTCGGTGAGTTCGCGCAGTTTGCCTAACGAGTCCTCATCAAGCGCCGCCACGATCAACAAGACCGCGTCGGCCCCGGCAATAGCCGCGTCATAAATCTGGATTGGATCAATAACGAAATCCTTGCACAAGATCGGTAGATTGGTGCTGGATCGCACCGCGCGAAGGTCGGCGATCGAACCGCTGAAATGTTCTTCATCAGTCAGAACGGAAATGGCGCAAGCGCCGCCTCGCTCGTAACGCCGAGCGACTTCGCTCGGTGAAAGATCAGCACGAATGATTCCAGCAGATGGCGATCCCCGTTTGAATTCCGCGATAACTTTCAGGTGTGGTGATTCCGATTCCAATGCTTGCAGCAAGCGATGCGATGCAGCGCTTTTCCGGAACGCGATCGCGCGCTCGCGAAGACGTCTCGCAGATGGATCAGTTTGGAGGTAAGCCACAGTCTGGCGCTTTTGGGCGAGAATTTCGTAGAGGAAGTTTCTGCTCATCGATCTTGATTTGTCTCGCGAACGAGCGCGTCCAGCTTTGATGCTGCGCGTCCGCTATGGATACTTTCGCGGGCAAGGATGACTCCCTCGGGAAGATCACGCGCGAATCCCGTGATGTGAATCGCGGCAGCGGCATTTACGATGACGAGGTCGCGCGCGACGGCTATGTCTTTCGTCTTCTCACCGTCTAAAATTGCCCGGATCAATTGTGCGTTTTCTCGTGGGCTGCTCGCACGAAATCCATCAGGGCTTTGACGTTTTAATCCAAAATCCTCTGGCGAGATCGTGAACGTTTCCACTTTACCGCTAGATGAACACACGGCGACGAAAGTCTTGTCCGTGATCGTAATTTCATCCAAACCATCGGCGCCATGCACTATCCATGCTTTCTCAGCGCCGAGAAGAGCGAGGGCTGAGGCGAGCCGCTCAAGCAGAGACGAATGCCAGACGCCGAGAATCTGAAAGGGCGCTCGCGCGGGATTTGTTAGGGGACCCAGCAGGTTGAATGTGGTGCGTACGCCTAGCTGGCGTCGCACGTTTGCGACGCGCGCGGTTGCGCCGTGGAAAAGCGGCGCGAACATAAAACAGATTCCATGCTTGTTCAGGCAGCATTCGGCCGTCTCGGGTGCGGCGGCGGTGTTGACTCCAAGCGCTTCGAGCACATCAGCGCTTCCGCAACCTGAAGTTGCTGCTCGCGAGCCATGTTTTGCTACAGGTACCTCGGCGCCTGCGATAACAAAGGCAGCTGCTGTCGAGACATTGAAGATTTTCGCAGTGCTTGATCCGGTTCCTGCAGTATCGATGAACCGCTCGTGATGCGAGCGCACTCCAATAGCGCGATCGCGCATGGTCTCGGCCATGCCCGCGAGTTCTTCGACCGTTTCGCCTTTGGCTGCCAAAGCAACCAGCGCCGCCGCCAACTGCGCATCCGTAGCGACAGGATTCAATAGCGCATTTAGAAAATTCGCTGCCTCGACCCGCGTAAAATTTTCCCGGCGCATGAGACGCGTGGTCATTTCGCGAAGATCAAGATTGCCGATTTCGCTTCTCATGGGTTGCAGATTCATGCCGATCTCATCTGGCTTGCCATTGCCAGCGCGTTCATCATTGCTCGCGCTTTGTTAACCGTTTCTTCGTATTCCCGTTGCGGATCCGAATCGGCGACGATACCCGCACCAGCTTGAAAATACGCGTTCCCGTTTTTCAGCACGGCGCAACGCAATGCGATGCATGAATCGAGATTGCCATCGAAACCAAAGTAACCGATTGCCCCCGCGTAACAGCCGCGCCGCGTCTTCTCCAGCTCGCTAATGATTTGCATGGCGCGGATTTTTGGCGCGCCGGAAACGGTGCCGGCGGGAAATGTCGCTCTGACGACGTCGAAGGCAGTGCAAGCCTTGCGACGACTGCCAACCACGTTGGAAACGATGTGCATGACGTGACTGTAACGTTCGATCTCCATCATCTCGGTCACGCGAACCGTGCCGAACTCGGCGACACGCCCGGCATCGTTGCGTGCAAGATCGACAAGCATGATGTGTTCGGCCCGCTCCTTCGGATCTGCAAGAAGATCGGCCGCGTTAGCCTCATCCTGCGCCGGGGTGCTCCCACGCGCGCGGGTTCCTGCAATGGGGCGAATCTCGATTCCGTCGCCAACTAGCCGGACGTGCATCTCCGGCGAACTGCCAACGAGCGCAAAATCATCACCGAATTTGAGACAAAACATGTACGGCGAAGGATTGATGAAACGAAGACAGCGGTAAAAATCGAGCGGCGTTCCATTGAATTCGGATTCAAATCGTTGCGACAAGACGACCTGGAAAATGTCGCCCGCGCGGATGTATTCCTTCGCTTGTTCCACTGCGCGCTCGAAATCTTCACGGCGGAAATTGCTGTGTGCCGGCTGCGTCTCGCACTCTGCGATCGGGCTAAGTGGGAGATCAGTTGGTTCCTCTAATTGTTGCATAATGGCGGCCACCGAGTCGGCAGCGCGCGTATAAGTCTTTTGGATTGGCCCATCGTCGAGAAATGCGTTGACGATGATCTTCAAGCTGCGGAGGCGATGATCGAATACCACAACGCTGCCTGTGAGCATGAAAAGCATCTCGGGCAAATGCAGGTCGTCGTAACAAGCAACGGGAACTTTTGGTTCAAAGAACCGGATCGCTTCGTAGCCCAGAAAACCAACAGCGCCGCCAGCGAAGCGGGGCAATTCCGAACGTGAAACAGATTGGTAGCGCGCCATCAATTTGCGGACTTCATCGAGAGGGTCTGTCGTCGTTTCGAAGCGTTGCTCGACGCCGCGTTGCGCGATGCGGATTTCGCGTCCGTAGCTTTGTATGACGATCCGTGGGTCGATTCCAACGAACGAAAATCGACCCGACACGTCATTTTTCTCGGTTGATTCAAAAAGGAAACTGTAACCGCTGCGATTGAGTTTCTTGAATGCTGAAACCGGCGTTTCGCCATCCGCAACAAGTTCCGCGAAAACAGGAATGACGTTGCCGTGTCTCGCGAGCCGCGAAAATTCGTCCAGCGTTGGCGTGAGTTGTAGTTTCATCAATATGCCAGGTGTGCCAGAAAGCTGGCCAGGATTTTTTTGCCATCGCGCGTAAGGACCGATTCGGGATGGAATTGCACTCCCTGTACCGGGAATTCGCGATGGCGCAGCGCCATGATCTCGCCATCATCACTTTCGGCCATGATCTCGAGACAGTCGGGAACTGTGCTTCGTTCGACGACTAACGAATGGTATCGGCCGGCTTCAAATGGGTTAGCTAAATCCGAAAAGAGCGGACTCCCGTTATGCCTGATCATGGATGACTTCCCGTGCATGAGGCGCCTAGCACGGACCACCTTTCCGCCATACGCCTCCGCGATGCATTGATGACCAAGGCAGACACCCAGAATGGGAATCTGGCGACCAAAGCGCAGGATGACTTCCTTACTCATGCCGGCTTCACGCGGGGTGCACGGGCCGGGAGAAATGCAAATGTGCCGCGGCGCTAGTGTTGCAATTTCAGCAGCTGAGATTTCATCGTTCCGTTTAACGAGAAGCTCACAACCAAGCTCGCCGAAATACTGCGCGAGGTTGTAAGTGAACGAATCGTAATTATCGATTAGCAGAACCATCGATCTCGTTTCCTCAACTTGCGTTCAACCCACAACCGGCACGTGCCATGACATTGCGAATGGCGTGAACTTCCTCTATGAGCTGCGCATACTCCGCGGGCGTTAGCGCCTGCGCGCTGTCGGAAAGAGCAAGCTCGGGGCGATTATGGACTTCGATCATGAGGCCGTCCGCGCCAACCGCAATCCCGGCCCGGGCGAGCGGCGTCACCATATAAGCGGTACCGGTGCCATGCGAGGGATCCACGATTACCGGCAAATGCGAAATGCGGCGAATCGCCGGTACCGCGGCAAGGTCGAGCGTGTTACGTGTGTGCTGCGCGAATGTGCGCACACCTCGCTCGCAAAGGATGACGTTATAGTTGCCTTCCGCCATGATGTATTCGGCTGCGAGTAACCATTCCTCGAGCGTTGCAGCCATCCCACGCTTCAACAGCACGGGCACCTTTGAACGGCCAGCGCGTTTAAGAAGCGAAAAGTTTTGCATGTTGCGAGCGCCGATTTGAATCACGTCGCCGTACTTTTCAATAAGATCGACATGAGACTCTTCTACTGCTTCGGTGACGATCTTTACTCCGAACGTGTCGCGAATTTCCGTCAAGATCTGCCACGCCTTGTCGCCCAAGCCCTGAAATGTGTAAGGCGAAGTGCGCGGCTTCCACACGCCGCCGCGGAAAAAGCGGGCCCCGCTCTTCTGCACCGTTTTGGCCACAGCAAATGCCTGTTCCCGGCTCTCAATCGCGCACGGCCCAGCGATAATGGCCAACTCGCTGCCACCGATCGTCGCATCGCCGACGCGCACAACCGTTTTATCAGGACGCAGATCGAGCGTGACCAGCTTGTAAGGCTTGGTGACGCGAATGACTTCCGCGACGCCTGGCAGGTTTTCGAAACGCCTGCCGTCGATGGGACCTTCGTTCCCGGTGATACCGATCGCGGTGCGCGTCGCTCCGGGCATCGGGTGAGCGCGAAGACCGATCTCAGTAATGAGATCAACCACTGCATCGATTTCATGCGCAGTGGCGCGTGGTTTCATCACGATTAACATATGCTTACAAGGGTTTGGGTTAGTTCATTTGCGCAAAGACAAGATCTCTCTTTTGAACGAGAGAAATATCAGCGCACCGTTGAGAAACGGTCGCTTTTTACCACCACCATGCCGGCGCTGATGCAAAGGCGAGCCGCCTGCGATTCGTCATCTCTACCGGATGAAATTTGTCGGCGCTCATTACCGAGACATTATAATCTCAGTTGGGTTCGTGTCGACTAAGAAAATCTATGGGTCGAAAACTTTGATTCTCTAGCGACCGTGTGCGGCCTTGCGTTCCTTGTCTCCACACTCGCGCGTTCGGTCTGTTGTATCGACGTACAATTTCTCCGTCATTTTGGCTAAGGTCGCTTCCGGTAGGAGGCGCCGGGAGAAGGCAATGATTTTGTTCGCAACGCCGGGAACAGCGACGCGGTCCCCGGCCATCAACGCTTCGTATCCGGCTTTAGCTACGTGTTGTGGCGCCATCACATTTGTCTTTTGAAACAGGCGGGTGCCCACCGTTCCGGACTTTTCAAAGAAATCAGTATCGGTCGGCCCGGGACATAGCGCGGTGGCAGTCACCCCGGTGTCTGCCAATTCGGTCGCGAGCGCTTCGGTGAACGAGAGCACAAATGCTTTGGAGGCGTGATAAACGGCCATCCGCGGGCCAGGCTCAAATCCTGCAACGGAGGCCACGTTTAGAATGCGTCCGCGGCGACGCTCGATCATTGCTGACAAGAACAACTTCGTCAGGCGCAAGACCGCTTCGATGTTCAACCGCACCACCGATATGTCGTCTTCGATGTCGATCTCCCAAAACTGTCCTCTGTGCGCAGACCCTGCGTTGTTTACCAGGATGTCGATGTAGATAAGGTCGCGCGCCAGTTCCTCGAAAATCTCCTGCGGCGAGTCGGATTTCTCCAGGTTCTTGGCGATTGTTCTCACCGACGGTGCTCCAGTGGTTTTCAATTCCGACGCAATCTCCTGAAGCTCCGCTGCGACCGGAGCAACGAGTACCATTGGATGTCCGTGCCTGGCGAATTCCTTCGCGAGGTGCAATCCGATGCCACTGCTGGCTCCGGTAATCAGAGCAGTTTCTGTGATCACTGCCGTCTCCGATTTTATGGCGCGCGAGGCAGACGGCTTTTGCGCACTCGCCGCGCTGGAACCATGCTCCAAAACATTTAATGAACTCATCCCTCTGACCTCCCATTTAATGAATCGTTAACCGCGAACGATGCGGTGGTCGATTTGCATCATCATTTTTCGGGAGAGGTAACTTTTTCGTTACGAAAATCCGGGCTTGCGACGCGAGCACGACGCGACCGTTGCTATTATGTCTGGCGATATTTGGTAGCAATGCTCGCGAAAATTAGACGAGCCTTCTCACTCTCAATCCTTGCTTTCGGATTCATCGCTGCACCCGTCTTTGCCATCGAAGTCACCGAACCGGCCGGCGCGGCGCACGGATTTCCTGGGTTATGCGATATCAATGGAAAAAAGCTTGCCGATGGCGAATTCAGGCAATGGGTGGAAGATAAACGGCTTCACATCGTCATTACATACAAGTTTCCTGACGGCCAGGTATTTGAGGAGAATGCGCTCTTCCGGCAGCACCCAGAGCTGACGCAGGAAAAATGGTCGTGGAGGGAGACAAGAAATGGAAAGCTCTCGCGCGAATTCACCGCAGATTTTTTGACAAAAGCGGCTACTGCGTTGACGCATGAAAACAATACGCCCAAGCAGTGGTCGGAGAATATAGCAGTGGAACCTGGGCGGACCTTTGCCGGATTTGGATTCACGCTTGCGCTCGGGAATTTACGAAAGCGACTGATTCACGGAGAAAAAATCGAGCTCAAGGCAATTGGATTTATGCCGAAACCGCAGGTCGCCACGGTCACGGTTTCGCACGGCGGGATCGATCGGATGAGAATGTCGGGACGATCGTTGAAGGGGGACCACTTCATCATTCATCCCGAAATTCCGTTCATCGCGAAGGTGTTTGTTCACGTTCCTGACACCCATATTTGGTTAACCAATCCGCCGCCCGCCGGATTTCTTCGCTGGGAAGGCCCGATTGTAGTAACCAGCGATCCGCTGATTCGAGTCGATCTACTTTCCGGGGTTAAGAGCGGACGGGCAGAACCTACGCAACCGGGCAAACACACCTAATGATTCGACCTGCGATTTCGACGAATCGTGCGGACCGAAAGCTCCGATCGTTATCTCACAACGTAAAAGGCTCCAAGAATGGCGCCGAAAATAGTGTGCGCGATCAAAACAGAGATGGGCGTTCGCCATCCGTAGTGCAATCCGAGAAATCCGGGAGGCTCGAGCTGATGAACAACAGTCGGACCGTATTGCTCGTTCGCCATCCGTGGATGCAACGCCGGTAAAATCGGCATCAACATCGTCAAAACAAAGGTCGCTTGAACGAGGCCGATGATCGCGCCGAACCACCACGTCGCCACGCCAAACGCGTGAAAAGCAGCCACATAGACGAGCGCAAAGATCCAGCCGTTGGCGAAATGAAAAAAGAACCCGATCAATTTTGCCCGATCGCGGTTCGACGTAAAAATCGTCCCGAGCAAATAGGGAATGTTCATTCGAGTCATGCCAAATCCCTGGCTGGCCGCGAGAACGGAAGTGAGAACGACCGTTCCCGAAAAACCCCACACCAACCAATGGATCCAATTCATGACGTTTGTTTCAACTTATGCGTGCCTTCCTCGATGTCACGCAACGTGAGCGCCGCGTTGATGACGCCGAGATGGGTGAACGCCTGAGGAAAATTTCCCAGAGCATCGCCGGTTTCGGGATCGATTTCTTCCGCGAAAAGATCCACATCATTGGCGAAACCGAGCGCGGCCTGGTAAACTTGGTGCGCTTCTTCCAGTCTGCCACTTCGCGCGAGAAAATCCGTTTCCCAAAAACTGCAAAGCGCGAACGCGCCTTCGTGTCGATCTTTGCTTTGCTCGTTGCGATGCACCAGTCCCGGTCGCGGAACAAGGCGTTCGCGAATCCGCGCATGAGTTCGTTGCATTCGCTCTGACGACGTGTCTTCAAATCCGTGATAGGCGAGCAGAAGTAAGCTGGCGTCAACAATATCGCTTCCGCATGCTTGCGCGTATGCGCCGAGCTTTTTGCTCCAAGCGTGTTCTTCAATTTCGCGGCGAATCGCTGCGCGTGTCTCTTTGAATTTCTCAACCGTCAAACCGCTGATCCGGCCGCATTCGTGCATCTCAATCAAGCGATCGAGCGTGACCCAGCACATCAGCCGGGAATGGGTGTAGTGCCGCAGCTTGTCCCGTTCCTCCCACATTCCATTGTCCGGTTCCTTCCAGTGTTTGCAGACGTACTCGCCGCATTGCCGCAGCATCTTTTGCATCTCGCGGTCAAGTTGCTCTTTACCAAAAAAATGGCAGACGGCTTCGACCACTTCGCCATAGATGTCGAGCTGCGATTGTTCGCTCGCGGCGTTCCCAATTCGCACTGGACGCGAACCACAATAACCTGCGAAATGCTTTAGTTCGCGCTCGAGCGGCGGGCGTTCGCCGAAAACGTCGTAGCTCACGCACAACTGCGGCCGGGTCAAATTGGTTGCATGCAAAAGCCAGTTAACGAATGCCTCGGCGTCGTCTTTGTAACCGAGACCGAAAAGGGTGTGGACGGTGAACGCGGCGTCGCGCAACCAGGCGAAACGATAATCCCAATTCAAATCGCCGCCGATCCGTTCCGGCAGCGAGGTGGTCGGCGCGGCTACCAACGCGCCGGAAGGCGCGTACGATAAAAGCGCCAACACGAGGGCGCTTCGCATGACGTGGCTGCGATACGGCCCGTCGTATTTGCCTCGCGCGACCCACCGCTCCCACCAATCGATCGTCAGATTTAGTTTTTCGCCGACCAGACGGCCAAGCGGGGGCAGCACCGCTGGACCTTCTTCTGAAAATGTGAGCGAGAATGCGATTTCGTCCCTGGCTTTTAATGTCGCCTCTGCTGACAAGCCACCATTTGGATTCAAGGCGAGCTCAATATCGCTGCGCAGTGAGAGCAAACTGGTTCCAATATTGATGCGCCACCCGAGCTTGCCCGCATTATTTAATCGGCGGGATCATGCGCCCGTAGTCTGGGCGCGGATCAAAATCGACAACAATGGGCACCTCGCCCGCTACACCTCCGATTCGCCTGATGAGTTCGTGTTCTGGCCAAAGCCTTCGCCGTTTTTCTTCCTCGGAGGTGACCGGCATGAAATCGGTCAGCACGATTTTGCCTGAGTTGGTGACAAAGCTTGTTTCGAGAACATTCGTATTGTCGATGTAACGCCGGGTCATTTGCGAATCTTTTGCGGGACGAATGCTCCAACAGCCTCCGACATTTGGATCGACAATAGCACCAAAGATGGAAGCGCTATCGAATCGTGGCCAGCAAAGCCAATCGAGGGAGCCGTCCTTGGAAATGAGCGCAGCCGAACGCCCATTGCCGACAATCGCGTAATCCTGAATCTTCGAAACTTCTGCAGGCATGCTCAAGCGATGATAACGGAGCTGACAACGCTTGAGACTATTCAGCTTTGATAAAGCTGATGTCACCGCTGCGTTCGACGCGCGCAATTTTAATTTTAAATAGATCTTCGGTTCCTGCGTCGAGGCGCATATCTTCTTCGAGATCGTGTTCGGAAATGTGATTTAGACCCATATTCTTGTGCTGCAGCCTGCCGTTCTGCACGAGCACCACTGGTTTCCCCTTAATTAAGATTCCAAAACCGTGTGAATAGTACGCTATTACGGCGAGAAGCCGATGAAGTACGACGAGGACGAATCCAGTGCCCAGGGTGGGGAAAAACGGCGCTGAACCGTTAATGGCGCGCGCCAACACGGAAGCGATGATGACGACTAGAACAGCATCGAAAGCCGTCTTTTCTGCAAGCGAACGTTTGCTGCTAAGTCGCACCATCACCACGGTCGCGACGAAGACAATTAGACCTCGCGCCGAGCATTGCAGAAACGTTAGCTCTTTTGTTTCGGCGCCTAAACCAAGAAGCGCTTCAAGAGATTGTGAGAGTGTATTCATATAACGTTCTATCGCCCACGGAAACTGAGACGCGCGTATCGACTTCAGAGGATAAAGTAAGTCCAAGCCACGCACGAAATTTGTTGGTATAGCTAGAACTTGAGATAGAGGTAATTCATGGCACGATGAAGCAAGAAAAAACACACATCGAAGCAGAAACGGAAGGCGTCAAAGATTGAAAGAGGCTACAAGAAACGTGGCGTTAGCAGTAAAGAGGCGGAACGCCGCGCATGGGCGACCGGGAACAAATCGGATAGGGGCGGCCGGAAAAAGGGTGGAGGAGGTCGTGGGAAAAAGCGAAGCAAATCTAGTTCGCGCAAAGGCGGAAGAAAAGGTGGCCGCAGATAAAGGCCCTCACAGAATGAACATCGCGGCAGCAGCGATGAACATAATCGCAGCTGTAAGCCCGACAACAATACGTGATAGCCAGGAGCTTGGCTGACGGTGCATTAGACCGCGATCGCAGGAAACTATCAGAATGCCCACCAAAAGAAACGGCGCGAGCACGCCGTTGATAATACTTGCCCAAAAGAGAGCTTTGATTGGATTGATCTTTGCAAAGACCATCGCGATGCCCAGCAGCGTCGATGCACCGACTACCGCGTAAAAATAGCGCGCCGATGTGAAAGGCATATCCAACCCTTGTTTCCAGACGAACATTTCGGCAAATGCGTATGCGCTTGAACCGGCAAGAATAGGAATCGCCAGCAGTCCGACGCCGATAAGCCCAATCGTGTAAAGAGTCGCTGCGAACGAGCCCGCTAACGGTTGAAGCGCTTCCGCAACCTGCCGCGAACTTTCAATGTTCGTGTCATTATGTGCATGTAGCGTGAGCGCTGCTGTCAAGATGATGAAATACATGACGAGGTTGGAAAAGAATGTCCCGGCTCCCACGTCCAACTGTCGATCCAAAATTTCGCGTTTAGTTGCGCCTTCCCGCGGGATTAACATTCGCCTCCCCATCGCTTTTTCCTCTTCCACTTCCTGGGAAGCCTGCCAGAAAAATAAATAGGGGCTGATGGTGGTGCCGAGAACCGCAACGAGACTTTGCCATGCGTTGTGTCCGCGCGGCCAGGATGGAACGAATGTAGCATACAAAACGCTTGCCCAATTTGGCTTGAGAATGAACGCGGTGACGACGTAGGCGAAAAGAACGAGC
>WNGG01000771.1_pt1 | contig 38159 bp, 45 predicted proteins | sample 5400661 | NCBI WGS metagenome assembly WNGG01 (sample SAMN13153372, study PRJNA577476) | soil metagenome | isolation source: 100 cm soil or saprolite under Garry oak tree replicate 1 | place: USA:California | collected 2016-06-15
CCCAACAAATCTATTCCGAACAAATATGGACAGAACCCCAGTGGTAGCTGGTGTTGAATGCTGCAAATGTCAGGCCCTGCCCCGATGAATGGGGAATTTCTCTTCTGCGTCTTTTATCTGACTTCTGGGCGCATTCGAGCATATTCGAGCGCATTCGAGCGCATTCGAGGAAGCCACAGGTAGTTGATTGGACGCGGTTCTCTGAGTTGGTAGAATCAACAGTTTGGGGTAACACAATATCCGTAGCACGTCCTTACCACTAAGCTCGAGCTCTATGTTGGTTATATCCAGGGTTCCTGAAGCAAGCTTCAGGATATCCACGGCTATTGGCATGAAGCCGGTGTGTCAGGGTTATTTGATGAGACTTGATCAGTTTGTACAAGCAGAATGTTGTTTACATAAGCCCCTGCCACAGGGATCAGGAAACTTCTCTTCTGCTTGCTCCAGTTGATTCAGGGAGTGCACTCAAGAGTCTAAAAACGTAAATGTAGCTATATTTGTTCTACAATGAAATGTTATGTCTATGAAGCTGTGATGGGTACATTACAACGTGGTGCTTGTAGGTCTGGATAAGTCCATCCATCACCCAGTACGCCATGCATTCTATATTTGTAGCTTGTTGGAAAAGGTGCTCCATCAGACTGCAAGGATGCCGACTAATCTCATTAACATAATACTGCAGATTTTGATCATGTCCTAGAACAAGGCCTACGTCGACCCTTGCCAGGGAATCAATTGACAGCGGCTCAGTCTGCCGCGCCTTCTCAATATTTGAGAGGGCCTGTAGGGTCCGTAAGCAAATGTCGTCAATTTCTTCAAGGCCAGCCTGTTCCTCTGTGGGGTTGTTGAAGGGATCAATGAATCGCTCCTGTCTGAAAGCAATCGACCATTAATAGGTGCAGCCTAATCAACTGCAGAACTCACTGGAGCTTTATGTCCTTCACTGGTGTTGCCCAAAGGACTGTTTCCGTCGTTTCTTCTGGGCTAGTGATGACATCTACAAGTTTTGATGCAGGTCTACATATCATACGCCCTAAAACCTTGCTCTTGTTGACGATAACTACCTTCAGCTCACCAACCTGTGGGAGCAGAGGGTTGAATTCCTGAAAATACCAGGAGGTCATAGGTGTGGCATCCAGCTTCATCCCAGGCGTGTACTTTAAAACGTGGTTTGAATCACTGGAGTAGGTCCTGGATGAAGTCAAAACCAGAAGTCTCTTTCGGGGAATCAGAATCACAACCGTACCTCTTGGCCACGAAATTGCCCTTTTGTGGGATATTCAGAGTACGTAAAGGCCTCTTAGTGTGTGTGAGCTTTTCAGCAATGTAGTCCAGATCGTTCTCGGTATCTAATTTCGAATAGTGTCGGTGCTGCTCCTTTATACAGGGCCAGATCGGTATCTTTTTTTCGAGCTCCTCCATTGCCTTCCAATGAGCAAGAATGTCCAGTTTGCTGAAATAAAATCAACAATGCAGAATTTTTATAAATTAAAGGACAACTGACCTTCCATCCATCTCTGATTTTCCAATACAGGTTCCGAGTATGACATCAAAACTGGACAGTTTTTCTGCTTCTGACATGTTGAAAAATTGCGCAAAGGGTATAATTTTACCCGTCATTGATTGGCTTGTACCCTCTCCTTTGGTTATTGCGTCACCATTCACCAGGAAATAAAATAAAAGAATCTATGAAAATAACCTAAAAACGATCTTGGAGCCCATATAGGTGAGGACGTACCCAACAGTTAACTTGTAAGAGCTTCTTTTTGCCATCATAGAACGAGTTTTCCAGGAAACCGGGCATATTTTCCCGAAGTGATGACTTAGCCTGGGTATCCAGTTCAAATGGTACGGACTTTTCGTAAGTCTTTCCCTGTCCAACTTTGGTTGGCTTATCAAAGTCAGACGGCAAAACCATTAGAATACGAAGGGGGATGGATGGTGCAGCTGTGTCGGAGCGTACTGTCTCTTTCTGGACGAGGCCCACATCTTTCCCGATGTTGGATAGAAAATTATATCCATCACAGTGGGCGCTGCAACCATTATGGAGCTTTTTATTTGTACGATGAGTGCTCAATGAACCCCCACGACCCGAGAGGTCTGGGCACCCTTGACAGGTGTGAGGACATGGCTGAGGAAAAAATGTATTCAGGCTAATATTGGGTTACGATGTAGGGCTCACGACTTTGCTGCCAGCCTTGGAGGGCAAACGTATCAGATGCGTGAAAAGGCCGCAGAACACGAATGAACCCATTTACCCGTTTATCAAATCGCTTTATCTCTATGGCAAATTAATTATTACGCTGTGTTTGCTTCCAAAAAATTGAGACTAAGTCCTACCTCCCATTATTTTTGGCATGCCTACATGCATACGAGGATAAAGATGATGATGTGGCATGGATTGCAATCAATATAAAGTAAGATGATTCAAATTTAGAACGTTGAGTTAGGATTGCCATGTAAAAAGGAAGGTTCTGACCTTCTTTATGAGAGAATTGACTGATAATCACAAATGATGACAGGCTGAACAAAGTGAACGCCATTCGAATGTGACCAAAAAAAATGAATGATAATAATCACGTGACATATCTGAATTAACTGGCCGGCAAAACGGCTTTGGGAGGGATGTGACGTGACTGTAAATCAGGTGTAAATCAGGCCGAATAACTTTGTGTGTGTAGTGTAGGCATCTTACAATTGACGCTTAGTATAGCCTGTACCGTATGCTAGGGTGTGACCTTATGTAATCTAAGAGTTCCTTCTCTATCGGCATTAACGTTACATCCCGTTATTAGTGGCCAGGACGAAACCCTCCCGTCCAGGGTTTTCAGCACAGATAGTGATAAAGGGCCGATGTGTCGTCGGCATAACCTTGCTTCAAGCTTACGCTTTATTTATGATAGAATTTATGATCATTTAATTAACCAAGTAAGTCATTATAGCAGAAATTTGCATACCACACCAACAGTTGTACCGTAACTTTTAAAAATCTTTTATTTTTACAGAGTGGCAGAAGATGGCGATTCGGGCTGAAGAACTCCATGCGTTATTTGGGAAGCGAGATTCTGTCGTTATTATCATTGATATCCGTTATGGAGAAGCCGTCGATAGAGAATCCTTTAGAGGGACCACATATTTCAACACATTATATGTCAACCTTTAATTTGAAAATAATACAATTCAAAAACGACATGTGGATTCTCGCAGACGGTACATTGCCCTGAGCACGAAAACCATTCACGATGAGTAGGTTTTTGTGCTTCCATACACTGGCACGGCGAGTGCGAAGACCACCTGGGAAGCTTGAAAAGTAGTTTTTAGTCTTTCCTCACACGGCGAGCACGAAAACACGTCGGTGCCTTCCGCACATGGCAGGCACGAAGACTAACGTTTGGCACCTTTTGGCAGCTGTTGAACACACGAAAACTACCTATCTTAGGTGCGTTTCCGTACTTCTTTTGCTATTTTTATAGATAATGTATTATTTAAAATGAACCGAAACTTGAATGTGTCACGCGATGGCTGTGGGACGGGACTGGCGGGACTGACCGGGACTGATCAGGATTATCCAAAATCCCGATCTTCTGGGATCTACTATCAGCATGATTCCATAATGTGGCGTGCAGTATTTTATGGGGATCTACCGATACGTCAAACATGAATTTCCGCTACTTTAAAAATAATATTTCATCGTAGACTATCGTGGATGGGCAACCAAATTGGCCAGATAGCCGGGCAAAGGACGAAGGAAAGAAAGTAGATCTCTTTTTTATTTATATATATATATATCAAGTGATCACGATGAAGTCACGTTATCTCAGTTGTAGGGTCGACAATGGACATGACGTGATCGAAGAATAACTGCATGGCAGGGGTTGCGGAAAAAAGTCGGTACATGTACGTAGGTATATTACAAAATCCAAAATTGCCCTATGTAAATATCATTGTAAGTTCCAATCTCTTGGGGTATCATGGCAGCTGCTTATCGTTTATACTAGCTCTACACTCTACAGTACGACTATGGTTCCTCAAGTGGATGGGGTTAAGTGTGGTTGGCCAATTTGTCAACAGATCTTGAGCCTAAAAGTGTAACATTTTGAAAAATTGGGTGTACCTTATACCCCCTCTGCCTATTTCCCATCGTGTCTCAGCCCTCCTGCATGTGTTGTGTTGCGTTATAGTTGTCCTGGCCATTCCGTTTTGTCCTGGATTTGTTAGGTCGCATCTTGGCTGGTCGTGTCGGATCATAGCTTTGCAGGAAAGGCAGGCGTAGTCGTCTTGTTGAATATTGTAACCATGTGTGTCGATGAGATACGGCGGGGCGGACAGAGATGTCCAAGTTCGTGATAATCACCGCCGTGACGCGTCGTGTAATTATGCCCAGCAAAACACGAAATTTCTCACGGTCTTGCTGCCTACAAAAAGCCTGGATAAGAAGTTATATGTGCAAGGTATTGCCTCAAAAAAATTAGAAAAACAAATACATTGGTGATATGTCATAACAGTAACATTTGTTACTGGCTCGGTTTGGGCTTTGTGCGTTCCTCGGCATTGGCATTACTGCCCAACGTGTGTTGAGGCTTATCAATGGTGGCTATATCTGAGTCTCGTCATCCCAGGTACAACTCGATGATCTCTGATCCTATGGCAAGTTATTTTTTTACGGCTTCAGGTGTGGTTAGCTAACTTTCGAGATCTAATTCAATATGAGGTGCACAATGGTGAGCTCTCTTTTGAACGTCGATTGATGACCTTTATTTCAAGTCAGCAGTGTGGTTTTGACCGGTATTGGTGGGGACTTGCCAGTGAGGGTTCGTTTCAGGGAAATCTGTATGACATTCGGAGTATTTTAGAGGACATCTGATAATAGCAGAAATAGCCTGCAGCAATGAATTCATGGTAGAGCTAGAAGTCTTAGGATATGTGGGAATCATAATAAAAATTTTGAACAAAAGTTCCCGAAAACAATCTGGAGGGGCGACATTTTTTGCGGCCACTCCGACGACTGCCTTCCCGCTCTGCGGCTTCGAACAGATATTTCCAGATTCCTCCAGACGTGTGGGTGGCTTCACTATATAAGAGCCATTTATATGTATTTTCGAAATTAAATTAGATTTTAAATTGTCACTGCAACAATAAGATTCCCTTTTTTTTTAAAAAAATATACGGGGAAATTTTTTCCTTACTTGGCAACGTCTCCATAAGAGTTGATTCCCCGTGAAAACGCATTCTCCCGGGGATGGCCTCACGATATAAGGGTGGTTTATATATATTTCCGAAATCAAATTATAGAGGCCTGTATTGTTGAATGATGATGAGTCGCGGTGTAAATTCAGTTGGAATGCAGGCCTCTTCGTAAGCAATTATATATTTGATTGGTGATCTCCATGATGCCCAGGGGCAATACTCGCGTTTAAGGAGCTACTATCCTGACGTCCCCCCTATCTGTCGCCTCGGAAGCTCGAAGAGAAAATTACTTGACGCAGTGAGATCCAACGCCATGAACCCAGGCCACCTAAACGCAAGAGAGGTAGGTTCTATTTTTTATGCTACAATCCATCCAGAAGGTGTTACTCAAATGAAGCCCACATGGAGTCAAAGTATAAGGAGAAAACAAGCATGATGGGTGGGCATGCTAGGGTTTTAGTGGAAAGAAATTGAGGGATGGGGTCTTTATCTGCCTCATCAAAGGACCTGACTACCGTACTCATGCGCCACTTCCTTAGGATATTTTTTGGTATTTTGCATTCATTTGCTTAGGACTTCTTATACAAAAGCTTAACCATGACTCTGGACGATTATTGTTAACGTCACCACCGCCTTTTGCCTGGCGCACGCACGAAAGTGACAATTATTTTCGAGCGGGCATCTCGCGGGCACGCTACCGTGCGATCCTTGAATATCCGGCCCGGCATTGAACATACAATCACGTGATCCACACTGTGAAGCACTGTTTTACAAATTTCTTTCTCGTTTTTACTCTTTTTGTTTTCCTGGGCTCCATACGAAGTTTATATATCTCAACTCTATGACAGCCCGTGTGTCGACCAAGGTGAGTTGAGAAGCTTTGATTCTGCCGATGGAGACTCAACAACCCCCTTGTGCCAGGAAATTGAATCAAGAGCCAAACATGTATACCCGACATAGTAATTCTCGGGCTGATTAGAGTGACATGAGTTGATGTCTGGACAGGGAGAGGACGTGACTTTTCTTATCGAAAACATGGAAACGAGAGCGATGACGAGGTAATACGAATACTCAGGCCAAAACGAAAGAGGAGACGTACCAAGCTTGCGTTCAACCCCAATGATCCAAAGGATTCTGACTGTCTTCCGACCTCGGACGAATTGGACGATGAAGTCGAGTTGGGTGAAAAGCGAAGGTGGAGGCATCGGGAGTTGGTTGAGGAGCAGGCTGCGTCCGACGGATTGGCTAACGACTGCGATGGAAGAGGAGAAGAAGATGGAATGGAGGACTATGGCCACTTGAGCAAACCAGAAACGAAACCAAAGGACAAGCAGAGGGCGGTGTGTGATGACGACCGAATCATGGGGCCAGGCTGGTATCGGGGGTCGGGGCTGGAAGGTTTTATAGAGGACTGCGACCTCCCTCCGATGTACTGTAACCCCTTCATGAAAATTATGAGGGTTTTTGGTGGACAAGGTAAGTGCTGGCTGTCTCTCATTCGAAATTAACATGTCACTGACTGAATTTACAGAGAAGACCAACTGGGCCGAGGTTCACCCCTCTGTCGACGAATATCCCCCATCGTGGAGGGTTAGGAAGGATGAGCAGCTAGAAGTACAGCACCTATCCGCGTGTACGTCGTAGTTTTCCTTTATCCACAATGATTGACCTTTTTTTCCAGACTGGAGCTCCGATGAATACCATGGGCCGAGGGATGCATGGGGCTATATGGAGCTGTAAATGATGCCCATTGCTCTTTTTTTTAAAATCAACAAGCCTGCTACCGATGCTACATTTGTATTAAAAATTTATATTCGGAATTTATGTGTCGATTTTAAAACTGAAGACTAATCACAGCCGTCTCAACTTTTCTTGTGGGTGTGTGAGAGAATTGATTTAGACTCCGATTAAAATTGAAGCATCATGTGCCGTCCATTTGCTCGATCCGGTTCTGATGATGCTCGCTTCTGATTTGGCCGTGGGAAACCCCACGTGATTACGCGCAAGAATGTTGGGTTGCTGCAAACGGCTGTAACTTATTGCAATGCCCTGCGCTCTAGGCTTTCGAACTTGTGGCCACGCCTGCCACACTGCGCCACAAAGTAAATCTCGATTGGCTCCCGCTCTATCGAATGTGCACATCTATCATGTGTGGGTTTTAAAACCTCCTCCCATTTTTGGCTGACTTGAGGGTCTGTGCAGCGATGGAGGGGGCGCTGCTTCGCACAAGAAGTTGCATACGTGCGGTCAACAAGGTCAGCCCCCCTGTCACGGGCCAGACTTCTGGGCCACCACTGACCTCGAGTTTGTCGCCTTTGCCCATCGACTCTGGGTTGGCAAGGGAAAGCAAACCCGACTGTCCATCCATGATCGCTATAAGAAGGTCTGGTTGACGAAATTCAGCGGTGAGCCACCCATCTTTCCAGACGGCTCGCCCAAAGACTTCTCGACCAGCACCACATACCCCTGGGACACATGCCCGCCCTGGTACAACACTTTTCTTCAGTCTGCTTCACCAGTCACGCCTCCGACAGCCCCTCAAGGAAAGGATGAGGAGGCGCTGGCAGCTCAGTTGAAAGATGATCTGAAGCTCTCCTCAGAGATGCGCAAGAGGGTCGCCCAGCACCTTCTTTCTCATCAATACACTGGATTTGACAGTCGAGGCAGGCCACACATTCCTGGTGGACTTGTTCCAGGCTGTGCTGACCTCATCCGGTCGTTTGGCCGTGCCGACTCTGAACAGAAGAACAAGCTCAAGGTCCTCTTCATCATCGGCCAGGAACACCGAGCTCAGGAAGTTGGCTCGCCAGAGGCGTACTTTCGGTCACGGCCAACGGCCAAGGCGGACTTTGACCCCATCCTTGCTGCAGAGCCAAGGGCAATGTGTCTGGAGAATACGAGGAAGGTGCCATCATCGGACAAGCGTAGGCAATCGTCCTTGATGCTGGCCTACCATGACTGGGTAAGGGTTCATCTGCTTCATATGCTTACTTGCATTACTGACAGATTCGGCCAGTTATACCTGAGCATTATAATGAAGAAGCGGTGGGATGTAGAATATATCAGCATCTCCAATTTTGCGGCCGCCTGCACTGATAGGAGAAAAGGCCCAGGTGGCCTTTGGGATAGAATGGTGGACGAGTTCAACCTGATCATGGGTGGAGTCGACTACACTGCCAACTTTGCGTACGAAATCCTCCAGTGATTTCCACCTTCTTTCTGGCTGATGACTGGCAGGGAAACGAGCGATATCGCGACCGAAGACCAGGGGGTTCTCTTCGAAGCACTGTTGGAGCTGATTGCACATACGCCCGTCTTCCCCAACCCAGTCCAGACGCTGGCTCAGGGGAAAAAGCTGGGCAATGTGGAGCTCCTGCGTCTGGCTGCCATCTCATTGGGTCATGACCAGCCAAATGTCGGGGTATTCAAGGGGGAACCCACCTGGGAGGATGTCTTGGAAGTCAAGTCTGGCAAGAGAGCAACTGTGTTTAAGCGGGAATTCAGTGACTGTGGTATGCACGTTGTCACAAGGGGGTCGAAAGTCACCAAACGTGAATGGAATGAGACATTGGAGCAGGCAAAGGTGTGGCACCGACTTCCATTTGGCGTTCCAACCTGGTTTGAGCAGCCATATGTGCCAGAGCTCCAGTGCGTGGGTGAGGTTCGGGCATTAATTGTCAATGGCATGGTCACCTATACATTCGTAACGTCCCGTAACAGTGATGGTACATGGGAGGTGGAACCCATCCAGAAAGTCAGACCCACGACATTCATCAAGTACCTGCTTTTATTTATTTTCTGTTCCATTTTCTAAAAAATTCAACCTTCTCAGTGTCGACCTGAATCCAAGTGGCTTGACCAAACGCCCTGGCATCAATGACCTCAAAGCACGTGGGATCCCCCACTGGCAGCATAATGACGAGTTTGAAAAGTATGTGCTCTCGATGCTAGGCCAATATATCCTCGCCTCCGAGTACTACTCTCAACAGTTCTCCTGTCTTCGAATATTCTGCCGAATGGATGTTGGGGTATACCGCAGGGGGGACCAAGTCTGCTACTTCATTAATGAATTCGACCATTCAACAAATACAGGCCTCTTCCCTTGCGATGACTCCCACAATCAACTCCAGACTGCATTTGTTGACCTTGCCTGGACATTGGAACATGCCGTCAAAAGTGGCTACTTGGAAAGGGGAGGGTTGGGAAAGACTCCCGTTCCTGACTGAATTGCTTGCTAGATAGAAGCACATCAAGTATTTTTTAAGACAAATTTATTAGATTTCTGCTTGGGTTGAACATTATCTTGCCAATGTCTCTATAAGAGTTGATTTACTGACAAGCCAACTTTTAAATGACCGCCGCAAGCGACAATGCCCACAACTGCGGGTCAAATTGTAGTAGGGTTGCCGCAAAGTGATTCGAAAAAATCATTGTAGATATTAGGGTAATTATTATGAATTAGAGCAAGACCTGAGTTGCTGGTGCGTGGGCGCTTATTTGTGCCGGCAGCTGATGGCTCCTTTCGCTTGCACTGGTGGCAGGAACTTCATTGCAGAACTCGAATCTGACATCTCTGTCAATAACAAAGGATAAAAATGTACTGACCGCCTTATTGAGGAAGGAGACAATAACAGGCAATTCTACAACTGATGCAGTTTTGTCGATGTCGTGAAAAAGCGCGCATTCTACTTAACAAGTTAACGGGAAGATCATGACTGACGGGGTGTATAAAGAGAACAAGAGATATTGTGAAAGCAATTGACAAGGCAGAAGAAGACAGTCGGCATGAGTAGGTGGGGTGGGACGGGATTTGCATTTCGTAGTACTACATATCTATACATTTGTACCCAGAACCTGCAATTAAATCACAACATTATTTATGGAATCAGGGTCTCACGACCCAAACCTGGTCCCATTTTGTCGACAACTTGGTTTTGCATAAATTGAACTTGGTATTTTGACCCATGCCAACGTCATATGTACAACGTTGGTTTTATGACCAGATCTGGTCGGCGCTCAGCTTTGCGTGTGAGCCTGTCAACTAACATGGCGATTTTGCAAACTCCGAGAAGACCGAATACTACTTTTGGAAGGCGATTATCTGGTTTAAAGCTGTTCGTATTTGATTGGTATTAAGAGAACTTCTACAATTACCAAGCCAGTTGAAAATATTTATTTGCAGGACAAGTTGTAAATCAAGTAGTTGCGCTTTCTAACCAAGTTCACCCCAAGTTGTAGGCATTACAGTTGTGTTACAGCAATGACCAGGGGCGTACACAGACCTGGATGTACAAAAATAGGTACACCCTGGGAACATTGTGTACACGTCGAATTTTCGGCCAAATCTGACCTCATATGAGTGGGACAGTCGAGGGATAAGGAGAAAAGCGAGATTTCCGGATTCCCTGCCAACTGTGACGTCAGTTGTGCATCTAGAACCCTCAACCTTCGGTTGTGGGAATCCTGCATTCATTTTCTGGGTTTCGGGGAAATGGCCTACAGGTCACGAGGGGTGGACGAGGGGTCAGGACGCCCAGCACGAGGGGAACCTTGGTCCCGGAACTGGTTTTTAAACGACCAAGACATCCATGCTGTACTTTTTTCCCGTTGTCGCACTGACAAATAACTGCATCTGATTGATCCCTTCTAAAATATTATAAAAAAACACATGGACGTGAAGTGAAACAAAAAAAGACAGAAATTTCTATTGTCGATGTTCAGGAAGAATATAGTACTATAGTATTATCATGTCGTTCCTTGCAGAATATAATATAAACTTGGACTACCTCCACTTTGTTATGAACTTTCACTGCTTTCCCATGGTGCTCGAAGCTTTTGGCGACGGCTCTTTTTAACCTGGACTTTCTTGGCATGCTTAACATTTTGGTTTCTTCTCAATCTTCCACTTGTAACAAACTTAGAATAAACATAGAGAATGTGAAAATTTGACTCACAACCTGGGATTGAGTTTTTTTTCCAGCATAGCTCGGGTGAGTTGCGCCCGAGGACTTGGCTGGGAGCGACTTGACTTGGCTGTTATCCGCTTCGTGCGATATAGAGAAGAGTTAACGACAAATTGAAGGCCTTCATTTCCAGCCCTCCAAATAACAAGCCTCCCCCTCTCTCTACTGGATCCAGGAAGGCACTGCAATTGGGATAGGATTTCGTCCAAGTCTTCATTTAATTTCATCTGATCGCCATTCCCTCCAAATGCTAGTGCTCGGTGGTAAGTTGAAAGGTAGCTTGTTTGCGAAGCCAAAAACCCAGCACAAGGATGTGCTGTTATCTCGTTTTTATTGGGGAAGTAGTGAGATCTTCGACCAAGGAAGGAAGTTTGCGGTAACTTTCCCTCCACCTCAATTTCGTCAAAAGTTGGCTGTAAGGAGATGTAGTGACAGCGAGCTTTTAGGCTCTCCAACGTCCATACTTTCATTGCGGAGGTGAGATCGACTACATTCGTGCCATCAGGGATTCCATGAAAGGAGCTGCCCACGAGCTTCCAAATATCCGTAGAGAAGAGACGGAAAATGGTGGCAGAGTCAGGATGCCTCATGTCATCTTCCGTTAAGAATTGTGGAGGGCTGAAGAACCTGGGTTCCGCGTTTATCAGTTCTCGAAGTAGCTTGATTCCAAGAGAATCTCCCCAAGGATATCGTTGTGAGAGCTGACTTCTAACAAGTGCCAGCCGAGAAATCTTGGGTTTGGAAGCGGTTATTGGCCAAAGCGGACTCTTGAATTTCTGAACTAAAATTGGAGAATCCTTTGCCGGTATCTGCAGGCAGGAGAGGTCAATTGGGGAGATATCCATGTAAAAAATGCCAAATGTATTCATAATTTCTTGAAAGCGTAATTCCCGCATTGTCTCCAAGAGTTCAAGCTCTTTGGCTCTAGGAGTTACAATCACATGACGCATCAGGTGTCCTAGGACGAGGGACATGATTCTGTAATTCGGGACACGGGCATTAAAGCAGTGGTCATGGAGGCTTTTATAGTCGAGTAATCGGCGCTGGACTAGTCGAAAGAACGTTGACGACTTAATCCAAAGAATTGGGTCATCTTGAACAATAGACCTTGCCTAAATTTTTCTGCTCAGCCTCATGTCCCAAGAGTAAAAATAAAGGGTACCTTTTCAATGGAACCTGGCAAGAAGGCGATGACAGTTGAGGCCAAGCCTCTAACCTCATCTCGAACGCCATAAGATCGTGATTGCGCAGATAGAAAAAGCTCTGACCAGCTCTTAACAGAGTCCAAGAACTTCTGAGTGCGTCCAACTATGTCTTTATCGGAGCAAAGGTACTCCTCCTTTCCAGGTGATCTGATCGTTTCGAACGCTAGGCAATAGCTTATTCTACTGATGATATGTCGGTTTTTTTTCGATTTAGCCGACATTTCTGCTTTGATACCACCATAAAAAGCGAGGGTGCCCAATGGATGAATCGTTGGGGAAAGACTGTCCATTTTGGAAAAGGATGTTCGGAGTGAAGGAATTCTCCAGAGACCTGTTAAAGGCGTTCGAGTATTCGAGTGATAGGATATCCCAACGTCAAGATAGAGTTCACCATGGCTTCTATCGAGCATTCTATCCCAATCAAGGTCCGGAAAAGAGATTTTGATTTGTTCGAATGTAGGATGGGCCTCACCGGACGAAATCCCTTGTGAAACACATTGTTTTGTGACCACCTTCATCCCACGGCCGTCCGCAACCACGAAGAACGAACCAAAGCAAGAAAGCAGTTCGCCCCCTTCACGGATCCGCTTTTCGACTTCTTGTAGAACCTTATTGGGCTCATGAATAAAGATGGATTTAAGCTTATAACCCAGACGCCTCCTCACGTCCTGTAGCGATGGGGGAAGGTATTCGGAGAGTCCAGGATAAGTCGTCAGAATTTTATTGCAGGCTGGGATGATAACTCTGTCAAACCACAAGTCCTGCAAACAGTATGGAAGCAGGGTTGCATAACGCTTGGCTTTTTGAGGTTTGTGGACCATCCGCGGGAAAAATATGATGAAATTTATCCTTCTCTCTCCCGATCCAGAATATCCAAATTCTATGTGAGGTATTTGGCTCAGTGGGACATAGTTGGAACCACGAAGTTGGGGTTTGCGAAGTTCGTCCTCGTCCTGTGGTGCATCCATAAGTGCTACTTGGACGAAATTATTCGTGGAAATTGCAGCCCGAGTAGACATTAAGGGCGACAGATGCACATTAAGTGCAGCAGCCTGGAATCCTGAGGCTGACGTAACCCATATTAGACTATCGATATCGACGGATATGTTGATATCTTCTGCAGTGACCAAGACGCAATCTTTTTCGAGGTCGAGAATAAAAAGGTGTGCATCGTTCTGCTGCTCTTGGCCGACGATAAGCGCCCGTTTGCTTTGATTGCTTCCTGGGCTCCTGCCAGCCTGATCCAGGAGTTCAGCAGCAGAAAATCCACGAGAATCAGTAGAAAGCCCAAGCGGTCGCATTTGCCGTTTCGAGAATTTTGAAAAACGGAGGCTGCGGTTCAGGTTTTTTTTCGGTTGCTCGGTATGAATAGTCCGGAAAAATCTCTTGTGGGGTAGCCTCCGCCCTCTATCCCTCCAGTGGAACCAAGGATTTGGGACTAATGGAACACCATCAATGTCAAATACGTAGGTCGTGGAGTTGGCATTCCGGGTTTCTTGGGTTTGAAGGGGTGCAGAAGCATAGTCATCATATTTATCATCGAATGGCGTTTCAAGTTCGTTTGCTTCATGTTCCGCATCTGGCGCGCTACCTTTGGAACCTCCTTCGGCTTCCCGTATTCCTGGGCTTGGACTTCTGTCCAGATGTCTAGTGTTATCGACAAAATCCATTATATTTTCCCGGGCATCATTATGCTGGCTTCCACTGGAGTCTTCATCGTCATCAACTGCTCCATCTTCAAGCATATCGACTATCGTTCTGCTGCATGGACCTAAAGAGTGAGTTTTGCAGGACCTACATGACTGAAGCAACCTAAGCTGCCTGACGGCCTCGTGATGAACCCAGGAAAATTTCAATAAGCCTATCTCCACTTCTTCCTCAACTTCATTGTCTATTTGGCTCCAAGTGTTGTGGCCCTTGTGCAACTGTCTCCAGTAATCGCTGTATGTCTTGCATCGCTGCAATGTACCGAAAAAAAAGTTCTGGGAAACCTCAAGGCTACACTGGAATGATGGCGCTATTATTTTTCCAGTTCCATCTTTGGCCCATTCCCATTTTTGGAGGAGAGCGCCGTGGAAGAAAGAAATCATGCGATGGCCAAGGTCCTCGGGTTTCTACCATAATTTTTATCAATCACCTACTCTGATCGAGGAACGTGGGACATACTGCGATCCAATTTCCATACAAAATATTCGGATGACTGCTACGATGCGGCCATTTAAAAAGATCAGTGACAGATCTCCATAGTTTTTGAAACCACAGCTGTTCAACGACCTGTTGCTCTTGATTGCCACCAACAGTAATGAGAAGTGCTTCATGTCTGGCGATATTGAACATCATAAAGAACGGAGTTTCGTAGATTCTTGGGTGTTCAACAATGAGAAAGGTCAACGGTGGGTATGCAATTTTTTGAGCCTCCTCTGCAAATGTAGACGGACTTCGTCCTGATTCTAGAAGCGCAGCATTTTTACGATCCAGGTAATAAAAGTGGGATGTTGAGGTGATGTTGCTTTCCTTTGCTTGAAGGTATTCCGAAAGAAAGTAGAAGTCAAGAACTGGAAGCAGATGGGTGGCCGAGTAAGATATACTGGTTTTCTTTAGGCCAGTCCAGGCTGTGCCCCAGTGGCAAGGATCTCCAAGGGTGTCCACTAGTTGTTACATAAAGCGAGCGTATATCTTAGGCTATTAGCCACGTACCCGTATAAAAGACGCCGCGTCTGTTGGGTAGTTCATTTAAATTCGATCGGAGTCCTTCGGATTGAGCATCTAATTCCAGCTGGGGAGTAGTAATAGATGGTTTGTAGGACTCGGATAATTTTGACATATTTTCACTGGATGGATCCGACGTACTACGGGCCTTGTTTAGCCTCTTTGCATAGGGTACAAAGTTAGGAACTTAAAAAATGGAAAAGATAATCATGACCCACTCTGCGCTTCCATTTGGGAATTTGTCCGTCGCAAGGGCGAATCTACAGACGTTTAAAGAAGACTTAAAAACTTCCCTTTTAGTGTAAATTTCATTTTTTACCTTGCTTTTCTGAGACATGCCGGGATCGGTGCTCTAAAAAATCATAAGCCAGGGAAAAAGGGCGACATATTGCTCCAAACTAACTGCACTTACCAACTGGAAGGAGATATCACGAGTCCCGTCTCTTAACTCTGCCTGCACCTTGGTAATCAAAATGCTATCTCTGCTTAGCACTATTCACCAGGTCTTACCAAACATCCGACTATGTCTTCTTTTTCTGAGGGTAGATGTGGATAACTTTCACTCTTGAATAAATGTTCAGCCTTCATTTATAAACGTTGATGGATGGATCGTACCAGCAATCTGATGCTCTCAGCCCCTTCTATTTCTGATGGTAGTTTTGGATAGGAATCGTTCTTGAGAATACCATGAGCTTTCATTTATAAACGTTCACAGATTGTACCAGTGATCTGACGCTCTCATTCGCCGACGAAAGTTGTGGGTAGGAATCACTCTGGAGAGAATTCAGCTTTCAGCTTTCATTTATCAATCTTCAAAGACCATACCATTGATCCAACGCCCTCAATCACCGACGATAGTTGTGGGTACGAATCACTCTGGAGAGAATTCAGCTTTCATCTATCAATCTTCAAAGATCGTACCATTGATCTAACACCCTCAATCGCTTCTATTTCTGAAGGTAATTGTGGGTAGGAATCGCCCTTGAGAGGAGTTTAGCCCGGTAAATATAGAACTTATAGACAAAATCTTACTAATAGAGCATCGCTCCCTTCGTCTACTTCTTTGGCCAGATAGGGTTCCGTCTTGAAATAGGTTAGACTTCGAAAAACTACGTTCAGCACATCTTACAAGCGACCTGACAGTGGGATTTTCTTGATCTAACCCTACATCCTGAGATTCCTAAGGTTTATTTTAGTATTACAGAAAGTTGTGATCCTTCTACCTACCATGAATTCCCTGCTAACCATACTATTGCTTCGTTTTGGCTCGTCCTGTGACAAAAATGGCTTCGCATGAGTTGCAGGAATGTTCGTTATACACGTACATGCAAGCTGACATGAGGTCCGTTTATAGCTTCGACAGATTCTCTGTGAACGGCAGTTCGCCACGCATCTATATGGTGAAGTTTCATGCATGAGCTGTTAAAGTTTTCAGTTGGATGTGCGTTTTTATTACGTTATCATTTAGCCATCATGCCGTAAAGGACTCTGCAGCTGCAGAGTCCTTTACGGCATGATGACCCTATTTGGGAACGAGTCACCCACTTAATTCCTGCTCTTCTAAATTCACAATGTCAACACGGCTGGACAAAAGGTTGAAAAGCGTATGGACCCACCCCTTAGCAAAGCCTGTGACGGCGCATAAGGTTCTTCACGAAGGTACCTCCAATAACTTCAATCACGGCGTACGCTGCTAACTGTAGTCAGGGAAAGCTGTTAAAATCAAGGTTAACAATGCGTATGTTTCTTTCTCTTAATTTTTCCTGTATTATATTATTTCAATACAGGTACTATTTTTCCAATGACGACACAAAATCTAACCCAGATGCCACCCGCCATGAGCTGTGGAAGGGCCTCGTATTAGGCATTCGAACCCTACCTGCCTATCTCTCGACCGAAGCATTGATTGAGGTCCAATGGTTCTGGTCCAAACATGATATTGAAGAGCTTTTTGAAAAAAAAGAACTGGATATTCCAGATTGCATGAGACGGTGAGTATAAATCCTACCTTTGTATGGTGAATGCAGACCGTATCCAGTGCCCTAGATTCTATGGGTGATATGGAGCTTTGCCCATCGTTGGATACAGATATAAATTTTATTGGATGTATTCATGGTATGTTCCAGCACACATGACGAAGTGGCTTCTTTCAAAGATCATACAGGCATCGCAGATATAGTGGAATTAACTGTTGACCCAAGAGGTAGTCTTGAAAGTGGTAAGTATCTAGAGAACTCCTCTATATGAATTCACTGCAATGTTCTTCAGGATCAAAACTGGAGGTTCAGACCTATGTCGCGGAATACTTCTATCGATCAGGTTTCGACGAACATCAACTCACCCTCAGGGTACGTGAATATTTATCCACTGAAATCTATTTCTAATATGTTGGAAAATGGTTAGGGTCACTACTCCACCCTTGGGTGTGGCAAGGAGGGTTGCTTGCGGGGCTGGAATCCTGATCAAGAAGAACAACGGTATTGCTATACCTGTCGACTTTGGTTCCATACATCTTGCTTAATCGTTGCTGACGGAAAGAGTCAAACTTTTCTTATAGAGAAGGCCAGAATGGAAGAAAATTGTGAGGAATTGCCTCAGATCCTTTTGCAAATGGCATATCAACCAGCGGCCAGAGGTGGTGAGCGTCATTTCACAGCAGGGAACATACGGATTGTGACGAAGGGGCGGGAACTTGTGGGGGATAAAGAGAAGAGGCGTGAATTTACAGGAGGCGAAAACTGGAAAGAGGATTGCTGGAGGAATGCATTGTTGGAGTTATTCAAAATCGACAAGGAGGATGAAGGGAGACTGGATCGAGAGCAACTTGTTTCGTATGCACAAAGGGTGTACTGTTGTGCCACTTGTGGAGGTTTCTTATAGCCGCTCACCATTATCATGTTCTTTCATTCAAATGTGAATACATTGCCGGACCTTTTGAAACGCAATGGGCCACCAGATCTAAATTTAGGGCTTACAAAGATATTTTTTGAACTTTAGAGGTGACTGGTGACTCCCCAGATACATAAATGACGTGACATGAAAGTAGATATTTATTTGTACCTTCTCGTCAGCATAAGCAAGGCTTTTGTTGTTCAGTCATGGAAGACAAATGTGATCGTGCAATTGGTATCCTTCTCAAAGCATCAAGCGTTACGGTCATCGTTGGTACCTCCCCTTTCCTCATATAGTTGTTTCTTTTTCTCATTTTGATGTCTGTAAAGGAGCAGGAATTTCTGTTGCCGCTGGGATCTCCTCATTTCGTGGTCCTGATGGACAGCATGGACTCTCCTTTGAAGGCATTCCTGTTAAGGACCTCTTTGACTATGGGCAAGTGGTACGATACACTCCATTTCGCTTGCATGGTTAGTTTCAATGTTTAGATTCAGATTACTGGACGGTCCAGTCAGGCACATCGTAAATATATTGCGTACATGGCAAAGGCAGCCATTCAAGCAAAACCGACGGAATTTCACAGGCTACTACGGGTGCTTGATGACTGTGGGCTTTTGAAAAGGCTATACTCGCAGAACATAGACGGTCTGGAAGCAAAAGTTGGCTTCGACACCTTCGCAACCGATAAGACACGCAAGTGTGTCTTGCTTCATGGGAATCTTGCGACATTGCAATGCGACAAATGTACTTGTTTGTACATGCTGGAGAATTACCTGTCCTTTCTCGAACGCGGCGAGTCGATAGACTGTCTGGAATGCATACAGAGACGCGAACAAGATAATGCCCTGGGAAAGAGATTGAGAGCGCCTGGCCAGCTCCGGCCAAATATTCTTCTTTACAACTCGCCTTGCACAGCGGCAGAAGAGATTGCAGATTTGGCCATGAAGGACGTCCGTTCGCTCCATAAAAACCATGTTTTACTCATCGGAGGCACGAGTCTACAGATTCCGGGGATCAAATCGATAATCCAGACATTCAAGGACGCTATGTTCAGAAAAAATTTACTTGGTTGTGAGATCATTTACGTGGATATCACCTCCAATTCACCTTCTGTACTCCCTGAGAGTACGTGCCACGTTCAAATGGATTGCCAGCAGTTTGCGGTGAACGCGATTTCAAAACTCCAGCATCGCATTTCAGATGAAAACGAGCAATCGGGAAAAAACAGAAGGGACTTCAGACCTTTTTGGGATTGGAATTGAATTTGGTCCTTGTGGTGCTCGACCATAGGTAATTCCTACGACTTTTAGCACAATTTCACGCGGCACAGTTGTACGTATGTCACGTGATAAGACGAATTTGAAGTCACATTATCATGATTATATCAGTTGTGGACTCCACAATTGACATCACGTGATTCTTTAAACCAACAAAACGGATTGTTGAACCCATTATTTCTTGTGAATTGGTAATTATCACACTTGTAGTAACTGCTGCTGGCACTTCAATTATACTAAGATGAATATTTAAGCCCACGAAAAATTGTCCATCTGATTCTGAGATGGTCGGACTTGCAATTTTTGTAGACATCAGAAAACCCGGGAATCGGGCCTAAGGCTAACCTACTGTCCTCCGAGACAGAATATGGACATCTCACTCATCACCGGTGTTGGAAGCTCCGAATCACCACAGAATAGCCCTATCACTTCAGAGAAGAGCATTGCGATAGAGACGTATGGAGAGGAAGAGCTTATGACAGGTCAGAGTCAACAACTTGTGTCTATGCCAATTTCTAACCCTGGGGGCTGTTCCAAGACAAATTTTCTGACGCTATATTAAAGAATGCACTTCTAATTCGAGAAGAATGTGGCGTCAAATCCCCTGAACCTGACGATAATTTTCGACCACTTGACAGACAAAATGAGAACTTTTTTCAAGCCTGGGATGTAAATACAGGTATTGTCATCAATTTTTGAACGGGGATTTTGACTGATTACTGTTAGACATGACTGTAGGTCACTCGATACAACGCGCGATGAACCTGGCAATTGGTTTGCGAAGCCCACATACTGAAATAGGAGGTATGCGCATTATCTTTCAAAAGGTCGAGAACTTGCGAGTAGATGCATAGACTCTAAAGGCCACGATAAAGATTCGACCCTTGGGATTTGTCCCTTTTCAAATAAGGATGATACCGTGTTCTTTCAATATGACGACGGTGCGCTAAGTCACATATATGCCATTAACAGACTGAATGGTGATCCCCCCTTTTTTCAGACAAGTACGTCGCTCAGGAGAGTGACTTCCTCTATAAAGTATAGATTTATAATCTCTTCTGCCCCCTATGAGCTCACCACCATTTAGTTGTGTAGCCGGTGTTCCAAAACTGAAGCCATTGGGCGTCGAGTCATTTCGTCCTTCCAGGAAGGAAATTATGACATCAGCCTGTGTAAAACCTGTCAACTTCCGGATTCCTCCTTACCTGAAAGGATAGGAGAGCAGACAAGTAGTCCTGTGGTTTCCTATTGTATCGGCCCTTTGGCAGTGATATGTGTTGGAGATGTGGTTGAGAGGAACCACTTTTGTTGGAAGTTAATCAGAGAGCGCCTACGGGGCTGTTATCGGCATAATAGTGATCTAGTACGTGATATTCTTAGCTATACTATATCAGCTGAACCTGCTGCAGCTCATGACTTTCGAGATTGATGCTGATTGCGAATATGCTTGTCATCCAGAGCTTGACGGCTGGCTAAAACAGAACGAATCAGCTCAGATTTTAGTTCTTATAAATAGGGTTCGAAGTCTATTCACTTTCAGGATCAAACCAGCTAATGGTGGTCCTTTCCAGTTATACAAATTTTCTCTGATCCCGATCGTCCAGAATGTTGCCTCTCCGGCAGGGATTCTGAGTCTTGGACACATTGACCATCATCTCCTTTTGGGGCTATATGAACCCCTCATTACTGCGTAGTGTATGGTTCTTTCCTTCAGAGGATCTTATCTGATAAATGCTATAGAGGTTTAGTGAAGTGGGTAGTCAGCTTTTCAAGCGCTAAGGTGCACATAGACGTCCTCCTTTCTTTCATTCCGGAATTCGTAGTTCAAGCCATGATGGGGTTTCACTCCGGCCAGAAGAATACCGCCTTCGACTCAATCAGGCGCTCTCTTTTAACACCCCCACTCTCTTTCCGTACGGGTGTAATTTTAATAGAAACCCGAGGAAGGTCTAGGACGTTTCCTTCGATCTTCCATATATCACTAAAAAGCCCGGTGAAGCCATGGGGTCTTTCCCTGGCGGGCTGTTCTGGATGTGGGTTTGACCACTATCTTGACTGTGATCCCATTTCCGGCTCTCTCATCTGCTTCAACTGTGATAGTACCGGAGTTGTGGAGCGTCCCCAAACATGGCAAGTAGACGTTGCGAGTCAAGTTAGGCAAGAGTTCTGGGTGGGAACACTTCCCAATCGAGGACCCCTGCCTATTCAGTGGAAGAGCATTCGAACTCCACATTATTCCTGTGACAGAGATACAGAAGCTGGTCAAACAATTCAAGCCGTGCGTTTCTTCCTCCTGCTATTTGACGCTTCAATTCTGATCCACACGACTTGACAGTTTTGTTCATCATGTAAAGTCGCTTCTCGTTGCCAGGAGTGCAGCTTTCCCAACTGCAAATTTGCTATATGTATTGGATCTGAAGGGAACGGTTGCTTAGCAGAATTTGATGGACAAGCAATAACTTGGTTTTGTCCCCTGCACGCACATTCTTCACAGGGATTGACCCCCGTCTGTTCATTTCACTGCAGCATATTTCTGCTAATGCAGCTATTTGTAGAAAAATATCATTAATTGTGACATTCATCAGCTTCAAGAAGCCGTCGAAATATTTCCAACTCTTATCTTGAACACAATAGGGCAAGATACGGCGTTGTCTGGCGCTATCCATCATTATTTAGCTCACCACAATAGTTTGGTAGGCTTCACATAAACTCGCATTGGTAATTCTTTAAATTGAAAATGTATCCAGATAACTGTGGTTCAGTATCCATTTAATGAACAAGGAAAAAATGCCATTCAAACATGGCAACGGAGTGTAGAGAGTTTCCGCCACTCTTTTGCTCTCATAATTTTTCAAGGCAGCAAAAGTTGGGAGAGGGGAAATGAATTTGTATGTCTACTTGCTGTACAAGGAAAAAAGGAGCTAATTTCTCCAAATAGATTGAAATTGTTACTAAACAGATATCTAGGAAGGAAAACATTCATTTCAATGCTCTGTATTTCTCAGTCGATGAGGTTGCTGAAAATTGGGACGCCCAAAGCAGCTATATCAATAAGTCTGTGTAATTATCGCCCTAATGAATGTGACGTTGCTCATCTTATTTATAGCAGCACATTTCACGCAATAGTTAGCGTCTTCACCGAAAAATTTGGCTCCCTTTCGCTTCAGGAAATCAGCGGTCAGCTTATTCTCGAAATGCTCCGGCATCCACTGCGCACTGATGATTTCAACGACATGGACACCTGGAAGAGGCCGATGGTGTTGGATTACCTATCTGCTGTCCTGACTACAACAGAAAGGGGGAAGATTAACAGGCAGGCTGTCAGTAAATCAAGGCCTCGAAGACCATTAGGCCCCATTCCAATCCGTTGCTTCAATTGCCAGGGTTACTTCAGCATTAGGGGCCTTATCTCTATAAAATTGTCCTGTATAGCCTGCAAGTGGGAAATAGACCTGAAAGTCCAAGCCGCAAGGTAGCTCTGGCCTGCTTTTTCCATATTCTTTTGAGGGACTATGAAATTGAACAAAACGCCTTCGACCCTGCCAAACTGCATCATCCAAGAGCTTGGCAGTGCCAATAAAACATGGATTCTCGATCCCAATGCAGTGCGGATACATCGCGGATTAGAAAAAAGGTCAACCACTCAAGCAATTAATAGAGGAAATAATGGATCTATTAGGGCTTCTCTTATGTTGTCGATGACAAGATACATGTCATTTTATTTGAAGCATCTAATACTGACCTTACAGACAGCGTATAAGTCGCATATATATTCTGGTTTTACCAAGCTGACGTCCTAATTCTGAATCACAGGCAGAAACCGACGTTGCACGGAGTCTGTCGGAGTGCACGTCTTCATATACGGACCGGTCACCGGTCTATGTTGCAGTAATGCAAAAAGTGATCACGTGCAATACCGCTTCCAACAATGAACTTCGATCATGATGGAGATCTATGGGAGAAGGCCAAGACATCCCATATTAAGCCAGAATACACCTCCTGGTTTTTCTCTCTGGACACGCCAGAGAAGATCTCTATTCTGAACTACAAAAGTAGTCGGGTGCTTCTGGTCACCCGTCGTGCCTTCCTAGAGCTAGCTGTCTTTGATACAATAACCGCTTTTTGGGAATGTTTGTCCACACCCGTGCACGAAGCAACAAGGGTCCTCATCTCATACCATAAACTTCTTCGCAAGGAGGTCACGGATGGCTTCCTCAACCATGCTTCAGATGGCCTTACGGAATGCCCCCCCCTTCTTCATCCATGGCTTCGAAGAACGCTTTGCCTACTAGAACATGATGAAGGTGCGAGAAGAATGTTTGAAACGTTTAATTATCCGACTCACCTCCTTGACGAGGGTGAGTTTTCAGATTCATTGGAAATTTTTCATGCATATTCTTACCGACTTTTAATGCTTACTGCAGTTTTTTTGAAGATTATTGATAAGGGCAAATTCCAAGAAGTCCTTCTTCGCTGCTTTGCCCAGGTTGTTGGAAAACACTTTTTTTGTTGGAAAGGTGCAAGGCGGTCCTGGGAGCTATTCCGCATGCTCGAGGCTACTGGCTCTCGTGAATTCCAAGCCAAGGGCATTTTTATCCTACCGCATGAAGCTGAAATGGAAACCTGGGCCCTGATTCCCACTGTGGGATCTCCAAAGACCATCTCTAGAAGTTATAATGGGTTCCCTGTGTGTTATTCGGACTACAGAGGGCTGCTAGAGAAGCAGTGGCTTAATGACGAGACAATCAACGCCTACACGTCAATGATGGACAACCGAGATGGTATTACCGTCCTAAAGACATATTTCTGGAAAGTAATAATGGAAGGAGGCACTCCCAAGACAATAAAGGCACATGTAAAGCAGATTTTCCACCTCTCTTTTATGAATCTGATTCGATAAACAGCTGTCACCGGGGCAGAGGGACTCCCGTGGAATACAGGAGGTCATTAATTCCTTTCGAAAGATCATATTTCCAGTAAATTGGAATCGTGAACATTGGCTTACTGTTATCCTTTTCCCCAACGAGCAAGAAATGGAAGTCCTCGATAGCTATTCATGCTACACAGGGGGTGGGCAGAGGAAAATAGTTGAGGTGAGGATATTGCTGATAAAATAGGTTCTACTGACGATTTATTTGATAGAAGATAAAGAAGGCATTGGAATTGCCAGAAACTTGGTCAACCAAATTCAATCCTACCACTCCTCAGCAACAAAATGGACACGACTGTGGGGTTTTTTGCAGCCAGTTTATGAAAATTCAATACTTTGGCGGTGTGATTCCCGACTGGAGCAGCACTGAAGTTGAAAAGCTCCGGAGGATGATGGTGCTTGAACTATATGAAATGAAGCTCCGTTGGCACCATCAAGGGAAGCAGAAACTGTACCCTATATCGAACTTGTAATCTGCCACTCGTTTGCCAGTCAATCATGAATTCTCTTGCCTTTAGAGCGGGGATTAAAGCCATAATTACTTTCTATCCTTTGAATCTGGTGTGGCTATAAATTCGGCATAGTTGCCGAATTATTTTATAGCAAAAAGATTTAGAAGGAAGTTGGACCGTTGAAAGCGCAATTTACAAACTCCGCACTAATTGTGTGACCATTTATTTCTACATTTGGAATTCTGTTTGAACTAACGTGACCCAAGTCTTTCAGGGCGTCTTTCCTCTCATCCATAAAATGCCAGATTTTGACAACATCGAAGATGAATGGTGGATAGATAATCCCGATAAATACACCACCTTCGTTGAACTTCCATCGAAAACCAAATGGCTTGCCCGCCCCGTCACTGGCGGAGCCCCTGACTCGCCAACGTATTTGGAGGTTTCTGTGGATGATAAGAAGTTCTTGTTACCCGAAAATTACATTGCGCCACTTATGCTCTTAACAATACAGGAATTGTCTTGTATGGCAGAATCCTTCTCCTCCACGGCCACCGCGCGCCAAGACATTCGATTGTGGTGCAATATTCACTTCATATGGAGACTTCGAGAACATATTTTACTTTCTTTTGAAGAAGAAGGAACACGAAAAACAGGCACCTTCTTTCACCCACTCTTGAAAAGGTGGATCATTCGGTTCATACATGGAAAACAGAATTCCAAGTCAAAACGAAGGGAGCACCACGAGGAAATACACAGTCTATACTCAGCATACAGCGAAGAAGATTTGGGGAAAGGTAAACTTTTGTCGGGTATTTGGGCTTGAAACCTGATTTTCGGCATTTTAGCTCTCCTGAAGTGGGCCCTTAAGAATCAGGAGGTCTTGATTGAAGCTGCTCAAAGGATCGTCAAATTTGTCATCTGTGATCATATTCGTACCGCACATTACGCAGAGGTCGAGTTCGCACAAAAGATGATAAACAACGTTATCGACCAGCTAAAGATTTTGCAAAGCGTAAAACCTGGGGTTTACATAAGTCGACCCCTGAAAACCCATGCGAAGCGACCAAGAGGAAGGCCAAGAAAGCAAGAAGTACCAGAGCCACAAGATAATTTTGTATGTGGCCCTAGGACAAGAGGAATGAATGCACGGCTTTCAGGAGTTTCACACCTTCTTGCAGGCCCATCCTTTACGACGTCTCCAATTAAATCTACTCCGAAGGTTGGATTCATTTTGTTTTGTTGCTATTCGTTTCAGTGCTGAAGAATCTCAGAGGCAAAGAACCCCAGATGGAAGCACGTCTCCAACTGAATTCAAAAAGAGAAAGAAAGGGGCTCCAGAACTCACGGCCTCTCATTCGAATCTTAAAATTTCACCTGAAAATAAGACTGAGTACTTTGCAGAGTCAGTACCTTCCTTTTATTTGCAGGATTTCACATCACATTGTTATTCAAAACCAGGGGTGAGGCCATTCCTGTAGAGCCTGAAAAGGTACATAAAATCTGACGGTACCTGCTCGAACTAATGGATGGTAACTAGATCCTCAAGTTGGACGACGTCAATGATCAAAGGGGTATTGAGTTCAGAACCAAGCAGAAAGGAAAGCGGACCAAGAATATTACCTCCCAGAATAATCAAGAAGGCGGGGGTCAGAGAGTAAATGATGTATTTTTTACGTCCCCAGCCCATGAAGAGGCACCTTCATATAAGGGGAATATTGCTACATCGCCCTCAGCATCCCAATTCCCTTCGGCATCTAAGGTGATTACTTTTAATAAGATCTGTGCAGCTTCAACAACTTAGCTGGTCTTAGCCAAGTACCAGAAACGAAGAGATGACTCGAGCTACTGGGTTGTCAAACGAATTCTATTCCAAAAATAAATTGGAGAAGAAAGGCCTTGAAGAATTGATTCTTGAATGGGGCGCTCCCCATAGCTCTGAACAACTACTCATTGATGCATTAAATGAGCTTGATGACGGCCTAGCATCTGCTCTGGATCTGCATAAATATCCTCAACACGTCAAGGCTAGTAGTGACTCCGCCATATACCCAGTTTTGTGTGGCTGACTTTTCCCCCTAGCATAAGATCGTATTGAAGTGGGGGAAAATTCGCTGCTTATTTAAAAAAGGGGATAGTTGTCGCCTGCCAGGTCATGCATTGTCTAAAAATGGCGAGAAGGGGTTCAAAGCTGTTGACGATATATGTAAAAGGGCAGGAAAGCAGGTTTTGAATGAGCGTAGTTCTCGCTTGTCGAAATAACAATATGAGAAATCTTTACTGCATTCACTTTGAGAAGTACTAACCCATGTAATGGGATTCGAACAGATAGGGAGATTCGAAATGTACTCTTTGGCCACGAAAAGGATGTCTTTGTCCCCAATTTTTGATCCAAATTTGCCCTAGTACGGTACGGATGCCAGCGGAGATTGAAACGGCAAAGTGACCACACTTATTATTTGCGCTTGTTTTCTTCGCGGGATTACCACCTGCACACAAGACTCCGTCACAGGCATTCACCTCCGATATGGTCTCTCAACGTATTTTGTCACCAGTATTGTCCAAGTCTCCCTGGAGTACGGGCGCTATTAGAAACCGAGATTCCCTCAATGGCTTGGTGGATTCCAATGACAACATGGCGGTCAGGATCTATTCATGTAGCCTATTTACTCTTTTAACGTTTCTTATAGCGGTTTTTAGAGGGCCTCCAAACATTTGAAGATGCCTTGTTCACTAGCCGCAGCTCGACAATCATCTCCCAACGTAATATCTTGCAGTTACAGCTTAGTGACTCTCCAGGACCATCTAGTTTGATGGCATGCCCACAAGATCTTGCAGACACCAACCATCGAGGCTGGAGCCAACTTCTCTCGGCAATGTCTTCATATCGACTTGCCGATGTAATCGCCCATATCAACGGAGTTGAGGTGCAAAACGCACCAGTTTTTGAAAAAAGGCAGCCGGGGAATTCATACAAAGCCTTAGAGGTGTGCACTTTCCGCTGTTCCATCCCCAAGCGCTGATTCACTCATTTGAAATAGCTCTGGAACCACATGGAGGACTGGGTGAAGCTACTTAACAATTTTAAAGATATTGCATCTCAGGCAATGCCCCAGGACCTGCCTACAAGCTCAGATCAGACTCACATTTCGCTGCTGAAGTGGTGTGCCTACTACGACGACCAAAAGAATGCTTCAAAAATCATGACCAATATTCTTGTGGCGGCCATGCACCTCACTTTCCTTCGGAGCCGTGCTTTTTCGCCTGAACAAGTTCCTGACATAGTTGGAAGCGAGATTTCGTCTTCAGCTCGTAGTGGATTCGAACATGCGGTTCTTTTTCCTATCGGTGAAGAGGGATTAAGATCCCTTGGGCTGAACGAGAAAGAGGTTCAATTCGCCTGGAAGACCTTCCGTCGCAACACCGAAGTGTCTAAAGGGGATGTAGGAGCCCAGGAGCGCACGCCGCTGGAGTTGGCCCTCTTCGTTTCCCCCATTTACCTTCTGATTCCATCGGTTCTCATGAAGAGGCGTTTTGGCAGGAGACACATCGCTGAGGTGAGCATTTTACCCCGGAAGTGCTGCCATTAATGACCATGCTTCGACCTGGAAGACCTTTTGGGCGTTGGGAAATTGCAAACCCTCCATCCTTGTTTCCGTTGAGCAACAGTTATGGCGAGCTATTTTCAGCCTGGCAGATGGAACGCTGCAGCCTGAAAGTTTAATGAGTGCCTTGCGTGACTCGCTTCCATGGGGGGACTTTGGGTCATGTTTGCCCGAGGATCGGGCATGGTTTTCCTTTAGTGAGTGATAGCTGTGCCTCCTTTTTTCCAGATTGTTTACCCCGACTACGCTGTAAAACAAGATTGTATCCGTCCACCGCAGCCCAAAATTCCACGATCCTCAGCTAAGAGAGTGGTTGTGTTCCATAGGGATTTGCAAAATGCCCTGAACTTTGCTGCTGCACCTACCCCTGCAGTACTTGATAGTGCTGAAGGTAGCCCTGCCCCTCCGGCAGCTGCATATAGTGCCAAAGGTACCACCTCGAGGGTTGAGAACATCCCAAAGGGCACTCATCTTGCTGGCTCTGAGAATGGCGCAGCAGGAGGCTTAGAGGACATGAGTGCGGAGTCCTCCCCTATGGATCTCGATTCGGACTGTCAAGGAGACGCCGCTGGCTCGTTTTCACAGCTGCAGTTTGAAACTGGCACCTCCCCCGAACCCCCTTCCACCAGCCCAATTCAAAGGCAGATCCCACCGCTTGTAGCTCCTGGTCCCCGATCGATGGATGTCGATTCAGATGTTCAAGATGGGTTGGGTTCACAGGGCGACAATTTGAGCTTGCCTTTAACTGGCCGAAGTCCCACCAACGTTGTTACCAGGACGAAGCTTTCTGCAGGGAGACATAAAACTTCGGCACTCAAGACTAAATCGATTGCAAATTCTAGTTCATCTTCATCTATGGAGAGTGATACAGATACCCCAGAGGGCGATTCAGACACTCAGAAGCAGAGCACTTATCGACTACGTGCTGGTCGACCAATAAAGCCATTGATGGCAAAAGCTACGGCTTCACGGCCGACGTCGTTACGCGACAGGTCCCTGAGGTTTGTGGCAAAACCAAAGTCAGCGCCCTCCAGTCTAGTAATGGGCACTCGACCAAGTGCCTCAAAGGCAAAAGGCATGTCCAGGCACTTGGAAAAAAAAGAACTGCTCAAACGGAAGGGGGAGGTTCTGGAGGAAAAGGCACTCCACCCCATTGATTTCATTGATTTAACCACTGACTCCTGGCTGCGTCGAAGTCTGACCGATGACATGGAGGTATTGAAGGCTCGGCATTTCAGTGTCTAAGGCTAACTTTTTGTGCAGGTGTTGCCACAATCGGTGGTCATTCCAGCCTGTGTGGTCAAGAAAGTAGGCGGCCCCAGATTTTCTTATGGTATTGTCGTTAAGGAGTTCTAGATTCGGGGCGAGGAAATTCAACTCTACACACCTGTTGGAGGAGTGTGCAAGCTGACACCCATTTTTCATGTAGGTCTCACCGTTTGTGCCATTCTGGCTATTTTCTACATAACCTTTTCTTCAGCACCAAGAGATGCTGCAGACTTTTACCCAACTCGTCACCGCTGTCAATAACCCAGCTTGTGGCGGAAGGCCTCTCCATATTGTGGATCCAAGTCGTTCCAGCCTGAGAGTGATGTCGAAGGCCGAGTTTGAGTGCAGCCCTATTGGCGAGATCCAGGCTATTTTCAGGAAAAAACACATATTGGTTACAGACGATAGCTTCCGTGCCTGTAAATTTGATCGCCGGATGCTAGAGAGGATAGTTCCCGCAAAGCAGACCATCTCTGTAAACGGTAGTAGGATTCTCTTTTCGAAACCTACATATGTTGACTACCTTTCAATTTTAGACATGTCGGTGAAAGCCGTGCATAACCTTAATAGCCGTGTGGTCGAGGGAACCATTGAGGATGTCTTACGCCACGCCTTTGATGAGGAGGGAAAGGCATTGAATGCTTTGGATCTCCCCATGGAGTTTGGAGTTGATATACCGGAGGCCCTCGGCAGCGACATGTGGGCATGGCAGCAGACCATTCGTAAACCGCACTGCAAACCGTCTGATCACTTTCCAACTTCTGTAATGAGGTGGGCTTTGGTATCAACAGCCGGAACCCACACTTGCTGGCATACAGACGCAGAAGGCCTCGGCTCGATGGTTGAGGTCCGGAATGAGGGAGGTCTAAAAGTATGGTTTGTTGGCGTTGAAAGGGAGGGTGGGGCGCCTTTCTCTGGCCTAACTACCTTTCTTGATGGTTTCGACGTCGAGATGCCCAATACAGAGAGGTGGGATGTGGAGGCCATCGTCCTTACTCCCGGTGTAAAGTTGTAAGCCAAGAGCCTGGTCGATCTCACCAGTGTACTCAACCTTTCCCCAGCTTCATGCGCCCAAACACACCCCACTTCGTCTACACACCCACCAATACAATTTGCTACGGCGGGCATTTCTATGCAACGTCCACCATACGCGAGTCTTGTTACGGGCTAATGCATTCGTTCATTGCCCAACGCGTCTTGTCGAACGCGTCACATGAGGTGGAGTCCCGGGAACTGATTCGACGCATGATAACCTATTACCACGAAACCCTCCTTCAGTTTGGTCCCGAAAAATCTGGTAGGGCGTTTGTCACTGCAGGACTGTCGTCATTTACCGCTTTTGACAGCCCACGGAGAGCATACCCTGGATATTGGGTCGATAGAAGGTTTTATCGACTTCTTAACGCTCTTCAATACGGCAGAGCTCTTCAATGCCCTGTATACGCCTTCATATCATAAAAGCACCTCCGTCCGGGAAATGCTCCGCTTCATGGAGGCTCGCCGACTCTGCCGTAGGATTCTTACATGGTTCTCCACCCACTACGATTTATTGTCCAGTGACGACCTTAAAATATCGCCCTTCGAACTCCAGAAAAAGTACCTCAACGGCCAGATGAGGGCCCTTCTCCGGTACAAACATCTTGAAGAAATGGACCTCAAAGAGGGTGAGGTGGCAGGGGAAGACCATGGGGACAAAGAACAAGTTGAAGAGGCTCAGATTTTACCTCGCATTGGGTTTTCAGAATTGAAGGGAATGATTGAGCTTAGCGTCGATGGTGGGGTTGAGGCCGTCCAAGCATACTATCGCCTTTTGAAGGAAGACCCCGATGACCACTACTTTCAGAGCTTGTCGTGGCCATCGTCAGAGGAGTATAGACTGCGCCGAACGAGCGGCTGCCTTGATGGTGGGTCATTCCATTTGTGCCGAAATCATTGCTCACACATACGACCGCTTTAGATTCTCAAGAAAGTGGGCGGCATGCCGAGATAGATGGCGTCACCGTTGGGGACCGCGCCTATGTCAAACAGTATGGTGAGTCTCCCATAATTAGCTCCTAACCAACTTTCCTGTAACAGCGGTGTTCCTTAATAGCTTGCCATAAACGGATCAAACTAGTTTGACCGCCGCTGTGCTCATGTACTTCATCCTATACCGTGCTTCCTTCTTTGGCCTTCAATTGTATTACATGCCACAGCGTCCGCCATATTTCTATAATTGTGTATTTTGCATATGCACTGCCTTCTCCACTCATTGGGAATGACACAGGAAGATGAGGAGACTTATGTTTTTTTGCTGACTACGGGGCGCTCGAATGCGTTCAGAAGTCAGATAAAAGACTGTTGATTCTACCAACTCGTCCAATCAATTACCTGATGTGGCGTCCTCGAATGCGCTCGAATGCGCTCGAATATGCTCGAATATGCTCGAATGCGCCCAGAAGTCAGATAAAAGACGCAGAAGAGAAATTCCCCATTCGTTGGGGCAGGGCCTGACGTTTGCAGCATTCGACACTGGGGTTATGTCCATATTTGTTCGGAATAGAATTGTTTGGACTCCAACTGAGTGCCTGGTGGTACTATTTAGAGTCGCCACGTTTCACTAAAAATCAAAATTCAAGTTTTAAACCCCCCCTAAGCTCCGTCCATCCACCTCCCCAGAAACTCAATGTCAGGCCTGCCCCACAACAGGACATGGGACGTGTAGTTGGTACAGGTATGTCACATTCCTTTCACAAGGCAACCCCAACTAATTAATGCAGAAAATGCGTCATGATGGATAAGCAAAGTAGCTTAATTTTGTAGTAGCTAATACGCATTCCCCAGGAGACTCCGAGGGGTCGCCGAGGGGTCGCCGAGGGGTCGCCGAGGGATCAACCACCAATGGCCTGGCGACCTGCTGCATTTTTTGGTTATGAGGTTATTTGAAAGATCCTCTTCGCGCAGGTCTTTTCCCCAGAAAGAAGGTGCTCATTCATGTACTGCGAGAATGCGAGGGCTCACCGAGGGGTCACCGAGGGGTCACCGGGGGGTCAATCGCTGGAATTTCTGCGTCATTTAGGCAGCCTTGTGTATTCAACTAAGGAATTAGCCCCTCTGTTTGGGTTGATCAGAGTCGAAAAATATGGTAGGTGCCCCTACAAATGTACTACGGGGGGTCACGAGAGGTCGACTACCGAAATGGCTTAATGACTAGTGCCATGAATTCCGTGGCGTAAAGGCTGACCCTCCGCTGTGCAGGCTCATCTTTCTTTTTTTTATCGGTAATACCACCCGCATCAGCAGGCCATTGAAACCTTACGGATATAGGAATTGCATAGACTTACTACTATCGTGGGCATAAATCCTGATGCTCTTCTCCATATACGCAACGAATTGCATACACCATAGGGTAGGGAGTATATACACAAAGTTTCCAAAGGATGGGCTACGGCAGTCAGGCTGCATTGCTACCATCAATCCGTACTTGCCAAAGGAACGCGGGGGTATAGAGATAATCCAAATAGCCACCGTTTCTTTTTCAGTTCTTCTAGCTCCTTCAACTGCTCAGGAGTCCTAGACGCACAGAAATCCTCAGCCTTTTGAAAATCATGGTCTACCCATCGAAATAGCCCGCCAGCTGCATATTGGGTAAATGAGTAGCGCGTCTCATCCGGTAAAATCGAAGTGTTTGAGTGTGTGATGATTGCAGAGGGAATAAGAATGGTTGAACCAGGTGGAAACTCAATTACCAGGCCTAATTCCCACAAAATAAGATGACCCCCTTTGGTGGGGTCAAACCTCCCAAGGGCGGTGACTGCACATAGCCCAAACGCAAGGTTGGCAAAATCTTTGTGTGGAAGGCATATGGTGCGGGGGCCCAGGTTGTATGTGGTAGATGCAAAAACGCTGGACTTGAAGGTTTTATCAAGGGAGGGGTCGTTGGTGTAAAGCGCACCAAGTTTTTCAGAATAGTATGCATGGAGTGAGGGGGCCCATGTTGCCATTATGGCTAAACATGCATACAGTTAGTTGTGCTGCTGTGCTAGGTGTGGATGGACTTACACGTAGCAAAGCCAGCAAAGCGGTTGAAGGCCGCCTCGTTATTCAGCCAGTCAAGAACTTCTTGGTGCTTTTTGCTATTTGAAAGATTTCTAGGGTGGGTTTGCCCCCCCCCATGGCTGACGCCACACCTCATGGTCTTGAACTCGCCACGTCGTGGGGTATCCTTCTCCTTCCTTTGCCCACATTTCTTTCTAGCCTCCTCAAGGCAATCTGCTGCATGGGTGTGCAATGCCACCCATTTGGGGTCACTGGGGTGCCCAGCAAGTATTGCGACTATCCGCCCCTCACGGTCGACCAGGAGAGTCGTCGTTCTGAGGGTGGTGGTTCTTAGAGGTCCGGGCGCCAAAAATTATTGCAATTACGTACTTTCCATCCCATTTTTTCAACCTAAACTTCCATGGAGAGCCCTCCCCAACAAGCTCATCAACTGTGTAGGTCCTTTTGATGCGAACCCGATCGTCCAGCGCGGTATAGGCTGTTGACGTAACCTTCATCTGCCTCAAGTTTAAATCCATGAATAGGAGGTCGGCAGATTCAGCATATTTTTTTCGCGCCTTTTCACGTGGAGCAGGCCCAAACGCCGCAGCTTGCTCTCGTTCACGTTTCTGCTGCCTATTGGCACGCGCCTTCTCTCTTTTCCGACCCTTTCGGCTCAAGTTTGGGGTAGTTGGAGCGGCTGGGTTTGTTGAAGAGCTGAGGTGGGCGGCGCCAAGTTCCTTCCGGCCTTCATCATAGGAACAGGGCCGTTTTCTCTTCATGGAGACTGCTGTTGTGGTGAGTCGGCCATCAAGGGATTCGAAGGCCGCTCGGGGGACAGGAGGGTGTGTGGCCGGCATATTCAGAAATGGGGGAGCCGTCGTCGGTGCAGAGAGGCGGAATAGGTCCTTCACAGCCACCAAAGTGCCGGCCTCCCCAGGTTTGGTGGGAATTTGCATCGGCTGTAAAATTGGAGAAGGTGGCGGAGTCGAGTTAGGTGTCGGGGGCGGGGATGGGCTGAATAGATCGTCCCCATATGCCTCCTCTGGGCTGCAGGCTGCTTTGACTGCAGTTGCGAAGTCATACCCAGGAATGGCAACGATATTACAGTCATCCCAGTTGGGCCCCGTGGCCATATTTTTTGGTCCTGTAGCGGGGTGCTCAGTAAAGCGCAGCAGGTCATTTAATGCGTAGTAGGTGGCGGGGCATGTTTCAAAACAGGAACGGCAGGTTAGCACAGTGGATTCCCCATGCCTGGGTTTATCCAAGGCAAACCGCTGGAATGCAGTATGGCAGAGGAAAATGGGGGGCTAGCTGCCATGCACCAGATGACGCACCTTCAAGTGGGGTTTCGACGTGGTTTGTCTGTGCGGTGCCCATATTGTTCGGTCCTGTAGAGGGGTGATAAGTAAAGCACGGTCTTCTAGGTACCGTGTAATGGAAGGCGGGGCTGGGGGCACGTTTCAAGCCGGGGGTGGCAGCCTAGCACAGTGAATTCCCCATGCCTGGGTGTATCCAAGGCTAACCCCTCCCCCGCTACAGTTGAGCAGTGTGGAGGAGGAAAATGGGGGCATTAATTATCCAGCACCAACGACGCACCTTCAAGCTGAGTCCCTGGGGTGCTGCTAGACTGGTGGCTGGATCAGTCAAAGACGGTAAAGTTTTCAACAAACCAGTCCGGCCATAATGCGGTTCGCTGGCACGTTTACGGAAACTTGTCACGTGTTTTCGGTGCCTAAGCGTACTGGTGATGTTAGGCAGAGTCGAGCCCAAATCACTCAGCTTCGTGTCTCCCTCTCTCGTGTATTCTCTCCTTTCCAATGGACAGCGTTCGTGTTCTGCCTCTCACCGAAAAACTGGATTCCTTACCGCTTGAAAAGAAGCTCGAACCTATCCGCAACTGCTCGGCAGAAGATATCTCGTGTTTGGTAGCAGCTGTGATTCTCCCCGACCGTCTGCCTCTTCGATACCTTGAAAATCTTTCGACTGGAGATAGGACTGTCTGCTATAGGGCTGCAATGATTTGCTGGACTGTTACTGGGTCTATGGTTCCTCGAGAAATGCAATTCCGGGCCATGCTTTCCGACTTTCAAAAGAGAGACTGCTTGATTGCGCGGGGACAGGCAGTGGAAAGACCTTACCCATTGCACTCTGTATTCTTCTCGACGATCCCGCTACCAACCCAATTACTATCACGATTGGATGCCTGCCGTGAAGGGTATGACAATGGCGAACAATATCAAAGTTAAATAAATGCTCAGTATTTTTTTACTGTTGCTGTAGAATCAAACTCGCTTTTAGCTCCATTTCGAGATAGGAAGGGCGCTATTACCGTCAAGAGGACGTCGTCACGCTGACCCCTGAAATTTAATCTATCCGACGCCTGTGTTCTTCAAATTGTTCTGCAGGTTCTTTACGTCCTCGGTATTGTCTGACAAAATCCAGACATCTGGGCAACCTTCGTATCTGGGGAAATGCTTGTAGTTATCTTTTAAGCATCTGAAATTCATCGGCTTCGTTGTAGCGTCATTGGAAGACAGTCGCAGGAAAGGCTACGCAATCCTCCATTCTGACTTTTCATATCTATCCACGACCGACTTCTTTTCTGTAGCTCGACCACCTAAACCCCTTGCGGGCCATCAATTTTCAAAGGCTATACCCAATATTGGGTGCAACACGGCGAGTTTATATGGCGGCCTGTCAAGTTCAGTAAACTTTGCGAATCGAACACGGTCTAGAATGGCTTGATTTGTGATCACAATCTCCTAAATTACAGAGTGGCCCACTAGGCAGGGTGGCCCACTTCCTGACCCAGAACAGTACATGAAATTATGATCTAAATGTAGAGTATATGTTTCTCATCGTTTTTAGCCTGCAAAGCTAGCAACCCAAATATGTAATGCAAGTGCTATCGCAAAAACCTTCAAAAATTGCGCATTTGCTCATCAAGTCACGTTACTTAGCAGAATTCATTACATAATATTTTTCTACTTCACACCGGGTATGAACCTTGTCTTTCTTGAACCAAACGCGACAACCTCCGCGCGACCTCGAGAAGCAGTCGGGTGCCAAACAGGCTGAAGCGACACGAGAGCCTGACCTTTGCAATGTCCTCCAGTACCCCAGACCTGGTCCCATCGAACGAGGAACAATTTTACAACCGTAATGACTTGCACATATACATAAACGACAAGCTGTTCTTTGGTGAGAGCATCCATCCCTCATCGCTATGATTGTTTAGCACAGCTTACCCGGCCACTCACAGGCTTTCGAACCGGTCCTAACATCACTTGGGGAAATCTATTCTCCTGTATGGCAACCTTTGTCGGTCTCACACCCAATTACAAAGGCCTCTTTCGACCCAGACAGCCTTCCTCTGGCGAGTTGATTCCCATGGATTCACAGTCCAGGCAAATTTTTGGAAACTGTAAAGCCTATGATTTCCTAGGTGCGTGCATCCCACATCAACATATAGCCATTTTGTTTTCCCGCTAATCCTGTTATCTAGTCTCATTCCTGGAACAGCCTCCTCGACATCCCCAACAGGGAAACATTCTGTACCGCCCAATCACTCCACGACCGCGAGTCCCAAGCAAAGCAGGCACTCCCTCCAGGACGCCAACTCGCACATCGACGGGCTCCCCATTCTCTATAACGCCCTCCAACAGCCGCACAGGCAACCCTAGTCCGGTCGGTACCCAGCAGGTTCGCATTATTTCTTCTCCCGTTTGGACCCTGACCAAAGCACACACCATTCGATAGATACGTGGTACCCGTGCAGACCGTCGCTTCTCTGGGATTTCATCACCTGTGCAGAACAAGGGCCGGGTGAGGTGCACCCAAAAACATTCCAGCTGATCATTTATACCTCCCCTTCAGGCATCTAAGGCCCCCCAGAGGTGCTGGGAGATGTACAAACAATGCTGCATCACCGGTACAGGTCCGCTGCTCAACAACACCAACACAAAGCCACCAGACATCAACTCCTGTCATATATTCCCCCATGCATACCGGGAGAGTGTTAGTACATTCTCCAAATGCTTGTCCCCTGAACTGATCCCCGGCTAGTGGTTGACTGATAGGTGGTCACCAATGTGTAGCGACCGTGGCCCAGACAATAACTGCACCCATGACTACACGGGCTATCACCAGATTTGTTCCCTTAACAACATGATCCCGTTGCGTACCGATATCCATGGCCTCTGGGACGAATATGAAATCGGGGTGGATGTCAATGTAAATACTCCTATCCACTGACCTAAAATGCTGCTCATCCGAATTTCATAGGATGACTGTCGTGTGATCAGTTTTTCCGTAGGCCGCAAACATCTCGCAGAGTACCATCTCCAGGACGGCGGACTGGACAAGAAGTACCGACCGCATCCTGAACTACTCACCGACCATCTTGCGCAAGGGGTTTGGCGACATTGTCTCTTTCCAGGGTGGAGATTTGACAATCAGCAACCTTGGGGACCTCTTGATTTCGTCACTGAAGCTATAGAAAGGACCTCCCCTGAAGATGACGAACTTCAGGATCATGATCCAGCGGACCCAGCCTCTTTAACCGATCGAGTGCACCAGCTGAACCTTGAAACCCAAGGACCTAGCGGGACGACGAGTGCATATGCGCAGATCGAACAATTCAGTATGAAG
>WNGG01001701.1_pt1 | contig 38153 bp, 37 predicted proteins | sample 5400661 | NCBI WGS metagenome assembly WNGG01 (sample SAMN13153372, study PRJNA577476) | soil metagenome | isolation source: 100 cm soil or saprolite under Garry oak tree replicate 1 | place: USA:California | collected 2016-06-15
ATGTCGATATGATCTATCTCGCCGGGCCAGGACACGGTGGACCCGCCATTCTCGCGAACGTGTACCTCGAAGGGACATACACGGAAGTCTATCCAGAGATCACGCAGGACAGCGAGGGGATGCATCGCCTGTTTCGCCAGTTCTCGACCCCGGGAGGTGTCCCCAGCCATGTCAGTGTTCCCACTCCAGGCTCCATTCACGAAGGAGGCGAGTTGGGGTATGTCCTCTCCCATGCCTTCGGTGCTGCCTTCGACAATCCTGATTTGATTGTTGTAGCTGTCGTCGGGGATGGTGAAGCAGAAACTGCTCCACTTGAGGGCGCCTGGAAAAGCATCCATTTTTTGAACCCCGTCCGTGATGGGGTTGTCCTGCCCATTTTGCATTTGAATGGCTACAAGATTTCTGGTCCAACCGTTTTGGGGCGTGAGAAGGATGAGACCATTGCGCGGCTCATCTCAGGTCATGGCTATGATGTCCACTTTGTGGAAGGCGATGATCCGATGCAGATGCACCAGGCTTTCGCCAGGACCTTAGACATCTGCTATGAGAAAATACGCAGCTATCAAGCAGATGCCCGTGCGCATGGCTCCACGCACCAACCACGCTGGCCTGCCATCATCCTGCGTACGCCCAAGGGGTGGACAGGACCAAAGGAGATCGATGGTGTTCCTATCGAGGGCACATTTCGCGCACACCAGGTCCCGATTGCGGAAGTGAGGTCGAACCCGGAGCATTTGCAACTCCTGGAACAATGGATGCGCAGTTATCAACCGCAAGACGTGTTCGACGAAGATGGTCGCTTACTACCAGAACTTGCTGCGCTTGCACCCACAGGTGACCATCGTATGGGAGCCAATCCGCACGCGAATGGAGGGAAACTGCTGGTCGACCTGGATATTCCCACGTTTACAGATTATGCGATTGAAGTCACCAGGCCTGCAACCGAGCGCCACGAATCTACTCGTCAACTCGGCAAGCTGATGCGAGATATGTTTACGAAAAATGCCGGGCAGCGGAATTTCCGTTTCTTCTGCCCTGACGAGACCAATTCGAATCGTCTTGGGAATCTCTTTGAGGTAGAAAATCGTACCTGGGAGGAAGAAATTCTACCAATTGACGATCATCTCGCTCCCGATGGGCGTGTGATGGAGGTGCTCTCCGAACATCTCTGTCATGGTTGGTTAGAAGGGTATCTGCTGACTGGGCGGCATGGCTTGTTCGCCACCTACGAGTCATTTGCGATGGTCTCCGCCTCCATGACGGTCCAGCATGCGAAGTGGTTGGAAGAAGGGATCAAGCTTGCTTGGCGCGAGCCCATTTCATCGCTCAACATTCTCTTGACGTCCACCTGCTGGCGCAACGATCACAACGGCTTTAGCCATCAAGGACCTGGCCTGATCGACGCCGTCCTCTCGAAAAAAGGCACGGTTGCTCGCATCTATTTGCCACCAGATGCCAATTGTCTGCTCTCGGTCGCTGATCACTGCTTCCGCAGTCGTGACTACGTGAACTTGATCGTCATCGATAAGCAGCCACAACTCCAATGGCTCAATATGCAGGATGCCATTGCTCATTGCACGCGTGGTCTGTCTATCTGGCATTGGGCAAGTAATGACGAGAAAGTTGAGCCAGATGTCGTCCTTGGCTGTGCAGGTGACATCCCGACCCTGGAAACGGTTGCGGCAGCCTGGTGGCTGCGCCATCATATCCCAGAACTGAAGGTGCGCGTGGTCAACGTTGTGGACCTGATGACGCTGTATCAGCCATTATTGCACCCCCATGGCATGGATGAGGCGGAGTTCATCGAGCACTTTACGGAAGATAAACCGGTGATTTTTGCTTTCCATGGCTATCCACGAGCTATGCACGAGATCGTGCACGGGCGTCCAAATGCACCTCGTTTCCACGTGCGCGGTTTTAATGAGGAGGGAACGACGACGACGCCATTTGATATGGTGGTGCTGAACGGCATGAGTCGCTATCATCTCTGCATCGAGGCCATGCGACGTGCGACGCGCGTACGGGAACTGACCCCAGGATTAATCGCAGAGTGCAACGATCTGCTTGCTAAACATAGGACGTATGTGCGCGGGAACCTCGAAGACATGCCAGAAGTTCGCGACTGGGTGTGGACAGATTGAGAGGCGAATGAAGGCTGCTGGTGCCAGGGGGGTGAGCCTCACCTTAGATGCGTCGATGGTGAAAAGGCTTACTCCCTGTTGTTGTGGAAGCCTATATCCACGATGGAATGGAATCTGAGGCGCAGGCGTTGTAATAAATGTATGTAGAGCCATCTGTAGGAGCAGCTATTTGGATTGTTCGATGCTCCATAGGATGATGTTCAGATGGAATTCGGGCTCCCCAAAAGGTTGGCTGCAAACTGACTTGACGATCTCCTCAGACCTATACAGATATTGTCTAATCATTACGGCAACAAAAGCTTACGAGCTTTGAAAGAAGAACTGGACAAAAGAGCGATGTAACGAGATGTTGAAAATTTGCTTGATCGCTGCATACGTGAGAAGCGTAAAGTGAGGAGAACTATGTCAAAAAAATCAAGATCATCGAAACAGAAAAAAAGCGTAACCACCAGTTCGTCGCAAGTCGACAAATATCTCGATCTCATCGGACGCCAAATCTTTCAAGGCAACTATTCTGAGGCCGTTACTAACTGCGAACGCCTGTTGAACTACCTTCCAAAGCATGCGCCGCAGCGTGTTGATATGCTCACTCTATTAGGAACAGCACAGGGCATGCTACAGAACTTTCAGCAAAGCTACAAGGCTTATACAGAGGCACTTTCATTAGATCCTAACAATGCCGAGTTGTGGTTCAATCGAGGCATGGCTAGTCGATTCACCTCGCGCTTTGGGAGATCGCTTCGTGATTATGAACGCGCGAAAGAACTGAATATTAGACCTGAACTGGCAAAGAAGCTTGAGGAGGAGTTGAAGTTCGCCGGTGAGTTGGCTGGGAAAACACTGAAATTGCGCGGTCCAGACTTCACCCTGGACCAGTTGATTGAGCAGGAAGACTTCTTCCAGGACGGCTTACAATTGATGGAGGCTGGTGAGTGGGAGGAGGCCGAGCAAGCTTTCCGGGCATCCATTGCGATGGGCGACTGCTTACCACAACCCTGGGGCAACCTGGGGATATGCTTGATGATGCAGGAGCGCTACGACGAGGCAGAGGCGGCATTGAAACGCGCACTGGTTATTGACCCGCGATACACGCTTGCTAAAAACAATCTGGCAGCGCTTCCTGAAATCCGCCGGACGGGGCCTCCGGCAATGGTTGATATAAGAGATCCATTCAAGGGCAGCAAGCTCAAGCAGAAAATTACTTTTATCAAGGAGTAGCAACATAACAATGGCAAAGCGGAAAAAGAAGACCATGACGCAGCTGGGCAAACAACCCCCGCGTTACCGCTTCTTTCTCAATCCCTATCAGGATGTGCGGTTTACGAGGTGCCCGCAGTGTGACACCAGGACGCTGCTGCGGAAGCTGCCACTGGTTATCCATGTGGACCCGATGCAAATACTCTCGCTGAACAAGACGTGCCACTACTGCCCGCGCTGTGATCTGCTCATTGCTCATCAAGACGATGTGGAACATTTTCTTGCATCCTTTTTCACCGAGCAAATGCCAGACGTCGTTGGCAACGAATACCTGGTGATTGGGACACTAGACAGACCAGCCTGGAAGCGTGGGACACAGCAACAGTTAACCATGCAAGAGATGGTTGAGGCGCTGCACGATTTCAAAGAAGTAGTCACATTCAAGCTGACGGGAGGTTGGAGTAGATAGGGAGCCGGTGTGATACACTGGAGCCAGAAGTTTCCTGGAGGATTACGCGGTGTGGTTTGCCAATCGCTAAGAGGAGCAGCGCTATCAAAAGTATGTCAAAAAATCAAAGCAATTCAAACTAAAGAAAAAGTTAACCCACAGTCCGTCGCAAGCCGACAGACTGTTCGACCTGATCGGCCATCAGATCTTTCAAGGAAATTATGCTGAGGCGGTTATCAACTGTGAGCGCCTGTTGAACTACCTCCCTCGACATGCGCCAATGCGTGCAGATGTGCTGGCTCAAATGGGGGTAGCGCATGCTATGCTACAGAACCATGCAGAAAGCTACGAAGCTTTTACTAATGCACTGGAGATAACACCGAATGATGCTGAATTATGGTTCAATCGGGGTATGGCAAGCCGCTTTACTTCGCGCTTTGGTCGATCTTTACGTGATTTTGAGCGTGCTGCTGAGCTGAATGCTACTAACAGTGATTTGGCGAAAAAGCTTGAAGAGATGTTAAAGGTCAGTCGCGAGCTAGCTAAAGACTCTATGAAACTGCGCGGTCCAGACTTCACTCTAGATCAGCTTATTGAGCAGGAAGACCTCTTTCAGCGTGGCATGAAACTAATGGAAACTGGTAAATGGGAAGAGGCAGAACGCGCTTTCCAGGCAGCTATTGCTATGGGCGACTGCTTACCACAACCCTGGGGCAATCTGGGGATAAGTTTGATTATGCAGGCGCGCTACGACGAAGCCGAAGCTGCGTTGAAACGAGCACTCGTCATTGATCCAGATTATACCATTGCTAAAAACAACCTGGCAATGCTCCCAGAAACCCGGCGGACAGGCCCTCCAAAGACAATTAAGATTACAGATCCATTCAGGGGCAGCAAGACCAAACAATCAATTACTTTTTACCTGGAAGAATGAGGAAGATCAGCATGGTGCCCACCTCTGAACGTGCTCGCCTGATCGCTGAAGTGCTGGCATTTGTGCGTGCGGCTCACCGACTGCCTGGCATTACTCGTATTGCTCTGATCGGCTCGTTAACTACAGATAAGGCCGACCCCAAGGATGCTGACCTCCTGGTAACAGTGACTGACGATACCGACCTGGCACCTCTCGCCCACTTGAGTCGCAGGCTGCAAGGCCATGCTCAGAATATGAACCGTGGGGGTGAGGTCTTTCTGGTTAATCCGAGTAATAATTATCTTGGACGCATTTGCTCGTGGAAAATGTGCGCCCCCGGCATTCGTATGAGGTGTGATGCTTTACACTGTGGTCAGCGAGAATATTTGCATGACGATCTGAAAGCGATCACATTGGCCCAGAATGTGACTGCCGCACCACCACTAGAGTTGTGGCCCCAGATAATTGCACGGGTACCGATACCCCGGGATGTAGAACAAGGTTTGCTTATCCCCATGAGAAGTGAACGGCTATGACAGAGCACGGTGAGTAGAAGAAAACAGAGCGTAGCTGGGAAAACATCCCCCGTTCCCGCCGATGTGCTACACTAAAACAAAGTCCGGTGTGTATGAAGGAGCAGCGACGCTGACAAACGAAGGAAGATATATGGAGCAAGGAGACAGGACCAAAGGAAACATAAACATTTTCAACGATATCCACCGCCTGGACCCGAATGGGGGCGTGCTGGTGTATACAACGTGTTGGCGGCCACGACCAGGTGACCCCGATCCTGAGCAGCCAGGAGAGAAGGCCACCATCTTGATCTATCACCCAACAGACCCGGAGGATCTCTATCCTTGTGGCAGTGGCAAACAATTTGGTGCCTGTTGCCAACCGTTACCCTATTGGCGGCCAGTCTGCCCGAATCCGGGCTTGCAGGGATATAGCCTGATGCATCCGCAATCAGCCCAATTCACGAATATCCCCGCCGATGCGGTATATGCATTCTTGCAAGACGATGAGCGGCTCTATTGTGTTGAGGATACCTCGCACCGCGCATTTTGGACTTATTGGGGAGACCCTGCGTTGGATACCCCCTATGGAACTGTATGCTTCGGGGATTTTGAATTGCAAGAGGGTCGCACCTTGTTGATCACCGCACTCAGCGATACCCGCATGCAGATGCTGCTGGAACTCGTGCGTCCGCTCAAGTTGGGTGCCCCGCAGATGCAGCTAGACCCCTTCCCACGTCTGGAGAAGCCAGTACAGAAAGCATCCCGAGGGAAACGCCGACGGAAACCTTGAGAAAGAACAGCCATCTGCTCTTGAGTAAATACAAACGTCTCTCGCGTGCTTGAGAGATGGTGAGAGAAGAAAGCCCTATCGGATGAGCGCCAGTGCTGAGTTGACCGCTTGCAAGGAAAACAGCTCTGGATCAAAGTGCTGTCCTGCCCATGCACGCAGTTCCTTGTGCTCCGGATGACGGCGGTCCCGCAACGCTTCAAGGAGCTGCCCCACCCCATGACGACCTGGAGCATCCGATGCAGGCCAAAGAGCGTCACCTGACCAGAAACCACAATGCGTCGCCAGATTGGTGGTTCAATGTAGGCAAGACGAATATGCAATTGATAGACAACCTCGGTTGAGGGGGTAGCCATTTACAACTCGTATCCCTGGTTCACCCAATAGTGCCAATCCTCAATGGCTTGTTGGGTCTCCTCATCTACTTGAACGCCCTCCAATTGCATCAAGGGAACGGCAAGCTGACGAGATTTCCACCGGATCAGCACGAACATATCATGCTCGCATTCCTCTTCGGGAGGCATTCCCACGACCTTGACTTCCTCTCCCGGTTCCAACGGGGAGATCGTGCGGCGAACCACACACCGGGCAGAGAACGGGACATGTAAGTTTTCTTCGAGATAGTAGTACCAGCTTATCGCCTGCTCTTCAGGGCCATAGGCATCCACAATGATCTCCATATGGATGCGCTCTTCACGTTCTTCATCTTTAGCTTGGCGAGTCATATACATCCTCCTGTAACAGGTGAAAATCGGTAAACATCTCGGTCTACTTCCATTCTCCTAGAACGCGAGACATGTTACCATGTGTTTCTTGCATTCTACATCCTGAAATCACTCCAGGGCAAACGATCTGAAAAGAGCGGGAGACAATGCAGCTTCCCTCCGCGGATAGCTCACAGCGATTTCCGCTTATTGGGGGAAAGACACACCGTTAGAGCGAACTGATCACCTCTATCAACTGCTCTCGCTCGCGTGCCTCGTCCGCAACCGGAACCAGCATCAGCAGCAGCTCATCCAGGCCGCTCGCAATCAGCTCTCGCAGGCGCTTTTCCACCTGAGCTTCGTTTCCTGCTACCACCAGCGCTTTAACGAGTGCATCGACACCGGTTCCATCCGCGGCAATAGGAAAGCCTGCCGCTGCAAACATATGAGCATAAAATGGCGCTTTCGTATAGAACGAGATGCGCGGCATCGCTGCCGCCTGTGCTGCCGCTTCATCGGTACTCATTGCCACCGGGATATGCGCTACGAGCGGGGGAACGGGGCGATTTTGAGCCTGGGCACCTGCCCGTAGCGCAGGCAGGGCTGTATCGAGCAGATAGGGAACCGGGCATACCCACGAAATCGCGCCGTCGGCAATTTCACCGGCCAGGCGAAATGCCTTCTCGCCCAGTGCCGAGATGAGCAGGGGAATCTGTGCCGGGCGTGGGATAGAGGCAGCCACCTTGAAAAATGTTCCTTGATGATCCACGTGTCCCTCCCATAACACTTGACGCATCACCTCGACATATTCACGCAGATACGCCAGGGGGGACGGCATCGAGAGGCCATAGATGTTTTCCATCACGTGGCGGTGACTGGTGCCAACACCCAGTCGCAAGCGTCCCGGTGCAAGCGCGTTGACGGTAGCTGCTTGCAGCGCCATCACGAGGGGATGACGTGGATAGATCGGCACGATTGATGTGCCTAACCGGATGCGCGTTGTTTGTGCTGCCACGGCGGCAAAGAGGGTCAGAGTATCCAGCATGCCCAGCGATTGCGTCATCCAGACTTGTTGAACACCGGCATGCTCGGCCTCGCGTATCCTGGTGATCGCGGTGGCGACATCGGTTGCCTGGATGACCAGACCGACCCGGTCGCGGATCGGCAGTTGAGAAACATCCGAGGATGGAGCGAACATTTTCCTCCTGGGACATAACGCTTTCCGCCCTTCTTTCGTTTGCGAGAATCCACCTTGCACAAGTGAGGGGTTTGGTTCCCGTAAGTAGTACCCTTCGTCAAATAGAATTGTATCACTCCAGGACATAGAACAGAACTTGCTCATCCCAATGGGGTGAGCCTCAGATGGTTGCACCCCGCCTGGCACCTACAAGGGGTGCCACTACTATGGACGGGCTTGCTACGTCGTGGCATAGTAGTGGCACCCCTTGTGGGTGCCAGGTTCTTCACGCAAGCGCGGTGAGGACAAGAAAACTACCCCAACCTCACAATTCCCTGAGACCCATCAACAGTAATCTCCTGGCCCGTCGTGATCCGCTCGACCGCACCGGGAACGCCTACCACTGCCGGAATACCATACTCACGAGCGACGACCGCCCCATGTGACATCGGGCCGCCCATTTCCATTACCAGGCCGCTCGCTGTCAGGAAGAGCGGCGTCCAGCCTGGATCGGTTGAAGGGGCAACCAGGATTTCGCCTGGTTCCAGCCGGGCACCCACCGGGTCCAGAATCACCCGTGCAGTCGCAGTTACTATGCCCGCCGAAGCCGGTGTTCCCTTGAGTACTCCATCCGAGGTGGCTCCTGTACCGGTTTGAGCTTCAGCTTCCGGCTCAGTGCCATCAGAGAGCAAGATGTGTGGGATATGCCGTCTCCCTAACTCGCGATCATAACTCGTTCGCCGCTCGCGCACTGTTACACACATGTCTTTACCTGCCAGGGCCTCATGCGCCTCTGCAAGCGTAATAAAGAAAATGTCTTCGGCAGATTCCAGGCGTCCTGTACGCATCAATTCTTCACCTATTGACAACAAGATACGTCGCGCTTCCGCCATGAGCAGGACGATGGTATATTTCGGGCTCTCCCGCAGACCAGACAGATCACGTATCCGCCTCAGACAGAAGTGTACCAGCTTTCCCCGCAGCCAGCCGCGTTTTCGTGCCCGTCGCGTCAGCTCCGCCACCATAGCTTCCGCTTCCCGGACACCACGCTGGAACTGGACATCCGGCGCGGCCTCTGGATCGTTGAGTTGCAGGTAGTTGGCGAGCACACCGAGCAGATATGTCGGGTCCTCCGACCAGCGTGGCAAGCCCAGATCGATTTCGGCCACTGCCCGATGCCCATAGGTGCGCAGAAAGTCTGCCAGTTCTTGCTGCAATGCGGGTGGCAGGGTTCCTTCGCGGTACATCTGAGCTATCTGCTCTGATCGCCTCTCGCGGAACAGTGTGACGACTTCCGTCTCTTCTCGCACACGCTGGGCCAGCTGCCAGAGTTCCAGGTCCATCTCAGTAGTTGGATTATAAGGGAGGCTGCGGCGTACCGTCTGCAGTTCATCATCGCTTGCCAGGCCGTTCAGCAATCTGCCTGCCAGCGCTGGTAAGCCAAACACCAGCCAGATCACCGGCAGAACGCCAGGGAGCAATGCAGGGAATTGCTCTAGCACGCGGTGCTCAAGTATTACCAGGCGTTCCTCAGCGCTTGCCTCGCGTGACACTTCGCTCAACGACGCAAGCAATTGCTTCTGCATACGCGAAAAACGCATCCGCGCCGTCTTTGGATTGATGAGTGCCTGGACGAAATAGAGCAAAGGCTTTGCACGGGTACGCACCATCAGGCCGAGCACTTTGCGGAAGACGGCCCGGCGCGGCGTGTGAATGGGCGCGAAGCGAGGATCAGCAGCAAGCCGCTCCAGCACAACGCCGGAGCGTGCCTCCATATGTGCCATCACTTGGATCAGTAGGGGACGCCAGAACGTGCTGCGCAGCATGGGTGTGAGATCGAGGAAGAGCCGATATGCCGCCTCTTTGGCAAAAGCGGGACCAGCCAGGGGGTTAGAAGGAGGGAAGCCTAGCAGTGTTGCACCGGAACTCATCAGCAAGCGAATGAAGGCCAGGCCCATAGGCGTGAGTGGACCGTAGACTCCCTGTGCGACATTAGCCGAGAAATATACACGAACGGCATCTTCTGGCGCGGGCGCGTCGGCGGGCAGCGGAAAGAGCGTCGTGATCGGTCGTGACTGGGTCAGCCAGATCTTGCCGGAGTCATCAATCGCCCATTCGATATCCTGTGGTGCCCCGAAGTGAGCTTCAACCTCCATCCCCAGCTTCGCCAGGGCAACGATCTGTTCATCGGTGAGACTGGATACCTTGCTTTGCTCTTCTAACTCGATATGCTCTGTCCCACCACCAGCAAGCGCTCGAATGAGCAGCTGTTTCTCGCCCAGGTGGCGCTCGATGACCTCGCCACTGGCTGCATTGACCACAAAGTGATCGGGATTGACTGCCCCGGAAACGACCGCTTCTCCCAGGCCGGGATTCGCGTCGATGACGGCCTGGTGACGACGACCGGTGAGGGGATTGGCCGTAAAGAGGACGCCTGCGGCGGTGGCGTTCACCATCTGCTGTACCACCACCGCCAGGCGCACAGTACGGGCATCGACCTTGTTGCTTGCTCGATAACTGACCGCCCGGTCAGTCCACAAAGAAGCCCAGCAGCGCCGCACTGCGTCAAGTACGGCCTCGATCCCTATGACATTGAGGTAGGTTTCCTGCTGACCGGCGAAGCTCGCGAAAGGGAGATCTTCGGCAGTAGCGGAAGAGCGCACAGCCACAGGCAGAGGTTCTTTATATGCTTCCCGAATGGCTTCTACGATGGCTGTAGGAACAGTGACTGCTAGCAGGGCAGCCCGTGCTGCGGCGGCATATTTCTCTATACGAGCAGTATCGTCAGCGTTTGTCGCAGCAAGTTCGTGGAGTATTGGTTCAAGGTTTGCTTGCTGGCTCGCAAGTTCATACGCTGCCGTGGTTACGCAGAAGCCATCCGGCACGGGTAGCCTTGCCTGTATGAGTTCGCCCAGATTAGCTGCCTTGCCTCCAACAAGAGGCAATAGGCTGACATTGATAGCGGCTAAAGGTAGAACGAGCGGACTATTATTCGCCTGCAATGTCTGATATGGGTTCTGTATGTTCAAGAGCATGCCTCCTTGCGGCGTCGGTGAGGAACTGCATAGCTTGCGCAACGACCGCTCTCTCTTCAGGCGAGAGATATGCCATGACTGCTATCTGCACCTCCACCCGCTTCTGCTCGAGGGTGTGTACGAAAGATCGACCGCTCTCGCTCAGTGATACTCGTTTCACTCTTCGATCGCGTTCGTCCTCACGACGGCAGACCAATCCGCGCACAACCAATTGATCGAGCATACGACTGGTCGCTGATACAGAGCGCCCAAGGAATTCGGCCACACGCTTGATCGTCAGCTCTCCTTCGCCCACGAGCAAAAACAGTGTGACAAACTGGATCGACGACATTTCAAAGTCGCTAGAGCCTCGGATAGCGCTGACCACCATCTCGCGCCACATTGTTCGCCGGAACTCAGTGAGGTTTTGGGCAAGCATTTCATGGTTATAGTCGTAACTGATAACGTGTCCCTCCCCAACATTTGCATTGTCATAATAGTTGCATTACTGCAATGATAGCATAAATGCAAAGAAATATCAATCCTTACGGATGGGAGCTACTCCAATTCTCCTTGTTTCTGGGACTCCAACGCTTTGACAGTGCCCGCTGGGCAAAGGTATCATGGGCTTACGCATTCTCAGAAGGGAGTATGCCCACTCAAATATTTGTGAAAATCACCAAACTAAGGAGGTACACATGAACCAGGAAGGACGAATCACCACAGAGCGGCAGGGACATGTACTGCTGATTGGACTGGATCGTGTTGCCAAGCGCAACGCATTTGACAGGGCAATGCTCAACGCACTAGGGCTAGCTTACGCTGAGCTAGAACACGTTGACGAATTGCGTTGCGGAGTGCTTTTTGCGCATGGAGATCACTTCACAGGCGGTTTGGAACTGACGCAGTTTGCGTCATCCCTGGGGGCTTTCGAGTATTCCGAGGGTGCCATAGATCCACTTGGATTGCATGGCCCGCGCCTCTCCAAGCCGATGATTGCCGCGGTGCAAGGTATATGCCTTACCATCGGCATTGAACTGATGCTGGCAACCGATATTCGCATTGCGGCTTCCAATGCCCGTTTTGCTCAAATAGAGATCAAGCGCGGTCTCTTCCCCTTCGGAGGTGCGACCATCCGCTTCCCACGAGAGGTTGGCTGGGGCAACGCTATGCGTTACTTGCTGACCGGTGATGAGTTCAATGCAGCCGAGGCACTGCGTATCGGCCTGGTACAGGAGGTGGTCGAACCAGGACAGCAGCTTGCTCGCGCAACAGAACTGGCCCAGGTCGTCTCAGCGCAAGCTCCACTCGGTGTGCGTGCTACGCTCAAATCGGCCCGCTTGGCCATTGCTGAGGGCGAAGAGGCTGCAATACAACAATTTCTGCCTGAGCTGCAGGCGATTATGCAGAGCGAGGACATTAAAGAGGGGGTGCAGTCCTTCATCGAGCGACGCCAGGCCAACTTTAAGGGTCGGTAATGAATTGTATCGAACAAGCATCCGTATTAAACACCCTTCCCTCAGAGAAATCGCATACTACTGGTTAGCAGTGGCCGACGTGTTGTATTATTGTCTACAATGAGAGCATTTCCTAACCGGGAAAAATAGCGTAAACTGACCGAAGACGAGGCTGGCTCGCTTGTCATCACTCTCTCATCCAGTGGAGTACTTCACGATCTCATTTTTGAGATGTCATCTGCATCGGCAAGGAGGAAGAAGTGAATCTGTTTCGGCTTGCCAGCATCTCACCATTTGTGAGAACGTTCCTGCAACGCATTCAAGCCGTTGGCCTTCCCATCGCTATGGCACAAGCGTTCGATGCTTGCAATATCCGTCTGGTCGTCCAGGGAGAAACAACGGGCTGGAATACCCCAGGAAAAGCCGTTCTCCTCCTCGGCAATCACCGCAGTGGTTTCGAGCAAATGCCGCTCATGGCACTGCTCGGGAGCTTTCAGCGCAGCGATATGAGCATCGTTGCCATTCCTGGCATCGGCGCTGCCAAGACATTTGAACTGTTAGACAGCAAACAGGGTTCGCGTTACACCCTGCCCGTGTTACCGAGTCTGCTGGCAAAGGACCGAAAGAGCATCTGGAATCGTTTCTTCTTCTACCGCTTATTGCACTATAAGAGCTTGCCAACACGAGCAGCTTTAAGAGAGAACAATCTGAGCACACTCAGCGAAACTGCGCACTTGCTGGAACAAGGCTATGCGATCGTCGTGTTCCCCACAGGTCGGCGGGATGTTGATATCCGTGGCGAGTGGCAACGCGGCGTTGGCGAAATCGTCAGCCGTCTGTCAGCAGCAGCGCGAGTCAACGTGACGATGGCCCTCTTCTACCTTGAGGAGGATTACTCCAAATCCGCTCTGGCAAAAGCCTTCGTCGTACGAAGTTTGGGACGCATTCCGAAACAGCGCTCTTTCACCCTCCGCCTCGGGCAGACAGCTTCATGCCTTGATCTCGTGGGACAAGAATCTGACCCGCAAGTGATAACAGAAACAGTGCGCAAGCAGTACCTGGACAGTCTCTTTGGTTAGGAAATGCCCTCGACAATGTTATTTAGGAAGTACAGTAACACTCAGTAGTGTTAAACTCATCAAGAAGGAGCAATCTCACTTGAAAAGATCCCCTCAATTAGATCGGTATGCACGCTTTGTTGGGGAAAATTTGCTTTCCCAAATTTATCGAGCCGCTGAGTCCCTGACTGGCTTGCATGTCCTTCACTTCAATACCACGGCTCAAGGTGGGGGAGTGGCGGAACTTCTTCAGGAACTCGTTCCTCTTATGGAGGAACTTGGCATTACCCAGACCTGGAAAGTAATCACGTTAGATGAAGCCTCTAACCTGTTTACTGCGCATCTTGTAGATCTCCTACAAGGCATTGAACATGGGCACATTCCTGAAGAAGATCAGCGCGTGTTCCTTGATAAATTACGTCGTACACCGGTAATGAGTCGAGCAGAAGAAAATCAGGCTGATATCTATTTCATCCATGACTTCCAACTCGCTCCCCTGGCAAAATTATTTCCCTGGATGCGACCGGCTATATGGATGTGCCACGTAGATACAGCGAATCCAGACCCCCATGGCAAGGCATATATCGATCAGTTCCTCGATGCCTATACCCTCTGTGTTTTTAACACACCGCTATCCATCTTCAAAGACTTGCCGCCCGAAAAGACGCATGTGATCACGCCAACGATAGATCCTTTCAGTGAAAAAAATAGATACATCGCCCCAGCAGTGGGGTTGGAGATGTTGGCTCGTTGTGGTATAGACACCACTCGACCTCTCATCACGCAGGTTTCACGCTTTGGCAACTGGAAAAACCCCTGGCAGGTGATCGATGTGTATCGCCTGGTGAAGCAGGAGCTTCCTTCCGTTCAGGTAGCGCTTGTAGGTGCCATGGAAGCCGCCGATGATATCAAAGCCATGGAGATACTCAAAGACATACAGGCTAAGGCAGGCGAAGATCCAGATGTACATCTGCTCTACGATCCCGCTGTGATCAACCACCCGGAAGTGAATGCGTTTCAACGCTATTCTAGCGTCATCCTCCAACGCTCAACCCGTGAAGGCTTTGGCCTGACTGTGACAGAAGCCATGTGGAAATACCAGCCTGTCGTCGGGACCTCTATTACTGGCTTACGCACTCAGATTATCGACGGGCGTAACGGCTATATCGCTGATGACACAGAATCGTGTGCGAAGTATACGCTCAAGCTCATTCAGGACCGAGAACTATGGAGTAAACTCGGCAAGCAAGCGCACGAGCACGTCAAGGACAATTACCTCTTACCCACGATGGTGTTGCAATATCTGGATGCGTTCGCGAAAGCTCATAGAATGTCCCTGCCTGCTGACCATCCACAAGCAGCCTCCTGATCGCGCATCTCCAACTCGGCTCCCTACGCAGTGCCTCTTTCAAGGATAATATTTGGAACCTGTGTCAGGGGCCCTTGTGGGTCCTCTCAAGGGGAGGTTTTTTTGGAGGAGATGGAGCCCCTCACCCACAGAGGCGGCTCCCGGCCTTGGTAGGGGCGTACCCTTGCGGTCGCCCTGGGGCGGAGTGGGGCCCGCTCCCCATGCCCTTTCCTGAAAAAACCTACCCGTGTAAGCCTTGTGGGTCCCGCCACCCTGCCTGCTCTCTCCCTGACCCATTTTGAGAGATCGCATACCGAGGACTCCGACCCGGCCCAGCCCCCACGGCACCCCCAAGGGGTGCCGCTACATCTTGGGTGCCCCACCCTTCCTCCTCCACGAGTACGCAGCTCCCGTAGGAGCCGCCTGAGAGGCGGTGTGGTGGGGCAGGGAAAGGTGTAATGTAGCGAGACCCCTTGTGGGTCTCGTGGGGGGGGCGGGGCAGCCTCTCATGCTGAACAAGCGGACTTCAATGGGTCAGGGAGAGAGCGCGGTGCCAGGTGCCGGACCTGATCGCACCCCTACACCTCACCGAACACCAACCCCTGTCAACGAGCCCTGCACTCCCAGGAAGCGAGCGATATCGGCGACCTCGGCTTCCAGTCCCGGATACACCTGGGGCACAAGCGGCTCAAATGCCTCCGCCACTACGTCCAGGTGATTATTCTTTCGCTTACTCTTCCAGACTCCTACGGCACGACCGTCCACCAGCACCACCGGGTGCAGCATCCCTCCCCCGGCGTTAATGCGTTTTGCATACCGAGGTGGCACCACGAGTTCGCGATCCCGGTAGCCGAGCAGGTAGATATCAAAGGCTGGCAGCAGGTGAACGATTGGGGAAGGCACAGGCGGCATCTCCAACCATGCCTTACACGTCTTAAGCATCCAGGCTGGAGAGCCAGCAACCTCTACCTCCATAAGCTGGTCTGCAATGCGTTGCCATGCTACCCGTAGCTTGCTCAAGGGCATACCTGACCACGTCGCCATATCCTCTGGGATGGCGGGGCCATAGGCGTTGAGGTAGCGGCGTGCAAGTTCTGCGTATGCCGTTTCCTCTAATAGAGCGTGCCCCAGGTCCGCCCAGTCGCTGAGGAGGACGTAGGTCGGCTCTCTCCCACGGTCAGGCCCCAAACAGATGACACCCTCGAGCGCTGCCCGGTACAGAAGGTGCGGTCTGGCCTGGCCTTCAAGCTGGATGCCGTGGATAGCCAGCTGCTCGACAAGTTCAGCCCGCGTCAGCGGCCCCTGATTTGCAAGCACATCGCGAATGACGCGGATACCTCTTGCGCAAGTGTCCTCATCCAGGCCCAATTCGGCACGTCGTCGTCGGCTGGCCGCAATAAACACAGGACCGAAGAGCGGCAGCAGCCAGCCCAGATCCTCTGTCGCCAGCAGGTGCAGCGTACCTCGCTGTCCCCATGTGCGAATGATAGTCCTCTCTTGCACTCGCGCATGCTCGACATCGGCAGCGACCAGGCCAGCACTGCGAACACGCAGCGCAAGCTGTGCAGCCTGTGCATCCTGCGCCTGGATACCACCCAGTTCCTTCACGAGGTGAGCCACACCAGAAACCGTATCCCGGGGCCCCGTCCTGGGTAGGGGTGTACCCTTGCGGTCGCCCTGGGGCGGAGTGGGGGCCCCCTTCCCACGCCCTTTCCACAAAAAACCTACCTGTGAAAGATCCCGAAGCCTGGGAGTGAGTCGCTGAGCACGCAAGCGCAGCAGGCGAACTTGATCATCGGACAGGGAAATCGCCATGTACCTCCACCAATGCTGCTATTGAGGAATTATCTCTTACCCTCATATTATGGCACCAGGCTTTATGGAGGCGCAAAACTCCCCTTGTTTGTAACGGTTCTCTCACCCCTACGAATAGCGTTCGTAATGCACAAGCTCGGACAGGGGCTTACGCGCATTAGCACGTTTGGGCCGTGCACGCAGCGCTTCCTCGTCGGGGTAGCCAAGCGAAATAGTCGTGCGCACCAGCCGCACTTGTGGGATGCCGAGCAGCGCTTTTGCATCCGTCCTGCCCCGCCCTCTGAGCCAGCCAATGCATGAACCAACGCCATACGCCTCGGCAGCCAGCATGATGCGCTCGCTCAACCTTCCCTCGTCATAAGTCTCCTGGTCAACGAGAGCAGGATTTCCAGCCATCACCAGGACGATTCCCAACGCTGCGCCCGCCAGGTGTTTTGCATAGCCTTCGCACTGTGCCAGCGCCTGGAGGGTCTTCTTCTCTTTTATCACAACCAGCTCCCAATATTGGCGGTTGCTGGCGGTGCCCGACCAGCGTGCCACTTCGAGCACTGCGTCGATCACCTCCTGTGGTATAGCATCCGGGCGGAACTGGCGCACAGCACGCAGTCCTCGCAGGAGCTTGATAAATTGCTGCGGGTTTTCTGCCTGTATCACTATAGACTCCTCCTCTTGTCGCCTAACTCCTTCAGCACTTCTTCGTACTCGTTCATGCTCTATCTCCAATCTTTCCTGAAAGGAGTGGTACTTGCCTATCATAACGCTTTCTGGAGCTATGGCATTCCGTAGAGCACCCTCTCTGGGGGAGAGGTAATAGATTTATCGAGCACGTGGTCACCCTCAGTGCGTGTCGAAATACCTTCTCAGGAACCAGAGTGAACACCCGTGCAGCAACAGGGATGCCAGTACAGCCGCGCCGAAAGCGATCACAATACCCTCTCTCTCTATTGTGGTAGCGACGATCAGAAAGAAGACGGCAAATGTGAAGGTGCCGATGACCACTCCACGCAGCAATCGGGAAGCCGCAGCCGCGCCCTGGAAGTGTTGTGTAAAGGCACCTAAGATAGTGGCAAAGATCGGGAACGGCGTGAGTAGCCCGCTTAATTGAGGGCCTAGCAGACCGGAAGCCGCCGTCAGCGCCAGCACAAATGCTGTAGCCGTCACCATGCGCAGAAGCACCTCCCATTGAGGCGGTGGCGTCACAATGGACTGACCATGATAAGTGGGGAAGAGTTTCAACACGATGGCGAGGAAGGCGATCACTCCGGCAAATGCGATGACCAGGGGAACTGAGAGCCGTTCTAAAATAAAGGTCGAAGCAAAGAACACACACCAGCTTACCAGCAGGTTGCCCAACCAGCCGACACGAAATGAAAGCCAGCTATACACCAGGCAAAAACTTGCTACCGAGATCAGTCCAAGCAGGATGCCCTCGGCGGCGCGGGCTGCAAACGCTGTTCCCTGATCGAGCGCGAGGAAAAGCGCGATTGGCCCTGATGTCAAGGGAAGGCCAACGAACCAACCGCTTATCGCTGGTCCCCAACGACGACCCGCGAGGCTCACCAGGCCGATGAGCGTCGGAGTCAGCAGTAACTTGATTGCCAGCATACCAGTGTGACCATTCTACCGGAGAACCGCGCTATTCCTCCTCCTGAATCTTTTCGACAACCTGCTTCAACACCTCATGTGTGACCATTCTACAGAAGAACCGCGCTATCCCTCCTCAAGAATCTTTTCAACGACCTGCTTCAGCACCTCATATGGCTGTGCTCCCATCACGAGATACCGGTCGGAAAAAATCAGCGAAGGTACGCCAGTCAGCCCGTATTCATGCGCGAGATCGATATCGGCGGATACTGCTGCATCGAATGCCGGATTAGTCAGGACAGCATCGAAATTCTCAGTGTTGAGACCGACTTGCTCCGCTATCTCCTTCAGCACAGCCAGGTCATCAATTGACCGCGTTTGTTGCCAATACGCCTGCATGACGGCTTTATGGAAAGCTTCTCCCTCCCCTTGCGACCCGGCATACTTTTCGGCAATGAGTGCGGGACGACTATCGATGCCAGGCGGCCCAACATTGATCTCTAGACCATATTGTTCGCGTGCCCTCTTTTGCAGCATTGGGCGCGACGCCTCTATCCGCGCCCGGTACTGCGGTGACATGGGAGGAGCACCCTTCGGTCGAAGCTCAAACGATCGCCAATCAACAGCAACATCAAACTGCTTTTCAAGCTGCTCCAAACTGGAGCCTACCAAAAAGCAGAAGGGTCAGACAAAATCAGACCAAACATCAATGCGAATAAACACAGATCATCTCCTTGCTGATCCCGTTGGCGAATGCCCCATGAAGGCAAGCGAAGCGATGCCCAGACTGTGCGGACCCGATAATGCCCATTGACAAAATACCGTGGCCAGACCGTAGGGGCCGATTTATCGGCCAGTAGGGGCCCGATTTATCGCGCCCAGCGGGGTCAGGCATACGTCCCTCAGTTCGCCAACACTAAACTTGTTTTCCTTGCAATACACGCCACTCAGTATACACGATTCTAACCGCAATCATGGGTCATATCACCAAATGCTTGGGAAAGCGGAACCATGATCAGGCAGAGGCTTCGTTGGCGACCACGTGCTCGATAAGGTCGGGCCCTGTCATCCTGAGCGAAGGATCAGCGAAGCGAAGCATCTGTCGGCCCCTCGAGACAGATGCTTCGCTTCGCTCAGCATGACAATCGAGGGATCAGAGAGGCCCTTCGCTACGCTCAAACACTGTCATGCTGAGCGAAGCGAAGCATCTGTTTGCCCATCGAGATAGACCCTTCGCTTCGCTCAGCATGACACGGTTAAGCAACGCGAGGGGGATGCGTCTCACCGCCGATAAGGATATTGTACACTGTTTTTAGTGGATGGGCGTCTCATATAGGTCACAATCGTGGAGATGCTTGGAAGGAACGAAGATGTTTTGGCGTTTGGGGTACAGTCTGTCGTGGCGGAGGGCGTTGATTCCACCAAAGATCGGGGGTCGGCATCCTCGTGCTTGGGCAAGGGCGAGGGCGGTGCCGTGGGGCGGGGCAACACGTAATGTAGTGACACCCCTTGTGGGTGTCAGGGGTGGTGCCGCTCTGGAGGGCGTTTCTTAACTTGACAGAGTAATGTTTACGGCCACCACCAACATATCAGCCCCCGGAGTGACTTTCCGACAGGCTCTTAGATTCAGGATACACCTGGATGACAGCATCAAAAGAAGACAAAAAGTTTGAACAAGTAGTTCAAAAGATTGATCCCCAAAGCAAGCTGCTTCGCACATGGGAGTTGAAAGGAGGAGTCTCAGCGCAGATGACGGCGCTTGAGATTGAGCGACCTGGTGGCCAAACGCAAAAAATGATTGTCCGTCAGCATGTGGAGGTGGACCTCAAACACAACCCGCATGGAGCAGCAAGGGAATTCAAGCTCTTGCAACTCTTGCAGTCCATCGGATCGTGCACACCGAGGCCTTATCACCTCGATCAATCCGGCCAGATTTTCTCCACGCCATACGTCGTCATTGAATATATCGAGGGAAAGCCGGAATTCGCACTCTCTCATCTAACCGATCTCATCCTTCAGCTAGCCACGCATCTGTCCAGGATTCACCAGGTAGATTGCTCGAAGCTGGATTTGTCCTTTCTGCCTCAACAAGAAAAAATCTATGCCGAAAAGTTGAGAGAACGACCGACAAAAGTTGATGAATCAGTAGACGAAGGGCATATTCGGGATGCTTTGGAAGCCGTCTGGCCATTGCCTCAACGGAATAAATCCGTACTGCTCCATGGTGATTTTTGGCCAGGCAATCTCTTATGGAAGGATGGACAGCTTGTTGCTGTCATCGACTGGGAGGATGCGGCGTTAGGAGACCCACTCGCTGATGTTGCCAATAGTCGACTCGAGATCCTGTGGGCATTCGGAATCGACGCAATGTATAGTTTCACGCATCAGTATCAATCAATCACAACCATCGATTTCACCAACCTCCCTTATTGGGATCTCTGCGCCGCTTTGCGACCAGTTGCTCAAATTGCCCAATGGGGTCTAGACGGCACCACAGAAAGAACCATGCGAGAACGACACAGATGGTTCGTCACCCAGGCATTCGGAAAGCTATCCATTCAATGAAAGACAGGAAGCGTCTTGATCTCGGTAGTATAGTGCAAATCCAAACGAGGTGCTAAGGCAATGCACTCACATTGACTTGAATTAAGCCACTTGATGGATAGGTCCAGCCAAGTGCTTTGTCTACGGCTGGACTGACATCGATACTGGATTGGTTCGTGATACCCTTATCATATGTTCCCCCGCGTAACCATCCTCCGTTATGTGCATTATATCCGTTTGGTCCTCCACCACAAGTCATCCCATCGTTATTCACTGAAGCAACGCTGGCTTCTGAACATCCTTGAGGAAGAGCGGTTGGCCAGTTGCCATCGGTGAAATTGCCGGATGGCGAGTAGCCGGAGGGCTGAAAGAAAGGAAGTCCGTTGTGGGTATAGAGCAGATAATAATAGATTCTGCGCAGATTCTGTCCATTTGGACAGATACCGTTAACCAGGGGATTACTGGTAGCGTCTGGCTTAATCAAGGTAGAAGATACAGGACAGCTTGAGGGCAGCGTTGCACTTGTGCCATTCGCATCCCACCAGTTATCGTCTTCATTCCAGGGGCCTACGTCGGTTACAAGCACATTTGAAATGGTTTTTGTACCATCTGGTAAGGAAATAGTGACTGACCAGGTGGTTTTTGTTCCATTTGGCGCGTAATACGGCCGGTAGATGGATGGTATATTCGAGATATTTCCCCAGTTCGCGTACTTGAGATAGGCATCAGGCAGCGCCACATATGGGCTGGTCCTGGGTTTGAGACCATTAGGAAGTGAGGTTTGTGTGAAGGAAGTCGCCCAAACCGGATAGCTCGTTGCGCCTGCTGACATCAGATGGTTATTCGCCTGCTGTACAGAAACGTTCAATTGCTGCAATGTCTGTTGTGTCTGTGCGAGCAGCAATGATTCTTTGCCCTGTGTCAGTGAGGAAAGTTTTCCAGCAAGAACGTTGTACACTCGTGCTCTACCAGCTGGATTCTCCTGTACGCCAATCTTTCCTAAAGACGCCGGATCTACTTGCATTAAATCCAGCCAGGCACTACGTACCTCTGCACTTACATCTGCACAACTACCAGGTGAAATGTTATCTATCTGGCAAATGTGTAAGGCTTTTTGTTGGATCACCGATTGTGGGACATCGACCTCATCATCAAGCGCACGCTGCTCTACACGACGTTGACGGGGACGCTAATCTCGGTCTACGTTGGCTTAGTCTTCGCGTTGCAATCCCTGTTGCGTGGCATCATCGGCCAAACGAATGACGTGGCTATCGTCGCCTCCACGCTGGCGATTGCTGCCCTGTTCCAGCCTCTGCGCGCTGGCATCCAGAAGTTCATTGACCGCCGCTTCTACCGCAGCAAGTACAATGCGACTAAGACGCTGGAGACCTTTAGTGCCACCCTGCGCAATGAGGTGGACTTGAGCCAGTTGAGCGAGCACCTGATCACGGTCGTTCAGGAGACGATGCAACCCATGCATGTCTCGCTATGGTTACGCCAACCTGTTCGCCGTCCGAACCAACCTGGGCTCCTGCCGTTTGAGGAGCTATCCTCTAAGGAGCAATAGACGGGTAGCACGCCTATCATGTCTGACAACCTTGCTCACTCCCCAAGATGATATTGCTAGCCAATCAGCAAACCCGCTGGTGAACAAGATATGCGCCAGCGCCATTTCAGCGTCAATCCAGACTTTAAGTGGACTGGTGCACATTTTGCGCCATGAAATCCAGTTAGATCTGGCGCAAATCCCCCATTAATGAAGTCAAACCACACATCCATCCTCTGTGTTGATGCAGAGCATCGTTACGCAACAATCGGTATGGTATCCTGGATGGGTGTCTCATCTAGATCACAATCTCTACTATCAATGTGTTAATCTTGACTCAGGTGAAGACGTGTCCAGACTGCAGAAGAGATATCCAGATTTGGGCCAGGCAACTGCAACAGGTAGCCCCATCGGGCGTGACAATCTATCTGTACAGCTGGCAGCAAACAAATTTTGATATTGACCGTCCTGACCAGACGCCAGTTAAGTCATCAAGTGATGTAGAACCTGCCGTTTCTGCGTCTGCTTCGTAGAATATAATAGATGGTATTCCGCATTTAGCATGGGAAACGTTGCCAATGGAAGACTAGACATTTTGTTTTGCTGGCAATCCTCACCAGTACATCATGACCATTATACTACTTGGCTAAGCTTGAAGCGGAGAGAAATTATGGCAAAAACTAAGATAAAACCAGGCCCAAAGGCGAAATATAGGGAGCGTGAAGAAATTCACGTTCTCATCCCTGTTGATGACTTGAACTAGGCTCTTGTCCGGATTTGATACTGGTGGCGAAGTATCCACTGACGGCGAGCGAAGCGAAGACGGATGCATAGGGGGCCCGATTTATCGCGCCCTGGGTGGGGCGGGCCACACTTCGCCACCAGTATCAGATTTGGTGCATACTGCCTGCTTGCTCTGCTCTCCCTTTGAGATGTGTTGAGAGTAGCAAGCGACCTGTATGCACCAAGAATGGCCATGAGGCGTGAAAAACAATGAATCGCAGGAAGTTACATCACTTGGCTAGCAGGCGTCCTCGCATCTCGATCTGCGAAATGTTCGAGGGGGAACCGAATGGACAAACGTGATATGCAGGTAGGACCAGGATGTTGAGATTGTGCTGTAAGGGATCAGTACTTCGTACTATTTGGCAAGAAAAGGTATTGTTCTTCAATCACTTTCTCTGCCATATCTGCACTGATCTTTCGTCCCCTTCGAAGGCGATATATTCGCTATCAGGTAACCAAGCTATCGTCCGCCCAGGAGTGGCTGTCTCGGTTCTGTGAGGTTGGGCAGGGGTGATGGTTGTCTGCTTCCCCTGCGGCCTCCGTTTCTTTGGGCAATGCCAGGAGAATATGGCATCCTCGGCCCAAGACGAGATGCAGGTCATCCTCCCCTCCCTGGGTCTGGGACTCTCTGTGGGGTTCTTGATCGAGCAGGGAAGACTTTGCGTTCTCTCCGCTCAAAGGATGTGTCTTGGCCCCACTCTCGATGAGAGCAAGAAACGGTCGCCGCTCCTCTGACATTCTCCTCCTCTTTCCCTGCAACAGGTGGACTCCTAACCCCAACTGATCGCGAAGCAGCCTTCCGACACGATCTCGCAGACCCCTGCAATCTTCCACACCTGGTTCTCGACCGTCATCGTGAACCGGTAGTCGAGGTCCCCACTCCGTCCAAAACGATCGGTGTACCCGTCCGCTGTCGTCAGGGTCAGGATCGTCCAGGCGGAGGGATCCCCACTCTGATCGGGAACGCTACAGTGGTCGAAATGGCTCCAAGCCGTCGCCACCTCACCTTCAGGGTGCCTTTTCTGCAAGGCTGTCGTGTACTGGTCCCAGGCCATCAGGTAGTTCCTGGCACTGATGTCCTCACAGAAGGCCGCCAGCACCTGGGTGATGGAACGGGCCAGCGTGGGCGTGGCCGTCGGCGAGGGCTCAGGTGTGGGGGTGGGAAGCGGAGTGGGCGTGGACGTCGGAGGCGGGGAGAGCGTCCGTGAGGGGCTTGCTCCACTGGGGGAAGCGCTCGTCACGTGTCCCACGATCACCCCTCCACTCAACACCAGCCAGGCCACAAGACACAAGAGCAGGACCCGGTACGTGTCTCGTCGCATCTGGTGGGTTGCCCTGCCACCGTCACGGGTGCGCACGGCCAGGATCAGTCCGAGGGCGGCGAGCACGATGGCAACTCCGCCCACCTGCCAGATTGGATCACTCAGGCTCGAGAGCAGGATGTTCACGTCTGTCCCTCTCTCTCCGCTGTCCCGCCTCTCACGTCCCTCATGGCAGAAAATCACCGTTGGGCTTGCCCTGGCGGACCATCTCCTGGCAATAGGCATAGAGGGCATCATAGACAATCCATTCCGCTGCGTTCTGTTCATGGTCGTCTTTGTAGCCCAGGTGGCGGAAGCCTTCGGCAACCGCCTCGAGCCCGGGCCCTTCCGGCTGGTTCCAGAGTGTGTTGTCGGTGTCGGCCCCGTTGACGATCTTGCCGAGCAGGACCAGGGCCGGGTCACCAGTGAGGTGGTACTTCTTGAGAATGGCCTCAAATGAGCACTCTTTGCCGTGATGCCCCAGTTCCACGCCCTTCACATCGTAGGGAATGGCCCCTGCGCGTGCCGCTCCCTCCATTACCACAGGTTCTTCACAAGACGTTCTTCTAGGGAGGGGCCGTCATTGCTGCCCCTCGCTCTCTTCATAGACCGCTGCCCGGCAACTGGGGAGGAAGACATAGAGCCGTTGCCGCTCTCGATCGAAGGCTGTGGTGTGCGCTCCCGCTTCGGTCGCGATCTGTTCGTCGACCGCCATCGTGCGCGTGTTGACCACGTCGATGATCCCTGGTTGCTTGATCGCAACATACAGGCGGTTCCGCTTCGGGTTGTACCAGATCGCATCCGGGACTCCTGCAATCGCCATCCGCGCCAGTTCCCGACCCGTTGAGAGGTCCAGGGTCACCACCACCCCTCCATCGCAGGCGACGAAGGCCCGATTCCCCTCGGAGTCGAGGTCCAGCCCGTGTGGCCCGACGCTCGAAACAGGAAACTGACCGACCTGGGCAAACGGGTTCGCCGAGAGGGCGACCACACACGCCGGTTCACGAATGTTGACGAGAAAGCGGTCCCCCTCACGGTGGTACACTGTCCACCGTGGCCTGCCCGGCAGGTCAAGCTGTGCGAGGATGTGGCCGACAGAGGGATCAACCAGCCGCGCCCGCTTGTCCTGGACATCAGCCACCAGCAGGTGTTTGCGGCTCGGGTCCCAGGCCAGCCCGTTTGGTCGCAAGCCCACCAACACTTCTCGTCGCACGGTCGTGGACACGGCATCGATCACCAGGACCTTCCCCGCTGCCCGTGCCGCGGCGAAGACCAGACCCTCCTCCTGGGTACAGAGCACGCCGCTGGCTTCGGGGCACCCAGGCACGGTGGCACGGTGGCGGAGGTGCTCCCCGTCGATCACCTCGACGGCCCCGGCCGCCGTATTGGCGACGAAGACATGACCGTTCGGGAGGAACACGTCGCCATGATCGAAGTCTCCCAACGGGTGAGGGGGCAGGTCGATAGATGCTCGCAAGACCAGTCGGGTCGGCATAAGGATCCTCCTTTCAGATCGTGACCACTTTGATGACGAAGGACAGCAGGGCGAACAGGACGCGGGCCCGTTCCCACCGGGCCGACTCGACTGGAGGCCGGAAGGCGGCATACCAGCCCAGCAAGAGATAGGTCACCAGGGGACAGAGCATATCGTTGGGACTGACAAGCGGGATAGGATCATCGTTGAGTGCAGGGGTATTGCCAGCCTCCCGCCAGGCGAGCACGGAGAAGCCAACCACCACCGCAACCGCGATCACCTCGCCGATGGAACGAACCGCCAAGCGTTGACGGGCTGCCACCACCACCAGCAGTGTGACACCAGCAGCCAGGGCTGCGGTCAGCGCGATGTGCCAGAAAGGGAAGACCGATGGGTCGGCGGACATCGTGTGCTCCTTTTGCTCTTTACGATGAGGGTGATTCGGCCTTGAACTGCGCGTAGAGGGCGTCGTAGACCAATGCCCCCCGTTGGAGGGCCACCTGGTCATCCGGACTGGTCAGGCGAATGCCCCGGCAGATCAGGTCCAGGCCCGCAGCCCCAGGCTCCAGGGTCACCTCCTGCAGCGTATCGGCCTCATCCACCACCCGGGCGATCCGCTCGAGTACGGGGTCCGAGAGGCCGAACTCCCGCAGCATGGTGTGAAAGGTGCAGTGCCCCCGGTGGTGGGACAGCCGAACCCCGGGGATATCGAACGGTTCCGCCCCTTGGGGAAGCGGTTTTTGCCCGGCAGGCACAAACAGGAATTCGGCCTGCGGGTCGAGATATTTCTTGATCAGCCAGGCGCAGCCCATCCGGTCCACACCCACCTGCTCCCAGGTCACCCACTTCACGACTCGAATCCTCCTCTCGCGGTCATTAGCCGCGTGCGTACATCCTTGCCCAGTTCCGACTGAAAGTAGTCCTGTGTCCTCACCTGCTGGTACTTGCGCGAGAGCGTCACCAGGTCGGCATTCTGGTGCGAGAGCTCTGCCAGGATCTCTCGGTAGGCGGCGTCCACTCTCGCGAGAAACCGCTGCCGCAAAGCCTCGTTCTGCCCGTTGAGGAGCAAGTGGGACTCCCAGAGCAGGGCTTCTCCGCCCAACTCGGCAATCTCCACGGCCAGCCACTGCAGCTGCTCTCGCGTCCAGGGGGTCGCGGGAAGGACCCAAACGGCATCGTGCAGGAGCAGTGCCCCCAGCCGTTTTAACTTGCGCCAGACGGAGGCGCGACCAGCGGTGGGCTCACGCGGAACCTTGTAGACGAGCAGCACCCACAACCGTTCCTGGTTTCGCTCCATCGGCGCTCCTCCTAGCGGTGAAGCAGGGTGTACACGGCGAACCCGATGATTGCCGCACCCAGCACGATCAGCGGCTCCGGGATCTTCCGCCACTTCCAGAGCAAGAGCAGCGTGCCAACCGCGAGGACGATGGTGGGGATGTCCGTAATCGTGCGCCGTCCCAGCACGACGACCGCCCCCGTGATCGCGCCGATGGCAGCAGCCGTGATGCCGGAGACTGCGGCCTCGATGGCCGGTCGCTTCCCGTACCTGCGGAAGGCGGGGGCGGCGATGACCACGAAGGCATAGCAGGGCAGGAAGGTGGCCAGGGCGGCCACCGAGGCCCCGGCAAATCCCGCGACGAGAAAGCCGATAAAGCCGGTGGTGATCACGACCGGTCCGGGTGTGATCATTGCCACCGCGACCGCATCGACGAACTGGTGATCGGTCAGCCAGTGATGGTCTCTCACCACGCCTCCATAGAGAAAGGGAACGATCGCCAGACCACTGCCAAAGACGAAGGCTCCCGCTTCCGCGAAGAAGGTGAAGATCGTCCACAGCACGCCCAGGCTGCTTGCCGAGGCGAGCGTCAGCGCCGAGGCCAGCGGGATGCCGCCAAGGCTCGCGATGGGGGTATTGCGCCACCAGCGCTTCGGCGGGGCCTTCACCAGCCACACCAGGACCCCTGCTGCCAGGAAGAGGAGCACCTGCTCGGACTCCGTGAGGATGGTCACTGCCGCCGTGACCAGGAAGATGCCCCACAGCAGCCAGTCGCGCCCGATGGTTCTGGTGGTCAGCTTGTAGGCGCTGTGGGCGATGATGCCGATCACGCTGGCTCCCACCCCGTAGAAGACGGCCTGCATCCAAGTGAGCCCACCGTAGAGGGTGTATGCCCAGCCGAGGGCCACCACCATCAGGAAGGAAGGGAGGACAAAGGCCAGCCCCACCACAGTCGCTCCCAGCACGCGAGCGCGGACATAGCCCAGGTACATGGCCAGCTGGGCGGCCAGGGGACCGGGAGAGAGCTGGGCCAGGGCCAGCCCCTCCTTGTAGTCCGACTCGGCGATCCACCCTCGCTTTTCCACGAGGTCCCGCTGCATATACCCCACGAGGGCGACGGGACCGCCAAAGCCCAGGGTCCCCAGTTTCAAAAAATAACGCACCAGTTGCCAGAGCGAATAGGACGCTCCGCCTGGCTTTTCTGCCCCCGTCTCCGGTAGACGCATCTGTGTCATCATCGACGCTCGCCTCCCCCGGGAAGATCACTCTCTCATCAGCAGGGAAACAATGAACGTTACGGTTGAACGTAACCATGGTTAGAGTATAGAGTGGATGGGAAGAAAATGCAAGGAGTGGGACGATGGTACCACCTAACGGTTTCAGAGGAGCACCTTCTTCTGCAATTTGACAGAATGAATTCGCCAAAAGGGGAGATATGCGTCAATAGGATGTAATGGCGAAGATATGCCTCATGGCCATTCCTGGTGCATATAGGTCGCTTGCTACTCTCAACACATCTCAAAGGGAGAGCAGAGCAAGCAGGCAGTATGCACCAAATCTGATACTGGTGGCGAAGTATCCACTGACGGCGAGCGAAGCGAAGCCGGATGCGTAGGGGCCCAATTTATCGCGCCTGGGTGGGGCGGGCCACACTTCGCCACCAGTATCTTCTGACCACCGTTTGCTGTGGTCATACGGAGTGGTGCGCCCACGGCGCATGACGTTTCAAATCTGGACAAGAGCCATATTATCTGACAAACCACACACTGCCCGATGGGTCCCATATTTCTGTTCCGAAACACGGCGGTCAAAGGGGAAATGCAGAGTCGAGCACACTACTGCAAAGTTGCTTCTCCGGACAAGCCACACTTGGTATGCAGAGGACACTCCCGGCAAAGCGGGTGGCGGGGGCGACAAACCAGCGCTTCGAAATCGAGGATAGCCCAACTGATATAATGTACGCTGCCTACCCTACCCCACCACTTTCACATAGATCTCTGCGACGATACTACTCGCTTCCTCTTTCCCCACGTACCTCTCTAGATTCTCCTGATGCCTCCCCAGGTTGTTGTATTTCTGCTCTATGACATTGTGAGAAGCGACAGCAGCATACCCGTATAGCGCTAATCGCATTGCCTCACATTCCAGTTCAATCTGCCTGCGTAGTCGTGCAATCTCGCTCATAATCTGAACTCCTGGTCTCAATCAGGTACAACGATTCATACCGTTGTATTGGATACCGTTTAATTAATATCTACTATAATACATACCATTACAATGGGATTGTGTCAAGTGGTCAGGTTTAGTATCATTTGTACATCAACAAGTGAGGGGCAGACAGACATGAGACGCTTGCGTGTGAAAGAGGTAGCACAGGCTAAGGGCTTTACGATGGCCCGGTTGCAGAGGGCCGCCGATATCAATCTCAAAACCATCCAGGCTATTTGGCACAATCCGCAGCACGATGCGTCGTTGAACACGCTGGATAAGATAGCAAGGGCTCTTGGTGTTCCCGTTACCGAGTTGATAGAAGATGTGCCGGAAGACCTACCGCCAACACCCAAGAAACCGAAGAGGGTAGCTGAGGATATGGATACCTATCCTACAGAAGAGCCTAATTAGCCTTCATGATTGTGCATTTCTCGCCATTTTTACTCATTGTTCTCGGTTGACATGGCCGACCTTTACATGTATCGACGGATACGCAAACAGTCAGTGCTGCTTCCTAACTAGTTCTCACCTGTGGTATCCTGCTATAAAGTCTAGTATTGAGGAACAGTCGGATTGAAGGGCAGAGAGAAGAAAAAGGACTAAACATGGGAATATACACATTGCCCACTCCACCAGCCAACCCAGACATCAAACGTGAACTAAAAAGCCAGCTTCTCACCATGTCTCCCAGAGCCTTTGAACTCTTTGCAGGCGAATTTTTGGTTTATGTAGGGCTTGAGAAGGTTTCCGTAACCCGCTACATTGGAGATGGCGGAATTGACGCCGAAGGCGATTTGATCGCGGGTACATTTCGTCTATCTGTTGGGGTACAGGTAAAACGATACCGAAACAACGTGCAGCGTACAGATATTGATAAGTTTATAGGAGCATTATCAGGTCGCTTTCCGCAGGGCATTTTTGTGACGACTGCGAGCTATGGTGCGCCCGCTTTACAGAAAGCATCTACCTCGATCCCTAGAATCCTGACTTTGAGCGGGGAACAAGTCATATCGATAATGTTAGAGAACAGTCTGGGGTTAAAGGTAGTACAAGGCAACACACAGCAGTTAGCGATTGATCCTGATTACTTTACAGCCTTCGAAGCCCAGAAACAGCTACTAACCCGCAAAATCAACGAGTCACGTCCAGGTTACACTACAGACTCAAGTGACGGTGACTCAGAGGAAATATCTGATACAAAGACCATCGACCTCAAACCTGAAGAGGACTTAGTATCAGTCAACGCTCTGGGATACGCTTTACGAGTTGATCCGACTAGAATTCGTCGTTGGGTTGAGGCTGGCAAGTTACAGGCAGATGGTGTTCAAAAACAGGGGGAGCGCAGTAACTACTATTTCAGGCGTGACCGCATTGAGCAGATTAGAGCGGAACTTAAGCTCCAGGCTAAACCTATTGCCAGCGATGAGTGGCGGCAAGAATTCCTCGATTTTGCTAAAAGCCGTAATTTATCCAGGTCATATAAGCCAGTACTGGTTAAGGCCATTTTTAAGCTTGTTGATCGCGAGGGCAAAGTAAAAATGGCTGATCTTGTAAAAGAGTTCAAAAATTTCTACCTTCAACGAGCCATGTCAGGGTTGCCAGTAGAATTTGGCGTTCCGCTTCTAAAAGATCCCACTGCGGTCAGTGACGACGAGCTTAGAAAGCTCATTGTACAGAACCCCCTGGAACGTTTTCGGATTAAGAACTATTTCGAATACTACCCAGAAGAAGACGTTGTGCAGATCACTCCTCAGCTATGGCAAGAGCTGCGATACTACGAGATGATGGATGTACTGGAAAGTGTGGAGGAACAGATCGCATACTATTACAGCCGTAACACAAGAAAGGGACAGTAGACTTCTCAGAAAGTCTCCCCATTCGCAAAACAAACCACTAATTGGGACAACCTATCCCCCTGTCCCAACTGCGACAAGTGTCCCAAACACGGCTCTCCTTTCACTCCGTGTTTAGAAGCATCACCAGGTAATCAAAACGTTTTCGCTGCATCAGAGCCACCGATGTACTTTTGTTTTCATATGTTCATCTGCTCCGGGTGGTAGCCATTACTTCAGCTTGCAAAGTGGAGATGCTCCCGCCGATAATCAAAGGAGTGGCATATTGAGAAGAGAAAGGAGATCTTCATGGATCTTCGCGGACGTATCGCCCTGGTCACCGGAGCCAGCAGTGGGATCGGCTATGCTACCGCTCTGCGCCTGGCAGAAGCAGGAGCCGATCTCTCGATCGGATATGGACAAAAGGAACAGGCAGCACAGGTGCTCGCAGAACATATACGCCAGGTGGGGCGGCGCGCTGTTCCGCTGCGTGGGGACATGCGTAAGCCAGCTGAGGTGCTGGCGCTGGTTGATGCGACGGAGGCCGAGCTCGGTCCTGTCGATATTCTGATCAGTAACGCTGGCGCGGGGACGCGCAAGCGCCTGGAAGAGATCAGCCTGCAGGAGTGGGACGAGACCATGCACGTCAACCTGCGCGCCGCCTTTTTGCTGGCACAGCGGGTCACGCCGGGGATGCGTGATCGCCGCTGGGGACGTGTGATCTTCGTCTCCTCGGTCGCGGCGTTTACAGGCGGAATCGTCGGGCCGCATTATGCTGCCTCGAAAGCAGGCTTGCTCGGGCTGATGCATTCCCTGGCCGCGTCGCTCGCTCCTCACGGCGTGACGGTCAACGCCGTGGCCCCCGCCTTGATTGCTGACACAGGCATGCTCCCAGGCGGGCCAGGTGCCGAACGAGAACTTGTGTCGCGCATCCCTGTTGGCAGGCTCGGCAAGCCGGAAGACGTTGTTGAAGCGATCATGATGCTCGTGGTCAACTCCTATATGACCAACCAAACGCTGTTGATCGATGGCGGGATGTATCCTCACTAGAGGAGAGGGCTGAATGATGAGATGAGCCCGGTAAAAGGTGCACACGTCTGTGCAGTTTTACCCAATGATGGCTCTCCACAGGATCGCTGATGTATCAACTGTGAAAGAACACAAAGGAGAGACGAAAAGAGATGGACAAGCAGAACATCGTGGTCACCTTCAACACCCCACCTGAGGACAAGACGCTGTTCCTTGAGATGCTGGGAAGCGAAGCCTCCCTCACCTTTCTCAACGAGATCCCACCCGCCCAGCGTGGACAGGTCTTGGAGCGTGCCACTATCCTCCTCGCGTGGAACTTCCCACGAGAAATTGGGCCCCAGGACTATCCCCACTTGCAGCAGGTCAGATTCATCCAGCTCCTGTCTGCTGGCGCTGACCACATGCCATTTGCCGACCTGCCCTCACACATCCCCGTCGCAAGCAATCCCGGGGCGTATGCGGTTCCCATGGCTGAACACGTGCTGGCGATGACGCTGGCCCTGGCGAAACGACTGCTCGTGGAAAACCAGAAACTGAGGAATGGCGAATTTGATCAGTTTACCCCCAACCGTTCACTTGCTGGCATGACGGCTGGTATCCTGGGCTTTGGGGGGATCGGGCGAGCCACGGCCCGCCTCATGCGGGCCTTTGGCATGAGGATCTCTGCCATCAATACTAGTGGAAGCAGTCCCGAGCCGACGGATTTCCTTGGCACGCTGCATGATCTTGAGCACGTATTGCGGGAGAGCGACGTGGTCGTCATCTCGTTGCCCCTCACCAAGGCCACCAGGGGGCTCATCAGGAAGCAGGAACTGGCCTGGATGAAACCAGATGCCATTCTGGTGAATGTCGCCCGTGGCGCGATCATCGATGAGGAGGCGCTCTACACTCATGTGAAAAGCCATCCCACCTTTCTGGTTGGCATCGATGCCTGGTGGACCGAACCGTTCCTGCATGGGAGCTTTCGCATGGAATATCCCTTTCTCGATCTGCCCAATGTGCTGGGCTCCCCGCATAATTCCGCTGTCGTTGCCCATGTCTTAGTGGAGGCGGCACGGCAGGCGACTGAAAACGTCAAACACTTCCTCATGGGGCAAAAGGTGACAGGGATGGCACGACGAGAAGACTACCTGTAGTTAAGAGCAGTGCGCCGTACCGCTCTTCCCAACCCGAGTCCCCCATCCTTACACGGGTAGGTTTTGTGGAAGGATCATCGTCAGTCCGTAGGGGCGAGGGCGGCGGAGCTGGGTTGGGAGGGCCGAGATCGTCGCCCGCCGTGCCCCTTCCCACGCGCCTCCCCACAAAACCTACCTGTGTAAGAGTCCCCCATCCCCAAACAAACCATTAATTGTGACAACACATATCCCCCTGTCCCAAGTGGAACAAATAGTACAACCGGTACAAATAGTACAACCGGTACAATTGTCACAATCACCATTGGTAACTATTGCCACAACCCAATACCAGCGACACCCCTTCACTCCACCCTCGCCCTACAAATAAACTCCACCTCATTCCCATCCGGATCATCAACATACATCGTCCGACTCGCCAGCACCGGATGCTTCCCACCCCGCGGCTGAAACCCCGCTTTTACTAACTCCCCGTGCTGAGCATCAAACTCCTCTTCTGGAAGCTCAAATGCCATATGGTGAAGCTGGTAACCGGATGGTTTGGCCTTGACCTCATCCGTCTTGGGCACAAGCACGATCATCTGGGGAATACCTGCGTTGCCCTCACCGACTTTGAGGAAGACATTGGCGAGAGTCGGCGGAGAAATAACCTCAAGGCCCAGCAGGTCACGGTAGAAATGGAGCGCCCGCTCCTTATCGCTCGTCCAGAGTACAATCTCGGAGATACCGACAACATTTTTCATGGAAAATATCCTCCCTTCTCATCTGCTCTTTGACAGTAGTATCGCATACTTGCGCGTTACTGAACAATCCACCTTGTCATTAGATAGCGGTCGTGATCCTCGAAGCCAAACTTCCGATAGAGTGCCTGGCCAGCCACATTGTCGCGCTCAACCTCAAGATGCAAGGCTTGAATGTCGAGGCCGGGGCAGGCCTCCAGTACAAACTGCATCACCTTCGACCCTACACCCTTCCCACGGTAACTGTCCACGATAAAGAATTCATCGATGAAGGCATCCCGCCCACGATATTCTAAGCTGTAGCCGAAGGTCACAACAACGTACCCAATGGCTTGATCTCCATCGCTCACCAGCCAGACCCGCCCAAGCGAACGATCACGCACAATTCTCTCCAGCGCAGTCCGTGCATCGTCCTCCTTCAGGGGATAGCCATCAATAGCGTAGAACTGGCGCATGAACTCCATCAGAACGTCAATATCAGCATCATTCGCAAGGCGTAAGGTCGGTTCCATCTGCTTTCCCCCTTTGTGTCTTTCCTTGATTTTACCATTTTTCAGGGTTGGGGTGATGAGTCCTTCCGCATCTCCTGGGCGACCGGTAGAGTGCCGATTTATCGAGCACGTGGTCGCCCCTATAAGCGCGAACTTAGGACGAATTTCCAGGGCGGGGGCAAGCCCGCCCCTACTATACACGGGCCTGGCGGGCTGATCCGCGGTCTGGTAGGGGCGACCCTTGCGGTCGCCCTGGGTGGCGGTGGGGTCTGGCTTAAGTTCGCGTCTATGGGGATCGCCCCTATAAGCGCGAACTTAAGCCAAATGATGGGCTTATAACCGACGAAAAGAGATGATTTTCTACCCGTTCTGCTCCTTTTCTTGCAGAAAGCAGATATCTAAAAGCTCAGCACTATCCTTAAGTTCGCGCTTATAGGGAATTTCATGAACTTCCGGCGTCCTAGGTATGGATGTGTACGCTGATGGTGGGAGGGAATAAATTATCTACTATTTAACCTTCCTCGTAACGCTGGCCGTAACGATTGGGGGACACCTGGTCGGTAAGATACGTGTGGGCGTTTCGATGAGGGTGTCGTCGGTACGTGACGAAGCAAATATCTGTGTAAACGTGGCTGTGTTTTTGAATGTTATGCATTTCTAATGAAAAGAGAAAATGTATGCAAAAGCGAATATCATTGACTAAAACATTACATGTTTATCAATCACGTACCATCATACGTTCTGTTATGGGCCTGGTTACGCTACTGGCAGGCCTGGCCAATATGTTGTCTGCTATTGTTCCCAGGCTCAATTGGGATACTCTCCTAGGTGAGTGGCCGCTAGATGTGCAGCACGGCACGCATAAACTGATTGTTGTCGTAGGCTTTTTCCTGGTGATGCTCTCGTATGGATTGATGCGCGGCAAGTACCAGGCATGGTGTACGACGGTCATACTCCTGCAGCTGTCTGCTCTGCTTTACCTGCTCAGTGGTGGCCCCGTACTGGCAACTATTCTGATAGCCGCACTCATAGCACTGCTCGTTGTTTTCTCCCGTTCCTTCCGAGCCAGGAGCGATCCACCCTCGGTCCGGCGTGGTTACATTGCCCTGCTTGCCGGTTTAAGCGTCATCACACTTTATACCATTGGCGGGTTATTAGTCTTGTATGACCAGTTCGAGCCATTGATCGACCGTTTTGGCATTGAAGAGGTCATCCTGCGTCTTTTTACCAACTCGCATTTGCACCTCCCGCCGGGCACACAGGCATTTTTCTTTGGACGTGCCCTTCCCGTGCTCTGTCTGAGTGCTGTGGTCTTTGGAATAGTGCAGGTGTTGCGGCCTGTGGCGGCAGCACTTCTAGCTGATGAGCAGCAGAGGCAGGCCGCCTCTGCACTCACACGCACCTACGGCAAAAACTCGATCTCCTACTTTGCCCTTGAGGCAGGCAAATCGTACTTCTTCTCCGCGTCAGGCAAGTCGGTTATCAGCTACGTGCTGGAAGGCAATGTCGCTGTCGTCGCAGGTGATCCCATCGGGCCAGAGGAAGAGATGCTCCCGGTCATTCAACAGTTCGTAGCCTTCTGCCAGGAGCAGGATTGGAAGATCGTCTTCTGGCAGGTGCGTGATACGCTGGTCGATCTGTACCGTAGCGCCGGACTTCATCTGCTGAAAATTGGTGAGGACGCAATCATCAGCACGCACACCTTTACCTGCGCAGGAAAAGCCATGGCGAACGTGCGGTCGAGTGCGAAACGCGCTGAAAAGGAGGGCGTACAGATTGTTTTCTCCCATGGGCAAATCCAGGATGCCGATCAGCTTGCACAGATGGAGCAGATCTCACGTACATGGCTGGCAAACAAGGGAGGCTCAGAGATGGGATTTAGCATGGGCCGTTTCGACCCACATGGAGATGAGGTACAGTTCTACGCGCTGGCGGTTGATGACACCAATAAGGTGCATGCCTTTGTTACCTTTATCCCGATTTACGGGCGCAACGGCTGGGGACTCGACCTCATGCGCCGTGCTGAACAGGCTGCTCCTGGCACAATGGAACTCTTACTCGCGCGCTCGATAGACTACCTCAAAAGCCGTGGAGCCGACATAGTGAGCCTGGGCCTTGCTCCACTGAGCAATATCAATGCCATCAATGAAACTTCAGGCAGCAGAAGCGACGTGACGACCTCGATAAATCAGGTCTCTACTAAATCCGCACTCTACAGCCTGACCAACCTTTTTGGCAATCCAGGCAAAAATTCCTCCCTCTTCAACTTTAAGAAGAAGTTCCAACCACGCTGGGAGAGCCGCTACCTCGTCTACTCCAATGTCCTGACCTTACCCAAAGTCGGTTGGGCCCTCTACCAGGCCCACCACCATGACACCTCGCTACTCCGTATACTATCCAGATCATTCACACAATGGCAGGCAAAGCAGCAAGCAGCCCGCAGGAAAATAGCAGACCTGAGAGCTGCCGCAGGGCATTCACCGACCGGTGGGTTAGCGGTGTAAATGCCCGCATAGACACGGGTGGGCGTCAGGTTTTTGCGTAGGGGCCAGATTTATCGCGCCCCCGTGCCCCAACTTGCTCGTGCTTCTCACATCGCCGTGGGGGCGCGATAAATCTGGCCCCTACGCACTTCTCGCTTCGCTCGCAAAAATTTGACGCTCACCCCATAGACACTTAGGCACTTGACTTTTCCCCCCATCTCATGTACCTTATAATCAAACAATCAACAGGAGAGAAACAACAGTGATAATGAAGCCCTTCATCTAATCCCTATACCCGCTTTACGGAACTCATCAGCTTGTTCTACGACGCCACCCACGTGCTGGATCAATCTATTACCTCTCCCCCGGAGAGGGTGCTCTACAAACGGTGTCTCGTATGACAGCTTACGTTTGGTACAGGGAAGAGGGCTTCTTTCATTGTTGCTGCCCGGTTGGACTGTCGGCATTCCATCCTGCAACCATACTTCAGCATCCTTCCAGAACACCGTCTCAACACTGAAGCTGCCTTACTTCCCAACCCAGGAAGGAATTTACCTTGGCAGACAAATATACTCCCGTCATAACCGAAACGAAATCATCGAGCAGCCTGCTCTCTCAGGCTCCCAGGCAGGCTATTCTGGTGGGCGTAGAGATGCACGTGCTCGATAAATCGGCACTCTACCTATACGATTGGCCCGTCAAGGAGTCGCTGGACGAACTGGAACAGCTGGCAAGCACTGCTGGCGTGACATGCATGGATCGGGTGATCCAGCGCCTGGCACGTCCACATCCTGGAACCCTGCTTGGCTCAGGCAAAGTGCAGGAAATTGCTGATTTGGTGCGTTTCCACAACTGCGATGCCGTCATCTTTGACCTTGAATTGACACCAAGACAGCATCGCAACCTGGAGCAGGAACTCGAAACACAGGTACTGGACAGGACAGCGCTTATCCTGATCATCTTTGGACAGCGTGCCCACACCAGAGAGGGACGCCTGCAGGTCGAACTCGCCCAGATCGAGTATGACCTGCCACGCCTGGCCCGCCAATGGTCGCATCTCTCCCGTCAGAAGGGCAGCCTGCAGCAGCGCGGCGAAGGTGAGAAGCAGATCGAAGTAGACCGTCGCCTCTTGCGCCGGGAGAAAGAGCA
>WNGG01000775.1_pt1 | contig 38139 bp, 38 predicted proteins | sample 5400661 | NCBI WGS metagenome assembly WNGG01 (sample SAMN13153372, study PRJNA577476) | soil metagenome | isolation source: 100 cm soil or saprolite under Garry oak tree replicate 1 | place: USA:California | collected 2016-06-15
ATACCGCTATATCTTCGACTCGACCGGGGTGTCGATCTGGGAGGAAGACTTCTCCCAGGTCAAGGTCGCGATCGATGAGCTGAGATCCAGGGGGGTGCGCGATTTCCGCGAATACTTCGCCGCGCACCCGGAGTTCGTCCAGCAAGCCATCACGATGGTGAGGATCGTCGACGTCAACGATGTGTCCGTCAAGTTGTTCGCGGCCGAGAGCAAGGATGAGCTCCTGGTCTCACTGCACAAAGTCTTCGTGCCAGAGACCCGAGAGGTCTTTCTGCGCGAGCTGATCGCCATCGCGGAGGGGCGGACGTCCTTCGAGGCCGAGACCGTTCTCCAGAGCCTGAAGGGAGATACGCTGACCGCGCTGTTCACGATCACGTTCCCACACCCGTCCGCTCGGTTCGACCGCGTGCTCGTGACCATTACGGACATCACCGAGCGGAAGCGGGCGGAGTATCTCACCGGGCAGGTGTTCGAGAGCTCCCCTGATCGCGTCTCCATCATCGGAAGAGATTACCGGTATCAACGGGTCAACCCTGTCTTCGAGCGGTTCTGGAGAGTGCCAGCCGAGAAGGCGGTCGGGATGCACGTCGCTGACCTCCTGGGCAGGGAGGTCTTCGAGGACAAGGTCAGGCCGAGTCTGGATCGATGCTTCGCGGGAGAGGATGTCAGCTACGCGGAGTGGTTCGACACCGCTCTCGGACGCCGACACATGGCGATCAGCTACTCGCCTCTGCGGCCGGATTCGGCGCGGGTGGAGGCCGTGCTCGTGATCGGCCGCGACCTCACGGAACACATGCTGGCCTCGGAAGCCTTGCACCAGGCGCAGGCCGAGCTCGCGCACGTCACCCGCGTCACGACACTGGGCGAGCTGGCCGCGTCGATCGCCCACGAGGTCAACCAGCCGCTGGCCGCCATCGTGGCCGATGCCAACGCGTCGCTCAACTGGTTGGCGGGGGCGACTCCCGAGCTCGAAATGGTCCGCGACGCGCTCGACGCCATCGTGAAGGACGGCCTCCGGGCGGCGGACGTGATCCAGCGGATCCGCCAGCTCGCGACGAAGACCGATCCACGGAGAGCCACGGTGGACATCAACGATGTCATCCGCGACGTCGCGGCGCTGGTGCGCACCGAGGTGCTCAGGCATCAGGTGTCGTTGCGGGTGGAATTGGCGCCGGCGATGCCTCTCGTCCTGGCGGATCGCGTCCAGCTGCAGCAGGTCATCATCAACTTCGTGATGAATGGCATCGAGGCCATGGCGTCTGTCGAGGACCGGCCGCGCGAGCTCGTGGTTCGATCGGGGCCACACGACGGTGATGACGTTCTGGTGGCCGTGCAGGACGCCGGCGTCGGGATCGATCCGAAGAACGTCAACCAGCTGTTCAGCGCCTTCTTTACCACGAAGCCCGGCGGCATGGGCATGGGGCTGTCGATCAGCCGCTCCATCATCGAAGGGCATGGGGGACGGCTCTGGGCGACACCGAACCCCAATCACGGCGTGACGTTTCACTTCGCTCTGCCGGGGATACGATGACGCCGGGTTCGCCGATCGTCTTCGTCGTCGATGACGACGCCGCGGTCCGCGACGGCCTCCGGAGACTCATCAGCTCCGTGGGGCTCGGGGTGGAGGTCTTTCCCACCGCCCAGGCGTTCCTGCGCGCCCGCCGGCCCGATGCTCCGGGATGTCTCGTGCTCGACGTGCGCCTTCCGGGGCTGAGCGGGCTGGACCTCCAGCGAGAACTTGCCGACACGGAGGCGGCGCTACCAATCATCTTCCTCACCGGCCACGGCGACATTCCCATGTCGGTCCGGGCCATGAAAGCCGGCGCCGTCGAGTTTCTGACGAAGCCGTTCCGCGACCAGGACCTGCTCGACGCCATTCGGAACGCGATCGAGCGCGATCGCGCGGAGCGGGGGGAACGCCACGAGCTCACCGAGCTTCGTCGCCGGTACGCCTCCCTGACCCCGCGCGAGCGGGACGTGCTGAGGGGAGTTGTCGCTGGCCTACTCAACAAGCAGATCGCCGCCGAGTTGGGCACCAGCGAGGTCACCGTCAAGGAACAGCGTGGACACGTGATGCACAAGATGCAGGCCGGGTCTGTGGCTGAACTGGTCCGCCTCGTCTCGAGACTTGGAATCACCTCCGCCGGGAGTGACCCATCCCGACCAACGTAGGGTAGACGCTTCCCGCTCGACGACCTAGCCTAGCCACATGGCGTTCGCGATTGAGGGCTGGCGAGCTCTCGGCGGGGAGGATGGAGATGAGTCTTGAAATGGTTCTCGAACCCGACACGAGCGCCGTCGCTGATGGGCGGCGTGCCGACCGGGATCTCGCGCTCCTGGAAGCGCTGAGGCGACACGAGTCGACGGCGGCGGAGCGTCTGCTCACCACGTACGGGGAGCGCGCGTACCGCCTGGCCGTGGGGATCACGGGAAACGAACAGGACGCAGAGGAAGTCGTGCAGGACGCGCTCTGGAGCGTGGTCCGGAAGATCGATACCTTCAGGGGTGAGTCGGCCTTCGGCTCCTGGCTCTACCGCATCGTGGCGAATGCGGCCTACCAGAAACTCCGCGGCCGGCAGGGGCAGCGTCGCGACGTGTCCCTGGACGAGGTGCTGCCGCTCTTCGATGAGCGGGGCCGCCACGTCGGGCCCACGGCCGACTGGTCGGCGCGCGTGGACGACCCTTCGATCCAGACCGAGTTGCGGCTGGCGCTCACCGCGGCAATCGACGAGTTGCCCGCTGGCTCCCGGACCATGCTGGTGCTGCGCGACGTCGAGGGCCTGTCGAATGTCGAGATCGCGGAGGTCCTGGGCCTCAGCGTCCCCGTCGTGAAGACGCGCGTGCACCGCGCCCGGCTGTTTCTGCGAAAGCAGCTCGGCGACGTCATGACGACGCTGGACGCCCCGAGAGCGACCCAGCCGGCTCGTGAGTGACACACGCATGGTGGACGTGACACCGACGGGCGGCATGCCGCAGAGCCTGCCTGTGACGACCGCGGTTGCGGAGCGGACGGACGGCGACCTCCCTGCGTGCAGACTCCGACGAGTGACGGCGTACATCGACGAGAATCTGCGACGGGAGCTTCGGCTCGCGGAGCTCAGCGCCGTGGTGCACATGAGCCCGTACCATTTTGCGCGACTCTTCAAGCGCAGCACCGGCGTGTCCCCGCATCGATTCGTGGTCCGGCGCCGGATCGACGAGGCGCGAGCGCTATTGGCGACGCAGACGGTGGCGATCGCCGAAATCGCGTGGTCGGTGGGATTCCGGACGCCGAGCCACTTCACGACGACGTTTCGGCGCATCACCGGCATGACGCCGACCGAGTACCGCCGCGCCGAACCACCGCCCGTCCTCGAGTCTAGGCAGCCGCTCCTGGAGTGACCCCAGGCCGCAGGGGTCTCGGAATCGGAGCCCACCCAGGTGGAGGACTCGTCTTCATGGCAGCTCCGACACGTCCCAGCCGCCGCCGAGCGCCTTCACCAGCAACACGCTGGCGTCCATGCGGCGACGGAGGATGTCGATCTCGTTGCGCTGGTTCGTGAGGGTCACGGTCTGCGCGGTGATGACTTGGAGATAGTTGTCGACTCCGCCCCGGTAGCGGTTGGTGAAGAGCTGGAGCGATTGCTCGGCCGACTCCACCGCCCGCCGCTGCTCCTGCGCCTCCTGCTCGAGGATGCGGAGAGCGGCCAGGTTGTCCTCGACCTGCTGGAAGGCGGTGAGCGTGGTCTGACGGTAGCCGGCCACGGTCGCATCGTAGGCGGCGAGCACGGCGTCGGACGTGGCGCGGCGGCGCCCGCCGTCGAAAATCGTCTGTGTGATCGATGCCCCCACCGCCCACAGGAGGCTCGATGCGTTCAAGACGTTCCCGAACGAGCTTCCCTCGAATCCGACCGAGGCGTTCAGCATCAACGTCGGATAGTACGCGGCCTTGGCGATGCCGATCTGCTCGTTGGCCTCGGCGACCCGGCGCTCGGCGGCGGCGATGTCCGGGCGCCGCTCCAGCAGCTGGGACGGTAGGCCCGCCGGGATACCCGGCGGCCGGGTGTCCAGCGGACGAGGGGGCAGGCTGAAGGCCGCGGGCGGCTTCCCGATCAGCGTCGCGATGGCGTGCTCGAGTTGCGCCCGTTGCACCGTGATATCGGTGGCCTGCGCCCGCGTGGTGTCGAGCTGCGTCTGGGCCTGGGCGACGTCGGACTTCGGGGCCGCGCCGCCCTGGAAGCGATTCGTCGTGAGCCGGAGCGCCGCCTCGAACGCCTTCACCGTCTCGTCGAGCAGTTGCTTTTGGGCGTCGGCGGCCCGTAGCTCGAAGTAGTCCATCGCCAGCTCGGCCTGGAGGCTGAGCCGGGCGGTCTCGAGATCGGCGGCGGTGGCCTGGGCCTCGTGACGCGCCGCCGCCACCGTCCGTCGGACGCGGCCCCACAGATCGACCTCGTAGGACATGTCAAGGCCAAGCAGGATGTCGCCGCTGCTGCTATGACCCACGCCCGGTATAGTGGTCGCGTTTGGTGTAAGGAAGGGACGGTTCGCGGAGTCGCGCACGGAGCTTGCGCCAGCGTTGGCCGAGATCGTCGGGAATAGCGCGGCTCGGTTGAAACGGACCATGGCCCTGGCCTCGCGCAGCCTGGCCTCCGCGATCTTCAGATTCTGGTTGGCCGTGGCGACCTCCTCCTCCAGCGTGTGGAGCTCGGGATCACCGAAGATCGCCCACCACTGACCCCGCGGCAGGTGATCGCTCGGCTCAGCGGCCTTCCAGCCCTCCGCCTCCTTGTAGGTCGGCGTCATCGGCGCCGACGGCTTCGTGTAGTCGGGGCCGACCATGCAGCCGCCGAGCAGGAGCGCCGCGAGCCCGGCCAGTCCCGCGGCTCGTCGCCTCATGGCCGGGCCCTGGCCGGCGCGGCCGCGATTCGCACGGGGGTGCCGCTGGTGAGCGAGTCCGATGGAGCCACGATGACCTGGTCGGTTGGTTGGAGGCCAGCGACGATCTCCACGGTGGTGCCATAGTCACGCCCGATCGTTACCGGAACGAGTTGCGCGCGGCCGTCCCGGACCACCCCGACCTGTAATCCCTCGGCCCGGAAGAGCAGCGTGTTGGCGGGAACCGTGGCCGACGCGATCTGCTCGGGAAGTTTGAGATGAACGAAGACGTAGGCCCCGGGCAACAGCTCTCCGCTCGGATTGTCGACATCCACCTCGACCAGCAGCGTGCGGGAGGTGAGGTCGATCGCGTTGGCGTTTCTCACGAGCGTGCCCTTGAACGACCGCCCCGGGAACTCATCGAGGGTGAGGGTTGCGGGGCTTCCGGGACGGGCGGCTCGCGAGTAGACCTCGGGGACGGCCACGAACACGCGGAGCGTGTGGATGGCCGTCATGTGGAAGAGCTCCCGGCCCGAGGTATTCGATCCCGCATTGATCAGGACCCCGATGTCCACGTTGCGAGCGGTGATGACTCCGTCGAACGGCGCGTAGATCTTCTCGAACGCCTGGAGCTGCTCGAGCCGGCGGACGTTCGCGACATTCGAATTCACGGTGGCCTTCATCGCGCTGAGCGCGCTCACGGCCTGGTCGGTCTCCTGCTTGGAGACCGAGTCGGTCTCGAGGAGCGCCTGCCAGCGGTCGGCGGTGATCTGGGCCTGCCGCAGATTGGCCTGCGCCGTCTCGAGGTCGGCCCGGGCCTGCTCGAGCTGCTGGTCGACCTCGGGACTCTCGATTTCGGCAAGGAGCTGTCCTTGCTTCACGTGCGCGCCGATGTCGAAGTACCAGGCCTTCACGTAGCCGCTGGTGCGCGCAAAGAGCGGCGCGTCGGTGAACGCCTGCGTCGTGCCCGGCAGGCGGATCTCCTGCGTCGACGCGCTCGCCGTCGGAGACACCACGTTCACGACCGAGACGGCGGCGTCCGCGGTGGTCGACTCGAGCGTGGCGTCGGCCGCGCTCCGGGCCCGGACTGCCGAGTAGATGCCGAGTCCGAGGATGCCGGTCGCCACGGCGAGCCCGAACAGCAGCGCGGGGCCGACGCGCGCCGAGCGCTGACGCTCGCCAGGGACGGTCGGTTCCCGCGTCGTCACGAACTCGCTCGCGGGATCGGTCGCCATCACGAGGCCCCAGACGAGCGCCGCCCGTGCAGCAGGGCGAACACCGACGGGACGAACACGAGGGTGGCGACGGTGGCGCACAGGAGGCCACCGATGACGGCCCGGCCCAGCGGCGCGTTCTGCTCGCCACCTTCACCGAACCCGAGCGCCATGGGCACCATGCCGATGATCATGGCGAGCGCGGTCATCAGGACGGGGCGGAACCGCGTGAAGCCGGCCTCGACGGCCGCCGTCGTCGCGTCTCCGTGCTCGCCGAGCCGCTCCCTGGCGAAGGATACGAGGAGGATGCTATTCGCGGTCGCGACGCCGATGCTCATGATGGCTCCCATCAGGGCGGGGACGCTGAGCGTGGTCCCCGTCAGGAACAGGAAGATGACGATCCCGGCGAGGGCCGCCGGGAGCGCCGTGATGATGATGAAGGGATCGAGCCAGGACTGGAAGTTCACGACGATCAGCAGGTAGGCGAGGACGATCGCGAACCCGAGTCCCACGAACAGCCCGGAATACGACGTCCGCATGGTCTCGACCTGCCCGCGCACGGTGAGGAAGCTTCCTCGTGGCAGCAGTGGCCGGTTCGCGTCGACGACCCGCGCGATGTCGCGGCCCACCGCGCCGAGGTCGCGGTCCTGCACGGCGCCGTAGATGTCCACGACCCGGCGGATGTTGTAGTGCGACAGCACCGCCATCTCGCTCGCGCGCGAGATGGACGCGACGTCGGCGAGGATGCCGGGCCGCGTGGCGGTGGGGGCGCTGACCGGGATGTTCTCGATGTCGTGCAGGGACTGGATCCGGTATTGCGGGGTCTGGGTGGCGAGGTTGTAGCTGACCCCGTTCTGCCAGTTCAGAAAGAAGGTTGGCGTGGTTTGGAAGCTCCCGCTCAGCGAGACGAGCAGGCTGCTGGCGAGGTCCCGCGCGGTGAAGCCCGCCTGTGCCGCCTTCGTGCGGTCGAGGACGACGTCGAACTTCGGATAGTCGAACCGCTGATTGACCCGGAGATCGACCAGACCACGCACCTGACGGAGCTCGTTCAGCATCTTGTCGGCCACCCGGCGATTGCCCTGGATGTCCGCCCCCTCGACCTGGATGTCGATCGGGGCCGGCAGCCCGAAGTTGATGATCTGCGTCACGATGTCGGCGGGCAGAAAGTAGAACGTGACGCCAGGGAACTCCCCCGGCAGCTTCTGCCGAAGGGCCCGCACGTAGTCGGCGGTGGGGCGATGGTCGGCCTTCAGGGAGACGAGGATGTCGGCGTCGGCGGCCCCGATGACGCCCGACGCGCTGTGCATCCAGTTGATGGCGCTGTAGGGCAGCCCGATGTTGTCGAGGATCACGTCCGTCTCTCCGGCCGGGATCTCGCGCCGGATCGCCGCTTCCACCAGGTCGGTCAGCCGGGCGGTTTCCTCGATGCGGGTGCCGGTCTGGGTCCGCAGGTGGAGGGTGAACTGCCCGCTGTCGGTGTCGGGGAAGAAGTTCTCGCCGAGTCGAGGAGCGAGCAGGAAGGCGGAGAGACAGACGCCCAGGAACATCGGGATGAACACGACGCGCCGACCGACCAGCAGCGTGAGCACCCGCCGGTAGGCGAGGCGGACTCGCTCGAACCCCCGCTCGAATGCCTGCTGCCCGCGGGCGAGCGGGTTTCGCGACGGCGCCGCGCCCTCGACCGGCGGCGAGAGCAGGTACCTCGCGATGGTGGGCACCAGCGTGCGCGACAGGAGGTACGACGCCAGCATCGCGAAGATCACCGCCTCGGCCAGCGGGACGAAGAGGTAGCGGGCGACGCCGCCCAGGAGGAACATCGGCAGGAAGACGATGCAGATGCACAGCGTGGACACGAGCGCCGGCACCGCGATCTGCTGGGCGCCGTCCAGGATGGCCTGGATGACGGGCTTGCCCATGTCGAGGTTGCGGTTGATGTTCTCGACCTCCACGGTGGCGTCGTCCACGAGGATGCCGACGGCGAGCGCGAGCCCACCGAGCGTCATGATGTTGATGGTCTCGCCGAGCAGGCTGAGGGTGATGACCGACGTCAGGATCGAGAGCGGGATGGAGACCGCGATGATGAGCGTGCTCCGCCAGCTCCCCAGGAAGAGCAGGATCATCGCGGCGGTGAGACAGGCGGCGATCACCGCCTCGCGAATCACGCCGCTGACCGCCGCGCGCACGAAGATCGACTGATCGGCCAGCGGCTGAACGGTGAGCTGCGGTGGGAGCGTCTGGATCACGCGGGGCAGGAGCGCGCGAATACCGGCCACGACGTCGAGGGTGGACGCGGTGCCGGTCTTCAGAATGGTGACGAGCGTGCCGCGGCTGCCATCCCGGCGGACCACGTTCGTCTGCGGCGCGAAGCCGTCGCGCACGTGGGCGACGTCCCGGAGGTAGATCGTCGAATTGCCGACCACCTTGACCGGCAGGTCGTTCAGCTCGGCCACGGTCCGGGGGCTGGCGTTCATGGCGACGTCGTATTCGAACTCGCCGATCTTCGCGGTGCCGGACGGCAGGACGATGTTCTGCTGGCCGAGGGCGGTGACGACGTCGGCCGGGGACAGCCCCTTCGACTGGAGCAGGCGCTGGTCCAGGTCGACCATGATCTGGCGCTGCTTGCCGCCGTACGGATACGGGATCGAGGCGCCGGGGACGGTGACGAGTTGGGTCCTGAGGAAGTTGAGGCCCGCGTCGTTGAGCTCCGACTCGGAGAGTCCCGACAGGGCGAGCTGCAGAATGGGCACCGTCGACGCGCTGTAGTTGATGATCAACGGCGGCTGGGTGCCGGGAGGCAGCTGGCGCAGGATAGTCTGCGACACCGCCGTCACCTGCGCGTTGGCGGTATCGAGGCGCGCATGCGGCTGCAGGAAGATCTTGACCATCGCCTGGCCGTTCACGGTCGTCGATTCGATGTGCTCGATGTTGTCGACCGTCGTCGTCAGGACTCGCTCGTACTGGGTCGTGATCCGCCCTTCCATCTCCTCCGGGTTGAGGCCGGTGAATTGCCAGGCCACCGCGATCACCGGAATGTCGATGTTCGGGAAGATGTCGGTGGGTGTGCGGAGGACGACCACCGGGCTCGCGATGAGGATCAGCAGGGCGAGCACGATGAAGGTGTAGGGGCGGCTGAGAGCGACCCGGACGATCCACATAACTCAGCGATGCGACCTGCCTTCGTTGCTGGCCATGGCGGCCGGGCATGAGCCGGCAAGGACGTGCTCGATCGGACTACGCGCGTCTCTCACCAAATCGTCATGCCCCATACCGTTCAGAGGGCAGCGAGCCCCGGACCGTTGCAGCAGGACTCCTACTTGCGGATTCTTGCCGTCGTGGCAGACCTCGCCAACGCAAGCTGGTGAGAGACGTTAACAGTTGAATCTCCCGTGACGCGGTCGCGTCCCAAGTGTGGAGGGAGAAAGCGAGGCATCAGCGTGGACAAGCTTACACGTCCGAAAAAGTTGGCATTCGTCGCGCTCGTCGCCCTGGCGATCATGCTCGCGATCACCGCGCCCAGCCAGGCGCGAGGCATGGGCGGCCACAGTGTCGGGGATGGTCATCCAGGTGGGGCCTTCGGCCACCAAGGCTTCGACGGACACCATGACTCCGATGGGCACCACTTCGACGGGCACCATGACTTCGACGGGCACCACTTCGACCGTGGTGGACACGACCGCTTCGGGTTCGGCCCCGTCTTCCCGTACTACGGTTACTACCCGTCCTACGACGCTCCGACGTACTGGTACTACTGCCCGAGCTACGGGGCGTACTACCCGAACGTGCAGAGCTGCCCGGAAACGTGGGTGCCGGTACCGGCTTCATGACGCCAGTCCCGAGCGTGGCCGCGCTCGTCAGCGAGCGGCGGTCCGCGCTGGCGCCACGCGCGCACCGCGGATCGTCCTGGCCCCGACGACCCCGAGGAGGCGAGTCTTTGACGGCCCACCACTTCTCTGTCAATTTTCTCGTCGAACAGAGAAGACGCAGCATCGTTACCGACCGTTGCACACTCTAAAAGAGATAGCGGGCCTATGAAGACTCTGGTCGCACTCGTCGTCGGCGTCGCCATGCCATATCCGCAAACGTCGCCGCCGCCTACGGCGTGATGGCCGTGACGGCAGTTCCAGCCACTTCGACCAAAGCGGACCCGACGCACGCCGTGCGGTCTGCCGGCCACGATGTGCTGGACCACGCGATCGCGTTCACCCCCACCGTCGTCACCCCGAAGGGCGTCCTTCCGCCCAGACAAGAGCCCGCCACGCTCGCTGAAGCGATCGAGGAATTCGTAGGCAAGGGACCCGGGCGACCTGGTGATCCGCGGATACCGTCGGTTCGAGGGCGCCTCTGATCCGGATGACATGTCGATCGTGTACGCGGTCGAGAGCGCCAACGGATGGCACGGGACGATCGTCGACGCCTTCGGCGTATACTCGGAGCCCTCGATCGGAGCGGTGTTGGAGCACGTGCCGTTCCGATGATCGACGAAAGGGAGGCACCATGGACGACGCGGAGGTCCTCGGCCGAATCAACGAACTTGCGCGCGAGGAACACGAGCTGTTCGAGCGTGAGTCTCACGGGAAGGTGACCGACGCCGACCGTGATCGGCTCCGACGGCTCCAGGTCACGCTGGACCAGTGCTGGGACTTGCTCCGCCAGAGACGGGCTCGCCGGGCGGCGGGGCTCGACCCCGGCGAAGCCCGGGTTCGAGATGCGAAGACTGTCGAGGGCTACACGGGCTGACTCGGTGCGAGGCGTGAGGCGACTGATCCTGCGCGGCGGATGGTCGTCTGCCAGGCCGCCGAGTGAATAGGCACGCTCATCCGCGTCGTGGATCCACCGGCACCTATTTCCGAGGGCATCGCGCCTCGGGGCCAAATGATGACGATCCGGTTACGAACCGGGGCTGAACGCCCTGGACCGGATACCGATTATAAGTTATAGAGGAGCCACATGGAGTCGGACGAGGTCTCGGGTTTCCCGCATCCGGATGAAGAAAAGCAGGTCATGGCGGCGTGGGATCGGTTCCTGCGCGGCGCCGAGATGCCGTCCAACGCCGTCCGCAGCGTCATCGAGCGTTCGTGGTCGCGCTGTCTTTCAGCCGGTGTCGACCCGGGGCGCTCTCGGGCTCATGCGCCGGTTCGGGTGGAGGAACTCGGGACACTGCAACACCCCCATCGCGATTTGATCGATGCGAGCGTGCCGGTCATGCAGCAGGCTCGCGATTTCCTGTCGGAATCAGGGACCATGATGATCCTCACCGATCCGACAGGGGTGATCCTCGAAACCGAAGGCGACCCCGCCACGCTGGACGCAGCTCAGGACGTCCGCCTCGTAGGCGGGGCGAACTGGGATGAGCTCGCCTGCGGCACGAACGCCATTGGGACTGCCCTCTCCGTCCGCCAACCGGTGCAAGTCCACGCGGCGGAGCACTTCTGCGCTGGAATCAAGCCGTGGACCTGCTCCGCGACGGTTGTGCGCGATCCCGCTTCCGGCGAGATTCTCGGCGCGCTGGACGTGTCCGGGCTGAGCAGCACGTTTCACCGTCAGTGGCTGGCCCTGGCCGTGGTGGCGGCAGGCCGCATCGAAGCGAGCTTGGCGGCGCGAGAGATGGGACTCCGGCACCACCTGCTGGAGGCAGGCCTGCGACGCCTCTTGAAGACCTCGCCGGGCGGCTTGCTCTTCTTCGACCGCAAGGGTTGTCTCATCAAGGTCGACGCGGCTGGCGGTCGCTCCCTAGCGGCCATGGGCATTGAGCTCGACTCGAGAGATGACAAGAGAATCGACGCGTTCGACGCCGACTCCGCGATGCGAGCAGGTAGAGCAACGCTGCCGCAATGGCTGCGCCCAGAGTGGGTGGAACCGGTGATCCGCGGTGGAAAGCGAGTGGGGACGATCGTCGTGCTCTCGGACCCGTTCCAACGGGGATCCGGCCCGCGTGGAGTCCATTCCCGAGGCGCGCCGCTCCAGAGTGGGAACGAGCCGGATGGCGGAGTTGGCGAGATCATCGGCAGCAGCGGGGCTTTGCGGCAGGCCGTCGAGAAGGCGAGGCAGCTGGCGAGCCTCGATGCGCCGGTGCTGTTGCAGGGTGAGACCGGGGTCGGCAAGGAAATGTTTGCCCGGGCGATCCATGCGGGCGGGCACCGCAAGAATGGCCGCTTCGTGGCCCTGAACTGCGGCGGCCTGCCGCGAGACATTCTGGCGAGCGAGCTCTTTGGCTATGTCGAGGGCGCTTTCACGGGGGCCAGACGCTCCGGCATGATCGGTAGGATCGAGGCGGCCGCCGGAGGGACCCTGTTCCTCGACGAGATCGGGGAAATGCCGCTCGAACTCCAACCCTACTTCCTGCGCGTTCTGGACGGAGGGGAGGTGTATCCCCTCGGAGACAGCAAGCCGCGCAAGGTCCAGTTCAGGCTAGTGGCCGCGACCAACAAGGACCTCCGTGCCGAAGTGACCGCCGGTCGTTTCCGCGAGGACCTGTTTTACCGCGTATTCGTGACGGCGCTGCGCATCCCCTCGCTGCGCGAGCGCAAGGAGGACATCTCCACGCTCGTCGAGCATTTTAGCGGCGAGGTGTCGCGCCGCTACGGCGCATCGATGAAACGGTTCGAGCCGGAGGTCCTCGACGCGTTTGAACGATACGCTTGGCCCGGAAACGTCAGGGAACTGCGCAGCGTGGTGGAAGGGATGGTGATGCTCGCCACGGGCGACGCCGTGACTGTCGCAGACCTTCCTCCGGAGATCGCTTCCTCGATCACCGAAGCGAGCCTGCAGCTCGCCGTCCCGACACCTTCCGCGACGGTGACCAATCTGGAAGCCGTCGAGCGCGCCGCCATCAGCACCGCGATCGCGGGCTGTCACGGTAACCTCACCCTCGTCGCCAAGGAGCTTCAGATTTCGAAGAGTACGCTCTACGCGAAAGTACGGAAGCACGCACTCGACCAGATCCTCCTCGAGGCCAGGCTGCACGGCCGATAGGTCAGGAGCGCGCCCCGCTGGGCGCGGCGTCGCCGGCAAGGAGCTGCCCGTTCATGCCGAGCGGCCCGTGGAACTTGCAGGAGAAGGCGAGCACCCCCGAGGCCGGGAAGGTGACGTCCACCTGCACCTTGCCCTTGGGCGGGATGTCCTTGTCGATGCCGAGCGCGGGAATGCTGATGTTGTGCAGCGTGCTTGCCTCGCTCTCCACGACCAGCGTCAGCTTCTGTCCGGGCTTGCCCCGCAGGAAGGTCGGCGAGAAGTAGTAGTCGTCGGCTTCGAGCTCGAGCCTCGATCGGTTCTGCACGTCCTTGGTGCCGTGGTCGGCGTAGGTCACGCCGCCCAACGTGATGGACTTCCTCGTTCCGGAGGGCGCGGCGGCGGCCCGCACCGGCGCGAGGGTCGTGGCCGCCGCGCCCGAGACCGGCTGCACGGCGATCTTGCGCGGGGCGTTGCCGACGGCGATCGTGGCCGTCACCGTGCGATTCGCCAAGTCCACGACCGAGACGTCGTTGGAGCCTTCGTTGGTCACGTAGGCCGTGTGGCCGTCGGAGCTGGACGTGCTCCAGTGCGGGGCCTTGCCCACCGCGACGGTGCCGGCCAGCGTGTTGCTCGTGGTATCCAGGATGCCCAGCTCGCCGGGGCCCTGGATCACGGCCAGCGCCCACCGGCCGTCGGGTGTGAAGGGCGTGTAGTGCGGCGAGGTCCCCACGGGAATCTGCGTGACGATCTCGTTGGTGGCCGTGTCGAGCACCTGAATCGCGTTGACGCCGGCGAGCGTAAAGAAGACCCGTCGGCCGTCCGGGCTCAGCTCGAGCCCGCGTGGCGTCTTGTCCAGCGGTACCCGCGCCACTTCCTTCCACGTGGCCAGGTTCAGCCGGACGAGCGCCGTGGCGCCCTGCTGCTGGGAGGCCACCCACGCTGTGCGCCCGTCCTGGCTCAGCGTGCCGTTGTGGGGCTGGGCGATAGGCACCTCGCCAATGACGCGATCCGTCGCCGTGTCGATGACCAGCGCGCGGTTCGAGCCCCAGCCCGAGACCAGCACCCGGCTACCGGCGCCCGAGATCGCGAGCCCGTGAGGATTGGCGCCCACGTCGATGCTGGCGACCACGCGGTCCGTGGCGGTGTCGATGACGCTCACCGTGGAGGCGCCGTCACTGCTGACATAGACCTTGCGGCCGTCCGGCGTCACCACGAGCCCGTGCGGTCCCTTCGGGACCGTGATGGTGCTGAGCACCTTGTTCTGGGCCGTGTCGATGACGGCCACCGCATCGTCCTTGAAGAGGCCCACATAGGCCTTGGGCGCTCCCGCGGCCGAGAGAGATCCCGTCCCGACCACCCACCCACCCATCAGGGCCAGTACCCACAACAACGCCGCCACGCGCTTCAGCATCGAGTCACCTCCGTGGAGTATTCGCATGTTTCACTTGTGCCAACGCCTGGATGCGAGATTCGTTCCCGGGTGCGGGCAAAGAGAGATTCGCCGGAACGCTCACCGCTCCTCGTAACGCCTCAGGGGACGAACCGTTCACGCAACCTTTATTTCACGAGTTGGGAACGGCTGACGTATGTGCACGTTGGCACGAGTGAAGAGAGCAGAGGACGGCATCGAGCAGATCAGAAGAAGGAAAGGGAGAGGGAGCAATGCCCGAGCGTGCACTGACATCGATCGCGACCGCAGTACTGTTCGCGGGCCTTCTGAGCGGCTGCGCATCGCAGGGGGGCAGCCTCGGCATGACCGTGCCGCGAGGGACCGACGGCTCGGCTGGCTACGAAATCGGCGGCGCGTCGCCGGCCGACCCACCGCGCGCGGGTCGTCTTGGAGCCATCATCCACACGCCTTCCGCGTTCGACTGCCAAGCCGAACGGGCGAGCGCCGGTGTTTTCGAGCAGCAGTGCGAGAGCAGCACCAGCAGCAACTAAGTTAAGCTGCACGTCCGGATTTGGGCCGGCGTACGATTTTCGCACGCCCGAGTGATGTTCCCGTCGTCCGTCCCGAAGGGCATTCTCGCGCGGGAAAACACACACCTGGACTCCGGCCTTGATGACGTTGGCTGCGGCACGATCGTTGCTGTCCTCGATGACAGGGTAGCGATTGAGACGTAGACGAGAACTCGACGGGAGGGCGTGCAGATGAGCTTTGCGACGACTCTCGACCCGAACCGTAGCGCCGTCATTCCGGGACGGCGTGCAGCGGCGCCGTCCAGCAGACCTAACGTGGGCGCGCCCGATCAGGCCGCCGCCCCGACGAGGGAGGATCGCGACGGTCACCTCGTGGAAGCGCTGCGGCGCTGTGAGCCGGCGGCGGCGGAGCGCGTGGTCGCCACCTACGGCGATCGCGCGTATCGCCTGGCGATCGGCATCACAGGAACCGCGGAGGACGCCGAGGAAGTCGTGCAGGACGCGTTCTGGACCGTGATCCGGAAGATCGACACGTTCAGGGGTGAGTCGGCCTTCGGCTCCTGGCTCTACCGCATCGTCGCCAACGCCGCTTACCAGAAGCTCCGCGGCCGGCGAGACCGACGCAGCGACATCTCGCTCGACGAGGCCCTCCCGTTGTTCCACGAGAACGGCGAGCACGCCGCGCCGATCGCCGACTGGTCGCCGAGCCTGGACGACCAATCCCGCCAGACCGAACTGCGTATGGCGCTGACCGCGGCGATCCACGAGTTGCCGCCGCACTACCGCACCGTCCTCATCTTGCACGATGTCGAAGGTCTCTCGCATATCGAAGCGGCGGAGTCCCTGGGTCTCAGCGTCCCCAACGTGAAGTCACGCGTGCACCGCGCCCGGCTGTTTCTCCGGAAGCGACTGGCCGACGTCCACGGAGACCTGGGAGGCGTTGCAGGGTAATGGCGAGGCGAGCCTGGAGCGTCTTGCGATGACGGTTGTTGCCGATCAGCCTGCCGGAGGGCTGCCCGAGTGCAGGCTCCGACGGGTGACGCAGTACGTCCAGGACAATCTGCACCGAGAGCTTCGCCTCGCGGAGCTCAGCGGCCTGGTGCACATGAGCCCGTACCATTTCGCGCGGCTGTTCAAGCGGAGCACCGGACTGTCCCCGCACCGATTCCTGGTGCGGCGGCGGATCGAGCAGGGGATGGCATTGCTGGCGACTCAGACGCTGCCGATCGCCGAGATCGCACGGTCAGTCGGATTTCGCACTCCAAGTCACTTTACGACGACATTTCGGCGCGTGACCGGCATCACGCCGAGTGTGTATCGCAGCGGTGGACTGATCGAACCGCCGCAGGCGATCAAGGGGCTGGCATACTGACGCTTTCACGTTCTTGCTGAAACGATCGCGCGCATGCATCGCCGCGCTCCGCAAGGCTCTCCCAATCGTATGGACGCGATTCCCCGACTCGTCGTGTATGTCGCTCTCATCATCAGCACGATGGTCGTTCTCGACTGGTTCGAGGCGAGACGATACCGAAGCGGCGTCGCCCGTCGACGGAGCCGCGAAGAGCTGAATACGAGAGTCGCAGGGCGATCCAGAGAGCAGACCGAGCCGCCGCATCGACGCCGCACCGCGGCATGAGGCACGGACGCGACGGGCGCGCGACATCGAACCCCGCACCCAATTTCAGCCGCGGGGCCTCTAATAGATTGGGAGGGACCATGACGAACAGACACGCGAGCCAGGCGGTGGTCGAGCGCGCCCATCCCGTGGCCCTCCAGCACGTCAGGATGTGCTGAGCGCGCGATAGCGCGGGTGCGAGCGCCGCACGATGAAGCAGTTCGGGTGGATTCTGGCGGTTCTGGCGGCGTTGGGTGTCTTGCTCGCGGTGCCCATTATGGCCCGCCGGACGCCAGGACCTGACTGCACCAATCGCGTGGTGATCATGAGGGGTCCGCATGGCGCACCAGTCGAATGTGTCTGCATCGGGGGAACGCTCTCCACGTGCTTCGCGCCCGGGCCCTAGCGTCAGGGCGGACGGATTAGGAGAATACGAATGAACCGGCGTGAACTCAGCAAGGCACTCCGAGCGCTGCTCACGGCCTGCGCCCTTACGGGTACGCTTCTTGTTGCGGTCAGCGCGGCGCAGGATATATCCGTGCGAGTTTCCGGGCGAGTGCAGTGGATCGCCGGCGGGACCATGATTGTCGCGTTGGATGACAGCCCGAGCATCAACGTCGACCTGTCACGGGTGGCTCAGGATCAGTACGCAGGTCTCGCGCGGGGCGAGTGGGTGGTCGTGACGGGGATGGTACCGAACGTCAGGGATCGAGTCATCGCCACCGGCATTCAGCGCCGCGCATCCTAGGTCCCAGCACGGGCCCTCTGGACGCGCGAGCCTTGGTCGCGGGTGCGCTGCGCCGGTCCGAGAGTCGAGGGGCCAAACGATGGATCTAGGGCTGCTGGGAAAGACGGCGGTGGTGATTGCGCGAGGACTGGCGGAGACGACGACGGGCACCGGCGTGACGGTGAACTCGGTGCTCGTGGGGCCGACGGCCTCGGAAGGTGTCGCGCAATTCTTCGATGGCCTGGCGAAGCAACAGGGCGTCTCCCCGGCCGAGCTGGAACGGCAGTTCTTCGCGGCCGTGCGACCCACGTCCCTCCTCAAGCGCTTCGAGACGCCGGAGGAGGTGGCGGCCGTCTGATATGCTGCCGCAGCCACCCACGGCGCAGGTCGGTTGCTTGCCGATTCTTGCGGAAACCTCCTGCCACGTGCGCTCTCGGCCGTCGATCCGTCCTCAAAAGAGCTGATGAAGGTCGGGAGCACACAATCGATGCGAAGATGCCCGCGCCGGTCGGTCCTGGCTCAAACGGTGCTGGTCGCGACGATCGGTCTAGGGCTCACAGTGTCTTCGAATCCCGTCGACGCCAGAGCCGCCGGCGACCCGATCTCCCTGTTCACGTTGCTCGCCGATGAGAATGGCGAGAAGGCGCTCGCCGCACCGTCGGTCGAGAGCCCGTTTCGCTTCGACCTTCGTGAAGTCACCAATCATCGCGGTCCGGCTGTGGAGGGGTATCTCTACAACGGCCTTCGCTGGCGGATCGGCAACGTTCGCGTGCGCGTCGAGAGTCTGGACCCGACGGGGCAGGTGAGCGGCGAAGCCTACGGGTGGGCGCTGGGAGATGTTCCAGCTGGCGGCCGGACGTACTTCGTCGTGCCGATAGCGGTGCGCGGCGCAACGTATCATGCCACCGTTGACTCCTTCGACAGGATGTCACGAGAAGACTTCCAGAGCCCATAGCTCGAAAGCCAGCAGCCGGAACCCTCTGGCCTGTTGGACTCATCGAAACAAACGATGGGAACGGCAACGGGCCTGAGACGTCTTCTCGTTCCGCTGACTGACGGGGCTGACGAGGCAACATTGCAAGGGATCGCCGACGTCGCGCGCGGCGCCGGATCCGTCGTCCGCCTCCTCTACGTCCGACCTCTTCCTTCCGGCGCGGCCTCAGGTCCCACTCTGGCGACGAGCCCGGGAGATGAAGAGAAGCGGCGGCTGGAGGCCGAGAGTTCACGATACTTGGACGTCGTCGCGTCGAGTTTGGGCGACATCCCCGTCGAGCGCGTCATCAGGTTCGGAGATCTGGAGACAGCAGTTCTCAATGAGGCGGCAGCCTGGCGTGCCGATCTCGTCGCGCTCAGCGCAGGGGACCGGACGTGGCTGAGTCGGGCGGTCCATTCTGGCACCGCGGCGAAGGCGTTCCGAAAGACCGGGATTCCAGCGCTTCTGTACACGCCACGCGACGTTCGCTAGCTTTCGAACGTATCACGTAATCATGGTCTCTCAGACGCGGCCTGCGGGAAGGAGTAGTCCCACACGGAGACGCGGTAATGGTCGGCGGCCGGGAGATGCGCGATCTCGAAGTACGCGCGCCCGAATCCTCTGACGCCCGCGGGTACCCACGCGATCTGCTGGCCGACGACCGCGCCGGACGCGTCCAGGGCCTGCGCAAGCAGTCGTACGGGCTGGGCAGAGCCCCCGTATTCGTTGGTGATGTAACCGCGAATGTGCTTGCCCCCGCCAGGCTCGGACTCGACCGACCATTCGAGCTTGAACCAGTGCTCCCAGCCCTGCATCAAGGTGGTCGTGGAACCGGACGGGGTCAAGTAGATGCTCGTGGCTCCGCAGGCCGTCGTGGCGACGGCCGTCAGTGCGAGCAGTGCGGCTGAGAGGATCGATCCGGCCTTGGTGGTCATGGTGCTTGTCTCTCGTTGACCGGTGGTCGGGCACCGGCGGGGAAATTGATGGTGTCGCCGTTCGGGGTTCGACCGACCAGCGGCGGCGTGTACACCTCGTGGTCGGAAAGCCTGCGCTCCCAGTGCCCGGGCACCAAAACAGGTCCGTCGGTCCCCGGGACTTGAACGTAACGATCCGGTACCCACGTCGCCTCAGGCGTCGGCACCGTCGGTGACGGCGCCTGCGGCACCGCGCGCGTCGTCGCGTCGTGGAGGCGGTCGAAGATCGCGCCCCCCGGCGTCGTGCCGCCCGGCGGTGACTTCATCTGGCTCCACGCGACCTGAGGCACGGCCACATTCACGATCACCGCGACGCCGAGTAGCACCCTTCGCAACCGCATGACCGCGCGCCCCCTTTCGAGTCTGAGACCCTTCTGTCACCTCTTGGGATGACGGCGGCGTGCCCATGGGATGCAGCGACGCGCGGATGAGAAGATCTTCATCTACCAGCTCCTCCAACCCCAGAAGAACGGATCGTAATAGCCATAATGGCCGTAGTACGGCCACGGTGCGTAGGCCCACCGAGCGTCGTGAAGCTCCTGCTCGGACTTCACAATGGACTCCAGACTCGCGGCGATGAAGTGGCGCGACTGCGGTGACAGGGGGTGCTCCGTGCGCATCAGCTGGAGCGCGTCGTCGACCTGTCTGGTCACTCGCGCGCTGTGAGTCAGGCCACCGAACGTGCGGAGGTGCTCCGCGGCGGCCCCTTCGTCGCCTCGCTCGAGATGACTGAGGCCGAGATAGAGCTGGGCATCCGCCCGGTTCGGGTCCTGGCTCACCGCTTCGCTGAGGTGCGCCGCCGCCTCGCCGTAGCCCCCCTGCGCGTAGCGCGCGATCCCCAACCCCACGAGGGCATCCGTCCGTTCCGGGTGTTCCGTGAGGGCCGTCTCGAACTTGCTCGCCGCCTCGGCGTAGCGGCCCTCCCGTAATGCGGCCTGTCCCAGCCCCACCGTCGTCGCGCAGCCGCTGATCGCGAAGGCGAGCGCGGCGAGCAGCACCGGGTAACACCGGTGCACGGTCATCGTGAGTCGGTTCTCGTTCCTTTCGTCAACCATATCCATGGTCCCTCCCCTCGTCACAGCCGAAGGTCTGACACGGAACGCTCAGTCCGATTCCTCACACGTCTTTTGATGACCGTCGCCCGGTCCGGGTTGCGCACGGCGTGCGCCCAGGGGGGAGGCCGTCGCTCAGAACGTGTACTGAATCGCCGCATACAAGAAGTCGCTGTCCTTGTGCGGGCCCGTCTCGCGGATGAACTCGCCGGTGAAGAAGCGGCTGTAACCCGCATAGCCGAGGATGTGACGGGTAAAGGTGTAATTGGCGAGAAGGTCGATCTCCGCGCCGACGTAGCGGGCGGTGGTCGCGGTCCCCGGCCGGAGCACCGCGCCGCTCTTGTTGTACAGCGCGTCACGATCGGAATCCCGCCAGAAGAAGTAGTGCTGGAGGGACAGTGTGAGGTTGTGAACGGGGGTCATCGTCAGTCCTGCGTTAGGACTGATGATGTTCTGCCGCCCGATATAGTCGATGTACCCAAGGAACGAGTGGGCGTTCGGGAAGAGCTGGTTGAAGGTGCCGACGTCTCCGCCGGGCTTCTTGTCTCCGCTCGCATAGTCGAATTCGAGGTAGACGCGGGGTGACAGCCGCGGGACCGGCAGGGAGTAGCCGACGACCGCGGTCGTCATCGACGCCGCGATGTCGCCTCGGCCCACCGTTCCGAACTGCGACGCCCCCTCGACCTCGAAGTCCAGGCCGGTGGCGCCGACCTTGCCCCACACGCGTCCGCCAAGGGTCTGTCGCTCCTCCCGTCCGGCGGTGGCGTTGAAGCTGACTCTGGCGTTGTTGACACCCAGCCAGTAGAGATCCAGATTCACCGGCAGGACATGAAGAGGCCCGGTGCTATATACGCCGAACAGCTTCTGGTCCGACGTTGACTCGTTGAAGCGGTACTTGTCGACGACCACGACCTGGGTCCAGACAGGGGTGATGGTCCAGTCGGCTATCCGAACGATCGCTTCACCGCCATCGAAGGTACGAGGGACCTGTGTGAAGTCGCCCGGCCCGACCAGCCGCTGGGACCCGAAGATCAGCTCCTGCCGGCCACCGCGCAGCGTCGCGCTCGCCTGCTCGCCGAACGGAATCACGATGTCAGCGAAGCCGTTCAGGAGGTCGAACTCGTCGACAAACGCCGTTGTCCTGCCTCCCTGGAGCTCTCGGTCCAGCGCGAACGAGCTCTTCCCCTCGGCGAACATGCGGAAGTATTGCGTCACATGGAGGTCGGCGGTGAGCCGGAACCGGGAGAGGAGATACGCATCGGACTGCTTGGGCTCCGAGGCGCCGAACTGAAACTGTCTAAAGTACTCTGCGCGCTCGCGGGCCTGTCCACCAAGAGTGAACCACACGGACCCGTCCTCCGTCAGCGGGATGAACTTCAAACGGTCCCAGAAGTCATCGGTCTTGCCCAGGTCGACGCCCCTCAGCGCCGACCAGTCCTCGTTGAACCGTCCGGCCGATCCGATCTGATATGCGGGTCGGTTCGGCTCGCTCGCAGTCTGGCCGGCTTGCGCCCATACCGGAACCACGTTCTGAACGAGGGACAGGGATTGGAGCGCCACGCCTCCGATGATGGCCAGGCAGAGACGACGCGTGGGGTGAGTCGGTAAGACGAAAGCCATGCCAGCCCTCCAGCGGTCGGAGCAGTTGAGGATCTGGCCGTTAGGACGTCGTTCGGAGAGCGGCGGTTACACCGAGGCGCCTCTTTTTGGCGGCAGAGTCTGCCGCCGCTTGAAGACGTAGAGGAGATAGCTGAATGCGGGGAAGAGTACCACCGCTCCGACAGCCAGGGCGGACCGCAGAGCATAGAGGGTGGACGGAACAGTCGCCGTGTTCGTCAACGTGAGGTCGGGGGCCACGACATGGGGATACTGCGCCAACCCCCAGCCGACCAGGATGCACGTCACCTGGCCAACCGCAGCCACCCGAGCCCACTGGAAGCGTCGAGCCCACAAGGCCGCGAGCGCTCCGACCGCGCATACGCTGGTGACGGCGAGGAGGAGCGGCGCCCACCAGCTCGTCAGCCTCGCGAAGATCTGCGGTGCCCAAGGTCGTGCAAGAAGAAATGTCAACGCTGCCACTGGCGCCAGGAACAGGCCGGAGGCGAGCGCCCGCTTGCGAAAGTCCTCCTGGAGGTCCGGCTCGCGCTCGGTATCCACCGTCAGGTAGGTGGCTGCCAGGAACGCGAAGAGCCCCTGGGCGAAGAGACCACAGGCGACGGCGAACGGGCCCGTCCAGCCGGCGAGGAAGCCGCTCGACACGCGCCCACCGGCCACGCGGATCTCGCCAGAGGCCAGGGCGCCGAGGCACAGCCCCAGGAGGAACGGCGTGAAGAAGCTCGCCGCGCCGAAGAGCGTGCTCCAGCGTCGGTGCACCGCATCGTCACGGACGTCGTACCTCCGGAAGACAAAGGCCGAACCGCGCAGCACGATCCCGACGAGGATCGCCGTCATGGGGATATGCAGCGCCGTCATGATGACGGCGAAGGCGGTCGGGAAGCCCGTGAAGAGGACCACGATCACGAGGATGAGCCAGACGTGATTGGCCTCCCAGATCGGTCCGATCGCGTGCTCGATGGCCTCGCGCTGACGCTGCGCTCTGGGGCCCAAGGCCAGCAGGTCCCACATGCCGCCGCCATAGTCGGCGCCACCCGAAAGGGCGTAGAGCACGAGCGCCACCAGGATGGCGGCCCCGAGCGTGAGCTCAACCGCCACGCGACGCTCCCGGGGCCGCTCCCGAGCGACCCGGCGCGTTCGGGTGAGTCTCGAGGAACTGCCGGCGAAGCACGTACACGAGGATGACGGACAGAAAGACGTAGACGGCGGTGAAGGTGACGAAGGGCACGACCAGTCCGGACATCGGGGTGACCGCGTCCGCCGTGCGCATCACGCCGTAGATGATCCACGGCTGGCGGCCGACCTCGGTGACGAACCACCCCGCCTCGATCGCGATGAGACCCAGAGGACCAGCGACGACCAGCGCGCGCAGGAACCTCGGATCGTCGGGCAACCCCCGCCGCCACCAGAGCCACGCGCCCCAGGCTGCCAAGCCGAGCATGGCGAACCCGGCGCCCACCATCAGGTCAAAGGCCCAGTGGACGATGCGCGTATTGGGCCATTCGTCCCGAGGGATGTCCTCGAGGCCGCGAACCGGCGCGGTCGGATCGCCGTGGGCCAGCAGGCTCAAGCCCCGGGGAATCCGGAGCGCGTACCGGGTCGTCATGGCGGCGTCGTCCGGGAGCCCGCCGATGGTGAGCGGCGCCCCGCGTTGCGTCCGGTAGTGGCCCTCCATCGCGGCGAACTTGGCCGGCTGCCGCTCGGCGACCATCCGGGCGATCATGTCTCCACTGACGATCTGAAACGGGATCCCGACGGCCGCGACGGCGAGCGCGATGCCGAACGCCCGCCGATGGAACACGTTCCGTCGGTCCCGCAGCAGAAAGAATGCGTGTACGGCGGCGACGATGAAGCCGGTGGCAACGTAGGCGGCCAGCGTCATGTGGATGACCTGCTGCAGGCTGGCCGGGTTCAGCATGGCGGCGATCGGGTCTATGCTCGTGACGCGGCCGTCGGTCACCTCGAACCCGGTTGGCGCGTTCATCCAGGCGTTGACCGTGACGACGAAAACGCCGGAGAGCATGCCACTCCCGGCGACGATGATCCCCGAGATCCAATGCATCAGGGGCGGAGTACGGTCCCATCCGTAGAGATAGATCCCGAGGAAGATCGCCTCGGTGAAGAACGCGAATCCCTCGAGCGAAAACGGCATGCCGATGATCCCGCCTGCGTACTCCATGAACCGCGGCCACAGGAGCCCCAGCTCGAAGGAGAGCACAGTGCCGGAGACGGCGCCCACGGCGAAGAGGATGGCGGTGCCCCTCGCCCAGCGCTTGGCGAGGTCGAGGTAAATCGCCTCCCCGCGACGGAGATAGAGGCCCTCGGCGATGGCCATCAGGAGCGGCATGCCGATCCCGATCGCCGCGAAGACGATGTGGAACGCCAGCGACAGCGCCATCTGGGAGCGCGCGAAGAAGAAGTCAGTCACGGCCGCGCCTCCGCGCCGTCGGCGACAACTCGAGGAGAGTGCTTTCGCAGGATCACGAGCGAGACGACGAGGGCCACGATCATCACCGTCAGCAGGCCCAGCTCGAGCATCGCTCCCTGGAACGCGCGCTCGCCCTTCTCGAGGAGTCGCGCGAACTCGGCGGTGAGCACCAACAGGCGCCGGATCGCGGCGATCAACCCGACGATCAGGAAGGGCTCCGGCACGAGCGCGTGCTCGCGGAAGGAGAACTGCACGGTGTAGAGGAGCTCGATGATCATCAAGATCAGGAGGATCCGGTCGAGCAGATCCACGGCGCGGTCGGGCAGCGTGGCGCCGAGCAGGGCCTGCACGAAGGCGACGGCCACGGCGACGAGCAGCACGAGCGCGATCGCTGCCAGGAGCGTTCCCAGGCCCACGTAGACCGCGTCCTCGACCCGCACGAAGCCCTGCGCGATCAATCCGCGCCAGGGCTGCGCGTTCGGCCGGAGCTGTTTGTCGGTCATCAGACCTCGCGATTGCTCGCGGCCCGTCTACTGCCGCTGCAGAAGCGCCTCCACCAGGGACGCTGGTGGGTGAAACTCGACGAACTCGTAGACGGCCAGTCCACCAGTGAACAGCGTCAGGATCAGCATCGTCTTCAACAGCCGTCGCCGCCAGAGGCGGCCGGCTCCGTCGTGGTCGATGTCCACCGCCGGCGCGACGGACATCCTGGCCAGCATGGTCTGGCCCATCTTCGACTCCTCTTTCCCGCTCCGCCCGTGCACATTCCTCAGTGCGTTTGCGAGAGACGGTCAACCTTCTCTTGGGCGATGCCCAGTCTTTCTCGGATCGCTCTGCGCCACGCCTCCTCGCGATCAGCGGCAGCGGCCTGCTGTTTGCGCAGAATGTCTCCGAATACCACCCAGGCTTCGTCGAAGCTAAGCTCTTCGCCGGTCTTCATGGATTCCACGCTGCAGGTGCTCCCAGGACCCCCAAGCCACAGGCCACGCTTGGCTCGAACACCGAGGTGCATTCGCTCCAGCTCCTCCCGTGTCGCGATGATTCTCCACGTCGGAGCGCGCCGGGGCGGATTCCAAACAGTCAGGTTCTTGAAGCTGTCGTCCCACACGTCGAATCTCACTGCCTCCGGCTCACTGTTGTCGCCTTTGAACTCGCATCTGAAGGACCACGACGAAAACCGCTCGGCATAGGCGGCGACGACCACACGCACCGGTGCCAGGGCGACGCTGAGGCTCGGGTTGTCATCCGGCGCGATGACCGCGGCGCTGGCGGTGACAGCCCATAGGACCAGAGACGAACCCAAAACGGGAACCAGGCGGCGCTTCACTGTATCAGGGCTCCTTTCGTCGACTCTCGTGATCACCGTGCTCAGGGGCTTGAGATGCGACCCGGCCGACAAAGTTTCGCGGAGCGCTCGTGAAAGGCTGTCGACAAGCCAAGCTTGCGTGTTCTTGCTGAAAACTTCGCCGAGCCCTTCGCGTCAGTGCTCGACCCCCTCCAAAGGGTTGCGAAAGCCGGATCACGACGCAGTTCCTTCGGGACGAAGCGAGGACGCCATGGATCTGTCACGACGGGACCTTTTCAAGGTGTCGGCCGGGGTCTTCACGGGGACGGCGCTCGGGGGTCTCGCGGGCCTCGGCGCGAGCCTGGCCCCGACGCTGGCCCAGGCTCAGGATCTGCGGATCAAGCATGCGAAAGCGGTCCCGAGCGTCTGCCCGTACTGCTCCGTAGGGTGCGCCACGCTGATTCACACCGTCGAGGGCAAGATCGTCAACATCGAGGGCGATCCCCGGAGCCCCCACAACGAGGGCACGCTGTGCCCCAAGGGGGCGGCGATCTACCAGCTCCATGTGAACCCGAACCGCGCCACCAAGGTGCTCCACCGCGCCGCGGGCGCGTCCGAGTGGGAGGTATGGGATCTCGATCGGGCGATGGACCGGGTGGCAGAGTTGGTGAAAGGAACCCGCGACGAGACGTTCATGGAGCGACTCGAGAACGGCAAGCGAGTCAACTGCACCACGGCCATCTTCTCGCTCGGCGGCGCCACCCTCGACAACGAATGGAACCACATCCAGCAGAAGCTGATGCGCGGCCTGGGGGTCGTCGCGATCGAGAATCAGGCACGCATCTGACACAGCTCGAGCGTCCCCGGGCTGGGGACTCGATTCGGTCGCGGCGCCGCGACCATGTATCCGCGGAGCATGGTCGATTCGGACTGCGTTGTGATCCAGGGATCGAACATGGCCGAGTGCCACCCGGTAGCGTTCCGGTGGCCGATGCAAGCCAAGCTCAAGGGAGCGAAGCTCATCCACGTCGATCCGCGCTTCACCCGCACCAGCGCCGTCGCGGACATCCACGCGCCGATCCGGGCGGGCTCCGATGTCGCCTTCCTGGGTGGGCTCGTCAACTACGTGCTCCAGAGCGAGCGCTGGAAGCGGGACGCATTCTTCAGGGAATTCGTCGTCAACTACACCAACGCAGCGACGATCGTCGGTGACGAGTTCAAGGACACGGAGGACCTCGACGGCGTCTTTTCCGGCCTCATGCGGTACGCGCCGTCCGTCAAGGAGTGGCCGCTCGATGGCTTCGTCGGTCAGTACGACACCCGGACGTGGCAGTACGCCGCAGCGCCCGCCGGCCCCCGCGCGACGCCGCCGGCCGGGCCACCGTTCGACCCGCTCGTGCGCTCGCTGCTCACGCCTCCGCCGCGCCGCGACGAGACGCTCCAGCACCCGCGCACCGTCTTTCAGATCGTGAAGCGGCACTTCAGCCGATACACGCCCGAGATGGTCGAGCGGGTCACGGGGTGTCCGAAGGAAACCTTCCTCAAGGTGGCGGAGACGATCCTCGCCAATTCGGGCCGCGACCGCACCACCTCCTTCGCGTACGCCGTGGCTTGGACCCAGCACACCAACGGTCCTCAGACCATCGGATGCTGCGCGCTGCTCCAGCTGCTGCTCGGGAACATCGGCCGCCCCGGTGCCGGCGTGATGGCCCTCCGGGGGCATGCCTCGATCCAGGGCTCGACCGACGTTCCCACGCTCTACCACTCGATTCACGGGTACATGAATCACCCCTCGGCCCTGAAGCGACACGACTCGCTGCGGGACTGGCTCCTCACGGAGACGACCCCGCGGGGGTACTGGGCCAACACCCCGAAGTTCATGGTCTCGTACCTCAAGTCCATGTACGGGGCGGCGGCGACGAAGGAAAACGACTTCGGCTACGACTGGCACCCACGGATCATCGGCGATCACTCCCACCTGCCGATGTTCGTGGCGATGAACGAGGGGCGGGTGAAGGGGCTCTTGTGCATTGGCCAGAACCCGGCGACCTCGCTCAACGCCAGCGTGGAGCGCAAGGGGCTCGCCAGGCTCGAGTGGCTCGTCGTCAAGGACAACTGGCTCACGGAGACGGCGACGTTCTGGCAGAACAGCCCGGAGATCAAGAGCGGTCAGCTTCGGAGCCAGGACATCCGGACGGAGGTCTTCTTTTTTCCGGCGGCGCAGGTCGCGGAGTACGACGGCAGTTTCACGAACACTCAGCGGATGCTGCAGTGGCACTTCAAGGCGGCCAACCCGCCCGGTGACTGTCGCACGGACCTCTGGTTCACGCATCAGCTCGCCCGGCGGCTCAAGCAGATGTACGCGCATTCGACGCTGCCGCGCGACGAGGGATTCAAGCACCTGGTCTGGGAATACGACTCGGACGATCCGCACGAGCGCGAGCGCGGCGAGCCCGACGCCCACAAGATCCTCAAGGAGATCAACGGGTACTACACCGACCAGCCGGACCGGCATCTGGCCGGTTTCGGCGACCTCAAGGACGACGGGTCCACGACCTGCGCCTCCTGGATCTACTGCGGCGTGTTTCCCGCCCCGGACCGGAACCTCGCCGCGCGCAAGCAGGCCGATCCCCCGGGAACGCCGGGGGCGCAGCTCGACTGGGGCTGGGCGTGGCCGGCCAACCGACGCATCCTCTATAACCGCGCCTCCGCCGACCGGGAGGGGCGGCCGTGGAGCGAGCGCAAGAAGTGGGTGTGGTGGGACGGCGCCAAGTGGACGGGCCACGACGTACCGGACTTTGCGCCGACCAAGGCGCCGCTGTCGAAGGCCGCACCGGACGCCATCGGGCTCGACGCGCTGTCCGGCACGGAGCCGTTCATCATGAAAGCCGACGGCGTCGGCTGGCTCTACGTGCCGGGCGGCCTCGCCGACGGACCGCTGCCGGCGCACTACGAGCCCGTCGAGTCGCCGGTGCCGAACCCGCTCTACCGCCAGCAGTCGAGCCCGGTCCTCAAGTACTGGAAGCTCGACGGCAACGCGCTCGCGCCCCTCGGCGACCAGCGATTCCCGCACATCATGACGACGTACCGCCTTACGGAGCATTACCTGTCGGGAGCCATGAGCCGCTGGAGCCCGTGGCTCACCGAGCTTCAGCCGGAGTTTTTCGTCGAGATCAGCCCGGAGCTCGCCGCCGAGAAGGGCATCGGCAACACCGACTGGATCGCGGTCTCGACGCCGCGTGGCCGCATCCGCGCCAAGGCCCTCGTGACGCGGCGGATGCGTGTGTTCACGATCGACGGCCGCACCGTCCACCACGTCGGCATGCCGTTTCACTGGGGTTACCAGGGGCTCAGCACCGGTGATGCCGGCAACGAGCTCACGGCCCTGGTAGGAGATCCCAACGTCTCGATCCACGAGGGGAAGGCCTTCATGTGCAACGTGGAGAAGGCGTGATGGCGGAGCCGATGGGCTTCTTCACCGACACCACGGTGTGCATCGGGTGCAAGGCCTGCGAGGTGGCCTGCAAGGAGTGGAATCAGCTCCCGGCGACGAACGGCGGCCACGGCACGCTCTCCGGGGACAGCTATGACAACACTCGCCAGCTCGACGGCATCCACTGGCGGCATGTGAAGTTCATCGAGCAGTTCAGCCCCGACCGCAGCCAGGGGCGATGGCTGATGATGAGCGACGTCTGCAAGCATTGCGTCCGGGCCGGCTGCCTCGAAGTGTGCCCGACGGGCGCCATCATCCGAACCGAGTTCGACACGGTCGTGATCCAGTCGGACATGTGCAACGGCTGCCGAGACTGTATCGGCGCGTGCCCGTTCGGGGTGATCGGCGTCAACCCGGTATCGGGCACAGCCCAGAAGTGCACGCTCTGCTACGACCGGATGAAGGTGGGCCTCGAGCCCGCGTGCGCCAAAGCCTGCCCGACCAAGTCCATTAACTTCGGCACTATCGTCGATCTCAAGAAGATGGCACAGGCCCGGATGGGCCAGCTGCAACAGACCGGCGAGACCCGCGCCTATCTGTACGGCGACGACGAGAGCATGCTCGGCGGGCTCAACTCTTTCTACCTGCTCGTCGACAAGCCGCAAGTCTACGGGCTGCCGCCGGATCCGCAGCTCCCGTCACGGAACCTCAAGGCATCCGCCGTGTGGTCCGTGGTCGGGGCTGTCGTCGTGGGTCTCATGAGCGTGTTCAGCTTCCGGAACCGCGGAGGTGGCGATGTCTAGCACCTTCTTCACCGCCGCCCCCCACTGGCGCTGGCTGATCGTCGCCTACTTTTTCCTGGGTGGTCTCGCCGGCGGCAGCTACTTCCTCGCCACCTTGATGGATCTCTTTGGGAAGAGCGAGGATCGACCCCTCGTCCGCCTTGCGTATCTGATCGCTTTCCCGGCCGTCTGCGTGTGCGGGCTTCTCCTCACCGTCGATCTCGGACGGCCTGAGCGCTTCTGGCACATGCTGGTACAGGCCCAGACCTTCCGGCCGATGATCAAGGCGTACTCTCCGATGTCGATCGGCTCATGGGCGCTGCTTCTGTTCAGCGGGTGCGCGTTCCTGTCGTTTGTCGCGGTGCTCGCCGAGCGCGGCTGGCTCCCCTGGCCGCCCCTTCTCCGGCTGAACCCACCCGCGCCCCTGGGCCGGCTTGTGACGGCGGTCGGCGCGCTCTTGGGTCTCTATCTAGCGGGCTACACCGGGGTGCTCCTCGCCGTCACGAACCGACCGGTCTGGGCGGACACCACGCTGCTCGGACTCACCTTCCTGATCTCGGCGGCGTCCACGTCGGCGGCGCTTCTGATCCTGTTCGGTTCCTTCGGGGGCGGGTCGCGGGACGGCATCCGCGCGCTCGAGCGCCTCGACGCATCCGTGCTGGTCCTCGAAGGCCTGGCCATCGCGGCGCTGGTCGCGTCGCTCGGGCGGGTCGCCATGGTCTGGTTGAATGGCTGGGGCCTCCTCCTGGCCGGAGTGATGCTGGGAGGGATCGGGCTTCCTCTGTTGCTGCACTGGCGACGGCCAAGCAGGGATTCGCGGTGGTGGATCGGTCCGGCGCTGGTCCTCCTCGGTGGGCTGACCCTTCGCATGGTAGTCGTCTTCTCCTCGGATGGGCTGTGACGAACCGCTGGCGGCGATCCCTCGTCGTTGTCGTCGTGGCCGGGGCCACCCTCGGTTGCACCAGCCCCGAGGCCACCCGGACTCGTGCGGGAGGGCCAGGAGCCGATGTCGGCAATCACCCGCGCGGGGCAGTCCAGCTCCACGCGGGGGCCCGCATGTACTACGGGACCCGCATCGACGGCGCCGGGATTGGCCAGCACGCCTTCATCGGCGGTGCCGCGGAAGCCGAGGCGCGATAACGATATGTCCCCAGAGGCATCCAGCCGAGCTCTCCTCACCGTTTTGAGCGCCGAGCATGCCGAGTGGAGACCGCTCCTCGCGCTCATCGAGGAGGCGCTCCAGGAGATCGAGCGTCCAGCGTGGGCACACTCGGTGCCGGCGCTCGAGCGTTCCGGTCCCGGTCCCGAGCCGCTCCTCTCGGGCGCCGTGATCAAAGTCGCCCCAAGATCGATCGAGCGCTGGATCCGTCGGGTCATGGCAATCGCGGCCGCCGGGGCGCGGGAGGAGCCTTTCATTGCCGCGGTCACAGCCGGACGGCTCGACACGCTAGCCCTCTTCGAGGCCGCGGTGTCCCAGGACGTCGATCGCCTCGATGACCTTGCGCAAGTCGTGAGGGACACCCGCGGAGTGCTCAGGATCCTGGCTCCGATCATTGCGATGCCGATGCTCCACGCGTGCCGGCGGGCGTGGGCCGACCGCGTGCCCACAGGCTGGGCGTCCGGCGATTGCCCCGTCTGTGGCGGCTGGCCTTCGCTGGCGGAAATTCGAGGGCTCGACGGCAGCCGTCACCTTCGGTGCGGAGGCTGTGGCGGAGACTGGAGAACCGAGTGGCTGCTCTGTCCCTTCTGCGGTGAGCGCGATCACGGAAATCTCGGCTCCCTGGTGTCACCGGAGAGTCTCGAGCGGCAGAAGATCGAGGTCTGTGACGGTTGTCGTGGTTACCTCAAGACGCTCACGACCCTTGTGCCGATCCCCCCAGCGCACGTGGTGCTGCAGGATCTCGCTACCCTCGTCCTGGATGTGGCCGCCCTCGAGAAGGGGTACCGCCGCCCGAGCGCGAGGCGACCGCTCGCGATCAACGTCGTCGCCCAGCCCCGGCGCCTACGCGCTCTGCTCCGGCTTCGGTCGTGACGCCGCTGCGGCCGGCGCTCGTGTGTCGCGCACTGCTCGCGGCGCTCGATGCCTCCGACGGCCGGCGCCGGCGCCGCAAGCGCGACACCACGCCCGATGCCATCGGGATGTCGCTCAAACGCCGGCTCCTCGCCGAGGCGATCGAGCAAGATCCCGACCCTGAAGCCTTCGACACCTGGCTCCTCGAACGCCGTCTCGCGCGGGCCGAGGCGGTCTCGATGGGCGCGATGCGCGCCATGGCGCGAGACGTGCTCGAGGAGTGGCGGTTTGCTGCTGCCTCTGACGACTTCCGACGTTGGCTCGACGCCGGCGCCCCGTCCGAGGATCGCGGATGACGAGGAGCCCGCTCTTTCGCTAGCGCCGCGACGCTACGGCCACGTCCCGCAAGAACGCGCAACACCGGCGTGTCCGCGCGCGGGAGATGAGAATTTCTTCATCGCACATCGTGTGAAACGCCACGCGTGTGTCCGTCCTCAAAAGAGGTGAGAGAAAGAAAGGAGGGAGAACACATGAAGCGTGCCATTGTCCTCGCACTCGTGCTCCTCGCCGCGGTCGCGGCGCCGCTTTCCGGCGTTGCCTACGCTGGTACTAACACGGCGACGGGCACCAGCGACTTCCAGTCGCCCTAGTGTCCCGAGCGAGCGCAACCCGGTGCGTGCGGCAGATCTCGCGGTCTGTCGCACGCGCCGGCGTCGCGCTGAATGCGAAGCGCCGACCGTCGTGACGGTGCAGCACGCGCGAGCCCTCGGGGACAGGATCTACATCCTGCTGGTAATCGCGGATGACCACGGCGAAGAGACGATGGAGAGGCTCGGCCGGGCCATGGTGGAGTTCAAGAAGGGCGTGGCCACCGGAGTGCCAGGGGAGTCCGGGGCGCCGACGGAGCCCGCACAGTGACGCACCTCTCGCGGAGATCGCTGCTCGCGTGGCTGGGTTCGGGTGCCGCCGGTCTCGCTCTTAGCGGGCATGCGCGCGCTCAGATCTCGCCGCAATCCGCGACGCCGCGACCCAGCTTCACCGGCCCGGGCGTCAATCCATACTGGAACGGCGTCAATCCGTTCGTGAGCTATCCGCAGAAGCTGCCGCTCCTTCGTATGACCGACCGGGGAATCCAGCTCGAGACGCCGCGTCCATACTTTCTGACGCCGTTCACCCCGAACGCAGCGTTCTACGTGCGCTATCATCTGGACCTCATTCCGAACGCCGTCGACTTGAGCACGTGGGCGGCTCAGCCTGGAGGGCAACGTCGAGCGACCGCTCCAGCTCAGCTTCGATGAGCTGGTGAAGAACTTCAAGGCAGGATCCGTCGTGGCCGACGTACACCCCCGCTCGCCGACGGAGAGGGACGAGAGCTTGTGCAAAGTTTCTGCGGTATCTGTCACAGCACGACGTATATCACGATGCAGCCCCCACTCCCGGGTGCCACGTGGGAGAGGCTGGTGAACAAGATGATCGGCACATTCGGCGCGCCGATCCCAGAACCCTCGGCACAGGCCATCCTCGCGTATCTGAAGAGCCACTACACTCCCGAGACGCGGAAGGAATAAAAGGTAACCGTCGTAGGGACCGAACCCGACCAAAGTAGGGTAGACTTCCGTCTCGTGGGCCACCTAGCATGGGAACCTCTCGACGCTGTACGCAGGGCCGGATCCTCGATGTCATCGGCGCATCCATACTCGCTCCGGGAGGAGGTGCCCACCTCGGCGTGAGCTAGACGCTCTGATCGACCGTCTGCGTGGAGGTCATACATGGAAGCCAGCGACCGTTCCGTCCAGTTCGCCGGCGGTACTCTCGGCCGGCAACGTCACATCTGCGCGTTCTTCAACAGTATCGACGAGGAGCACAGCGTGCTCCGCTCCTTCATCAGAGATGGGCTTGACCGTGGGGAAAAAGGGTTTCACATCGTCGACCCCGACCTACGGAGCGAACACCTGAAGCGGCTCGCGGAGGCGGGTATCAATGTCGGGCGGGCAATCGATACCGGCCAGCTGGAAGTGCGGGCGTGGCAGGACGCTTACCTCCGGGGAGATTGCTTCAACCAAGACGCGATGTTGGCCTTGATCGAAGAGGTGCTCCAGTCAGGCGCAGCGACCGGCTACCCGCTCACCAGGCTGCTGGCGCATATGGAATGGGCGCTGCTCGACAAACAGGGTGTCGATGACCTGGTCGAATACGAGACACGCCTCAACTACGTGCTCCCCAAGTACGACGATCCGGTGATCTGCACGTACGATCTGTCAAAATTCGGCTCGAGCGTGGCCATGGATGTTATGCGGACGCACCCGGTGGTGATCATCGGCGGGGTCCTGCAGGAGAACCCGTTCTTCGTTCCTCCTGACGAGTTCCTCCTCGAGATCCGGGAGCGACGGTCGGTTCGCACGAGCGCCCGCCTGGCGAGCTGAGCAATGGATCCCGGCGACATCCACCGGCTGCGAACAGCGCTCAGGGATCTCGTGGCGCTTTCGACGATCCCGGCGGCGTGGGTTGGGAGAGAACCGTCTGCCGTCGCCGCTGGGCTTGCCGACGTGCTGGTCGGGTCGTTGCACCTCGATTTCGCGTTCGTGCGCCTGTGCGATCCCAACGGCGGTGCGGCCGTCGACGTCACGCGCGGCGATGCGTGGAAAGCATTTCCGCAATGGCTGCACCGTCACCTCGCTGCCATCGGCCACGCTTCGCGCAAGGAGGTCGTTCCCGACGTCGGCGGCGGTCTGGAGCCGTGCCGCGGTCTCGTCATGCCGATCGGTGTCAATGCCGACGGTGGGCTGGTTGCCGTCGCATGTGATCGGAGCGATTTTCCCTCCGAGACCGACCAGCTTCTCCTCTCCGTGGCTGCGAATCACGCCGCAACGGCATTCCAGAGCGCACGCCTCATCCATGAGCGTCGCCGCGCCGAGGAAGAGCTCCGCCAGGCGCGCGACGAGCTCGAGCTGAAGGTGACCGAACGGGCGGGCGAGCTGCAAACGATCCTCGATGCCTCACCCGTCGGAATCGTGCTCTTCGGGCGGGACCAGACGGTCCAGCGCTGCAACGCTGCATTCGAGCGCCTTGTTGGCTGGACAGCCGACGAGATCGTCGGTCGTCGACTTCGCCTGCCGGAGAGCATCGAGAAGCGCTGGACGTCGCTCGTGGCCCGGCTCAATCGCGGCGAGAGACTCTCCGGTCTCGAAATCCGGATCACGCGCAAAGACGGGTCCGAATTCGACGCCGCCTTAGCGTGCGCGCCCTTCACCGATGAGCGAGGAGGGGAAGAGGCCCTGCGGCGGAGTGAGGCGTATCTGGCCGAAGCCCAGCGGCTCAGCCATACGGGTAGTTGGGCGCGGGACATAGTCACCAACCAGTACACCCACTCCTCCGACGAGTACGCGCGCTTGTTTGGCTTCGATCCCCAACGTGATCGACCGTCACGGGCCGAATTTCTCCAGCGCATTCATCCGGAGGATCGAGAGCGGCACGCCGAAATCATCGACAAAGCCGCCCGTGAACCGATGGACTATGAGGTGGATTACCGCGTGGTCCTTCCGGACGGAACCGTGCGGTGGATCCACGCCGTCGGCCATCCGGTGTTCAGCGCCTCCGGCGACGTCGTCCAGTTGGTCGGCACCGTCATGGATGTGACCGAACGCAGACGCGCGGAAGAGGAGCACCAGGCCCATCTCGGGTTCCTCGAGAGCATGGATTGGGTGAACCGCGCCATGCAGGGAACGAACGACCTGGAGCAGATGATGAGCGATGTGCTCGAGGTCGTCCTGTCGGTCTTCAATTGCGATCGAGCGTGGCTGGTCCATCCCTGTGATCCGGACGCCGCGTCGTGGAAAGTGCCGATGGAGCATACTCGGCCCCAATTCCCTGGTGCCTTCGCCCTGGGACGCGACCTCCCCGTCGATCCTGAAATCGCGAACGTCTTCCAGATCGTGAGAGCGTCCAGCAGTCCTGTGCGATTTGGTCCGGCGTCCGACCATCCGCTGCCGGCGGAGACCGCGACCCGGTTCGGCATACAGTCCATGATGGGTATGGCGATCCATCCCAAGGGGAATCAGCCGTATATGTTGGGGCTGCATCAATGCTCGTACCCGCGAGCCTGGACACCGCAGGAAGAGCGGCTCTTCCAGGAGATCGGCCGACGGCTGGAGGACGCCCTGACCAGTTTGCTTATGTTTCGCAGCCGGGGCGAAAGCGAGCGCAGACTCGAAGAGGCCCAACGCATCTCGCACGTCGGCTACTGGGAGCGCGATCTCGCGACCAATCGCTACACCTGGTCGGACGAAAACTACCGCATCTTTGGACTGCGGCCCCAGGAACGTAGCCTGAGCTTTGACGACGTCCAGGCGTTACTCCACCCCGCAGATCGTGACATGCGCGCGGCGGCAGTGGCCGAGGCACTTCGGGGTGGCCGCCGCTACGACGTGGAATACCGCGTGGTGCGGCCCGACGGCGAGGTGCGCTTCGTCCGCAGTGAGGGCGACGTGGTCAGGGACGAGACGGGCCAGCTCCGCCGCGTGTTCGGCACCGTGCAAGACATCACCGAGCGTAAGCGGGCCGAGCAGCGCCGCATGGCGCAACACACGGTCACACACATCCTCGCGGAGGCGACCACGCTCGAAGAAGCCACGCCCAACATACTTCGGGCCGTGTGCGACTGCCTCGGATGGGACCTGGGCGCGCTGTGGCGCCGCGACCGCGAGGCGGGGGTGCTGCGCTGCATCGAGATGTGGCACAAAGAATCCGTCGAGGTCCCGGACTTCGAGGCCGCCAGCCGCGAGAGCACGTTGAAGCCCGGGGTGGGGCTGCCGGGGCGAGTGTGGTTGAGCCGTGAACCCGCGTTCAGTCCCGATGTCGTGCAGGATGCTAATTTTCTGCGTGCACCCATCGCCGCGCAGAAAGGGCTGCACACCGCGCTCGCCATTCCCATCCTGCTCGGCGGCGAAGTCCTCGGGGTCATGGAGTTCTTCAGCCACGAGATACGGCGGCCCGAACCTCACCTGCTCAACGTCATGGCCACCATCGGCAGCCAGATCGGGCAGTTCATCGAGCGCAAGCAGGCCGAGGATGCGTTGCACCGTGCTCAGGCGGAGCTGGCGCATGTCACGCGAGTGGCAACGCTGGGAGAGTTGACGGCCTCGATCGCCCATGAAATCAACCAGCCGCTCGCCGCCGTGGTCAACAACGCCACGGCGTGCGTGCACTGGCTCGCGGCTCAGAACCTGGAGGAGGCGAGGCAATCCGCCGAGTCGGTCATCGCAGACGGTCACCGGGCCGGCGAAATCATCGCCCGGATTCGGGCCCTGGCCAAGAAGGCGCCTTCGCGGAAGGACTGGGTTGACGTGAACGAAACGATCCTCGAGGTCGTCGCGCTGGCGCGCAGCGAGGTGCAGAGCAATGGCGTCTCCCTCCGGTCGCGGCTCGCGGAGGACCTGCCCCTCATATCGAAGCGATGAATGAAGTCAGCGATGCTCCGCGAGAGCTGTTGATCGCTTCAGCCAAAGACGACTCGCAGGGCGTGCTCGTCGCAGTGCGTGATTCGGGCCCTGGGCTAGATCTGGGTGGTCTCGACCGCCTCTTCCACGCCTTTTACACAACCAAGCCTCAAGGGATGGGCATGGGGCTGGCGATAAGCCGCTCGCTCGTGGAGGCCCACGGCGGACGGCTCTGGGCGACCGCACATGTGCCGCACGGCGCTGTCTTTCAGTTCACGCTGCCGATTGGCGCCGACAAGGTGGCCTGACCGAACGGCGACCCCTCTTCCGAGAGTCTCCCTACCCGACGAAAGTAGGGAGCATCCGTACCCGACCAACGTCGGGTAGAAGCGTCCCGCCTCTCCGAGTAGCCTTCGCAACAGATTCGACTCCAACGTTCACTGACGACAACGGAGAGGCGAGATGAACCTTCAGGTGGTGCTCGAACGCGAGACCGATGGCGTCGCTCACCAGCGGCGCGCAGACCGCGATCTCGACCTTCTAGACGCGCTCTGGCGTCGCGAGCCGATGGCGGCGGAGTGTCTCGTCACCCGTTACGGCGAGCGCGCGTATCGGCTGGCTCGCCGCATCACCGGCAATGGCCAGGATGCGGAGGAGGTCGTGCAGGACGCCTTCTGGACCGTGGTGCGAAAGATCGACACCTTCCGCGGCGAGTCGGCATTCGGGTCCTGGCTCTACCGCATCGTGGCGAACGCCGCCTACCAGAAGCTCCGCGGCCGGCCGGGCGGCCGGCGAGAGCTCTCGCTGGACGAGCTGCTGCCGTTCTTCGACGAGAGCGGTCACGTCACGCCCACGGCCGACTGGTCGCCGC
>WNGG01000638.1_pt1 | contig 38137 bp, 33 predicted proteins | sample 5400661 | NCBI WGS metagenome assembly WNGG01 (sample SAMN13153372, study PRJNA577476) | soil metagenome | isolation source: 100 cm soil or saprolite under Garry oak tree replicate 1 | place: USA:California | collected 2016-06-15
CTGCGCCGCGAGGAGCGGCCGCTCAAAGACCTGTGGGTGTCGACCAAGTGCGGCGAGTCCGACACGACTTCGGGCATCGGGTCGAACCCCTGCGTGGGCAACGCTTTCGACAAGCTCTACGCGCACGGCGTGACGCTGGTATTCGGCGAGACCACCGAGCTCACCGGCGGCGAACAGCTGGTCGCGGCGCGCTGCCGGACGCCGGCGGTTCGTGAAAAATTCATGGCGATGTTCAACCGCTACCAGGAAGTGGTGAATCGCCACAAGACCGGCGACCTCATGGATTCGCAGCCGACCAAGGGCAACATCGCCGGCGGCCTCACCACCATCGAGGAAAAAGCGCTCGGCAACATCCAGAAGATCGGCAAGAAATGCATGGTCGACGGGGTGCTCGACAAGGCCGAGGTCCCGACCGGACCCGGGCTGTGGTTCATGGATTCATCGTCGGCGGCGGCCGAGATGGTGACGCTGTGCGCGGCAAGCGGCTATGTCGTGCATTTCTTTCCCACCGGTCAATGCAACGTCATCGGCAATCCGATCTTGCCCGTCATCAAGATCTGCGCCAATCCGCGCACGGTTCGCCTCATGGCCGAGCATCTCGACGTGGACGTCTCGGGCATCACGCGGCGCGAAATCAACATGGACCAGGCGGGCGACAAGCTGCTCGAGATGATGTTCCGCACCGCGAACGGCCGGCTGACCGCCGCCGAGACGCTCGGCCATCGCGAGTTCGTCCTCACGCGCCTGTACGAAAGTGCCTGATGACTGGATCGACCGCCACCGCCAAGCGAGGAAGCTTGCCTAAGCGGATCATGTCTGGATAAACTAGCTTGCAGTTCCACGCCTGCCCGCCCGCATACCGCTCAGCGTTCAGAAAAGGAGGAGACATGAGCTCGTACAAAGCTTTATCCGCCGCGATCCTCGCGGCGTTCAGCGCCGCCGCGTTCGCCCAACAGCCGCCCGCCGCCCCGCCTTCATGGCAGCAGGGTCGCTCGGCCGAGCAGGCAAGCTCGCCCCTGCACCCCTTCGCGCCGCATCTCACCGGCCGCGCGGCGAAGGAGCTTCCGGTCGACAAGCTCAAGGTGCCGGCGGGCTTCAAGGTCGAAGTCTGGGCCGAGGGCATTCCCGAGGCGCGCTCGCTCGCGCTCGGGGACAAGGGCACGGTGTTCGTGAGCAACCGCCTCGCGAAGAACGTGTACGCGGTGCTCGACAAAGGCGGCGCGCGCGAGGTGAAGACCCTGTTTAAGGGCATGAACTCGCCCAACGGGATCTTCTTCAGCAAGGGTACGCTGTTCGTGGCGGAACGTGATCGCATCACGCGCTATGACGGCATCGAGGGCAGCCTCGACAATCCGCCCGAGGCCAAGGTCGTGATCGACAACCTCGACCCCACTCAACAGCCAGGCCACTTCTGGAAGTTTCTCACGATGGGCCCTGACGGCAAGCTCTATTTCAACATCGGCGCGCCCGGGAATATCGTGATGCCCAGCTACATGCAGGCGGCGATCATGCGGGTCGACCCGAACAACGGCGTGCTCGAGAACTACGCGCAAGGCGTGCGCCAAAGCGTAGGCATGGCGTTTCACCCGGAGACCAAGCAGCTTTGGTTCACTTCGAACAACCGCGACTGGCTGAGCGAGGATGGGCCCGCTGACATTTTGCAGGTGGTAAGGCACAAGGGCGAGCATTTTGGCTACCCGTATTGCCATCAGGGCGACACGCTCGATCCTATATATGGCAAGAACCGCTCCTGTTCCGAGTTCACGCCCCCGGTGATGAAGCTCGGCGCGCACGTCGCCCCGCTCGGCATGCGCTTCTACACCGGCAAGATGTTCCCGGCCGAGTACCGCAACAACATCTTCATGGCGCGCCACGGCTCGTGGAACCGCACCATCAAGCAGGGCTACGATATCTATCGCGTGGTCCTGAACGACAACGGCAAGGTCATGAAGGCCCAGCCGTTCCTGACCGGCTTCCTCACGGACGAGAAGGCGGATCCGCCGATGTGGGGTCGTCCGGTGGACGTGCTGCAGATGAAGGACGGGTCCCTGCTTTTCTCCGACGACTATAACGGCATCCTCTATCGCATCAGCTACGGCAAGAAGTGAGCATCGATCCAGCTGCACGGCGCGGCGCGGCTTTCGCCGCGCTGTTTTTTTTCGGGCTCGCGCATGCGGCGCTCGCCGCGGACGCCGAAGCAGGCCGGCGCAAGGCCGAGATCTGCGCCGCCTGTCACGGCCCGGGGGGAAATTCGGCCAACCCGGCCGTGCCGTCGCTCGCCGGGCAGCCGGCGCAGTTCATCGAAACCGAGCTGTTCCTGTTTCGCGGAGGCAACCGCAAGGACCCGCAGATGTCGCCGCTCGCGGCGAACCTCTCCGACGCCGATCTGAATGACCTTGCCGCCTACTTTTCCGCGCAGAAGCCCGCGCCGCCTGCACATGCGGTCGACCCGGCGATCGCCGCGGCCGCCCAGCGCCTCACCGAGCAGTACCACTGCGTGCAGTGCCACGGCCCGGCGCTTCTGGGGCAGCAGCACATCCCGCGACTCGCCGGGCAGCGAAGGGAATATCTGCTCGCCCAGTTGCGCGGCTTCAAGGCGCAGACGCGCGCCGATATCGACGGCAACATGACCTCGGCTGCGCAGGCGCTCTCGGACAAGGACATCGATGTCCTCGCCGATTACCTCTCCGGCCTCGCCGCGCCCTGAGATGGACTTCGGCCCGGCGTGAAGCCTGCGTCGCACCCATTCCGGTTAAAATCGGCGCGTTGCACCGCGCAGCATTCTCGTGAGGGAAGTTCAATGAAGACACTGGCATCGATCGTTCTCGGAGCGGCGCTCGCCTTGGCGGGCGCGGCACGGGCGCAGGAGAAATTCAGCCTCTCGATCGCCACGGGCGGCACGGGCGGCGTGTACTACCCGCTGGGCGGCGGGCTCGCCAACCTTCTCTCGAAGTACGTGCCGGGGATCCAGGCCACCGCGGAAGTTACAGGCGGATCGGTGGACAACCTGAAGCTCATCGCGACCGGGAAACCTTACATCGCGTTTTCGATGGCCGACGCCGGTCAGGACGCCTACCGCGGCGAGGACAAGTTCAAGGGCACGAAAGTGCCCCTGCGCACGCTCATGGTCCTGTACCCCAACCGCATGCACGTGGTGACGATCGAGGGCACGGGCATCACCAAGATAGCCGACCTGAGAGGCAAGCGCGTCTCGACCGGCTCGCCCGGGAGCGCGACCGAGGTCATGGCCTTCCGCGTGATCGAAGCCGCGGGGCTCGACAGGGACCGCGACATGACGCGCGAGCGCTTGGGGGTCACCGAGTCGGTGAACGCGATCAAGGACCGCAAGATCGACGCGTTCTTCTGGGTGGGCGGGCTGCCGACCGCGGCGGTGACCGACCTCGCCAACACGCCCGGCATCAAGATCAAGTTGATCGATCACGCCGACACCGTCGCGGCGATGAACAGGAAGTACGGGCCGCTCTACATCCGGGACGTGATCCCGAAGTCCACCTACCGCGGCATGGACGCGGACAATCAGCAGGCCACCGTCTGGAACATCCTTGTTTCGCACCAGAACCTGAGCGACCAGACCGCGTACGTGATCGTCAAGACCATTTTCGAAAAGCGCGCCGACCTGATCGCCGTCCACAAGGAGGCGGAGAACTTCAAGCTCGAGAACCAGAAGGCCGGCGCTTCGCCGATTCCCTTCCACCCCGGAGCGATCAAGTATTTTGCGGAGCGGGGCGTTAAGCTGAATTAGCCTCGGACGGAGAGCGCCGCTTCAAGCCCGCCGGATCAGTGCCGGGATCGGTCGACGACGATGCTCTCGTAGAGGGCCTGCCACTTGTCGTAGTCGTCGATCGCCTGCTGCACGTTCACCGTCTTGAAAGCTTGGTGCGCCTGGACCAGACGCCGCACCGGCGTATCGAAGTTCTTGTTCGCCGGGACGCGGTGCACTTCCGTGTAGAAGCGCTGGCCCTCCGTCAGCATGTAGTCGTAGAAGAGCGCCGCGGCGTTGGGGTGCGGGGCGCGCCGCGAGACCGTGACCGCGGAGGGCAGGATGACCGCCGGCGGCAGGATGAACCAGTTCACCGGCGCCGCTTTCGCCTTCATGCGGTCGACGTCATGGCTGTAGACGCCGAGCATCAGGGGAATCTCGCCCGCGATGACGAGGCCGGTGCTGTGCGTATGACCGGTGCGCACCGCCACGCCGTTGGCGGCCATGCGCCGGAACAGATCGACGCCCGGTTTTTCGCCCATTGAGCCGACCAGGGCGGCGAACCATTCCACGTTGGTGGACTCCATGCCGATGCGGCTCTTCCATTTCGGGTCGAGCAGGTCCTGCCAGGTTTTCGGGACATCGGCCGGCTTCACCGCGCGGGTGTTGTAGGCGTACACGATCAGGTTGAGGCGGTCGGGCGCCCACTCCCCGTGCGCAGGCATGGTCTCGGGCAGCAGCTCCTGCTCGACGTAGGGCGAATTCATCTTCTGCAGCAGCTTTTCCCGCGCCAGCACCTCGAGCTGCGGGGCGTTGGTCTCGATCACGTCGAATTCGAACCGGCCCCCGCGCGTCTCGCCGAGGACGCGTTGCAAAATATTCGCCTGGCTGCCGCGCCAGAACTTCACCGTGACGCCGTAGCGGCGCCTGAAGTCCGCCGCAAGCCTGAGCTGGTCCTCCTGCGTGAGCGACGAGTAGAGCAGCAGCTCGCCTTCTTTCCTCGCGGCGGCGACGAGGCGCTGCGCGCGGTCGGGGCCGGAGTAGGAAGCGACGGCGGCGATGCCGGGCGTGGGCTCGACCGCGAAACCCCTGCAGATAGCCGCAAGACCGAGCACAAGCGCAGAGCCGAGTCGAAGGCCACGCATAGACGCCTTCCAATCCGCCGGAGGCCGTTTGCCGGGAGCCGGGCCGCTACAGACCGAGCAGGCGCGCCGCGTTCTCGCCCAGGATCTTGTCCTTCTGCCGGGCGGTGAGGTCCTCGCGCTCGCGGATGCCCGCGACCGTGCGCGGAAACTCCGAGTCGAAGTGCGGATAGTCGCTCGCCATGAGGATGCGGTCTTCGCCCAGCTCCGCGATCGGCCGCTCGAGGCCGGCTTCGTCCGCTTCGCACGTGATGTAGCAGTTGCGGCGTATGTACTCCGAGGGCGCCATGCTGAGCGTGCCCGAGATCTGCGGGAAGTCCTTCGCCCACTCCCAGTCGTCATCCATGCGGTGCATCCAGTACAGGATCCACTCGGCGCTGCACTCGAAGAAAACGACCTTGAGCTTGGGGAATTTCTCGAGCACGCCTCCCAGCACCAGCGCCACGAGCGCCGCGGAGCAGTTGGTGGGGCGCCCGAGCACGTGCGTCTTGAAGAAGTTGTCGAAACGGTCGACCAGCTCGCCGTTGCTGTTCGGGTGGCACGCGAGCGGCACATCGAGCTCCTCGGCCGCCTGGTAGTAGGGGTAGAAGCTCGGATCGTCCAGGTTGCGCGTGCCGCAGTAGGGCACGAGGTGCGCAGCCTTGAAGCCGAGTTCGTTCACGCAGCGCCGCAGCTCATCGGCCATGGCCTCGGGACAGCCCGCCGGAGCCATCGCCACCGGCAGAAAAACACCCTCGTAGCCCTTCACCAGCTTCGCGACCCAGTCGTTATACAGGCGCGCGCACGCGCGCCCGAGCCCGCCGAGGTTGGAAGTCGCGACCGTAATCTGAGTCGGGAATATCAGCTGCTTGTCGATGCCTTCCTTGCGGATATCCTCGCTTCGGCGCGCCATGTCATAGCCGCCCACCTGCCGCGCCGCGACTTCGCCACCGCGCCAGCGGGTCTTCGGGTCGTAGATGTAAGGGTGCCTATGAGCCGCGTGGCCCTGGGGGCTGATGGGATCGAGGGAATGCAGGAAGCGCGTATTGTGCGTGCGCCCGTCGCTGAGCTTCACCGGCCGGAAACGCTCGTAGGGGCCGTCGAGCCTGTAGACCTCGTCCATGAAATAGCCTTCGCGCAGATGGGAATCGAAATCGATGACCATGCATTCCTCCATGCCTGCTTCTGCCGAGGGAGCCCGGCGCGGATCGTGGCGGCGCTCCGGTGCGGAGCGATTCGGTGCTTCGCCGTGCCGTGAGAACTGACGACGAATGATACCGCGTCTTCCGGCGGCTTGGCGCGCCGGCGGTTCCTCTATTCCGGGGTCTTGTCCGTTTTGCAGACGGTGAGCCCCGCGCGCTGTGCTAGCATTGCCGCCCGAGGAGGCTGGATGGGCGAGACCGCGGGGCAGGCTGCGCTGGATGAGCCGGTCCTCGATGCCGAGGCATTGAAGCGCGCCGAGGAGTACATCGAGGAGGAGGAGGGCGCGGCGAACAAGCTGCGCGGCCCGCTCGGCGTCTTCGTCACCGCGGTCGCCGTGGTGATGTCGGTGTTCCACCTCTACACCGCGTACGCGATCGTCCCCACGCAGACGCTGCGCCCGGTGCACGTCGGCTTCGTGCTCTTCCTCACTTATCTCCTCTTTCCCGTCGCGAAGCGCTACCGCCACCGCGTCATGGGGTGGGACTGGGCCGCCGCGCTCGCGGCGGTGGCGGTGATCGCGTACGTTCTCCAGGGCGGCGACGCTATCTGGGACCGCAACACGTCGCCGGACGATTGGGACATCGTCTTCGGCATCGCGTTGATCCTCCTGATACTCGAAGGCATGCGCCGCGCCTCGGGCTGGGTGATGCCGGCGGTGGTGATCGCATTCATTCTCTACGCGTTCTTCGGCGAATATCTGCCGGGCTCCTGGGCGCATCGCAGCTACGAAGTCGGGCGCCTGGTGGGGCATTTGTACATGACGCTCGAAGGCATCTTCGGGGTCGCCGTGGACGTTTCTTCCTCGCTCATCATCCTGTTCACGATCTACGGGGCCTTCCTGCAGTATTCGGGCGCGGGCAAGTTCTTCATCGATTTCTCGTTCTCCGCGATGGGCGGGAAGTCCACGAGCGCCGGCCGCACCGTGGTGCTCGCCTCGTTCCTCTTGGGCGGTCCCTCGGGGAGCGGCGTCGCGACCACGGTGACGCTCGGTTCGGTCGCCTACCCGATGCTCGTAAAGGCGGGCTACGGCAAAAACGCGGCAGGCGGCCTCCTCGCCGCGGGCGGGCTGGGGGCGATCATCTCGCCGCCCGTGCTCGGCGCGGCGGCCTTCCTCATCGCCGAGTTCCTGAAGATCTCCTATCTCGACGTGCTCCTGATGGCGACGATCCCGACCTGCCTTTACTACTTCGCGCTCTTCCTCATGGTCGAGATCGACGCGCGCAAGTTCGGCATGAGCACGGTGAAGTACGAGCAGGTCGAATCGTTGTGGAGTCTGACGAAGCAGTACTGGTTCCACTTCCTGTCGCTGGTGTCGATCGTCGTATTCATGTTGCTCGGGTACTCGCCCGTGCTTTCGGTGTTCTGGGCCACGGTCGCGGCGTTTGTGACGAGCTTCCTGCACCGCGATTGCGCGCTGTTCTCCTACGATCTCTTCCGCGGCCGCGAGCCCGTGGTGAAGGGGATCTTCCAGTCGAAATTCTTCAAGGCGCTCGAGGCGGGCTCGACCGGCGTGCTCAACGTGGCCACCACCTGCGCCGGCGCCGGGATCATCGTCGGCGTGGTGACGCTCACGGGCTTGGGCCTGAAGTTCAGCTCGATCATCATCGAGTATGCCGCGGGCTCCCTTCTTCTTACCGCGATCTACACCTCGCTCATCGTCTGGATTGTGGGCCTCGCAGTCCCGGTGACTGCGAGCTACATCATCTGCGCGGTGATCGCGGCGCCGGCGCTGATCAAGCTCGGCGTGCCGGACTTCGCGGCGCACATGTTCATCTTCTACTACGCGGTGCTCTCGGAAGTGTCGCCGCCGACCGCGCTCTCGCCCTTCGCCGCCGCGGCGATCACCGGGGGCGATCCGTACAAGACCACGCTGCAATCGTGGAAGTACACCATGCCGGCGTTCCTCGTGCCCTTCATGTTCGTGCTCGACCCCTCCGGCGTCGGGCTGCTGCTCACCGGTTCGATCAAGACGCTCGGAAACGCGGACTGGATGTCGATTACGGAGGTGACGGTGACCGCCGCGCTCGGCATCGCCGCGCTCGCGGGCGGCGTGCAGGGTTGGCTGTTCGAGCGCACGACCTGGATCGAAAGAGGAATGCTGATCGTCGCAGGACTGGCGCTCGTGTATCCGACCACGACGGCCGACGTCCTCGGCCTCGGCCTGTTCGCGGTAGTCATCGTCATGCAGCTCCTTCGCATGCGTGCCGCACGCCAGCCCGTCGGATCCCCATGAAGTGACTCTCTGAGCCGATGAACTCGGGCAACGCCACGCTGCTCGACGAATTCTGCGACGCTGTCTGGCTCGAGGACGGCCTCGCGAAAAACACCCTCGAGTCCTACCGGCGCGACCTGCGCCTGTTCGCGGAATGGCTGGAGGGGCAGAACCGTGCCTCGCTGCTTGCCGCGACCGAGGCCGACCTCTCGGGCTATTTCGCCTGGCGTTACGCGCAGCGCCCGCACGCGAAAAGGCAGGGGATCAAGTCGAGCACACAGGCGCGGCTGCACTCGAGCTTGAAGCGCTTCTACCGGTTCCTGCTGCGTATCGAGCGCGTCAAGACGGACCCGACGCTCAGGCTCGATTCCCCGAAAAAACCGCAGCGCTTCCCAAGGACGCTTTCCGAAGCCGACGTCGAAGCGCTGCTCGCGCAGCCCGACGTCGAGACGCCGCTGGGCCAGCGCGACCGGACGATGCTCGAAGTGCTCTACGCGAGCGGGCTGCGCGTCTCGGAGCTCACACGTCTCAAGCTCGCCGAGGTGAGCCTCGACATGGGCGTGGTGCGCGTTTTCGGGAAGGGCTCGAAAGAGCGCCTGGTGCCGCTCGGCGAGGAAGCGCTCGCCTGGCTGCAGCGCTACTACGAGGAGGCGCGCTCAGCGCTGCTGAAGGAACGGCCGAGCGACTACGTGTTCGTCACCGGTCGCGGCGGGCCCATGACGCGCGAGGCGTTCTGGCATCTGATCAAGAAACATGCGGCCGCCGCGATTCCGGGCAAGGCGCTCTCGCCGCACACGCTGCGCCACGCCTTCGCCACGCACCTGCTCAACCACGGCGCCGATCTGCGCGTGGTGCAGCTCCTGCTCGGCCACGCCGATATCTCGACCACGCAGATTTACACGCACGTCGCGCGCGAGCGCTTGAAAGCGCTGCATCAGAAGCACCACCCCCGCGGCTGAAGCCGCGGACTCACTCGCGGGGCTTCGGCCTCTCGATGGCGGCGCCCACGCGCTTCGCCTCGCGCAGCACGCCGAGCTTGGCGACGCTCACTTTGACGCGCGGCGCCTTGAAGTCCTGGAGTATCAGCTCGGCGACGCGCTCGGCGAGATTTTCGACGAGGCCGAAGCGTTCCTCGGCGAGCAGGGCGCGGACGTGCTCGACGACGACTCCATAGTCGATGGTGTCGGCGACCTTGCCTGTCCTGAACACGGCGCCTCCCGCCGGCAACGCGATCTCGAGGTCGAGCTCGATCGTCTGCGGAGCGATTTTCTCGTGCCGGTAGAGGCCGATCCAGGCCTGGAGCCGCAGCTCGCGGATGAAGATCGTGTCCAAGGCAGGGGTTCGCGGGCGGCGTTAAACTTGTGCCGGAATTCTAGTTGAACCCCATGGCTGCCGCAGTATTTATTTTGCTCGCTTACCTCGTCGGCTCACTGTCGTTCGCGGTGATCGTCAGCCGCGCCTTCGGGCTGCCCGATCCGCACACCTACGGCTCGGGCAATCCCGGAGCGACGAACGTGCTGCGTACCGGCAGGAAACTCGCGGCGCTGCTCACGCTCGTCGGGGACGCCGGCAAAGGCTGGCTCGCGGTGTACCTTGCCGAGCGCTACGCGGCAGACTACGGCGTCGACGCGACCGGCATCGCGGCTTGCGCGGTCGCGGTCTTTCTCGGTCATCTGTTTCCGGTGTTTTTCGGCTTTAGAGGCGGCAAAGGCGTATCGACCGCGCTCGGCATCCTGCTCGCCGTCCAGCCCTGGCTCGGCCTGGCGACGCTCGCCACCTGGATCGTCATCGCGGTTTTTTTCCGCTATGCATCGCTCGCCTCGCTGGTCGCCGCCGTGTTTGCCCCGCTCTACGCGTTTTTCATGTCGCTGCTCGGATTCGACCTGGGCGTCATGCTGCCGGCGGTGATCCTGATGGCGGCGCTGCTCGTCTGGCGGCACAAGAGCAACATCCTCAATCTAGGCGCCGGCAGGGAGCGCAGGATCGGGGAGAAACAGGATTCGGGATCAAGGATTCAGGATCCAGGAAAACCCTAGCTCTCGGTGGATGCAGCAGCGGCGACGCTTGCCAAGTCCCAGCGCGGCTTTACCGTGAAGCCGCACGCCACTGAATCCAGAATCCCTGATCCCGAATCCTGCCCTCGCAGCCGCAGCGCCCCTGCAAGCGCGATCATCGCGCCGTTGTCGGTGAAGAACTCGAATTCCGGATAAAACACGCGGAATCCGGCCCGCGCCGCCGCGGCATCGAGCTGCGAGCGCAGACGCACGTTGGCGCCGACGCCGCCCGCCACCACGAGCCGATCCAAGGCCGTGCGCCGCATCGCCGCGAGACATTTCGCGATCAGCACATCGACCACCGCTTCTTGAAAGGCGGCCGCGACGTCGGCCCGCGTTTGCTCGTCGGGCGCGTGCTTGCGCGCGAGCATCACCACGGCGGTCTTCAGCCCGCTGAAGCTGAAATCGAGACCGCCGCCTTCCTCCATCCGGTCAAGCATCGGACGAGGAAGCTCGAAACGGCGCGCATCGCCGCGCTCGGCGAGTTTCGCGAGCGCGGGCCCTCCCGGATAGCCGAGCCCGAGCATTTTCGCGGTCTTGTCGAAGGCTTCTCCGGCGGCGTCGTCGCGCGTCTCGCCGAGCAAGGCGTAACTGCCGACTCCCGCCACGCGCATGAGCTGCGTATGTCCGCCCGAGACCAGGAGCGCGACGAAGGGAAACCGGGGCGCGTCTTTTGCGAGCAGGGGCGAGAGCAAATGCCCTTCGAGGTGGTGAATTCCGATTGCCGGGATGCCGAGCCCCAGCGCGAAGCTGTTCGCCACCGCCGCCCCCACGAGCAGCGTGCCGGCGAGTCCCGGACCCTGCGTGTAAGCGACCGCGTCGAGCTCCGACTGCCTTGCTCCCGACCTGCGCAGGACGTCGCGGATAAGGGGCAGCAGGCGCCGGATGTGATCGCGGGAGGCGAGCTCCGGCACCACGCCGCCGTAATCCCCATGCAGCGAGATCTGCGAATGCAGGGCGTGGGCGAGCAGCCCGCGGTCGCTGTCGTAGATGGCGACGCCGGTTTCGTCGCAGGAAGTCTCGATGCCCAGGACGAGCATGGTCTCTTTACCCTTTTGTTGATTACCGTCAGTCAGTTGTCAGGCGCACCTAAATAGAATTCCGCCCCCTATGTTCAGACATTCCTCTGGTCCGGCAGGGAAGGCATTCCTTGTCCTCGCTTTAGGCGGGCAGCCACACGCCGCATTCGGCCAGTCGCCCGATCTGGCTGCGCTCGGCCTTGCGCAGGCGGAACAGCTGCTGCAGGCGCGCAACCGCGAACTGAGGGCGGCGCGGCGCGGCGTCGAGGCGGCGCAGGCCATTACGCTTTCGGCCGGCGCTCGGCCCAACCCGATGCTGAGCCTGGGCGTGGCCCAGATCAACCCGTCTGCCGGAGTCGGCGCAGGCCCCTTCCGCGACAAGACCGTGGACAGCTCGATTCGGGTCGACCAGGTACTCGAGCGCGGGGACAGGCGCGAGTTGCGCGTCGCGACGGCGAAGCGCCTCGAGTCCGCGAGCACCGAGGATCTTTCCGATACCTACCGGCAGCAACGCCTCGCCCTCAGATCGGCATATTACGACTTGTTGTTCGCGCAGAACAAGGCGGACATCGTGCAAGACAATGCGATCCTGTTCCAGGACTCGACGCGGGCCGCGGAACTGCGGCTGAAAGCCGGAGATATCGCCGCGGCAGACGTTTCTCGCCTGCGCGTGGATGCGCTGCGCGCTGCGAACGACGCGCGCGCGGCCGACGCAGACCGCCGCCGCGCCCAGCTCGCGCTCGCTTACCTGATCGGCGCGGAAGCCCAGGCCGGCGCTATTCGCGCGACCGATCCTTGGCCCGAAGTCATTGCGGTCGATGTAAGCAGCGTCACCGACGAGCTGATCGACCGGCGCGCTGACGTGCGCGCCGCGAGAAACCGAGTCGAGGCCGCGCAGAGCGCGCGCGAACTCGCAAGAAGCCTGCGAACGCGCGACGTGACCGTGGGCGCGCAGTTCGACCACTACCCCATCGGCACCGGCCCCAATACCAATCAGTTCGGCAGCGGCAACAGCTACGGCGTGTTTCTTTCGGTGCCCCTCTTCGCGCGCTACCAATTCGAGGGCGAGATCCAGCGCGCCGAGGTTGACTACAACGCGGCGCTGGAAGCGCTGGAGAAAGTACGCGCGCTGGCCCGCGCGGAGCTTGCGCGCTCTCTGTCGGACTTGCAAGCGACCGCCGAGCGGCTGCGGCGCTACGACCAATCGCTTTTGCCGGAGGCAAAGAAGGCGGCTGACTCCGCCGAGTTCGCCTACAAGAACGGTGCGATCGGCGTGATGGACCTGCTGGACTCGCGCCGGACCCAGCGCGCGATCCAGATCGATGCCGCCTCGGCGCACAATGACTATGCCAGGGCGCTCGCGGCGTGGCAGCTCGGAATCGGGGAGCTCGGCGACGAAAGGCGCTGATCTGAGCATGGTGAGAGGTGGGAATTTAGGGGTGCGAAACGTGAGACCCGTTCTGGGAGGAATGCTGCTGATCGCCGCCACGGCGCTGCTGAATGCTTGCGGCAAGGGCGATGCCAAGCCCGATAACGGCCAGCCGAAGCTCGAAGCGGGTCGCATTGTTTTTCCGCAGGGCAGCGCGCAGACCTCTACGATCGTCGTCGACACGGTCAAGGCGGGAGAGCCGCTGCAACTCAGCCTTCCCGGCCGGCTCGTCTGGGACGAGGGGCGAACCGTGCGTCTGTTCCCGGCCTTCGGCGGGCGGGTCATCCGCATCCTCGCTAAGGTCGGCGACCCCGTGACCCAGGGGCAGGCGCTCGCGATACTCGCCTCGCCCGACTTCGGCCAGGCGCAGGCGGACGCTCGCCGGGCGCAATCCGATTTTTCACTGGCGCAAAAAAACCTGGATCGCCTGCACCAGTTGTTCGACGCCGGGGTCGCTCCCAAGAAGGACTTGAGCGCCGCCGAGGCCGACTATGCGCGGGCGCAATCCGAGCTTCGTCGCGCCGAAGCGCGCGTGAAACTCTACGGGGCTACCGGTGACTCGGTGGACCAGAACCTCGCGCTGAGGAGCCCGATCGCCGGCGTGGTAGTCGAGCGCAACATCAATCCCGGACAGGAGCTCCGCCCCGATCTGCAGCTCGCCAACTCGCCGGCGATGTTCGTGGTCACGGATCCTTCGCATCTCTGGGTCCAGCTCGACGCGACAGAGGGCCAGCTCGCGTACCTGAAGCGGGGGCAGAAGGTCCGGTTGCGGACCGCCGCCTGGCCCGGCAAGACCTTCAGCGCGACCATCGAGGCGATCTCCGATTTCATCGATCCTTCGACCCGCACGGTCAGGGTGCGCGGCGTGCTCGACAACCGCGACAGGAAGCTCAAGGGCGAGATGTTCGTCACCGCCGAAGCGGAGGGTCCGCCGCGCGCGGCCATCGAAGCCCCCGCAAAGGCCGTTCTCCTGTCGGGCGACAAGTACTACGTCTATGTCGAAGAGGCGCCCGGCCGCTACGCCCGTGTGGAGGTGAAGGTGGCTGGAATTCAGAATGGCGTGGCCGGAATTCTCTCAGGCCTGTCCGCGGGGCAGAAAGTGGTGGTGGAAGGGAACCTGCTGCTGCACCGTCTGTACAGCGATTTCGCGGCGGCGCAAGGCTAGCGCCGCCTCGCGATCCGACTCCCCATGATCAACCAGATCGTCTCGTTCGCGCTGGAAAAGCCGCTGTTCATCGTGATCGGCCTGGTGATGTTCGTGACGGGTGGCCTCGCCGCCTTCCATTCGCTGCCGATCGAAGCCTTCCCCGACGTCACCGACACGCAGGTCAACGTCATCACTCTTTATCCAGGCCGGGCTGCGGAAGAAGTCGAAAAGCAGGTCACGGTGCCTCTCGAGGTCGCCCTTTCCGGCTTGCCCAACGCGGTGCGGATGTTTTCGCATACGCAGTTCGGCCTGTCGTTCATCATCATTACCTTCGACGATCGCGCGAACGCTTATTTTGCGCGGCAGCAGGTCGTGGAGCGGCTCAACGGCGTCGATCTCCCGCCGGGCGCGCAGCCGCAGCTCGCGCCGCTGTCGACTCCGATCGGGGAGATCTACCGCTACCGCCTGAAAGGCGACACGCTGAATCCGCGCGACCTGCGCACGCTCGAAGACTGGGTGGTGGAGCGCCAGCTGCGGCTGATCCCGGGCGTCGCGGACATCGTCACTATCGGCGGCCTGATCAAGCAGTACGAAGTCAATCCGGATCTGGGCAGGCTGCGCGACTACAAGGTCACGCTGCAACAGCTCTTTTCGGCCCTCGATCGAGGCAATTCGAACGTGGGGGGCAGCTATCTCGAGCAGGGACACCAGCAGTACCTGATCCGCGGCATCGGACTGCTGAGCTCGGGCGACGACATCGGGAACATCGTCGTCACCGAAAGGAACGGCGTACCCATCCTGGTGAAGGACATCGCCAACGTGAGCGTGGGCTCGGTGCCGCGCCAGGGCATCGTCGGCCAGGACCAGGACGACGACGTCGTGACCGGGATCGTGCTCATGCGCAAGGGCGAGAATCCCTCCCTGGTGCTCAAGGCGGTGAAGGAAAAAGTCGATTTCCTGAATGCCTCGGTGCTTCCTTCCGGGGCCAGGATCGTGCCGTTCTACGACCGCACTTGGCTGATCGACAAGACGCTCACCACGGTATTCACGAATCTCGTCGAAGGCGCAGCGCTGGTGACGCTCGTGCTGCTGCTTTTTCTCGGCAACCTGCGCGCCGCGTTCATCGTCGCCCTAGTGATCCCCCTATCGCTTCTCGCCACGTTTCTCGGCCTGACCTGGGTCGGGATTCCGGCGAACCTACTGTCGCTCGGTGCGATGGACTTCGGCATCATCGTCGACGGCGCGGTCATCGTAGTCGAGAACGTGTTCCGCAAGCTCACCCAAGAGGCGCACGACCGTACTCCGCGGATGCAGCGGATCCTCGATGCCACGGTGGAGGTGGGCCGGCCGACGTTGTTCTCGATGCTGATCATCATCGCGGCCAACATCCCTATCTTCACGTTGCAGCGCCACGAAGGGCGGATCTTCTCGCCCATGGCATGGTCGGTGACTTCGGCGCTCGTCGGCTCGCTCATCCTGTCTCTCACCCTGGTTCCGCTGCTGTGTCTCGTTCTCCTGCGCAAAAATCTGCCCGAGAAGGACAACGCCCTGGTGCAGGCCTGCAAGCGAGTCTACGAGCCCGCGCTTGCCTGGGCGATCGGGCACAAGAGGACGGTCATTGCGGTGGCGCTCGCGGCGCTCGCGGCGAGCTTGGCGGTCGTGCCGAAGGTCGGCACCGAATTCCTCCCGGAGCTGAACGAGGGCTCGATCTGGATCAACGTCAACCTCCCGCCCTCGGTGTCGGTGACCGAGGCGCTGCAGATGACCGCGAGATTCCGCGCGGCTATCGCCTCGGTTCCGGAGGTCAACAGCGTGATCTCCAAGACGGGCAGGCCCGAGGACGGCACCGACCCCAAGCCGATCAACATGTGCGAGATGTTCGTGGATCTCAAGCCCGAATCGCAGTGGCGCTCGGGCGTCAACAAGCGCCAGATCATCGACCAGATGGACCAGGCGATGTCGCGCTTTCCCGCCATCGAAACGAGCTTCTCGCAGCCAATCCGCGACAATGTGCTCGAGTCGATCTCGCAGATTGACGGCCAGATCGTGATAAAGGTGTTCGGCGAGGATCTCGACGTGCTGCGCGATTATGCCGAGCAGGTGCTGGGCGCAGTAAAGAACGTGCGCGGGGTCAAGCGCGCCTTCATCGATCGCCTTGGCGAGCTGCCGCAGTTGCTGATCCGCATCGATCGTGGGGCGGCGGCGCGCTACGGGCTAAACGTGGCCGATATCCAGGACGTGATCGAAATGGTGCTTGGGGGGAAGCCAGCCACGCAGCTTTGGGAAGGCGAGCGCCATTTCGGCGTCGCGGTCCGCCTCAAGGATTCGCAGCGGAGCATCGAGAACCTGCGGGCCATCACGGTGAGCACCCCCGGGGGGGCTTACGTGCCGCTTTCGCAGGTGGCCGAGTTCCAAACGATCGGCGGGGCGTTGGACATCGCGCGCGAGAACGGAGTGCGCGTGCACTCGATCGGGATCTTCATCGCCGACCGCGACATGGGCAGTGTCGTTGCCGACATGAAGCAAGAGGTCGCGAAGAAGGTCAAGCTACCGCCGGGCTACAGCATCTCGTGGTCCGGGGAATTCGAGAATCAGGAACGGGCGATGGCCCGGCTCGCCATCATCGTGCCGGTGTCGATCCTGCTGATCTTCATTCTGCTGTTCGATGCTTTCGGCGTGTTCCGGAGCGCCCTGCTGATCCTACTCAACATCCCGCTCGCGCTGATCGGCGGCATCTTCGCGCTGCTCATCAGCGGCATTCCGTTGTCGGTGTCGGCGGCGATCGGCTTCATCGCCCTGTTCGGCCAGGCGGTGCTGAACGGTGTGGTGATGGTCGCGCACTTTAACCAGTTGCGCAGCGCCGGCGCTTCTCCTGAGGACGCTGTGATGCGGGGCTCGCTCACGCGCATGCGCACCGTGCTTATGACTGGGTTGCTCGCGATGCTGGGGCTCTTTCCGATGGCGATATCGACCGGAATCGGCTCGGAGACACAAAAGCCGCTCGCGGTAGTCGTGATCGGAGGACTGGTTTCGGCGACGCTGCTGACCCTGATCGTCCTGCCGGTGCTTTACCTCGTGTTCCAGCGCATCCGCGCACCGCGCCGCGGAGCATAGACTTGCGTCGCGGACCAGGCCGAGGGACCCGGGCAAGACCTCAATGAGGTGCCCCGTTTGCTTCAAACAGCCAAAAGCGCTCCCGAATATCGCCGGGCCGCGCACCTTCCCAAATCAGCTTCCAACGCCTTGTATCGATATAACTGGGGGGTGATTTTGCTGCACCATCGATGAGCAGCAAATCGCAGCCGTTGGAGGGGGCGATCTCCCGGCGTTGGGTGTTGATGCCAACAAAGTAGCGCAGCATGGCTCGCTCGTTTTCGTCGAGTCCGAAACTCGCCATGCAGCGGGAGTGGTCCGGCAGCTTCAGCTGCATCGATGCAAAAACGCTGCGATAGCTCTTGGCATAATCCATCCATGGCCGCCACAGACTCGACACGAGCACCCAAAAAAGAGCGAGTCCGGTTACCCAGCTTGCCAATCCCGTCCTCGGATCTTCGGTAACCAGCAAGCGATGACGATTGCCAAAAGTGTCATTCCGAGCGCTACGATAAAGTCGGTCGGGTTAAATCCCGGAGCGAAATCGAGCGGCAAGTAGCGGGTCAGCAAAGACCAGTCGGGCGGAGCCCCGCGCACCATCATCAGGATCCATACCGTCCAGATGAATGTCGCGAGCGCACCGAACAGGACCCGCGCAATCCAGTCCCCGAGACAATCCATTCGAGCCGGTAGCATGATCGCCGCCGGGGCGGCAAGCAGGCAGACCGGTACCAGCAGCGGCAATGCATAGTTGGCACGAGCCGACGCCGAGAGCCCCAGCACGCTCATCAAGACGGCGAATGCCAGCACCGAGAACTGAATGGGTGCCGCGCTTAGAACGGTCCTACGATGTCGCCAGAGCGTCACGAGCGCTAACGGCAGTGCCGGGAAGGTGAACCACGGGATCGTCTGCAGCCAAAAGCCCGGCTCGTGGGGATCACCCACCGGCGCACCGCGAAAACCCACGAACCGGCCGATGTTGTTGAGCCAGAACCAATCCATGAACAACGACGGCGATCTCAAATAAAGCGCGATCGGCCAAATAAGCAGCCACGGCAGGGCCGCGAGCGCAGCGATCGCCATCGCACGAAAGTAGGCACGTTCGCGCCAGTCGCGAAAGCAGACTGGCAACAGGAGGGCAGTCACTCCGATGACACCGGGCGCAAGCAGGCCCTTGGCGAGGAAACCCACGCCTACGCCGGTGCCAAGGAGCAGGCCTCCGATCGGCGCACCGGCGCGGATTAGCGCGAAGCCGGCTGCTGATATTGCAAAGCCGGTCAGGAGCGGGATATCCGGCAGCATCTTGTGCGCATGCTCAACGACGCCAAGGCAACCGAGCAGCGCGAGCACGGCGACGCGACCGTAACCCCTTCCCCACCAGAGCCGTGCGGTCCAGCCGACGGCACCGCAGGTGACGGCCATGAAGAATCCTGTGGCAAGCCGCGCGCCGTCGTGCAACGGCAGCCAGGGAGAGAACAGCCAGGCAAATCCAGCGGCAACCCAGTAAAAGAGAGGCGGTTTCTCCATGAACGGCTCACCCGCCACGGTGGGCACGACCCAGTCGCCGGTTTCAAAGAAGTCGTGGACCGCTCCAAAAACATAGGCCTCGTCCGCCTTCCAAGGATCATGACCCACGAGTCCTGACAATAAATAAGCCGTGGCAACGATCAGGAAAGGCGTAAGTCCCAGAGTCCAGATTTGTTCGACACGGGGAGTGGGCGCGCCGGCCGCTGCCTGCTGATCGAAGTCCGTTGGATGACGCGGGCGTTGCGAGGGCTGGTCGGGCGAGATTTTCGGGACGCTGATTGGGTCAACCCCAATATCGTTGAACTGCTTGAGCATCATGACGTGTCAGACTTTTTCAGCACCACGGCGCAATGGGAGCGCAAATCCTGATCGTCCCCTGTGAGAGTGGAAAAAGTCTTATTGGTCAAATCGATGCTGGCGCCGAAGTTATAACTCAAGTTAACTTGCTCTACGCTTACAATTGCTTACAATTCCAACGTCCTCACTACAGAGCGGGTGACTGCAGGCCGCCACCCGCCGCCGCCGCAGCAGGGCGGAGACGTTTCTGTTAAAATCCGCGCCCTTGCATTTCGACCCGAGATTTGGAATACATGCCGACTGTACGCGTCAAGGAAAACGAGCCGTTCGAGGTGGCGCTGCGCCGCTTCAAGCGCACCGTGGAAAAGACGGGGCTCCTCACCGAGCTGCGCGCCCGCGAGTTTTACGAGAAGCCGACCGCCTACCGGAAAAGGAAGCTCGCGGCCGCCATCAAGCGGCACTACAAGCGCCTGCGCAACCAGACACTGCCGCCCAAGCTCTATTAGGATTCAGGATCCCGGGCCGGACAGGCGCAACCTGGCCGGCTTTATGTTTTCCGTTTTCTTGGTTTTCCCTGAATCCTGAATCCTCCACCATGTCTCTCAAAGCCAAGATCACCGATGACATGAAGGCCGCGATGAAGGCACGGGAGGCCCAGCGCCTTTCGGCCATCCGCCTGCTGCTCGCCGCGGTCCAGCAGCGAGAGGTGGACGAGCGCAAGGACCTGTCCGACGCCGAGGTCGTCTCGGTCATCGAAAAGATGATCAGGCAGCGGCGCGAATCAATCGCGCAATTCCAGGCGGCCAACCGGAAGGACCTGGTCGACAACGAGACTTTCGAATTGAACCTCCTCGCAGGCTATCTGCCCAAACAAATGTCGGACGCCGAGATCGCCGAGGAAGTCTCAACGGCGATCGCGCAAACCGGGGCAAAGGGCGTGCCCGACATGGGCAAGGTGATGGGCGTATTGAAAGGCAAGCTCGCGGGCCGCGCGGACATGGGGAAGGTGTCCGCGCAGGTGAAAGCGAAGCTTGCGGGTTAGGCTGTTTCCGACTTGCACTTGCGGAAATTTGGCCTATAAAGGGTAGATGGTGGCGGGGAGGCTGGAGGGTTTGTTCGAAGGGGGCGAATGCTGGCGCGCCGATCTGCACTCAGGAAGGGTTTGAGCCCCTTCTGCATCGTGGTCCGGGAAGGTCGGCCCTTCCCGCATGTTTATCTCACGGAGCGACGTGCTCCTTTCGTGTGGGCACGAAGACTTTTCAGGCTTGATTCCAGACTCATTTAAGCAAGAACTGCTCCATCGCGTCGATGTCGTCGGCGTCATCGAGCGCTATGTGCCGCTGAAAAAGGGCGGAGCGAACTATCTCGCCTGCTGCCCGTTCCACACCGAGAAGACGCCCTCGTTCACGGTCAGCCCGACCAAGCAGTTTTATCACTGCTTCGGCTGCGGGGCACACGGCAACGCGATTTCCTTCCTCATGGAATATCAGGGGCTCGGCTACATCGAGGCGGTGAAGGACCTCGCGGAATCGGTCGGCATGAAAATGCCTGAGTTCGAGCGCCGTGGACGGAAAAGCGGCGAGGAAACCGGGGCTGGCCCGGACCTCTACGAAATCATGGAGCGCGCCTGCGACTACTACCGCGAGCAGCTGAAATCCGCGCCCCGCGCGATCGAGTACCTGAAGGGCCGCGGGCTGACGGGCAAAATCGCCGCGCGGTTCGGCATCGGCTACGCGCCGGACGGCTGGCAGAACCTCGGGAGCGTGTTCCAGGACTACGGCGATAACGCGCTAAAGGACGCGGGCCTGGTGATCGACGGCGAAGGCGGGCGGCGCTATGACCGGTTTCGCGACCGCATCATGTTCCCCATCCTGAATCAGCGCGGTTCCGTGATCGCGTTTGGCGGACGCGTGCTCGATGCAGGCGAACCGAAGTATCTGAACTCTCCCGAAACGCCCCTTTTCGAAAAGGGACGCGAGCTCTATGGACTGTCGCAGGCCCGCTCGGCGGTCCGCGCCGCCGGCTGCGTCATCGTCGTCGAGGGCTACATGGATGTGGTGGCGCTCGCGCAGCACGAGGTCGAGTACGCAGTCGCGACGCTCGGCACGGCGACCTCGGCGATGCAGGTGCAGAAGCTCCTGCGGCAGACCGACGAGGTTGTGTTCTGCTTCGACGGCGACGCCGCGGGCCGCGGCGCCGCGTGGCACGCCCTCGAGGTGAGCCTGCCCAATCTCGCCGACCACAAGACGATACGGTTTCTCTTTCTTCCGCCCGAGCACGATCCCGACAGTTTCGTGCGCGAGCGCGGAAAGTCGGCGTTCGAAACGAGGCTCGGCGAGGCGCGGCCGTTGTCCGAGTTTTTTCTCGAGGAGCTGAAGGGCCGCGTCGATATGAAAACGCTGGAAGGCCGCGCGCGCCTGGTGCACGAAGCGAAGCCGCTTTTGCAACGCATCGCTGCGCCGGCGCTGCAGTTGCAGCTGCTGAAGTCGCTCGCCGACGCGGCCGGCATGACCCAGGACGAGGCGGCCCGGCTGTGCGAGGTTCGCGCCGCGCGCGGCTACGGCGGCTATGGAGCCGGGGCCGCTCCGGCGAAAGGCCCTGACAGGGCGATGCTCGCGCTCGACCGGAACATCGAGCGCGAGCTGCTGAAGTGCCTGCTCGCGAACCCGGCGCTCGTCGGCGAGCTGCGCTCGGATGCCGTCGACCGGGCGCACCCCGAGGGCCGGGCGCTGGCGGCGCTCGCGGCGCTGGGTAACGCTGGAGAACTCTCGCAGCCGCTTGTGATCGAAGCCTTTCGCGGGACCGAACACGAGAACCTGCTCACGCGAGTGGCGGGCGAACTTCTCGCCGCGCAGCTCGAGCCCGCCGACGCCGAGGTCGTGTTCCGAGACGCGGTGCGCAAGATCGAGATTGCACAGATCGACGCCGAGTTGAAGTCGCTCACGCAGAAGTTGGCAAGCGGGGAGGGCGACGCCCGCACGATCAACACGCTCATTGCCAAGCGCGAGGCGCTGCGCCGGGCTGGGTCGGGTGCACAGAGCGTGCTATAATTAACGGTTTTCCCGTTCCCCTTACCGACAGGAAAAATTATGACGAAACATAAGGTTAAGTCCAGAGCGCGGGCTAAGGGCGAGTCCGGGCATGGGCGGAGCAAGGCCAAGGGGATGGACAAGGCAAAGCTGATGCAAAAACTGAAGGCACAGAAGGCAAAACTCGCAGCGAAGCGCCGGGCGCAGCAGGAGCGCGAGCGCGGGGCCAAAGCGGCGGCAAAGGCCAAGGCGCTGAAGGCGAGGGAAGCGACGCGTCTTAGGGCTGCCCGGGAGAAAGAAAAAGCGCGCAAGGCTCGCGAAGCCGCGCGCGCCAGGCTTGCCAGGGAAAGAGAAAGGGAAAGGGCGCGCAAGGCGAAGGACGCCGCGCGCATCAGGGCGGCGAAGGAAAAAGAACGCGCGCGCAAGGCGAAGACCCGGCAGAAAGCGCGGGAGCGTGCCGCCAGGGAAAAGGCGCGCTTGAAGACGGCAAGGGAACGGCAACGCGAGCGCGAGCGCATCGCCCGCGAAAAGGCCAAGGCCAAGGAAATCGCCGCCCGTGAAAAGGCCAAGGCGAAGGAGCTCGCGGCCCAGGAAAAGACCAAGGCGAAGGAACTCGCGGCGCTCCAGAAGCAGAAGGAAAAAGAGCTCAAGGCCCAGCTCAAGCAGCAGGCGCAGGAGCTGATGAAGCTGCGCCGCGCCAGCCGGGCGCGCCGCAACGGCGACGCCGAGCGGGCGCTCCTGCTACGCGCCGAGTCGAGGCCCGAGGACGCAGAGGCGCGCCGCACTCGCCTGAAGAATCTCATCAAGCTCGGAAAAGAGCGTGGTTTCCTCACCTATTCCGAGATCAACGACCATTTGCCCGACGACATGGTGGACGCCGAGCAGATCGAGTCCATCATCACCACTTTCAACGACATGGGCATCCAGGTGTACGACGAGGCGCCGGATGCCGATACGCTGCTGATCTCGGAAACCGCGCCCGCGGGCGTGCCCGACGAGGACGCGGAAGAGGAAGCGGAAGCCGCGCTCTCGACGGTCGATCCGGAGTTCGGCCGCACCACCGATCCCGTGCGCATGTACATGCGCGAGATGGGCTCGGTCGAGCTGCTCACGCGCGAGGGCGAGATCGAGATCGCGAAGCGGATCGAAGACGGCCTGAAGCACATGATCCAAGCGATCTCCGCCTGCCCGACAACCATCGCCGAGATCCTGGATCTCGCCGGCAAGGTCGCGCGCGACGAGATGCGCATCGACGAATTGGTCGACGGCCTCATCGACCCGAACGCGAAGGACCAGCCGATCGAAGAGCTTCCCGAGGACGTCGAGCCCGAGGAAGAGGAAGAAGGCGAGGACGAGGACGACGGCGCTTTGTCGGCGAGCATGCTGAAGCTCAAGGAGGATGCGCTCGCCCGCTTCGCCAAGATCCACCGGCTCTACGAGAAGATGAAGAAGGCGCTCGCCGAGTACGGCCACCGCAGCAAGGAATACATCAAGGTCCGCGACCAGATCGGCGGCGAATTGACGAACATCCGGTTCACCGCGCGCATCATCGAGAAGCTGTGCGACAGCCTGCGCGGCATGGTCGACGAAGTGCGCAGCCACGAGCGCGAAATCATGAACCTGTGCGTCAACAAGAGCGCCATGCCGCGCCAGCACTTCATCAAGGTCTTTCCCGGCAACGAGACCAGCATGCGCTGGGTGAAGAACGAGATCGCCGCCAACCGCCCGTGGAGCAGCGTCCTGGTGCGCTACGACCCGGCAATCCTCGAGCAGCAGCAGAAGCTCCTGGCGATCCAGAAGCGGATCGGCATCCCGCTCAAGGACCTCAAAGAGATCAACAAGCAGATGTCCACGGGCGAGGCCAAGGCGCGCCGGGCCAAGCGCGAGATGACCGAGGCCAACCTGCGTCTGGTGATTTCGATCGCGAAGAAGTATACCAATCGCGGCCTGCAGTTCCTCGACCTGATCCAGGAAGGGAACATCGGCCTGATGAAGGCGGTGGACAAGTTCGAATACCGCCGCGGCTACAAGTTCTCGACCTATGCCACGTGGTGGATCCGGCAGGCGATCACCCGCTCGATCGCCGACCAGGCGCGCACCATCAGGATCCCGGTGCACATGATCGAGACCATCAACAAGATGAACCGCATCAGCCGGCAGATCCTGCAGGAGACGGGGCAAGAGCCCGACCCTGCGACGCTCGCGCAGAAGATGGAGATGCCCGAGGACAAGATCCGCAAGATCCTCAAAATCTCCAAGGAGCCGATCTCGATGGAAACGCCTATCGGCGACGACGACGACTCGCATCTGGGGGATTTCATCGAGGATCAGGCGACGCTCGCGCCCAACGACGCGGCGATGTACGCCTCGCTTCGCGAGGTCACCAAGGACGTGCTGGACTCGCTCACCCCGCGCGAGGCGAAGGTGCTGCGCATGCGATTCGGCATCGAGATGAACACCGACCACACGCTGGAAGAAGTCGGCAAGCAGTTCGACGTCACGCGCGAGCGCATCCGCCAGATCGAGGCGAAAGCGCTGCGCAAGCTGCGCCATCCGTCGCGCTCCGAGCGGCTGAAGAGCTTTCTGGACAACTCGTGATATTGCTGACGGCCGAAGGCCGCAGCAATGTCCGCTCGCAGGTTGGGGTGACGGCCGGCGCGCTACAATCCCTCTCTGCGGGCCTGTAGCTCAGCGGGTCAGAGCAGAGGACTCATAATCCTTTGGTCCCTGGTTCGAATCCAGGCGGGCCCACTCAGTTCGACACCGCGGGCGCTGGCGAATTGAAAAGGCGTCAAAGAAGAGTCCAGGCCGGTCTGTTTTGAATTGCGGCAAATTTTGGAGGAGGGAAGAGTGAAAGGCATCCTGACGCTTGCGGTCATGATCGCGGTGGCGATCCCGGGGCTGGCGCGCGCCGCGACGATGGAAGACGAGGTTCGCGCCGTATTCGACAAGTACATAGCGGCGCAAAACGCACACGATCTGCGGACGGTGCAGGCCCTGTTGGTCGACTCGCCGGACTTTCTTTGGATCAGCCGGGGCAAACCGGTCTGGGGCAGGGACGCTGCGCTCAGGAGCCTCGAGGAGCGCTACAAGGGCACATGGCATATCGACTTCGATCGCAAGGAATTCCGGGTCATTTCGGTAAGCCGGCGCGTCGCGCAGGTCTATGCCCCGACCCAACTCACGGTCGGAGAGCCTGGCGCCGAGCCCGCCAAGAACCGTCTCTACATCAACCTGATGATGGTCAAGAAGCCCGAAGGATGGCGGATAACCAGCATCTTGCCCATCCTGGTTCCTCCGCAGTGAGAGGTCGACCGAATGGGCGAGGGTGGTGAAGGCGTCGGGGGCCAAAGTGGAGTAGCTTTATATCAGCTGTCAGACACAGGAAGGAGGAAACCATGCTTCGTACCGATTCCACCCGCACTGCTCGTCTGGCGATGGCGTTAGCCGTCTCTGCCGCGCTCTTGCTGCCCTCGGAAGTCTCCCTCGCCGACCCGCCGTCGTGGGCCCCCGCGCACGGGTGGCGCAAGCAGAATGATCCCTACTATCAAGGTTACACCGGCAAGAAGTGGGACAAGGATTACGGCGTCGTCGACGGCCGCTGCAACCTCCAGGCGGTGGGCGCCGTGGTCGGGGCGACCGTCGGCGGCGCGGTCGGCTCGCAAGTGGGTCAGGGTGAAGGACGCGTGATCGCCACCGTTCTGGGCACGGTCCTCGGCGCGGCCGTCGGAAGCAAGATCGGCAGGGATTTCGACAGTGCCGACCGCGGCTGCATCGGCCACACGCTCGAGCTCGTCGGGGACGGCCGGAGCGTAACGTGGGCGAATCCGCAGACCGGCGTGAACTACGTCGTAACGCCCACGCGCGGCTTCGAGTCGGGCGGGCGGAAGTGCCGTGAATTCACTACGCGGGTCACTTCGGGCGGGCGGGTCGAGACTTTGCCGGGACGCGCTTGCCGCGCAGGCGACGGGGCCTGGCAGATCGTTTCCTGAGCCTGCGGCCCTGGTGCCGGGCGGCTAGCGATTGTTCGCGCCCGCCGCGAGCGCCTCGCGCAGGTAGGCGACGAGCCTGTCGCGCTCGACTTTCTCCCGCATTGCCTGGATGTGCCCGGCTCCGGGCACGAACCACAGCTGCTTCGGTTCCAGCGCGGCGTCGTAGAGCTCCCGCCCGTGATGGACGGGCACGGTCGCGTCCCGGTCTCCGTGGAGGATGAGCAGAGGGATCGGACTGATCATCTTTATCGCGGGCAGCGGGCTGAAGCGGTCGTCGACCGTGAGCGAAGGTATCCATTGGAACGGCCAAGTAAACCAGTGATCGGCGAATTTTTCACGGGCGATGCCTACGTAATCGGAGAACGTGCTCTCGATCACGAGCGCGCTAATGTGCGCACGAAAAGGCGAGTGCGCGACGTTGTAGACCGCAAGCGCGCCGCCCAGGCTCTGGCCGTACACGACGATCCGGTTCTTGTCGACATCGGGGCGCCCGAGCAGCGTCTTCATCGCCGCGTCGATGTCCTTCTGCGCGCCCTCCAGCGTGGGCAGGCCTTCTGATGCGCCGTATCCGCGGTAATCGAAGACAAACACGTTGAAGCCGCGCGCCGGCATCCAGGCAACGCTCGCAAAGTGAGTGCTGATGTTCTCCGCGTTGCCGTGCAGCTGGAGAACGGTGCCCGCCGCGCTGCCCTTCGCCGGCAGGAACCAGCCGTAGAGCCCGACGCCGTCGTCGGCCGAAAACCGCACTCCCTGGTACGTCAACCCCAGTTGGTCGGGTGTGTGCACCTGGATGTGGTGCGGCTGGAAGAAGACCTGCGTGCAACCGGCCAGCAGCATCGTCAGCAGGGACGCCGCAACGCGATTTCCCATGGTCAGAAGTAATGATGCAGCGAAAGCAGAACGGTGTTCCACGACTGCTTTTCCTGGCGCTCGCGCGACAGGTCGAGGCGCAGCGCCCAGTCCCCCGCCAGCGTATAACGCTGCCGCAAGCCGGCCGCCCAAGCGGTATCGGTATCGCCGGCGGAGAAACGCTGTCCGCGTACGTAGGCTTCGGCTCGCCAGCGCGGGCTGAAGTCGGTCAGCACGCCTAGGCTGGGGCCCGCGCCGAGCGCAAAGCCGCTGTCGAGACGCTTGTCGGCCTGAAGGGTGGATTCGATGAAGGTGTAGATCATCGTACTGCCCTGAAGCGAGTCGGGCACGGTCCAGGCGAGACCGGGCCCACCGTGTACCCCGAACACAAGCGGCTCGGCGCCGCTGGCAAGCCGCCGTCGTGTCCAGCCCGTGTCGATTTTCCAGGACAGCGGCTGAAAGAACTCGTTTCTCGGCGAGATCGAAACGATGTTCACGGGTTTCAGGTCCTCGAGCCTCGGCCCGATTCCGTTGCCGTAATCACGCACCGCGACATCGAGAAACTCTATCTGGGCCCCTTGGGCGTAGCCGCCTTCCGGATCCAACAAATCGTGGTACGAGGGGCGGGCGCGCAGCTCGACAAAATCCACTCCATCGCGGCGGCCGCCGCCGAGCGCGAGGCGCGAGGTTCCGTGACCCTGGTCCGGGCGCACCTCCGGCGCGGGAACCGGGGGATCGCTCGCCCCCGCGCCGAGGCGGCTGCGTTCCAGGAGCAGGGTTCGCGCCAGTGCCGCCGGTTCGTTCACAGGGCTGCGGCCGCTGGCGCGCAGGTAATTCAGGTAATCGTGGCTCACCTCCAGCACCCGGGCCCGCTCTGCTTCGGGCAGGCCGGCGTATCCCGGATCTTGGGTCGAAACGCGTCCCCGGCCCATCTCGCTGACGAGCGTGCGTTCACCCAGGTTCATCAGTCCCAGTCGATGGCGAATGACCGTGGCATTCGACGGGCGATACACCGCGCGCTTCAGTAATCCCTCCTGCCTAACCACTGCACGCACCGTATCCGAAGGGATCGCCCACCAGCGGAAGCCGCCGGTGAGGTCGAGATCGGGCCGCGCGGCCTCCAGCAACTCGAGCAGGTAGTACGAGCAGTTTTCGTCGAAAAAGTAGTAGTCGAAATAGATCGGCCCGAGCTCCCACGCGTGCATCAGCAGCCGGTCGATTTCCTCGGGCGTAAGATTGAGCTCGTACTCCCAGATGTCGCGGTTCTCCAGGTCGTTGTACTCCCGCACCTTGAGGTAATACGGCATGATCGAGAACATCCCGGGGTACACGCCGATGAGAGCATTGATCGCGAACAGCACGCCGTTGGTCTCGTCGGTGTTGGCGGCGTAGTTGATCGCGTAGGCGAGGAGTCGCGTCTTCTCGTCCTGGTCCTTGGCGTCGATGCGCAGCAGCGTGTGGCCGTACATCGACGAAGGATTGTTGAGATACGCCGCCGGAAAAATCAGCGTGACGCCCTGCGGGTTCAGCGACTCGCGCCATTCGTTGAAGCGTTTGCACGGCTGCCTCTGCATGCGCCGCGAATCGAAAGCGAGCTGCCGGTCGAGCCAGCTGTAGCGTGAGATGAAAGCGCATTGGGGGTTCTGGACGTCCTGGGTTTCCCGGACGTCGGAGAAAAAACTCGCGAGCGTCGCCTCAAGCTCGCTTTGCGGGTTGGTTTTCCCGTCCGGCGCGAGGAAAAAGCGCCGCGCGTCCGCGAGGCTGTGCACCCCGGGGCGCGCAAGGTTGCTCGCGTAGTGCATCAGGCGATGCCATTCGCGGCGCTCGTGGAGCCGCAACTCCCTCGATCGCGCAATCAGCTCATCCAGGTATCCATCAGCCCTCGCGCCGGATGGCGCAAGCGAGCAAAGGAGCAGAAAAAGACTCCCCCAGCGGCGCGGTGGGACGGGCATCGGGCCGTCAGAAGACAAAAAAACACCCAGTGGCAAGCCACTGGGTGTCCCCTAGAGCAAGTCGGGCTGTAAGAGCTTTAGATCGAAGCCGCGTATTGGGCGAGTTCCCGATCCGAAGCCAGGACCTCCTTGAGCGCCACCACGATCTGCTCGGTCCCGGCGCTCCCTGACGGGAAGATGCGGGAGAGATTTTCCCGGACAGCGCGGTTGAACTTCGCGCGGTGCTCGTCCCGGACGCCGATCAGGTGGGCGAGTGAATCCAGCGTCTCACCGTTGCCGATCGACATGTCGCGAGCCAGGCGCTCCTTGTTGCCGTCGATGAACATGGACGTCTTCCATGTCGACCGCACCGTGCCGTTCTGGGTACAGCCGGAGGTGCCCGAGGTGATGCCGAACGTTTGGTTGCCGGAGGTGCCGTTGGTGGTCACGGCGAGCACTTGAGGCGCAAGACCGCTCTGGCCGTCAAACAGCTTGGCTCCCCAGCCGCAGGTCCCGATATTGTTTTGTTGGGCAAATGCGAGTGCAGGAACCGCAGATAGAACAGCAGCAATGATGATTTTTCTCATGTAGTCCTCGTGAAAAATTAACGAAGAAACCTAGCCTCGGGGAAGGCCCCCCTGTAGCCGGTTTTGTTTATACGAGCGTCATGCGGGCTTGTCAACTGCCTGTTGCGGCGGCGTGTCAGGAAATCAGTACAGGCCGGAAGGAGCATGCGGGTTCTGCCGATCTTCCCCCCTGAATTCGGGATGCCGTGACATGGCGCACGTCCTCCCGTGAAAAATCCGGAACTCCCGGGCAGACGGAGGCGGAGGTGTAAAATTCGAGCTTTCCGGGGAAGGCTGTGACAGGCACAGGAATGAAATCCATGTCGAAACCGATTGGGGCAATTAGGTTCGCGATCGCAATCACGCTTTGGGTGCCCGCCGCGTTTGCGCAGGACGCATCCAAGCCCTCGCCCGTCAGGGCCCTCACCAAGACTCTGGTTGCCTCGGAGGCCCAGAAGGAGTGCTTTTCCCTTGGTAAGGGGCAGCGGCTGCAGTATCGCTTCAGCGCCGACGGCCCGCTCAACTTCAAACTTTCGCATCAGGACAGGCGCGAAGTCGTCGATTTCAAGCGCGACCGCGCCGACAGCGCCTCCGGCAGTTTCTCGCCGAAGATCGCTGCTGACCACTGCCTGGTCTGGACCAACGCCGGCAAGCACGCGGTGACCCTGCGCTACGAATTCCAGCGCGGTCCGTAGCGAAGACTGTCGAAGGGGTACGCGGACGGCGCCTTCCAGCTTGAACGGGACCCGCGGGCCGGGCACCGCGCAGATCGCCGCCGCCGTCGCCATGACGCTGGCGGTCCAGTCGCTCACCGCGATGGCGCTCGCGGTGCCCGCGGTGCTTGCTCCCGTCGCGGCCGCCGATTTCGGCGTCGCTCCGACGCGCGTCGGCAACTGGGTCGGGTTCGCCTACATGGTCGCGATGTTCGCCGGCCTTGCGAGCGGCACGCTCGTCGGCCGCTACGGTCCAGTGCGCGTCCTTCAGGCCGCGGTGCTGTGCGTGGGACTCGGCCTCGCCTGCGGCTCGGGTGCATACGCGATGCTGCTCGCCGTTTGCGGGGTGCTGTTGGGTACCGCGCACGGTCTGGTCAATCCCGCGAGCTCCACGATTCTCGCCGCGGCCTCGCCGCCGCGCATGCGCTCGATTATTTTCTCGATCAAGCAGACCGGCGTGCCGGCCGGGGCCGCGGTTGCGGGCCTCCTGGTTCCGGCGCTCTTGCTGTGGACAAGCTGGCAGCACGCCGTGCTGGTCCTCGCGGCCGCGGCTGCGGCGTTCATCGTGGTCGTCGTCCCGTTTCGCCCGATCTACGACCGCGACCGGAGGCCCGGCGAGCGCCTGCACATCCGGCGCTTCGCGGCGCCGATCGGCGAGGTCTGGGCCCATCGCCCCATCCTCGATCTGGCGCTGACTTCGGGCGTGTTCTCCTGCGTGCAGATAAGCTTCGGCACCTACCTGGTTTCACACTTGAAGCTCGGTCTCGGTTATTCCCTCGTCGCCGCGGGGCTGATGTTTTCCGCCGCGCAAATCGCCGGCATTCTCGGCCGGATTCTCTGGGGCGCGGTCGCCGATCGCCTGTTTCATCCGCGTCGGGTGCTCGCCGCGCTCGGCCTCAACATGGCGCTGTGCGGCGCCGCCGCAGCCCTGTTCAGCGCGAGCTGGCCGCCCGCGGCGGTCGCGATCGTGTGCGTGCTCTACGGCGCCACCGCGGTGGGCTGGAACGGCGTGTTCCTCGCCGAAGTCGCGCGTCTTGCTCCCGCGGGAAGGGTCGCGGTCGTGACCGGCGGTACGCAGTTTTTCACATTCGGCGGCGTGCTCATCGGGCCGCCGGTTTTCGGGGCGATCGCCTCGGCCACGGGCAGCTACGGCGCCGGGTTCGCGCTCATCGCGGCGCTGCCGCTCGCGACGGGCATCGGCCTGCTGATCTCGGGGCGCCGTGCGCCGGCGCCCGGGCCGTAATCGAGCCGCATGGCCGGTCGTTCCGACGAAGCGGTGCTGCTTCTGCATGGAATGTGGATGAACCGCTGGGTCCTGCAGTATCTCGCGTGGATGCTGAAGCGCGAGGGTTTCCTCACCGAGGCGGTTTCCTTCCGTCCCATGCGGGATGCGCTTGCCGACCACCTGCGCCGGCTCGCCCATCGCGTCGCGGCGAGCGCCGCGCGACGCGTGCATCTGGTCGGGCACAGCTTCGGCGGGCTCGTCGCGCTGCGCTATCTTCAGCGCGGCGCCGACCAGCGAGTCGGCCGCGCCGTGCTGCTCGGCGCGCCGGTCGCGGGCTGCCGCGCCGCAGCCGCGCTTGCGCAGCGCGCGGGCGGAGCGTTCCTGTTCGGCAGGAGCCTCGCCGCGTGGCGCGAGCCGTTCGACGTATCGCTCGATCCGCGTTTTGAGGTTGGCGTCATCGCCGGCACCCGGGCGCTCGGCCTTGGCTGGATGGTGACTCGGTTGCCGAGGCCGAACGACGGTGTCGTCTGTCTCGACGAGACGACATTCCCGGGCATGCGCGACCACCTCGCGCTTCCTCTCGGGCACACCGCCATGCTTGTCTCCGGGAGCGTAGCGCGGCAGGCCGCTGCGTTTCTCAAGACGGGCGCGTTCCGCCGATGAGAAGCCTCGGGACGATCGGCCTCGCGCTCGCGCTCTCGGGGTGCGCGACGATCGACTACTATTCGCAGGCAGTGAGCGGGCACCTGGAAGTGATGTGGCGTGCCGTGCCGATCGAGGAGCGCCTGCGCGAGCCGGACACGCCCGAAGCGCTGAAAGCGAAGCTCGAGCGGGTGCTCGCCGTCCGCGAATTCGCCAGCCGCGAGCTCGCCCTTCCCGATAACGGGAACTTTCGCCGCTACGCCGATCTCGGCCGGCCGTTCGTAGTCTGGAACGTATTTGCCGCGCCCGAGTTTTCCCTGAAACCGCTCGAGTCCTGTTTTCTTTTCGCGGGCTGCGTCAGCTACCGCGGCTATTACTCCGAGGAAAACGCCGAGCGCTACGCCGCCACGCTCGCCGAGCGAGGCTACGACGTGTACGTCGGCGGCGTGCCGGCCTACTCCACGCTCGGCTGGTTCAGCGACCCGGTGCTCTCCACTTTCGTCCAGTACCCCGAAGCCGAGCTCGCGCGCATCCTGTTCCACGAGCTCGCTCACCAAGTCGTGTACGTAAAGGACGACACCGTGTTCAACGAGTCGTTCGCTGCGACGGTGGAAGAGGAGGGCGTGCGCCGCTGGCTCGAGCGCGAAGGCACGCCCGCGCAGCGCGCGGCCTACGAGGACACGCGGCGAAGGCGCGCCGAGTTTACCGCGCTCCTGCTCAAGCACCGGGCGCGGCTTGCCGCCTTCTACGAGCGGCCGGGAACTACCGAGGAAAAACGAGAGGGCAAGCGGCGGCTCTTCGCCGAGATGAACGATGAATATCGCGCGCTGAGAGCTTCCTGGGGCGGGTTCGCCGGGTACGACCGCTTATTCGCGCGCGGCGCGAACAACGCCCTGCTCGCATCGGTGGCCGCCTACAGGGAGCTCGTGCCCGCGTTCCGGGCGCTGGTCGCCGAGAACAGGGGCGATCTCGCGGCGTTCTACGCCGCGGTGCGCGGACTCGCCCGGCTGGAACGGCCCGAGCGGGATGCGCGGCTCGCCGCGATTTCAGGCCGGTAGCGTCAACTGAGCGGGAGCATCACGCGCTTCTTGAACGCCGGACGCTGCTGCAGCCGCTGGTAATAGGCCTCGACCTTCGGCAGCTTCGGTCGCGGGACGTCGAGCGCGTTCCAGCGGTACACGTATACGCCCACCGGAATATCGCCCATGGTGAACGCGGCGCCGCCGACGTATTGGCGTCCGTCAAGGGACTGCTCGAGCACCTGGAACGCCTCGCCCAGCTTCTTTGCGCCTTCTTCGATCGCCTTGGGATCGCGCTTTTCGGGCGGCGTGCGAACCAGGCCCCAGAACACCGGGGTCATCGGCGGGCTGAGCGTGACCGAGGCCCAGTCCATCCAGCGGTCCGCATCGCCGCGCTGCCTGAGGTCGTTCGGCCAGAGCGTGCCCGCGCCGTGCTTGGCCGAAAGGTAGCGCACGATCGCGTTCGACTCCCAGAGCACGAAACCGTCGTCGTCGATGGTCGGCACGCGGCCGTTCGGGTTCATCTTGCGGTAGAACGGCTCGTTCACCACGCCGAACTGCAAGCCGGCGTCGGTGCGCTCGTAGGGCAGCTTCAGCTCGTCGAGCGCCCACAGCACTTTCTGCACGTTGATGGAATTGACCCTGCCCCAGAGCTTCAGCATGACTCTCGTGTCCCCCCGCGGGACTTTTCCGTTCAGCGCCTGGCGCGCTTCTTCGCCTTGCCGGTGCGGCGCGCAGCCGGTTTTCTCGGTGCCGCGGCCTTCGCCGCGATCGCCTCGACCTCGACCTGGAACTCGGGTTTCGCGAGCGAGGTGATGACGAGCAGCGTCGAGGCCGGCCGGTGGCCGCCGAGGAATCGGGCCCGCACCTGCGCGAATCTCTGGAAGTTCTCGTGCTTTGTGAGAAACGAGGTGATCTTGACCACGTCGCCGATGCCCATGCCGGCGTCGGCGAGCACGGCGAGGATGTTCTGCCACACGACCTCGGTCTGCTCCTCGATGGTCGCGGGGATCGAGCCGTCGGGACGCACCGGGGTCTGCCCCGCCACGAACAGCCAACGCGCGTTCGGGGGCACCTCGATGCCGTGGGAGTAGGTGCCGCTCGGAGCAGCGATGGTTTTCGGGACGCGGGCATGCAGCATGTTCTTCTCCACGAATGATCGGAAATAACGGCTTCGGAGAGCCGGTCGGCTCGCCCGGCGTATTCTACCGCGGGCGGGTACCATGTTCCGCCTCGGCATCCCTGAAAGCCACCTCCGGCGGGTTAGCGTGCGAATCACGGTCATTGCTCTCGCGATTCTTTTGTCCGGCTGCACGATGTTCAAGGAGCTCCACGACGAGCAGGAGATCGACAACTGGGCGAAGGACGGCGAGTCGCTCGCCGAAGCCGGCCGGATGAAATGGTCGGACTACTACTCGCAATACCTCCACAAGATCACCGCGACCCCGGTGACCGGCCAGGGACTCGTCGCGGAGCGCCTCGGCATCATGATCACCGCCTCGCAGTTCTACGAGCAGGGGCGGCTGGACAAGGACGGATTCGATTCGGTCCGGCGCGTCATCGGGACCTATCAGACGATCGACGACGCGGCGGCGAACCTGCTCGTGCGCCAGGCTCTGGTCCGGGCGCTGGAGCGCAAGGAAAGCGCGGCCGGGCAGAAATCCGCGGCCGCGCCGAACCGATAGAGCCGGCTCGGGCGCACCGCAGCACCCTCCGGGCTAGCCGAAGGTCGAAATCAAAATCCCACCGCGAGGCTGTCGCGCCGGGGGTCCGAGGCGGCGAGATAGCCGTCCTCCAGCCGGTGCGCAATCTGTGCGCTGCCGAAGTGCATGTCGTCATCGGCCACTTTGACCACGCGGTGGCCTCTCGCCGCAAGCTCCCTGAGCGTCGCTTTCGGGACATCCGCCTCGAAGGCGATCTGCATTCCCTGAACGACGCGAAAGCGCGGGCCGTCGATCGCCCCTTGCGGCCCCTGCCCGTAGTCGGCCATGCGCACCATGAGCTGAGCGTGGCCCTGGGGCTGCATGGTGCCGCCCATCAGGCCGAAGCTCATCAGCGGCGCGCCGTTCCTCGTGACAAAGCCCGGGATGATGGTGTGGTACGGGCGCTTGCGCGGCCCGACCTCGTTGGGATGGCCGGGGGTGAGGACGAATCCGGAACCGCGATTCTGCAGGCTGATGCCCGTGCCGGGCACCACCACCCCCGAACCGAAGCCCAGAAAATTGGACTGGATCATCGACACCATCGTGCCGAGCGCGTCGGCGGCGGTGAGGTAGATGGTGCCGCTGGCGGGCGGCGAGCCGTGGCCGAAATCCTGGGCGCGCTTCATCTTGATCAGCTTCGCGCGTGATTTGAGATAGGACGGATCGAGGAGCGCATTCGCGCCCACGTCCATCGCCTTCGGGTCGGCGACGTAGCGAAAAGCGTCGGCGAAGGCGAGCTTCACCGCCTCGATCTGCAGGTGCACGCTGTCGGCCGAATCCACCGGATGGCTCGCGACGTCGAAATGCTGCAGGATCCCGAGCGCCATGAGGCACACGATGCCCTGGCCGTTCGGCGGGATTTCGTGGACGGTGAAGCCGCGGTAGTCCTGGCTGATCGTGCCCGGCCAGTCGTTCGTGTGCGCGGCGAGGTCCTCGCGCGTCATCGCGCCGCCGTTTGCCTTGGCGTGCGCGGCGATTTTCTCCGCAAGCTCGCCGCGATAGAAAGCCTCGCCGCGGGTCGCGGCGATTTTCTCCAGCGTCTTCGCCTGATCGGGGAAACGGAAAATCTCGCCCGTGCGCGGCGCGCGTCCGTCGCGCAGAAACGCCTCGGCGAAGCCGGGCTCGCCGCGGAGCTCCGCCACCTGGGAGTCCCAGCGCGCGGCGACGAAGGGTGAAACCGGGAAGCCGTTGGCCGCGTAGTCGATCGCGGGCTCGAAGAGCTTTTCGAAGGGGAGCTTGCCGAATTTCTTCGACAGCTCGACCCAGGCCGAAACGCAACCCGGAACGGACACGCTGTTCCAGCCGCGCACGGGCATCGCCTTCCTGCCTTTGAAGTACTCCGGCTTCCACGCGCCCGGCGAGCGGCCGGAGGCGTTGAAGCCGTGGAGTTCCTTACCATCCCAGAGGATGGCGAAAGCGTCGCTGCCGATGCCGTTCGAGATCGGCTCCACCACCGTGAGCGTGATCGCCGCGCCGAGCGCGGCATCGACCGCGTTGCCGCCGGCAAGCAGCATCCTCAAGCCCGCCTGTGCGGCAAGGGGCTGCGAGGTGGAGACTACGTTCCTCGCGAGCGTCGGGCGGCGGCGCGTCGCGTAGGGCGTGTCGAAGACGATGGGTTTTATGGTTCGCTGAAGCATATGAAAGTGGGAATCGAGGGCTGGGGATCAGGCTTAGGTTTTCGCAGCGGCCGAGAGCGCATTGTCGATGTCCCAAAGGATATCATCAAGAGTCTCCAGGCCGACCGAGATGCGGATCATGTCGGGGGTGACGCCGGCCTTCGCCTGCTCCTCCTCGGACATCTGCCGGTGCGTGGTCGAGGCCGGATGGATGATGAGCGTCTTGGCGTCGCCGATGTTGGCGAGGTGGCTCATGAATGTCGCCGCCTCGATGAATCGCTCGCCCGCCTTGGCGCCGCCCTTGACGCCGAAGTTCAGGAGGCCGCTTGCGCCTTTCGGCAGATATTTCTTGGCGAGTCCGTGGTACTTGTCCCCGGGCAGTCCGGGATAATTGACCCAGGACACCCTGGGATGGCCCTGAAGAAACTCGGCGACCGCGAGCGCGTTAGCACAGTGCCGCTCCATCCTGACCGGCAGGGTCTCCAGTCCCTGCAGCAGCAGCCAGGCGTTGAAGGGCGAGAGCGCCGGGCCGAAAGTGCGCAGCGTCTCCATCCGCGCGCGCATGGTGTAGCCGAAATCCCCGAACGTCTCGTAGAAGCGCACGCCGTGATAGCCGCGCGAGGGCTCGGTCATTCCCGGGAATTTGCCGTTGTCCCACGGAAATTTTCCCGACTCGACGATGAGCCCGCCCATGGTCGTACCGTGGCCGCCGATGTATTTCGTCGCCGAGTGCACGACGATGTCCGCGCCCGACTCGAACGGCCGGCACAGATAAGGCGAGGGCACCGTGTTGTCGATCATGAGCGGGATGCCTGCCTCGCGGGCGATCTTCGCGATCGCCTCGATATCGACGATGTTGATGAGCGGATTGCCGAGCGTCTCGGCGTAAAGAATCTTCGTGTTCTTTTTCATCGCGCGGCGGAAGTTCTCCGGGTCGTCGGGGTCGACGAAGGTGGTGTCGATGCCGAGCTTGCGCAGGTTGACTTCCAGCAGCGTGTAGGTGCCGCCGTAGAGGGTCGCCGCCGACACGATGTGATCGCCCGCCTCGCACAAGGTGAGGATCGCCGTCATCTCCGCGGCTTGGCCTGTGGCCGTGGCGACTGCGGCCCGCCCGCCTTCGAGCGCAGCGACACGCTCCTCGAGCACCGCGGTCGTCGGATTGGAAATGCGCGTGTAGACGTTGCCGAAGGTCTGCAGGTTGAAAAGGCTCGCGGCGTGATCGGCCGAGTCGAACACGTAAGAGGTGGTCTGGTAAAGGGGCACCGCGCGCGAGCCCGTGGCGGGGTCGGGGATCTGGCCCGCGTGCAGCGCGAGCGTCTCGATGCCGAACTTGCGGTCAGCCATGGATGACGCGCTCAATACTGCAGCCACTGCGGCCGCTTGGCGGAAATGACTCGGGTATTCACTCCGCACCAGTTGAGGCCGCCGAACAGGCGCCCATGCTCGATTTTCACGCAGCGGTCCATGACTGCTTCGAGCCCGGCGGCTTCGGCCTTCTTCGCCGCTTCGGAGTTCTTGACGCCGAGCTGCTGCCACAGCACCTTCGCGCCGATGGCGATCGCGTCCTCGGCGATCGGCATGATGTCCTCGGTCTTCCTGAAGCAGTCGACGATGTCCACCTTGACCGGGATATCGCGCAGCGACTCGTAGCTTTTCTGGCCGAGGATGGCGTCGTATCCCGGGTTGACCGGAATCACGGTGTAGCCGTGCTCGATCATGTATTTCGCGGCGAAGTAGCTCGGCCGGTACCAGTCGCCGGACAGGCCGACGACGGCGATCACCTTGCTCGTCTTCAGGATGCGGCGCAGACCGGGAATATCTTCGACCATGTTTTGTCTGAGGGAACTCCCGTCGATTCTATCCAATCGGCCCGCGCCGCGCACTGCTGCGGTATAGTTTCCTCTTTGGAAAAACCATGGCAGGCACCGGCACCCCCAGGACCGCGGCGCAGATCCTGGTCGACGCGCTCAGGATCCACGGCGTCGACACCGCATTCTGCGTGCCGGGCGAGAGCTATCTCGCCGTGCTC
>WNGG01000840.1_pt1 | contig 38088 bp, 32 predicted proteins | sample 5400661 | NCBI WGS metagenome assembly WNGG01 (sample SAMN13153372, study PRJNA577476) | soil metagenome | isolation source: 100 cm soil or saprolite under Garry oak tree replicate 1 | place: USA:California | collected 2016-06-15
CGGTGGCCGACCTGCTGCGCACCCACGGCTGCCCCCAGCAACTCACCTTTGACTGGCACCCTGGAAGAGGTGCGGGCGGTCACCGAGCAGTTTGTTCAGCACTACACCTTCCAGCGTCCCCTGAAGGCGCCTCAGTTGTGGCAACCGACCGCCGCGCCGCGCTTTTCCTCTCTTGCCGGACCTGCCCGCGGTGCCCGACCTGGTCACCCCCGATCACTGGCTGGAGGTGTGTGACGGCTTGCAGGTGGTGCGCACCGTCAGCCGCCACGGCACGGTGCGCATCGAGTCTCGCGAGTTCCTATGTGGGACAGGCCTTAGCAGGCCAGCGGGTCGCCTTGCACCTGTCGGCTCACGCACGGTGGTGGATCGTCATCCACGGCACCCAGTCGCTCAAGTCCCTCCCCCTCAAAGGACTCTACGGAGCAGCCCTGCCCTTCGAGCACTTTGTGCAGTTCATGATGCAGCAAGCTCGCGCCGAGCAGCGCTTGCGCACCGCCCAACACCGCCGCAGGCGTCATGCCAGCTTCTCCTCGCACGAGGCGCGAGGAGGTCGGCAGAAAGGGGGCTCCCATGGGAAGAACATCACCGCCCGCCTGGTGGCTACGATGTCGGGAAACCGGAGCGGTCACGATGTGAGTAACTCATACAGTGCGAAGCCGTGCTTGGGGAGGGGCGATCCCTTGCGGTCGCCCTGCTGGCTTGCCCTTATGGTATTTCAGCTTTTTCTCTTTCCGGCGCTTGCGCAAACTCGCTGATGTTGACGATGGGTCGTAACGCTTATCGTAACGATTAGGAGACGTTTCACCAGTACACTAGCAGGGAGAGACGTTTCTGTAGCTCGATCAAGGAGTTCAGAGGAGATAGCCTTTGCTCAAAGAGGAGGACGCAAACCATGAAGACCCCAATAGGTGTGACACGCACCCCTGCCCGCACCAGGCTCTCTGCCCTCGGCAAGCTGACGGTGGCTGTGGTGCTCGGGCTCCCGCTTTTACTCTCCACCGACTTTATCGTACACGGGCCGAACGTGGCGAATCTGCTGTTCGCTGGGATCGCGCTCGTCCTCGCCGCCATCATCACCGGGATCATCGTGGCGACCCGCTGGCGTTGGTCTCCCCTGCTTGGTGTCCTGGTGTATGGCGTGATGCTCGCCCTGTTCATCCCTATTCTCCCATATGCGATCAGCCACCCTAACGAGACCTACATGTTTGCCCTCAACGTGGTCTTTCTCGCGCTGGCCGTCGTTGGGATAGGGGCTGGCATCGGGGCGACCGTCCAGAACTACCGAAACGTTGAACACGAGCGCCGTGCTCCACGTCGGCTGGGCATGTCACTGAGTGGGCTTGCTGGCATCGTGGTCGGCATGCTCATTGTCTCGCTCATCGTTGCGGTGAATCCGCAAGCTAGTACGGCAAGCACCAACCCGAACGGAGAGCCAGTCGTCCATATGGCGCTGGATCATTTTGTTCAGAACGTCGTCCTGGTTCCCAAAGGCTCGAAACTGCTCATTGTTGATGACGGTTCGGTCGAGCATGTGCTGCAAAATGGGATGTGGGACAAGGATGGCACACCTCACCCGGGAGCTGAGCCGGGAGCACCGATCCTTCGCAACGTTGATATCACAGGAGGGTCTAGGGAGATCGGGCCATTTGCCATCGCAGGAGTCTATCACCTCTATTGTACCCTTCACCAGGGCATGAATCTGACCATTGTGGTGCAATGAAGGAAGCAAGGATTTTAGAACGCACATATGGTAAGATGGGAGTGTCTCTGGGAACAGAGGGGAGGATGAAGACGCCGCGCTTCAAACAAGAGACCGAAGAAGGCACCCGGCGTCTCATGAGAGCCGATAGAATCATCCACAACAGGACCAGGGCAGCAAACAGGGAGTGTGCGAATGAGCGTTCAACATGCGCCAACAGAAAGTACTGAGAGCCGTGAACGGCACAGCTACACACGCTTGCAGGGGCGCTGGCTCCTGCTCGCCCGAGGCCTCTGGATCACCCTGGTCGTCCTCACTCTGGCGGTCTTCTTCGCCAGCCTCCCCGTGTACCTGGCACAACTGCAAACTCCCTGCGCTGGGATAGCATGCGTTAACGAGCCGTTACTGACTCCTGAGCAAGCAGGCGTGCTCAAAGGGATGGGCCTGTCTCTCGGTGACTACGCCGCGTACATGGTCGCCTTCACGCTTGCCTCGGTGGTAGTGTGTTTGGGGGTCAGCACAGTGATCGTCTGGCGCAGGTCTGACGACCGCATGGCGCTTTTGGTCGCACTCATGCTCGTGACTCTTGGTCCGATCAGCGCGACAAGCACCGTCCTGGCGAGTTCCTCCCCCTGGCGGGTGCCGAACGCGTGTCTGTACTTCCTCACTCTTGCTTTGCTCGTGCTCGTCTTCCTCCTGTTTCCCACTGGACAGTTCGTGCCTCGCTGGACGCGCTGGACTCTCGTCGTCTTTCTCGCAGTGCTCGTCCCTTTCACCTTCTTCCCAATGGCACCTTTTTCGCTCAATACCCAGGCTCTTTCGCTTTACTATCTCACGTCTCTCGGCGAGGCGGCAATCCTTGCAGTCGTCCAACTGTACCGCTATCGGCGTGTCTCTAGCCCAATGCAACGTCAGCAGACCAAATGGGTTGCTTATAGTATCGCTGTGCTCTGTATAGTCATCGTTGTCGGGTATGGGTTGCTGATCTTTCCAGCGCTCGCTGAGCCCAGTTCACTCTATCCGTTGGCTCTCTATGGGGTCGGTGCCTTCCTACTGCTCTTCATCCCGCTCTCGTTTGGTTTTGCCATGCTGCGCTATCGGTTGTGGGACATTGATGTGCTCATCAATCGCACGCTGGTGTATGGTGCGCTCACGGTCATCCTGACGGGGGTCTACGTTGGCCTGGTCATTGGGCTGCAAGCGCTGCTGCGTGGCATCATCAGCCAGGACAACAGCGTGGCCATCGTCCTCTCCACTTTGGTCATCGCTGCCCTGTTCCAGCCGCTACGTCAGCGCATCCAGCGGATTATAGACAGGCGCTTCTATCGCAGCAAGTATGACGCGGCCAAGACCCTGGCTGCTTTCAGTGCGACATTAAGGAATGAGGTGGACCTGGAGCAGCTGAGGGCGCAGTTGCTGGCTGTGGTGCAGGAGACGATGCAGCCAACGCAGGTCTCGCTGTGGTTACGCCCTACTGAACCATCGAGGAAAAGGAAAACGTGGCTGCTGACAAAAATCGATGAGGAAGAAGGAGTAGAACTATAATGGGAGGCAAAGAGTGGCATTTTGCCCCGCTCATCCCTGTCTCATAAATTGATAGAAATGCATCTCTGCTGTGCATACCCTCTAATTTGGGTAGTACCGATGTTACAACGCGCCTGTTTTTCCCGCCAGAGCAGCCTGAATACGCGGCAGTAGCGGCACCAGCTGCTTCTTGCGTGAGACAAGTCCCTCCACAACCAGGGAATGTCCATCTGCCTCCAGAGGAACACCAAGCACATCAGCTACAGCATGCTCTCCACCGTAGATTAGCAGGTGGCAACGCATGTTGATGATATCGACAATCATAAAGAGAAATGTGCTGTAGCCGCGCTCTTGAGCAATTCGTTGCATCGTCGAGAGCAATTCGGCACTCCGTTTCTCGATGGTTGCCGGGCTGGCCGTCTCGACTGTGCCAATGGCAACCTTCGTGTCACGGACTGTGAACTCCTTGAAATCGGCGGTGAGTAGTGTTTCGGCAGGGCGCTCACTCAGGTCGGCAGCGGAGGCGGCGAAGAGTTCTTGACCGAACTGCTCAATATCCTCGCCTGTAATTTGAGCGAGTTCGCCAGCTACACGCTCATCGCGTGCTGTGCAGGTGGGAGAACGCAGGATCAGGGTATCGTAAAGCAATCCGGCCAGCAGCAGTCCGGCGACTTCGCGAGGGATAGCAATACCTGCTTCGGCGTACAGGCCAGCAATGATTGTGCCGGTACAGCCAACCGGCTCAGCACGGAACATAATCGGTTTATTGGTATGCACGTCAGCGATGCGGTGATGGTCAATAATGCCGAGCAGTTCCGCCTCCTCGATACCATCTACCGCCTGGGACTGCTCATTGTGATCTACCAGGATGATCCGTTTCGGTCGGGCATTGAGTAGATCAGTACGTGAGAGATAGCCTGCCAGCTTGCCCTCGGCATCTACAACAGGCATCGAGCGGCGACGAGCCAGTGTCGGCTGTACCTCGCTCATCAGGTCTTCCGGGTGGCAGGCATCGAACTCGCGATTCATAATCTCCTGAACACTCATGCTCAGGTTAATCAGGCGCACTGCCGTAAACGTATGGTGCCCGGTGCTGATGACCAGCACACCATGTTTTTGTGCTGCTGCTAATGTCCGTGGGGAGACCAGCAGGTCGCCAGTAATCACCAGCGCTGCTGCCCCACACTCAATCGCTTTAAGCTGTGCATCCTCGCGGTCTCCCAGGACAACCAGGCAACCTGGTTCGACATAATCAGCCATGGTCTCTGCCTGCATGGCCCCGACAAGGACACGATTACCCAGCTTGCGGCGTCCCTCCACCAGTACCCGACCTTTGAGCACATGCAGCAGGTTTTCGCGATCTAATGGTATACGGTTGACAGATCGCGGATCGAGTTCATTAAAAAACAGCTTTGCGAAATCTTCGGTGGCAATGATGCCATGCACTTTGTTCTCTGCATCCACTACAGGCATCGCGCGTCGATTATGCTCCTGGAGTAGTTGCCCTGCTTCCAGTAAAGATTGATCCAGGTATGCGCATATTACACCACGCCGCATCACATCTCGTACCTGGAGATAGACATCTTCTAGCGCCTCTGGTGGCTCAACCTGAAACCGTTCGAGAGCAAAGCGTACTTCGGGCTTGAGTAGCCCATGTCGGGCTGCAATCGCCTCTTCTTCGCCCTGCATTTGTAGCAGTCGCGCATAGGCATACGCTGAGGCGACGGAATCCATATCGGAATTTTTATGCCCTATCACATAAATTGGCCTGGTCATACCTGTGATCCTTCGGTACTATTCTTCCCATTATGTCTCTATTCTATGGAAGAGGGTCAAACTTTCCTTCGTCCTAAAGCTACTACTATTCCAAGCAGGAGTATCCCCACCGCCATTACGCCTATTCCCACGATCAACAAGAAGCGGAGATCAGGCGTGCCTGGAGATGCAGGAGGATTTGATGAGGTACCCCCTTGACCTGTAGATGCCTGGGCATCATTGGGTGTTGGCAGTACCACAGCCGGGTTACTTGGTGGCCGACCATCGGCTGGGTAATCTGCATAGGGGTTGGCATACTGGGTACTCTTATCCACGACATTTAGCAACTTGCTGATAGCCCGCTTCCCGGTTGGTGAGCTGACGGTAAGGGTCAGGGCATAGTTCCCTGCAGTTGTGTATACATGGTTAACTGTGATGCCACTAGAGGTTGCCCCATCGCCAAAGTTCCAGGCATAAGTCAACGTACTGTTGCTGTTGTTCGGGTCAAATGAGGCTTTGGCGTCCAGTGAGATGCTCTGGTTGACCTGTGTTTGTGCGATATCGCTAATCGCTGCAATCGGGTTCTGGTCTGCAGCGACTGCTCCCAGGATATCGGGTTGGTTGAGCATCCAGGTGGTGAGCATGCCGGGTAGTGCCAAGGCCAGGACAAGGGCCTGCGCTTTGTGCGAACTGCCACTTGCAAAGGTATTCATGAGTTGGATGGTATCCTCTGGCTGGTCGAAAGGATACGACCAGGGTGGGGGATTGTTGTCATAGTAGCTAGAGTTGCCGACGAATGTAGCGCAAGGTGCACCTGCCAGGGTGAAGGGAATTTGATCGCTCCCTCCTAAAGTGTCATCTTCCTGTTGCACATTACTCACCTGGTCGGGAGCGAAGACTGGCTGTGAGACATCCTGGTTGTTGTCCCCATGATAAGTGAGTGTTGTGAAGCCCATTGCCTGGAACTGTGTGAAGACCGCAGGGACGGCCTGCGCCATCAACTGGCGAAAATGCGTGATATTATCGCGTTGCTGCTGGGATAATTTGCTCTGTGCTGGATAGAGATCACTATTCGTCAACGGTGACATATCGATGTAAAATGGCAGAAGCGGATTTGAGGTCTTGCCGAGGTAGCGCAGTGGATAGGCAATGCCGTTCTGCTCTTCATTGAACATGGCAACAATATTCTGTACATCCCCATTGATGGTACTGTTCAGGTAGTGGAACGAGCCGAAGAGTCCCTGTTCTTCGGCATCGAAGATGACAAAACGCAGGGTACGCGCCGGGTAAACATGGTGACTGCGCCAGTATTCGCCCAGAGCCCTGGCTACACCGAGTTCGATAGCGCAACCACTGGCGTCGTCATTAGCAGACTGGGTTGAAGAGGCTTCTCCATCATAGTGACAACCGATAAACACTACCTGCTCAGGATGGGTAACACCCGGAACACTCACCTCGACGTTAAATGCTGGAACGATTGCCGGGCGTCCTACCCAGCCCTTTACAGGAAATTCATCGCGTCGTACCTGTGGCCCAAAGCCCTGTAGATCTTTCGATATCTCCTGTGCCCAATAGGCGGCAAATTCATCATGTCCATTGATCGTTACAGGCAAATTGTTGTCATAGCCTGCTTCACGGCGTTGGAAGTTAGTAGCCATGTAGAAGAGCTGGTCATAGATGTAGTTGGGATCAACCGTCGGAAAGTCTGCTGCGGGGTTCTGATGCATCGCGCCCAGCATTGAGGGTTGTTTGTGATATGAGGTTTTAAGAGTATTGGCATGAGCTGTGGCAGGCAATAAGAAGCTAAGAGTAAGGATGAATAGGCAGCATATTTGTATTATGCGGTTTCGCATCAGGTTCTCCTCTGGCAATAGTAGTGCATATCTTACCACAGACTTTGCCGTTTTCCACTAGCCCATTTGCCCCATAAAGATGAACTAAAAAGAAACGTCATGGTACACTATGAGCCTTGAAAACATAAATTCTGGGGGAAGAGAAAAATGCGAACTCTCGAGATATTGATAGAAGACAATACTTCCAGGACGGTACGTCCTGTAGAGATAGCAGCTGATGCGCCTGTTTCCGCACTTGTGCCTGCGCTGGTTGAGGAGCTGCACCTGCCACAAACAGACCACTTCGGTCATCGACTCGTCTACATCCTACGTTATACTTCTGGTGGGCGCGTGCTCCCTGATGAAAAAACCCTGGCTGCGTCAGGCATTGAAGATGGAGCCAGGCTTGCATTGGATGCATATGTGGTAAATGGTTCCGTGGCCGACCTGATGCATAGTCCGCAACTCTATTCTGGTCCTGCTTTTCACTCTGATGTGACTGTGGCAGACAGCTCTGCCCTGCCTGCCGTGGTGAAAGATACTTCTGGAGCGCTGCTTGCTGTCAGGAAGAAGCACCGGGGGACACGCCGGGCTTTCTTAATGTTGGGTGGAGCTATCCTGGGAGCTGGCAGTCTCGGATTGGGTTATGCTGCGTATCGTTCATTGGTCAACGGAAGCCTCTTAGCAACGAAGCCAACCATGGTTCCCGTTAGAACTCCTCAAGCAACTCCAACTACCGTTAAAACGCCTGCACAGTCAGGGATACCGGCAATGGCAAAGTCGGTTCTGACCTTTACGCAACATCAACAACCTGTACGCTCGGTGACCTGGTCACCTGATGGCACCAGGCTTGCAAGTGGAGCGAATGATGCGCAGCTGCTCACCTGGGATATGGAAGGGACAGTGAGTGTGCAACAACAGCAAGCAGGCCCGGTGCGAGCGGCGGCGTGGTCACCAGATGGGCAGCAACTGGCGGCAGGTGCGGCAAACCAGGTGATATTCCTGAATCCACTTACAGGTAACGTCCTTCATCTGGAACGCCACCGGCATACTGACCAGGTAACTGGCCTTGCCTGGTCGCATTCCAACCCCCTACGGGTAGTTTCTGTCGGCTTAGATAAACAAGCGATTGTCTGGGATGCTACTACCTATCGTCCCCAAGGTATTTTTACGCTCCATAATCACTCGATTGAAGGGGTATCCTGGGCAGCGGATGGACAAACGGTTGGAACTTCTTCATCTGGTGGTGCTATTCGTGTCTGGAATGCGACGAACGATCAGGAAGTACACGCATATTTTCAAGATGGAGCGATTGCTATGCTTACCCTGGCCTTTGCTCCCTCTGGTCTGCTGGCGGTCGGTGGAGATGACGGCATCGTGCGTTTCTGGAATGGCCTGGCTTGCCAACAGCCAGGGCAACAGGGCTGGTGCCTGGATGTCCCGCAGCGCTTACAAGCACATACCGGAGCGGTGCGAGCTCTGGCATGGTCTCCCGATGGGCGTTTCCTGGCAACAGGTGGCGATGATAGTATGCTGGCGATCTGGTATCCAGCACAGAGCCAGGCTCCTCTATTGAGAGCAACCCATAAAGCGCCAGTGCTGGCTCTTGCCTGGTCGCCAGATGGTCATCGGGTAGTGACGGCCTCCGGGAATAGCGCGATAATCTGGGGGTTGGCCTAGGAGGCCGCCGCCTCCACGAAATTGACCAGCGCCTCCATATCATCCAGGGCGCGAGTGGCTACAGGACTGCTACTGCGCGGAACACTTGCCAGGGCTTCATGTGCCAGTCGGCATTGTTCAGCCAGGAAAGTACGGCAGTAGGTCCTGGTTTCTGTGTGGGCAAAGACCTCCAGCACAGCCTCGACCTGTTCGCCCGTAACAGGTGTCTCTTGCTGATAGACCTGACGTAAGAACTCTTGATCCTGGGGACGGGCATGTTCCAGTGCATGCAAGACAGGCAGACTCTTTTTACGACGATACACATCACCGGCCGGGGTCTTGCCCGATTCTGCTGTGCTGGCCCAGACACCGAGCAGGTCGTCGCGTACCTGGAAGGCTACACCCATAGCATAGCCGAAACTGCGCAAGCGGTCGATAGTCTCCTGCTCACGAGTACCCAGGAGCGCTCCCATCTCTGCTGCACAACCCATCAGTGCTGCTGTTTTACGGGTAATTGTATCCAGGTACATCGAAACGGAGATCTCCAGGCGTGTTTCAGAGTTCATATCCAGGAATTGTCCTTCTGAAATGACCAGGCAGGTGCTATCAAGGACTTTCGCAAGTTGCACTACAAGGGCAGGCTCTACTCCCTCATCCAGTGCTCTCCAGAGCGCCAGGCGAGCGAGCGCGAACATACCATCACCGGTGTTGATCGTTTGGGGAATGCCCCAGAGCGCCCAGGCGGTTGGACGATGGCGGCGCTCGGTATCTCCATCCTCGATATCATCATGCATCAAGGTAAAGTTATGGGTCAGTTCAATGGCTGCTGCTGCTGGCATTGCACGCCGCAGATAGTCGGAGTTCTCTACGGTTTCAGTGGTTAGTCCCCATGCCCCTGCAGCTTCATAGGCTAGCAGGAGTAGTGTTGGGCGCAACAATTTCCCAGACTTAGCTGGAATTGGCGAGAGGTTGGCATTTACCCAACCTAGCTGATATTGCATCTGTCCGTAGTAGGACTCGAGTTCAGGTGCGCCTGAACGTACGGCTGTTTCGCTTACCTGCAGGACAGCCCGTCGAAGCTCCGCCTGTATCTCCGCTTGATAACGCTGGAGAGCGGATTGGATGGATGGTCTGGATGTCATTATAATTAGACACGAATCATCCCGAAATTTTCGCTCGAGCGAAAATTTCGGGATGATTCGTGTCCCTCCTCCCTAATAATCTCAAGGACGAAAGTAGAAAAAGATAGTTGCTATAATTGTTCCTGCTACAACGGCCCAGCGAGCCACTCCTTTGAGGCCTCCAAAAGCTGAGAGAGGCGAGCAGAGGTCGCAATAGCGAGTCGTATACTGGTAGCGATGGCCGCGCAGACCCTCACGGGCGACGACAACATCATCAATCTTACGCTGAGTGTGTAGCTCATCACAGATATAACGGCCACATCCCTTACAGGTGTATTGATCGATGAAGTGCGAGGTGCGTGAGATAGACCACTGGTCGGGATAGACCTGAGCACCACATACATAGCATACCTGGGTTTGCGCTAATTTCATTTGCTTTTCGGCGCAAGGTGAATGCTGTTGCTTGGGAAAGTGCTCCTGGCAGAAACCGCGTCGGCAATCCGGGCAACGCCCAAGAGCCTCTTCACTACATTCATGGCAGCGACGTGTAGCACTCATAGTGTGTTGACGTCGTTTCTCTTCAATATGGTCTTGCATAGTATTTGGTCCTTTTTAACTCTTCAGCAAGGGGTTCCAAGGGGCCTGCAAGGCCCCTTGGCGGGGCGTCCCCGCTCACTCCCTCTCCTCCGACTGCCTGAGGCGGCGCAACAGTAATGAGGACCTGACTTAACTCTTCAGCAAGGGGTTCCAAGGGGCCTGCAAGGCCCCTTGGTGGGGCGTGGGGTGTCCCCGCTCACTCCCTCTCCTCCAGCCGCCGGAGGCGGCGCAACAGTAATGAGGACCTGAATAGTTATGTTCCTTCTTCAAAAGTGATAGAACTGGCCTATATATGAGAATAGAGATAGACAAAAATATGCCTGTCAGTAGTATAACATTCTTGTTTGCACTAAAACAATGGAGAGGATATGATGGGGTGCTTGTTATTTTTGCATTGTCAGGGCGACCGCAAGGGATCGCCCCTACCCAGGCACAATGAACCATACCCCGTAGGTTGGGTAGGGGCGATCCCTTGCGGTCGCCCTGCTTGTTTGCGTATACGTCAAGGATAGTTATTATGTCATCATCGCTCCCACCAACTGTCTGGCAGAACCACCGCTTAGACTGGGGTCAACAAACATATGTTATGGGCATTATCAATGTCACACCGGACTCCTTTTCTGGGGATGGCCTGGTTGAGGCGACCTTAACCCAGGAAGCCGTTGTTCAGCGTGCCGTTGCACAGGCTCAGCAATTTGTAGCAGAAGGAGCAACTCTGATTGATGTCGGTGGCGAATCCACGCGACCAAATGCCGCTCCAATTTCTATAGAGCAAGAGCTTGATCGCGTGCTTCCGGTCATTCAGGCACTCTATGCAGCCTTGCCGAAAGAGGTCATGATTTCTATCGATACGTATAAGGCGGAGGTTGCCAGGCAGGCGCTCGATGCGGGGGCATGTATTATCAACGACATCTGGGGCTTACGGCGTGATCCTGCGATGGCGGCCCTGGCAAGCGAGCGAGGCATTCCTGTTGTGTTGATGGCAAATATGCGCGGCTATCAGAAGCATGAGATCGTGAGCGATGTGCTGCGCTTCCTGGCTGGTAGCATTGACCTTGCACTGGCGGTCGGCGTTGCCTGGGAGCGTATTATTGTTGATCCGGGGATTGGCTTTGGCACAACGCCTGAAGAGAATTTGACGCTCCTTCGTCGTCTTGGCGAGTTGCGAGCGCTGGGACGGCCCATTTTACTGGGAACATCACGCAAATCAACGATTGGCCTTGTGCTTGGTGGTTTACCCGCCTCCGAACGTTTAGAGGGAACCGCTGCTACAGTGGCACTTGGTATCGCGCAAGGGGCTGATATCGTGCGTGTACACGATGTTCGTGAGATGATGCGCGTGGTGAAGATGAGTGACGCGGTTGTACGGGGTAGACCTTTTGTGCCATAATCCCTTTTATCGATAAATATATTACTGAAGGTGGGGAACAGGTGAACTATCAGGAAGCCCTGGCATATCTTTATAGTCTCAGTGATTTTGAGCGGAGTGGCCTATATAATCGCAATCCCGAAGAAAATTTGCCACGCGAGTCCCGGCTGCTCGAGGTGCTTGGCAATCCACATCACAACTATACCAATACATTAATTGCCGGTACCAAGGGCAAAGGATCAACGGCAGCTTTCATTGAGCGAGTGTTGCGCCAGGCTGGTCTGCGTGTGGGTCTCTATACACAACCAGACCTGCATACGTTTCGCGAGCGAATACGTGTCAATGGTCGCCTCATTAGCGAAAATGAAGTTGCGGAACTGTTGCCGGAGGTACATGCTGCAGTTGAGTCAGTGCAGGCAGAAGGGAAGTTTGGCCCATTTATTACCTATGAAGTAGCAACTGCTCTTGCCCTGCTCTACTTCTCGCGCCAGCATGTTGAGCATGCCGTGCTGGAGGTTGGACTTGGAGGTCGTTTAGATGCTACCAATGTCACTCAGCCGCTCGTCTCGGTGCTCACCTCGATTAGCTACGATCATACGCAGATTCTGGGTGAGACCTTGACAGAAATCGCTACAGAGAAGTCTGGTATTATCAAGCCAAACGGCGTTGTGGTTACGTCAGCGCGAGCACCAGAAGCTCTATTAGCGATTGCTGCTGTCGGCAAGCAACAACATGCACATATAGTTCGTGTCGGTTCTGCTGAAGGGGATCCCGCCCAGGCGGAGGTTGACGCTGGGCGGCTGCCAGCTCTGAGTTACCGCTATCGTTTAGAGGAACGCAGCGAGCAGCATCAGCGTTTCACAGTCTGGGGGGCCCTTCATCGCCCCCCAGGCGCGGGACCCGCAAGGGTCGCCCCTACCCAGGAACGTGTCTATACAGGGCTAGAAATACCATTGGCGGGACAGCATCAGCTTGAAAATGCTACTGCTGCCCTGGCAACGCTTGAGTTGCTGCGTGAGCGGGGGATCATGTGGGATGAGGAAGCATTACGTGCAGGTTTCCAGGCTGTGCGCTGGCCTGCTCGCATTGAGGTCGTCGAGCATTCCCCCATGATTGTTGTTGATGGTGCACACAATGCCGATTCCATGCAGCAGTTGAAACAGGCACTGCGTAGCTCATTTACTTTTCAGCGTTTGATTATGGTCTTGAGCGTGGCACGCGATAAAGACCTGGTAGGTATAGCAAGAGCTTTAGCAGATGTTGATACGGTGATACTTACCCGTATGATGAATCCTCGTGCCGCTACTATTGAGCAGCTGCACGCAGTGTTCGCCGAACATGCTCCCCAGGTTAGACTAGAGACCAGCAGTGATAGTAGTTCGGCGATGAAACTTGCTCTTGATCTGGCAGAGAGCAGCGACTTGATCTGTGCGGCTGGTTCGCTTTACTTAGCGGCAGAAGTACTACGCTGGGCGGCTGCACGGGGCGATAAGGAGGCAGCAGCGACAATTGAGAGCGTAGATCATTAGCCATATTTCCCTTATCCTTGCGCTTCCTGGCGTCTAAGGGCGTAGCGTGCGCTGCCCTTCTTTCCTGCTGCTGAAGCCTCTTCTGCGGTCCACTGATGCGCGGTTCCATTTGCCTGAGAGGTGCGTCCACCCTTACTGGCAATTTCTCGGCGGCGTTCCGGGCTCATAGCCGCCAAACCCTTGGGTCGTCCTGTCCCTGTCCTGGCTCGTAAGCTCATTTCATACCTCCATTTAAATAGATTATGCGATAGGTTAGGTGGCGAACTGATCCACCGCGCCGTTAAAAAGATGCTGCAGGCTGCGAACTACAAGCTACAGAGCTATATATATACACGCCTCATCAGCAAACAAGGTGACACTGCCAGGAAGTAATCTCTTCCTTGTTGTCACTATCAGCATACCAGATGAAGCATGATGATACAAGGGGTTTTGCAGAGTTTTAAAGATTCTCAGCATTTTCTAATGTAGAGTTTTGCTTCCTTAGAAGCAGAAATCATCAGGGATTATCAGGGAGACCCTTGCGGTTGCGCTGGTTGCACATGTAGAATAGGGGAAATAGAGCAACATTGGCACTCCTCAAAGAGGGCCCAGTCAAATCAGGAGGTACGTTACATGCAAGGCCTGATGATGGACTATCCATTGACACTCCAGCATGCATTCAATCGCGCCACCAGTATCTTCTCGCGTAAAGAGGTCGTTACGCAGACGGATACCGGACTGCATCGTTACACGTATGCTGAATGGGGCAGGCGTACTATGCAGCTCGCCAATGCGCTTCGTAATGCCGGAGTCACGGAGGGTGATCGCATCGCCACGTTTGGTTGGAACACTTATCGTCATCTTGAGCTGTATTTTGCCGTTCCCTGTATGGGTGCTGTGCTACACACGCTCAACATTCGCCTGTTTGCCGATCAACTGGTCTACATCATCAACAATGCCGAGGATAAAGTGATCTTCGTTGATGGTGACCTGGTACCCATTCTGGAGAAGCTGGCCGATCAATTGCCGACAGTGAAGCTTTATGTGATCATGGGTGAGGCTCTCGGTGCTACAGGCAAACTGCAACCGTCAGCGGACTATGAAACCATTATTGCGGATCAGCCAGAGCAGTACGATTGGCCCCAGCTTGATGAAAACGCGGCGGCTGCTATGTGCTATACCTCTGGTACGACTGGTAACCCCAAGGGTGTCGTCTACAGCCATCGTTCCACATTCCTGCACTCGATGGGAGTAGGGCTTGCCGATGGGGCGAGTCTATCCGAACGTGATACAGTCCTCCCGGTTGTGCCGATGTTCCATGCAAACGCCTGGGGCTTCCCACATGCTGGCGTGATGATGGGCTCAAAGATCGTTTTGCCGGGTCGCTTCATGGATCCACTGAGAATAGTGCAGCTGATGGAATCCGAGCGTGTCACCGTTGCAACTGGTGTCCCAACCATTTGGATGGGCGTATTGCAGATACTTGAACGGGAACAGTTTGACCTTTCCGCTCTCCGCGCCATTTATTGCGGCGGCTCAGCAGTGCCACGCGCCCTGATCGAAGGGCTCTATCGCAAGAATATCAACATCGTCCATGCCTGGGGTATGACGGAAACCTCACCACTGGCATCTCTCTGCAAGTTGCGCAGCTACCAGCTAAACCTGCCGCTTGATGAACAGTTCCGCATCAAAGCCAAACAGGGCACAATCCTGCCGGGCGTCGATTTCCGCGTAGTCAGCATGGAGACAGGCCAGGAAGTACCCTGGGACGGCCAGAGCTATGGTGAGTTACAGGTGCGGGGCCCCTGGATTGCGCGAGCCTACTACAGGGATAGCGAGTCTGATGCAAAGTTCGCCGAGGGCTGGCTGCGCACCGGTGATGTGGCCGTCGTCGATGGAGACGGCATGATCCAGCTTGTTGACCGCACCAAGGACCTTGTGAAGTCCGGTGGCGAATGGATCTCCTCAGTCGAACTAGAGAGCCTGATTATGGGCTATCCTAAAGTGTTGGAGGCTTGCGTCATCGGTATCCCCCATCCAAAGTGGGATGAGCGTCCCTTTGCCTTCGTCGTAGTAAAGCCCGATTTTGTCGGGAAAGTGACCAAGGAGGAGGTTATCGAGTACCTCACTCCTCACGTAGCGAAGTGGTGGCTTCCCGATGACGTGGTCTTTGTGGATGCGATCCCGAAGACGAGTGTAGGGAAGTTCGATAAGAAGGTGCTGCGGCGGCAGTTTGCGGAGCAGGGGGTGGCGCAGGGGTGAAATATATAGGGTTGTTTAGAGTCCCAGGTTGTTACAGAAGGCAATCTGGAATTCTAAACAACCTGACGCTATTCGCGGCAAGTATTGGAGCGCCCAAGAAAATGCTTTGTTGAGGGGGCTTGCTGGCTACTCATTGATAGCTACGGTTTGATTGATAGCAATACCCTTATTCTTTGGACTGGTTGTCGTTGAACTAGACGTTGGTAAGGGAGGGGGCTGACGGCGACTCTCTCGAAAGCGTGTAAAGAGTAAGCGTATCACATCTTTCTGCACCTGCTCAGCGAGTTCTATTGGTGTTGCGAAGCGGTAAATGGTAAGCCGCCCATCAGGATTCTTCATCTGCTGCAGCCTATCTAAAAATGCCTGTAACTTTGGATTGCGCTGATCAATGTCTATATGCTTCTCATAGATGAGGCAGGGCTTTTGGTGTTTACAGGCATGCTCATACTCTTTGATCGTATGGGGACCATAGTCAAGCCAGAAGAGGCCGATATAGATGTCGCACGCTTCGACTTCCTTCAGGAAGGTGCTGCCAATAGGTTTGGGGTGGGCACCTGCATCTTTTTCCCAGAGCCAACCATGCCTGGAGTACTCGGCCAAAGCCCCTTGAACAGCAAGTCGCTCCTTGGCGAGTTCTGTTAGATTAGTACTGATGAATACAGAAAGAGGCTGATTGGTTGCCATGATGTGTCCCTTAGTTCGGGCTAATAGTCAATAATTCTATGATGGTTAAGAAATGCACTCAGAAAAAGTATAAACAAAGGTCCTGAATACTATTATAGCATATTTGGCCGAACACATTGTTGAAATTGTTCGCTCGATATGCGCACGGGTTGTTTTCACGGCTCCTGACACATACATTCTATCTTATTCTGTAGGGTTCTCCTGAGCATACTTCATTCGTATCGTCCTGGAACGTTCCTCTAGTTTTAATGCCTCTGCCTCTCTATTCGTCTTCCGTAGTAGTTGAGCGTAGTTTTCCAAGATCGTAGCTACATTGGGGTGCTCTACCCCCAAGGTCCTTTCAAGGATATTCAGTGCTCGCTGATAGAGCGGTTCTGCCTGAGCATACTTGCCTTGAGTCTTGTAGGCCGCTGCCAGGTTATTGAGCCAGGTTGCCAGGATTGGGTGATCTGGTCCTAGTGTTTTCTCCCCTATCGCCAGCGCTTGGTAAAGGAGAGGCTCTGCTTGAGTGTACTTGCCTTGAGTTTGGTAGAGCAAAGCCAGGTTGTTAAGATCAGTGGCTACGTCCGGGTGATCAGGCCCAAGTGTCTTCTCGTCAATTGCCAGAGCACGTTGGTAGAGAGGCTCTGCTTCTGCATACTTGCCTTGATTATAATAGAGCAAGGCCAGGTTATTGAGATCAATAGCCAGACTTGTATGGTCAAGTCCTGGTACCTGTTCGTCAATCACCAAGGCCCGTAGGTAAAGTGGTTCCGCTCGCTCATACTGGCCCAGGACGTCATAGAGCCTTGCCAGGTTGTTAAGGCTTTGGGCTACGTCAGGATGCTCGGCTCCTAAAGTCTTTTCACGGATTGCCAAAGCATGTTGATAGAGTGATTCCGCTTGAGCGTATTTGCCCTGGGCCTCATAAAGCCTTGCCAGGTTGTTGAGACTTTGGGCTACGTCAGGATGCTCGGCTCCTAAAGTCTTTTCACGGATTGCCAAAGCATGCTGATAGAGTGCTTCTGCTTCTGCATACTGTGCACGGGCCTGTAGGTACTCTCCCGCTTGATTAAGTAGTCGTGCCGCTTCATTGAACTCCATGCTCCATTGCTCGATGAGTTCCGCACAGACTTGCGCATGTGGAAGACACCGTTTACAGCGTTCCCATGTTTTGAACTCAACATATGGAAGTGCTCTGTTAACGGCCCTCACAGTACGCTCTGCCCACTGGCGTTGTGTATTCTCATCCATCCCATCCTTCAGGACTTCCTGCACCAGACGATGGATAGTGAGCGTTTTGGTCTCGGGATCGCGACGAATAAGCGAGAACTTGCGCAGTTCCTCAATGGCAGCATTCAATTCAAATGGATCGTTAGCCACATGCTGAAGGATTGGACCAAGATGCTCTGCACCTTCGGTAATGATCTCCTCTGGAATGGCATCGGGATGGAGGAATGCACAGAGGCGCAGCAGGTCAGCAGCAGAGTTGGCCTTCTCGACTTTCTCGAAGGAGAGAGACCAGGTGGTGGCGACGGGTTCAGGATGATCAGCAGCACTTTTTCCACGCCGTTTGAGGAGTTGGGTGCGGCGTGTGCGGTAGAGGTTGAGATAGTCGGACAGACTACAGGCAACTTCTTCGATGTAGGCACCAGCCTGGTCGAGTGCAAGGGGGAGCCCATCCATGATCTCGGAGATTTCCCTGGCTTTGGCACGATCATAGATGGAAGCCTTATCGATCGGGTCATCCTGGGCGATAATGCCAGCACGACGTAAGAGGAGCAGTGCGCCTTCCTCTGGCTCCATCTTCTCGATATCAATGTGTTGGGCCAGCCTGCCCGTTGCTTCTGCACGAGTTGTCAGCAGAATATGTCCTTTGGCTGTCGAAGGGATGAACTCTCTCGCCATCGCCAGGTCGTCTGCATTGTCGAGGATGAGCAGCCAATCGCGGTGGGTTTGCAGCCAGCGTTTGACGGCGGCAACGGCAAGGCTCTGATCCTGGGCATCCTTTTCTGGCAGATTTAACAGACCTGCGAGAGTTACGAAGTCCGAGACAAGTGTTTCGCGAGTATCGGCTTTGGTCAAGAGGACGACTTTGTATTCGCTCTGATAGCGATAGGCGTATTCCACGGCAGTTTGTGTTTTGCCGATGCCACCAAGACCGCTGATAGCCTGGGGTTGGGTCAAGGCTACTGTTTTGTTGGAGATGAGCGTGTCGTGCAGGCGCTTGAGAATATCCTCGCGCCCTGTGAAGAGTGGGTTGCGTGGGATGGGGACGTTCCAGATAGTTTTGATTGTCTCAATGGCATTTGGGGTGAGTTTAGGACGATATAAAATAACCTTAAATCTTTTATCTCCACCTGATTTAAACTCAGGCTCTTGCAACCCCGCATCTTTCATATAGAGTTGTATTTTTTGTATTCCTGTTCCTAGTTTTTCTATGTAACCATGTAAATAGAAAATGCCTGCAATCTGAGGATTTCGTGGTCGAGATTCATGTGGCATTTGAAGGAGTTCCAATGTCATATCCTCTGGAAGATTACCAGGATTGCTGATCTCAATGCGGTCATCGAACACTTCAACTTGTACGGAATCTGTCCGGTTGGCATATTCTCTGTGTATTAAAGCATTTGCTAGCGCCTCTTCCAGGGCAGCGAAAGGGACTTCCCACTGCTCAGTGCGTCCTTCGCGACCAATGACTTTGCTCAAGCGTAGACTTTTTCGCAGGAAGTCGCGACTTAGTTCAAATTGCCTGAGGAGAGGTCCTCGATATTCCCGACTGTCCTGAAAGCCGCCGCTACGATTATTACTGCCCCACTCAACACAACGAGTAGTGGCACCTGACACCCATTGCGTTGGGTTCTGCCCGAAGCAAAGTAGGGCTCCATATGTGGGATAATCTTGTCGCCAGAAATCAAGTTGCTGTAATTGGACTTGCTCGTTGGCACCGAAGGGAAAAGTGAATTCTTGTAGAACCCGTTCTTGTTTAAAGAACTCAGTAACTTTTTTAGGATCCAGGTCAGAAAAAGATGCAAAGGGGCATATGGTATAATCGAAAGGTTGAGAATGATGCGTCTCTGCATGGAGTTTGAGAAGTTCAGCCAGGATATTTTTGCCTACTTGCCTTAGTTCATCTTCTTTAGCCTGTTGGCGAAGACGAGCAGTGCGGTTAGTGTGACTTGCCAGGATACACTGCTGTCCAAACTCTCCGGCAAGATTAGGAAATTGTTCTCCTGGCATCTTTCGCTGCAAATAGTCGCAGAGTCGAAGAATATTGACGTGACCATCTGCATCTAATACCTCATCTACTTCGCCTCGTAAAGCTGGCAGTAGAAAGCTAGTCATAAGCCCTTGACCATTCACCTCTTGAGCAGGAGTGTCATAACCGGTTGCCGTAAGCATAACGCGCAAGCGCTTCTGTTGCTTCTTATCACTAGGGTCTTCCAGATATTCCTCTAATAGTTTGCGCAGATCTATTTGGAGAGGATCGGCTCCTGCCCTGATGATATGGCCTGCGTAACAACAATCCAAGATAAGTACTACTATGCTCGCCCCAACTGATTCGTAAAGTACTTGTCTCAGTTCACGCATAGAAAGGTGTAGGGTGGAGTTTACTTCTACTTCGTCCTCAAGGAAGTCGTGGGTAACGAGGTAGATATCATTGCGTCCCTCTTTCGTTCTCATAGGTTGTGCATGCCCACTGAAGTAGAATAGCAAAAAATCTCTCTCTGTTCTCTTCCGGGCCAATCTGGCCAATGCCCTCTTAACGCTCATGGTATCAGCCTTCTCCCCCACAAGAGCTGGTCCCAGCAAAGTGAAATTGCAGGCGTGTTGCAGAACTAATGCCATATCGTAGGCGTCCTTCTCTGCATCCTCAAGAGATGCTCGATAGGTCGAAACGGTTGAATTGTTTACTCCCACCACAAGCGCCAGCCTATGTGCCTTATCAGCATCGGAGACATCATTGTTGATAGGTGCATTAGGATCGAACATTGCTCAAAGCCTCGGTTTGTTTGATTGAGTATAAAGAGGAAACGGCTGTCAATGTGGGCGTTGCCGTTTCCTCTTTGGAGGAACGCTGGCCTTGATTTTTGCACTGCTTTGTGGAGTTATCTTTTTGACGGCTTCAGGATGAGCAGTCCGAAGTTTTTCTAGCAGTTTTGCTCCACTGTCGGCATCTGATGTTTCGATGGTCACAGGTTTACCATCCGCCTCGAACGTGATTTTGAGTGGATCCCGTTGTGCTTTCTCTCTTTCGGTTCGCCTATCACGGGCTATGAGTACACATTGAAGTACCAGCGAGATAGAATCGAATATCTCCAAGAGCAGGTCTTTGTTGTTATGAAGGAATTGCGGTACCTGCATCAGGATATCAAATACAGGCTCTCCTCCTTTTTTGCCTGTGTAGACAGGTGTGACGGTATATTTACTGCTTCTGAGTTGGTCAACAAGGCTTCGACCTACTTCGTCAATATCGGCAATGTCTGCGGCTTGTTCATCTTCCGGAACAACCTCAAGTTGAATAGTCATTCTTTGGAGATGCGAACTTTGTTGGTCGCTCATAAAACAGGCATCTTCTTTCCATAGTTAGTAATGAGAGTCGGGTCTTTAACTGATCCTTCTGCTGCTTTTATAACTTTACCCATATTTTATGAAAACGTCAACAGTTTTAAACTCCTCTATGTAGTAAGACTAGTCGGCGGGGTCCTGTTCCTCAATGTGTTCCGGCTCATCAAACAGCGAAGGCTGTGCCTTTTGCTGAAGTCGCTTCTGCTCTTTCTGCTGCAACTGTTGAATGCTGTCCTTGGGGGTCGGCAAATCTTCTGGCATTGTGCCACCAAGACGCTTGATCGTTTTGCGAACTTCTCGACCTACCTGGTGGTGAGTACGATTAGCATTTTCTTTGCCCTCTATCTGCTCACGTTCTAACTTTTGCTTCGTTTGGCTGGCACGGAAAATATTAGCGGCAAGTTCATCACTTCCCATATAGTCAAGGATCTCCTGACCTCTCTTCAGTCCCTTGCGAGTGTGGATCTCTTGAGCCTTGAGTCCTCCATAGAGGCCCATGTAGCCGTGGTCCTGAAAAATAGCAAAATCTATCGCCTTAATGACCCCAGAATTCTGTGCTGCCTCGGCCAATTGGCTATTGTAAACGGTCATTTGTGAGCGACGTAGCAGGCGTAACTGATCTTCGGGGAGTGCAGCCAGTTCATCAGCCAGCTCCTGGCGGCGGGTTTGGATGGATCGGAATTTTGCACCAGTAAATAACAGGCGTAGCGTGATAAATGAACATCATCTATACGGCGTTTGGCTCCTTTGCCTACTTCGATCATACCGCCCACATGGGCGAAATGATCTGCAACGGCCTGGTTGCTGTTCTGACAGGCTTCCTCAGCTTTTTGAATAGCGTTCTTAAATTTACGGTATTCAGTATACCCGAGTATCCTAGCTAAGTCGCGTGCCGACCAATATTCGCTGCCGTCCTCAGCTTGGCGGCGGATTGCCTCGAATGGGGAAACGTGGGCTGCATTGGTTTCTTCACTCACCGTCTCTCTCCTTGTTTACCTCAATATCTCATCTGAGAGGTAAAAGCCTCTGTGGTTGCGTTGTGCCTTTCGCAATAATAACATATTATCAAGCTAAAACGCAATAATCACGACAGTAAATTTGTGCTTGAGGCGATGCGGCACAGCAGCTTGCAGAAGAAGTTACATTCCCACCTCAAACAACTGGCATAACAACTGCGTCGTAAACACCAACACCAACTCTCGCGTAACCACCCCGTCCTCTTGCTCACCTTGCCTCAACAAGTCCTGCACCACCTCTGGGTCAAAAATACCTGTGGCCCGTAACGCCTCCTGCGAAATCGTCTGCTGCAGCAATTCAGAATCCGCCACACGTAGCAGTGACATAGTGGGTGCCTCAAGTGACGAAGTAGATTGGCCTGCGATAACATTTGGCATATATCTTTGAGCCAGAGCAGAGAGTTTCTCCTCTCTGGGCGTACCATCAGACAAAACAGCAGGGAGGCGTATAAACATGTTCATCACGTCGGAGGCAAGATAGGGGGAGCGTATAACCATACGCTCGGCAGTAGCAAGCTGTTGGGCTGTGCCCACAATGAAATCAGGAAGATGGAGATGCAGGTCAAGATAATACTGCTGCTGCCATGCATTTGAAAATTTCGCCGCCTGACGGGCTAACTTGCGAGCATGTAGGGTCTCCTCCCATGGTGTCTCCTGTGAAATCGATTGAGCTGCATCTTTGGACCAGATGTGTGATGGTAGAAAGTCAGAGCGTATCTGGGTAGGGGCGACCACGTGCTCGATAAATCTATTACCTCTCCCCCAGAGAGGGTGCTCTACACCGGTCGCCCTGCTTCCTCTGATTGTCCCCTTTGCGGTCACTCTGCTTCCACCCAATCCACTTATTGCCACCCGTGCGCCTGTCTCAGCAGAGACTGTATGCAACAATTGATGGAATGCCAATGGCATACTATGCAGGCAGGGAGCCTCTGTTGCAGCAAGAGTAGCAATCCAAAATTCTGGCTGATCCACACCCGTAATCGCCAGAAATGGACGTTGGCAGGCCGATGCAATGCTCTCAGCTGCTTTCATATTTTTCTTATAGCCGAGAGCTGCTACAGTAAACGATGTCTCAGTGTGACGAGCAGTCAACGCTATAGCCAGTGCGGAAGCCTCACCACCATCTGTCAGCGCAACCAGCTGTTCATGTGGAGGCAGGAGGGCTGCTGTTGTCTCGTCAAGGAGTGTGTGAAGCTGGTCCAGGAGATCGGTACCTGAGAGGGGATCATCGAGATAGTAGTCGGTGGAGGCGTTTACGACAGTTTTTCCCCGTTGCCAGCGTAGAATAGAACCAGCAGGTACGGCATGAACATTCTGGAAGGTTGTCCAGGGAGCAGGAATGAAGCCATAGTGGAGCAGTGCATGGAGGGCTGCGAGATGCAGACGACGTGGAACACCGACTGCAAGCAATGCTTTGATCTCGCTGGCAAAGAGCAGGTTGCCCTCTGCGGGCCAGTCTTCGACATAATACAGGAGGTGTGCGCCTGAGAGTGGGCGACGGTAGACCATCGTGCGACGATCAGGTACCCAATCAAGCATTGGTGGTTCTGTATTCTTCTGTACGGAGTAGGCCGGGTCAGAGTAGGTAACCAGACCTGCTCCTGGTTGCACGATACGGGTAGGCCGTCCTCCATGGACTTCGAGGACGCTACCCATTGTGGTCAGTGTTTGTTCGATGATTTCCTGTGGCACCTGTTCACCTGTAAGCCATCCTGCGAGTGTAGGCATTTATTTTCCTATAGCCATAGTTAATTGGTATGCGACCATGCGACTATCATGCCTTTCGTGGTATATAGTGTATCATGCTAGTTGATACAAAACGAAGAGTTTACTCAAGATGCCAGTCCAAAAGTTTTTTTCGGGAGGTCTGCGATGAATAACCAGGCTCAGAAAGAACGTGGCCTCAATCTGTCACGTTCCCATGACCTTTATCAAGAGGCCCAACAACTCCTGCCAGGAGGTGTTAATAGTCCTGTGCGTGCCTTTCGGGGCGTAGGAGGCGAGCCAGTCTTCATCGACCATGCCAGCGGCCCCTATCTCTACGATGTGGATGGTAACCGCTACCTTGATTATGTACAATCGTGGGGGCCGATGATCCTGGGGCACACCCATCCTGCTGTAGTGGAGGCAGTGGTGCAGGCGAGCGGACGCGGTTTTAGCTTTGGCGCTCCCACGCAGGCTGAAAGCAAGCTGGCCAGGCTGGTTATGGAGAGCGTCCCCTCCATCGAAATGATACGCTTCGTCAACTCCGGCACTGAAGCAACTATGAGTGCTTTGCGTCTGGCACGAGCGTATACTGGACGCCACAAGATCATCAAGTTCAGTGGCTGCTATCATGGGCACGCCGATATGCTATTGGTACAGGCTGGCTCCGGCGTGGCAACCATGGGTCTGCCTGACAGTCCCGGTGTGCCACCGGAGGCAACATCAAACACACTTATTGCCTCGTACAATGATAGCGCTGCTGTAGAGGAACTATTTAAAACCTATCCCAAAGAGATTGCTGCCATCATTGTCGAACCGGTTGCGGCCAATATGGGGCTGGCGCTACCTCTCCCAGGATTTCTTGAGAAGTTGAGGAGCCTGACCCAGGAGTACGGGGCTTTATTGATCTTCGATGAAGTTATGACAGGTTTCCGTGTCGCATTGGGCGGCATGCAGGAACGAGCAGGGATAGTGCCCGACCTGACGTGCCTGGGGAAGATCATCGGTGGTGGTCTGCCCGTCGGTGCCTATGGTGGGCGTCGTGAGATCATGCAACTTGTGGCTCCCATGGGGCCGATGTACCAGGCGGGAACACTATCAGGCAACCCCCTGGCAATGGCTGCTGGCATTGCCACTCTCACGGAATTGCGTAAGCCTGGGCAATACGAAAAACTTGAGCGCACAGGGCAACTATTGAATGATGGCATTACGCAAGTGATACGTGAGATAGGGGGAGGGGAAGCGGTCCAATTTGTGCGGGTCGGCGCGATGTTCTGCCTGTACTTCACGTCGCAATCGGTAATCGACTACGCCAGCGCCAGGAGTTCAGATACGGCCCGCTTTGCTCGCTTCTTCTGGAGCATGCTGGGGCGTGGTATCTATCTGCCGCCTTCACAGTTCGAAGCATGTTTCATCTCATTGGCGTTAGAGGATGCGATGATTGAAGAGACCGTGAATGCCGTAAGATTGGCCTTACGTGAGGTGGCAACGCCTCCGTAGGGGTGGGAGTGGAGTGGATGCGGGGACGCTGTCCGGGGGACAGTGTGTAGGGCCCTTGTGGCCGCCCGTCGTCCCTTGCAGGTCGCCTTGACCCAAAACCATCAGGAGGATCACATGACGAGTTTTCCTGCTGTGCGCCTGCGGCGCACGCGCCAGAACGAAAAACTACGCGGCCTTGTCCGTGAAACACAACTGTCCGTTGAGCAGCTTATCTATCCGCTCTTCATAGCCGAGGGGATCAACGAACCGCGTGAAATCTCTGCTATGCCGGGCATCAAGCAGTGGTCACTTGAACACCTTGGCCGTGAGGCTGAGCGTATTGCTCGCCTGGGTATTCCGGCAGTGCTGCTCTTTGGCATCCCCACCGAGAAGGACGAAGTGGGATCGCAGGCATATAACTCGCAGGGCATTATCCAGCAAGCCATCCACCGTCTCAAGGCAGAGGCGCCGGACTTACTGGTGATGACCGATGTATGCTTGTGCGAGTATACCAGTCATGGACATTGTGGTGTCGTCCAGAATGGTTATGTCCAGAACGACGAGTCACTGGAGCTACTGGCACGCATGGCTCTTTCGCATGTTGAAGCGGGAGCGGACCTGGTGGCCCCATCGGATATGATGGATGGTCGCGTTGGAACAATCCGCCGCACCCTGGATGAGCAGGGCTTTAGTTCGACGCCCATCATGGCCTACTCTGCCAAGTATGCTTCGGGCTTCTATGGACCGTTCCGGGAAGCTGCCGGTTCTGCGCCACAGTTTGGTGATCGCCGCGCTTACCAGATGGACCCGGCCAATGTGCGCGAGGCCCTGCGAGAAGTAGAACTGGACATTAAGGAGGGGGCAGACATTGTGATGGTGAAGCCAGCCCTGGCGTATATGGACGTGATTCGCCAGGTGCGCGAGCACTTTGATCTGCCGATTGCCGCCTATAACGTCAGTGGCGAGTACTCTATGATCAAGGCCGCTGCAATGCAAGGCTGGATTGATGAACGCCGTATAACCATGGAGGTGCTGACGGGTATTCGCCGGGCAGGAGCGGATATGATTATTACCTATTTTGCCCCGGAAGTGGCCCAGTGGTTGCAAGAGTCTTAGTATTCTTTGCAACAACCCTGCTACCGGGGATGAAATTCGTTGCGTCCTAACCGTAATCTGTTTATAATAGTGATAGAAGAAGGAGAAAGACCCAGGGCTATGTCCATGCAACTTATAGTTACTCTTGCATTGGGGGGCCTGTATGCCTATGATTCTTGGTCAACTTTTACTCATAACGGTCATCGGCTATCTATGGGGGTCAATTCCCGCTGGCTATTGGATGGGGAAACTTCTCCGTGGCAAAGATTTTGATATACGGGACTATGGCAGCCATAAAATTGGTGCCACCAACGTTCTACGCACACTCGGTAGAGTCCCTGCCTTAATAGTACTTGTGTTTGATCTTTTGAAAGGAGTGGGACCAACCCTGCTGGCTTCACTCGTGCCATTCTTCTATGTTTCCGGCTGGGGACCGACCCTGGCTGCATTGGCCGCTTTACTTGGACACTGCTTTCCCGTGTTCATTGGATTTAAAGGAGGACGTGGTGTCCTGACAGGTGCGGGAGCACTGCTCGTCATCTCTCCCATAGCCTTCCTGGTTGCGACTGGCGTCACTATCGGCACCATAGCAATTTCGCGCTATGTTTCGCTCGGTTCGATTCTTGGGAGCCTGGGCTCGATTATCTGCGGCATCATTTTTTTCTTCGTTGGCCAGATCAATCCGGCTTTCTTTGGCAAGGTCAGCCTGGCTCAAATGGTCTTCATGGTAGTTGGTCCTGCGCTGGTTATTCTTTTCCACTATGATAATATTGGCCGTCTGTTATCAGGGAAAGAGCGCAAAATCGGGCAAAAAGTGAATGTCGAAGAGGGAGCACCCTCTCCAAACAGTGCCAGTAGAGCTTCAAATACCCAGGCATGATGTTTCTCTCAGTTACTTTGCTTCGTTCGTCTTATGCCTGTGAGGTCTTGGTTTCTTGCTCCTTCTGGAGAAGAGGAAGGCCAGCTGTCATGTACTCTATACCGGACAGGAGGGTCCAGAGTGTCGCAACTAGGAGCAGAACATCGCCACTCAACAGCAGAATTTCGGCTGGATTCAGCGTTTGACTGTTGAACACAAGCATGAGTGGAAAGAGGGAGAGCTGGTGTGCTCCCAGCCCTTTTGCCAGGAGCAAGATGCTTATTGCAACCAGTGTGATAAACGTTTTCTGCTTGCCCCACATACCTGCTGGAATGACTATTCCTTTGGCTGCGGCCATAGAGCGCAGGCCAGTAACTAGAAATTCACGGGCAACGATAATGACAACGATCCACGCGGGAACAAGACCGATCTGTATCAAGGCAATGAGAATACCAGTAACGAAAATTTTATCGGCAGTCAGGTCCAGGAAGACACCGAGCGGAGAAGTTACATGCATCCGTCGCGCCAGATAGCCGTCGAAGTAATCTGTTAGCGAGGCGAGGACAAACAAGGCAGTTGCTGTGAGAAATGCCCAGGGGATATCGAGCAGTACGAGTATAAATATGAAAGCTGTTGCTGTTAACCGACTAAAACTCAGCAGGTTAGGGATATTGTGCATACTACACACTCCTCATTTTTCATTTAATCATCACGTGCGATGCCAAAGCTCATAGGTGCTACTGCTACTTAGTATACCCCCTGCAGCGCGAATGCGTGCGACATCAGCAGCAGTGCGGATAAATCCGCCAGCAATGAAAGGTCCAGGAAGCAACTGCCGAAGTATAGAGGCGACTTCTGGGAAAATAATACCGGGGAGTATTTCTACAATATCAGGGGCAGCGCGGGTAATCGTACGCACTCCCGTTTCTAAGGCGGAATCATCCAGCAGCAGGAGACGCTGGATAGTCACCAGTCCTTCAGCCCGGCCTACAGAGATGAGCTGGGAGCGAGTGGTAATAATCGCATCAACCCCAACCTGGTGGAGATAGTGAATACCTGCGCGATCTTTGCCGACGCCACTCACCAGGTCAACATGTACCACCACCCCTTTCCCGCGTTGGTGGGCCTCAACTACGAAAGAGGCCAGTTGAAATGCATCTCCTTTGAGCATAAATAGCAGGAGGGCATCAGATTCCAGGGCAACCTGCATATCCTGGTTCGATTTCAAGGCGGCTGCCACTGGATAGAGATGAGCTAAACGTAGAAACTCTTGTTTGGTCATGTACTTCACCAAAGCAGTGAGAAGTGACGTTAGCCGGATCACCGACCTGAACGGCACTTGACAAAAAGGGACCTTACCGAGTAATATCATTATAGGCGAACTTGGATACCCTTGTATAGCCAGTATCTCGAAATAAACTCGGCCCACTTGAGGGATTGATACGAGGGATTGAAAGTACAACTGAATACATCCATGCAAAAGGACACTGAAGTGAAAAGTCCTGAGCCGACTCATTTGTGAGGCTTAGGACTTTGTTGTTTTTTACTACAAGGTGAGAGGTACAGCATGCTTGCTCCGTCCCGTATGTCACTGCTCAACCTTCTCGAGCAGTGCAGAACGATACCAGTGGTAGAAAACCGTATGCAGCTTGGCCTTGCCCTGGATAAATCGCGAGTAAGCGTCATTCTCCTACGGCATTGTAGCCTGTTTGAACTTGAGCCGTTGTTGGAACGTGCCCATCGATCTGGGCTGTCAGTCTACGTAAATGTTGATCATATCGACGGTATCAATCCCGATGCTGCTGGTCTGCGTTACCTGGCCGATCATTTTCATGCAGTTGGGATCGTTTCCAATCATCCGCGTATCTTATCTCTGGGTAAAAGTTTTGGGTTGGAGACCATCCAGCGTATCTTTGTAGCAGACTCAACCGGCTTAGAGGCCGCATTGGAGTCTATAGATGCACAGTATATTGATCTTTTTGATATTTCGCCCGCTCTCGTCGTTCCTTATATCGGTCGCCATTTAGTAGCATCTTTGCCCTTGCTTTTCATAGCGTCGGGCCTGGTCTCGACATCTCAGCAAGTACAGGCGATACTTCATGCCGGGGCAGTAGGAGTTGCAGTTGCTCGAACTGAACTCTGGCTCTGATAGCTTTCCTGAGGGAAGGAGGTGTTTTTCACGTCATTTCTCTTCTACGCCAGTCCTTGAGCGAATTGCACACATCATCGTTTAGTGAACGAGTAGCAGAAAGAGGGCTAATTATGGCAAAGTATGTGCTTGCCCTGGATCAGGGCACTACCAGTTCGCGAGCTATCGTCTTCGATCATGATGGCTCAATCGTCAGTGTAGCGCAGCAAGAGTTTCCTCAAATCTATCCATCGCCTGGCCTGGTTGAGCACAATCCAGAAGATATCTGGTCCAGCCAGCTCACCGTTGGTCAACAGGCGATGAAGCAGGCAGGAGCATCAGCCGGTGATGTTGCGGCAATCGGCATCACTAATCAACGCGAAACGACTGTCGTTTGGGAAAAGGCTACAGGCAAGCCCGTCTTCAACGCCATCGTCTGGCAGAGCCGCCTGACCGTCCCTATTTGTGATGCCTTGAAGGCGAAAGGCTTTGACAAGGAAATCCGGGAGCGCACGGGCCTGGTGACCGATGCCTATTTCTCCGGTACCAAGGTCAAGTGGATTCTTGATAACGTCCCCGGCGTCCGTGAGAAGGCGGAGAGAGGCGAGGCGCTCTTCGGGAACGTCGATACCTTCTTGATGTGGCGTCTCTCTAAGGGCCGTATCCACGTCACTGACCCCTCCAACGCCTCGCGTACCTTGCTCTACAACATCTACAAGGGTGATTGGGACGATGTCATCCTCAAAGAATTGGGCGTTCCTCGCGCCATGCTGCCCAGAGTGATGCCATCCAGTGGAGTGTATGGAGAGACCGACCCGGAGTTCTTCGGTGGGCCTATCAAAATGGCCGGCGATGCAGGAGACCAGCAAGCTGCCACCTTCGGGCAGGCATGTTACGAAGTTGGCATGGCGAAGAACACCTACGGTACAGGCAACTTCATGCTCATGAATACGGGTACCAAGGGTGTTCCCTCGCAGAACGGGCTCCTTACCACTATTGGCTGGGGCATAGGTGATCAAACCATTTACTGTTTGGAAGGGAGCATCTTTATCACAGGCGCTGCTGTGCAGTGGTTGCGCGACAGCCTCCGGGCGATCAAGAGTAGCGGTGACGTTGAAGCATTGGCGGCCTCGGTCCCTGATAACGGCGGTGTCTACTTCGTACCTGCCTTTGTGGGCCTTGGTGCACCCTATTGGGATCCTTACGCTCGCGGCACGATCGTCGGCCTGACGCGCGGTTCAACCGTTGCCCATATTGCTCGTGCCACACTTGAGTCCATGAGCTATCAGACCCGCGAAGTAGTGGAGGCAATGACTGCTGATAGCGGTGTCACCCTGAAGACGCTGCGTGTCGATGGTGGGGCAGTCGGCAATAACCTGCTGATGCAATTCCAGGCAGACATCCTCGGCGTACCCGTGCAGCGACCAAAGGTTGCTGAGACCACGGCTCTGGGTGCTGCATATCTTGCTGGCCTGGCGACAGGTTTCTGGAGCAGTGAACAGGAAGTCGCAGAGCACTGGGCCGTTGACCGCACCTTTGAGCCTCAAATGAGTGCTGATCAGCGCGATAAGCTCTATGCGGGCTGGAAGCGGGCCGTCGGGCGTGCACAGCACTGGGAGCAGGCTTAGCCTCATGTAGGCATCACCACTAGTCTATGGGCGCAATGCATTGCGCCCAACCAGGTGGAATATCCTGGATGGCAGACGCAATGCATTGTGCCACCGTAAATCCTGTAGTGCGTCCCTTGTAACGCATCATTGTTGTAATACTTGTGATGTAGTCGTACTCAATACATCTTTGCCGCCGTTCCTTCAACTTATGAAAAAGGAGTGAGCATCTATGGCAAGTCAAGCGGTAGCTAGACCTTCTGTCTACTCTGGTATCTTCGGTGAGATGATCTCAGAGTTCTTCGGCACGATGGTCCTGATTCTCTTCGGTGATGGCTGTGTAGCAACCTTTGCACTTTTTGGTAATATAGGCGCAAATAACGCCGCAACTCCATTTGCGACCGAGTGGATTGTAATAATCCTGGGGTGGGGTCTCGCCGTTATGCTGGGCATCTTCGTCGCTGGGGCTCTCAGTGGCGCTCATATCAACCCTGCTGTGACGTTGGCTTTCGCCGTGAGAGGGAAACACCCCTGGAACAAAGTGCTTCCCTACTGGGGTGCTCAGGTTCTCGGTGCTTTCGTTGCTGCAGCCATCCTCTACTTCGTCTACCAGGGTGCACTTAACCACGCCTTGGCCGTGGCCGGCACTTCTGGCCATCCGGCTAACCTTACTGATTCTAATGGTTACGGGTGGGTTTTTTACACTTTTCCTAAGTCGTTCGTCGGAACGTTTGGTGCCTTCGGTGACGAATTCTTAGGGACTGCCCTCCTCGTAGGTCTGATCTTTGCCCTTATTGACGTACGCAACCAGCCCGTCCAGGCCAACCTGAATCCATTGATTATTGGCCTCTTAGTCGTAGCAATTGGTGCATCCTTCGGACTGAACACCGGATATGCCATCAATCCTGCTCGTGATTTTGGCCCTCGTCTCTGGATTGCCCTTGTCAGTGCTGGTGGTAGCTTTGCCGCGAACAATTACTACTTCTGGATTCCTATTGTCGGCCCCCTGTTTGGTGGCACTGTTGGTGCCCTCATATACGACTACACCCTCGGCAAAGTGTTTGAGGCAAAAAGGCTTGGACCGTCTGGCGAGGCTGAGGTCAAGGGTGAAGCTGTGCGTGAGCCTGCACCCGAATAGTCTTTAGCGAACACACGGAAAGGACGAACATACGAATATGTGGCAGGATGCTTAGTTTTATTCGCCTTCTCTTGTGCATGTTCGTATGTTCGTAGCTACTATGCAGCCACTCTCGTCAACAGTGCGCATGCACAACCTCACGCTTCTAGATAGCGAACGCTTCGATGTACTGGTGATCGGTGGAGGAGTCACAGGGGCCGGTGTTGCCCTCGATGCCGCCGCTCGCGGTTACAGGGTTGCGCTCGTTGAGAAAGCGGACTTTGCCAGCGGCACAAGCAGCAAGTCAACGAAGCTGGTTCATGGAGGCATTCGCTATCTCCCTAACTTCGATTTCGCCTTAGTGCATGAGGCTCTGGTTGAGCGGGGCATTCTGGTGCAAAATGCCCCGTTTCTAGTTCACCCGGTCGCCTTTATTCTGCCAATCTACAAGGGCGATCGTCACCCGGTAGGTATGCCATTTACCACGCCGGGAGGCATCGGGCTGGGCCTGATTCTCAATTTTGGCCTCTGGCTCTACGATGCCCTGGCAGGACGACGGAATGTAGGAAAGCATCGTCATTTAAGCCGAAAAGATGTACTGAAGCTGGCTCCGGCGCTTATGCCCGAAGGATTGCAAGAAGGCTTCAGTTACTACGATGCGCAAACCAACGATGCCCGTCTCACAATGGCTCTCATCCATACTGCTGCTCAACATGGGGCGACCATTACCAACTACACGGAAGTCACCTCATTTGTTACTGAGCAGGGGAAAATAACCGGGGCCCGTGTTCGTGACCGCCTGGGGAACCAGGAGGTTATGGTGCGTGCCCGGCATTTCGTGAACGCCACCGGTGTTTTCACCGAGCAAGTTGAGTCTCTCACCGGTAGTCAGCCACTAGCTAAGGTTGAACCGAGTAAGGGTGTTCACCTGGTTCTGTCACGCGAAACTCTCAAGCTGGGAGATGACGCAATTGTTCTACCAGAGACCGATGACAGGCGCATTCTCTTTATTGTTCCATGGAAATCGCGTGCAATTTATGGTACCACCGACACCGGTTCGGGAGACCTGGATTATCCAACTGCCACACAGGGGGATATCTCATATCTGTTGAACCATCTCAATCGCTATCTTTCCGTCCATCTCACTGAGGCGGATATCATTAGCGTTTATGCTGGCTACCGGCCGCTTGTCAGCTCACGTAGCGCAGAACACTCTACAGCTAAGCTCTCGCGTACGCATGCCGTACTACAGAGTCCATCTGGCCTGGTCACGATCGTAGGCGGGAAGCTAACAACCTACCGGCGTATGGCACAAGACACTGTTGATGTGCTTAGTCGTCGCGATGATCAGGCGCTGCACCATCCTACTGAAAACCTTCCTTTGTATGGGAGTGCTGGCTGGCCCGAAGTTCAGCATGACCTGGAGGTCAAAGGAAGAGCCCTTGCACTGAGCCAGCAGACACTAACGCACCTGGGGAGAAGTTATGGAGCAGAAGGGATCAATGTAATAGCTCTGGTAGACAGCGATCCTTCGCTAGGAATGCGTCTCATCGATGATCTTCCCTATATTCGGGCGGAGGTGGTGTATGCATGCCGTCAGGAGATGGCAATGACACCGTATGATGTGCTGGCTCGTCGCACTTCGATCACCCTTGAGGATCGCCAGCGGGGCTTAGGTATTGTAGATGAAGTTGCCGCTCTCATGGCTTCGGAGCTTGATTGGTCATCTGAACAGCAGCAGACGATGATCGATACCTATCGTACTGCCATACAGCAGCAAATGGCTGCCGAGAGAGCGTTGTAGGCTGTGCCTGGTTACAGGTGCGAATTTCATAAGGAGAAACTATGAAGAAGCTGATCAATAAACCAGAGGATGTTGTCAAAGAGGAACTGGCAGGGATGGCAGCTGCTCACCCCGACCTGATTCGTGTCGATGTTGAGCAACAAGTTATCGTGCGCAAGGATGCACCGGTTCAGGGCAAGGTAGGAGTTATTTCTGGTGGTGGTAGTGGTCATGAGCCGATGCATGGCGGCTTTGTTGGACGGGGAATGCTCGACGCCGCTTGCCCTGGCGCTGTCTTTACCTCTCCGGTTCCAGACCAGATGCTTATCGCTACCCGCGCTGTGAATGGTGGAGCCGGTGTGCTGCATGTTGTTAAGAACTACACCGGTGACGTACTCAACTTTGAGATGGCGGCAGAGCTGGCCGAGGCTGACGGTATCGAAGTTGCCAGTGTTGTCACCAATGACGACGTGGCCGTACAGGACAGCATTGAATCAAGTCGCGGCCCTGGCACGGAAGGTCAATGACCAGGGGCGCAGCATGGGCATGGCCCTGACTTCCTGTACGGTTCCCACAGCAGGCAAACCTACCTTTGAACTTGGTGAAGATGAGATGGAGATCGGTATCGGCATTCACGGTGAGCCGGGGCGTCGCCGGGTCAAACTTGCCTCAGCTAATGAGATCACCGAGATGCTCGCTATACCTGTTATTGACGACCTTGGTCTCAAGTCCGGTGACCAGGTGCTTGCATTCGTCAACGGCATGGGTGGCACTCCGCTCATCGAACTGTACATCGTCTTCAATGCCTTGAATCGCATCCTGCAGGGCAAAAACGTTTCGATAGTGCGTTCTCTGGTCGGCAGTTACATCACCTCACTGGAGATGGCCGGTTGCTCTATTACGCTGGTACGCCTGGATGATGAATTGACCAGGTATTGGGATGCCCCTGTGCATACTCCTGCACTACGCTGGGGGGTCTAACTTGTTTGCTGTTTGCCGTAGAGTGCCAATTCATTGGCACGTGAGCCTGGCACAGCGTGCCCGGTGCATTGTCCCACCTTGTCATTGGCGAGCTCATGCGGGTACAATGAGTTGATATTCAGACCGGAAACGCCGCTAGGTCGCGGCTACGGCTTCGCCGTCATCCGGTCTGATCAGAATGTGTTGGGGCACTGCGTGATGGTATGGTGTGCCAGGCCCATGTGCCAATGATGATTTTTCCCAAGCAAGACCGGGAATAATCGCGGGTCGCTTGTCACCCTGAGCGGAGCGAAGGGTCTGTCTGGATGGGCGCACAGAGGCTTCGCTCGCGCTGATCCTTCGCGAGGCGAGGGATGACAAGGCTGGAGTGTATGGATTCCCGTCATCATCACCTGGTTTCCCATCATCGGAACCTGGTGGTTGAGGCGGCCTCTCAACGGCTTGGAGACTGTAGACACGATGAAAGTGAATAGGGTCATGATGTGCGTCATCCATACACTGGAGCGTGCGGCTTCCCTTCATTCAAGCCATCGGTGAGAATGATTCCCGGTTTTAGTCGGGAAATTTCATTATCAACGACGTATACCGAGCGTAAAAATGGCAAGAAGTCGAGATAAGGCCAGTTTCGCACTGACAGGCCATCTCCGCTCCACTAGCGACGCCATCTCCGCCGCACCAGAATGAAGCCGACCAGCACTCCAATGCCGATACCTGCAAGCAACATCCGTTGCTGCCCCCACTTTGTCTCCACATCGCGCACCGGAAGGTTATACAACCCACCAGCACGATACGCCTCATCAAGCAATTGTACAGGGTGCACTACATCCAGTTCCATCCCACGCTCGCGAGCACCCAGCCCAATCTGCATCATACAACCCGGGTTGCCAGTAGCAATCACGCTGGCTCCCGTTGCCGCAATATTGTTCATCTTGCGCTCCAGGAGTTGTGCCGCCATCTCCTGGTTTGTGATGTTATAGATACCCGCACTCCCACAGCACCAGTCGGCTTCTTTCAAATTGACCAGCGTAATCCCTGGGATGGCCGAGAGGAGCTGGCGTGGTTGTTGCTTCACCCTCTGCCCGTGGAACAGGTGACAGGCGTCGTGATAGGCCACTGTTCTTGGTACTTCACCCATCTCGCGGTTCCAATCGATGCTTACCAGAAACTCGCTGATATCTTTCACTCTGGCACTGAAAGCTTCTGCACGGTCGGCATACACAGGGTCGTCCCGCAATAAGTGTCCATATTCTTTGAGATTGGAGCCGCAGCCCGCGGAGTTAATGATAATTGCATCGCAATTATACTGTTCGAAAACCTCAATGTTATGGCGAGCCAGCTGCCTGCCGCGCTCCGCTTCACCGGCATGAACGTGTAAGGCTCCACAACATTGTTGCTGGGGGGGAGTAATTACTTCACACCCATTGGCCGTCAGAACTCGAATCGTGGCCTCGTTGATGTCGCGATAGAGCTGGTCCATAATACAGCCACTAATAAAGCCAACACGGTAGCGTCTTTTTCCCAGGGCTGGAGTGATTTCTGGCAAAGGACTGGGCAGCAGGTCACCACTGGCAGGAGGCATGAGTGCTTCGGGTGTCTTGAGTTTCCCCTGTAACGGCAGAGGCATGGCATTCACTGCATCGAGCAAACCTGTCCGGCGTATCAGCCTTTGTAATCCGCTCCGCTGATAGATCTTCAGCCCCGCAAACACAAGTGATGTAACCAATCGTGAAGGTAGCATCAGATCAAAGAAGAAACGTCGTAGGAGTCTTTCGGTGAGTGATTCAAGCTCAGGGTACTTTTCCTGGCGCTCATGTAGTGGGTAAGCTTCAGTTCCACGAGGTTCAGTGGTCTCTTGTTTCATCTGTTGGAGGCCGTTAACCAGAGGGGCATGCTCTACCTCAAGCTGAATCTGCTCTCGTGCTGCCTCAATCAATTTGCCGAACTGGACTCCCGAGGGGCATGCTGTCTCGCAGGCACGACAACCCAGGCAGCAATACATATGCTCTACAAATTCTGCCGAAATTGCTTTGCGCCCCTCGGCAACCGCTTGCATCTGGTAAATGCGTCCACGAGGGGAATCCATCTCTACGCCGAGCACTGCATAAGTTGGGCAGGTGGGTAGACAGAAGCCGCAGTGGATGCACTGACGCATCAAATCATAAGTATGGGTGTGACGACGTAGCGGCCCTTCTTGAGGTGGCATAATCTTCGGTGTTTGTGAGTCTTTAGCTTCGAGTGCCATACCTTATCCTCCCAGGATATACAAGGTTATGTTCGCAGTAGTGGCTGCGCAGCGATAACAGTGACTTCTTGCCGATTGTGAAAAAGCTGGCGAGTTTGTACTAAGCCATAGTACTTCTTCAGGATGTCCAGAGCCTCTTTCAAGGTGGTCAGCGGGTTGATTTCGCGAGTAGTATGTGGCAACTTGAGTGTGCTGAGAACGAAACCATCCGTCCGAAGGCATCTGCGGGCCTGTACCAGCAAACGTGCGGCATCGCGTGCATCCATACGCATGTCGTTGGCAATCACGTCGAAACGTTTCTGCTTCTTTATAGCCTCTTCAAGATAGTCCTGGGCAAGCCCCCGGTAGTGTTCAAGGCGCGGATGTCTTGCCAGGCGAGGATCGAGTTTCGCCGGGTCTACAGCCACAACATGCATTCCGGCCTCGAGCAGCAGCCGGGTCCAACCACCGGGAGCCGCACCCAGATCCAGGGCACGTCCCTCAGATGAGAGCGTTACTCCAAACACTTCGAGCGCTTCGAGCAGCTTGAACTCAGACCGGCTGATTTGTTCAGGCGTTTGCGCAAAATGCCGCATACCACCCGGCCAATCACTCAAGTTCTCCTGGACTGTCGAAATGCCCAGGTAAGCTTTTTCTGGAGTACAGAGCACCGAGACAACGATCTGTGGCTTTTTGATAAATTCTACTGCGCCCGTTTCTTCTGCAATAGCCTCAGCCAGCATTTGATTCAGGTGCCCGCTGCTATAAGCTCTCTTGACGGGTTGATCCTCGTTCTGAACGAAACGACTCTGCACTGCGAAGCGCACACCGCGTTCGAGGTGTGTGAATGTGGGCAGTTTGGCTATTGCCAGTGCCAGCTCGCCCACATCCTGCTCCGTATTGCTCAAGGAGACCTCTGCCTGGACTGGTGCAAGGTGTCGGGCAAAAACAGGTCGTTGCTTTACTGCCAGGTTCATTAATGCAGCAGCATCAGAACTGGTGCACAGGGTAGTACCAGGAGCGAGAGTCTCGAGAATCGTCAATCGCTTGTCCAGGAGCCGAAGTTCGTTCAATGCCGCATCCAAAAATTCAGGCTGTGCCGTAACGATCAAGAGGTTTTCCTGACTCACAATCCCCCCATAAAGCGCCCTTTCACAAACGTTCCTTTGGGATCAAATTGGCGCTTGAGTCTTTGCATTAAATAGAAATCAGGGCCGGGTTCGCCCCACACATTAATCAGTCGCTTCAAGTCAACGGGGCAACGTTCGACCACCATGCTTCCACGAGCTTCCTGGGCATACTGACGGAGTTCCGCTATGGCCTGTATCAGTCGAGGTGTAGCGTCGCCAGGCCGCAACTCAATATAGAGTATGCCATTGCCTGCATGCGCTACAATGGCGGATTCAAGGTCGTGACGGCGACAGACCTCGTCAACTCTCTGAAGGTAGGTTGCCAGTTGTGAGACCAGGATAGCAGCTTTGCAGGTGACAGTTCCCTGAGTATGTTCGCGCACAACCTGCCAGAAGCGATCCTGCTCTTC